>Ga0209348_1000006_pt1 | contig 349957 bp, 292 predicted proteins | sample ETNvirenome_2_30_FD_184065 | JGI IMG/M metagenome (GOLD analysis project Ga0209348, IMG submission 184065) | Marine viral communities from the Pacific Ocean - ETNP_2_30 (SPAdes) (version 2) | ecosystem: Environmental > Aquatic > Marine > Oceanic | place: Pacific Ocean | collected 2013-06-22 | reverse complement strand
ATATACAATGAAATGAGGCCGCATTTGAGTTTAGGCATGGAAACCCCAAACCAAGTGCATAAAAAAGACCAGGAGCAAAAGCTACTGGCCTTCAATTAAAACCGTCAACGTATTTTAGGACGAGACATATCGTTTTCACATTAAGCGTACACATCTACACCTATCAGGCTTTGCACCTCAGCACGTCGCTCTAAATTAGCAAACTCGGTATACGTCGAAATAGCACGGCTAATTTTCGGGTTATTTGGCTTATCGTAAATGGTTTGCTGATAGTTTTGTGACTCTGTTTTAAATTCGGCTGCGAGCGCAACACCTTGAGGGCTCGTTTTAACGTATTCCGTTGACGATTTTTGCTCAGCCGATTGGTCTGATATCGCCTTAGGCGCATCAGTTACGGTATTTTTACGGCTATACTGACCCGGTATATCGCCAGTGAAAAAGCCTGAGCCAATCGGTAACGTCAAGGTCTAAATCCCAATTTAAAGATGCTTAAATTATGTGTCATAAATGCCAACGCTGCAAGTTTAGGGTGTGGTTATTACCCATAAATAGGCTATAACGCAGCACACATACCAAACATGCGCTGCCCTTCGAGTTCTTCCTAGTGACGATTAACTCTTGGTTGCCTACATAATATAGGTGAGAGGCTGAGCAGCACGCGGCAGTTTTGCTTAATTATTACTTAGCTCACTAGGTTACAAACCTCGCACCGCGATTAAATCCCTTCTAGCGTGAACACATTTTAATTATGAAAGGTCAACATGTTCTCGTTATTCACGCCCGGGAAGCTTTTTCCACGTTACGGTATCTCGCACATATTTAGGTTGAGCATTTGCAGCACTTACCGTATCACCTTTTTCAAAGGCACTGGCAACCGATGCCAACATGTACTGAGCATCAGGCAATAAAATATCTGGACTTACGCTTATATTTGCCATTTCACTGACAAGTTCTGGGTACGTTTTCCAGCCTGTACCTACCGCCGTTGCGGAGTTATCTGGCAGGGTAAGTAGTTCTGGTTTAATCACTTGTTCTTCATTCACAAGTGTCATTAAACCGTGCTCATTTGCTTGATATTGAGCAAAGTATATTTCCCCCATACGTGCATCAATTGCTGAGAGCACATCTGAAACATGATGTTGTTCATGTGCTTGCTGAGCCATCATTTGCAGCGTTGATACACCCACAAGCGGTAATTTGGCCGCATAGGCCAAACCTTGCGCGATGGCTACGCTGATACGTACCCCCGTAAAACTGCCGGGACCTTGACCAAAACCAATCACGTCTAACTGCGTTAATTTACACTGTGCTTTGGTTAATAATCCATCAATCAAAGGCAATATTTTTTGACTGTGCTGTTGCGGGCACTCTTCAAAATGATGAAATGTTTGCCCTTGATAATGAAGCACAATTGATAAGGCTTCTGTTGATGCATCGAGGGCAAGAATATTTTGTTTAATCATCTACATTACTCTAATTGATCTGTTCTAAAAAGGCGTTTGCCATTGCTAAATCACGCGTACGTCGCATGGGTGGCAAACTTTTTAAAAATACTTGGCCGTATTGGCGTGTCACTAATCGATTATCACAAATAACCAATACACCTTTATCTTTGTTATCACGAATAAGGCGCCCTACTCCTTGCTTCAGGGCAATTACCGCTTGAGGTAATTGAATATGCGCAAAAGGGTCTTTACCTTGCAGTTGGCAATCTTGCATGCGCGCTTGAAGCAGGGGGTCGTCTGGTGCAGCAAACGGCAATTTATCAATAATAACACAACTTAATGTACTGCCTCTAACATCCACCCCTTCCCAAAAAGAGGCAGTGCCAAGTAAAACAGCATTACCGTGGCGAGTGAATTTTTCAAGAATAATGCGTTTTGACATTTGCCCTTGCATGTACACCGGGTAATCTAATTGTGTGGTTAACCCTTCCGCCACCAAATGCATCATACGGTAACTTGTAAACAGTACAAAGCAACGCCCTTTGGCTGATTTAATAAGCTCAAGCGTTAACTTAATAATGGCATGTGGCATGTTGTTAGCGTGCGACTCAGGTAAATAGCGAGGTAAACACAGCAAGGCCTGTTGTTCATAGTCAAATGGGCTTTCAACAATCATGCTTTGCGCGGGTTTTAAACCAAGGCTGGCGTTAAAGTGGCCAAGATCATTATCTACCGACAACGTGGCTGAGGTAAAAACAAATCCAGCCCCAGTGTCTTTCATCATCTGTGCAAATTTTGCCGACACGTTCAGCGGCGTAATGTTCACCGTTAAATAGCGACGCGTGGTTTCGTACCAATAGCTATAACCTGTTTGTGCTGTATCGAATACGCGTTCAAGCTGCCCTTTAAAGGCCAACGTGCGTTCAAAGGGGTGCTCTATTTTTTCACTGCGGTCTAAGCATAGTTTTAGTACTTGATATAAAAAGTCGAGATCGCTTATCACCCGATGCAGTGCCGCGCAGATATCTTTATCGGCCAGCTTTTCTCGCCAATCTCCGCGACTCCCATCAATACCAAACTGCAAGCGTAAGTCAGCCACACTGGTTTCTAGTTTATTGAGCGTTTTACCCAGCTGCAACATATCGGGGATATCGGCACGGTAAATTGCCCGCAGATCATTAATTAAATCCACCAGCTTTTTTGTACTGACACTTTCACCAAAGTAATCACTGGCAATCTCACTTAATTGGTGTGCTTCATCAAAAATATAGGCATCGGCTGTTGGCATTAATTCAGCAAAACCGGTGTCTTTTACCGCCATATCAGCGAAGAATAAGTGGTGATTAATCACCACAACATCGGCTTCCATCGCATTTAATCGTGCTTTACGTATATAACAATCTTGAAAGTCAGGGCACTCTTTCCCTAAGCAATTATCGGCCGTTGAACTGACATAGGGCAGCACTTTTGCATCTTCTTCAATACCAATACAATCGGCTAAATCGCCAGAACGTGTTTCGCTGGCAAATTTTGCGACCATTGCTAATTGATGCATGACATCCGGGTCATCTGTTGGCACGTGCGCTACATGCTGACTTAACCGATATGTACATAAATAGTTTGCACGGCCTTTTAACAAGGCCACTTTTTTTGTCGCGCTTAATGCTTTTACTAAGTTTGGCAAATCACGATGAAACAACTGCTCTTGCAGGGCTTTTGACCCAGTAGAAATAATTGTCTTACCTTTTGATTTTAATGCAGGAGCCAAGTAAGCATAAGTTTTACCCGTCCCCGTTCCTGCCTCAACCACTAATTGATGACGTTTTTGCAAGGCGTCATCAACCGCAACAGCCATATCAATTTGTGGCTGTCGAGGTGTGTATCCATCAAGAGAAAGCGCAAGAGGGCCAGTGGCACTGAAAAGTTGTTTGATAAACTTCGCCAATAGATTAAAAGTGATGGCCAGATTTTACGTAACTGACTTGCCAAGGGCAAGACTAAATGAGGAAGGCGGGCTTCCTCATTAGCAAAAAGGACGATTACTGTGCTTGAATCGTTAACGTTATTCCCGACGCAGCACGGTATCCCTGTATATCTATGTACCAAGTACCACTTTGCGGGTTATCAATTTGGCATGTTTCTTCGTTGCCATTTTTATAGGGGCGACACTGATAATTTGAAGCTGTGGAAGCTGAGCCATAATTCACATACAAGTCGGCATCACCGCTGCCACCTGAAGTTGCCACGGTTAAACGACTCAAACCCGCCGGTATTTGCTGTGTAAAACGTTGCCAACTTCCAGCATCGACACTAATATTACTTTCTGTACGGTCGATACTACCGACACTCCCCGTCTCGTTAAAACGACCCGTTAGGGAGACACCTGAAATTTCATTCCAAGCTTCAACCATCACATGATAAGTACCTGCTTTAATGCTCGCTATTACACAACGCTCGTTACTTGATGATGTTGTACTCTTACAGTCAAAATCTTGCAATGTTGGTTTGCTGCCAAATTTTATATATAAGTCGGCATCCCCCGTGCCACCTTGAGTAACAAACTCAAGATTACTGCTCATTGCGGGTACTTCAAGGGTAAAAAATAACTGTTCTTTGGCTGCCCCTGCAATGTTCGTTGTGGCAATGCCATTTTCAAGTTCATTACTTGGCTCTTGAACAACATCTCCGGCATTTTTAGCTATCTCAGCCAAATAACTCACGGCAAGTTTTGCAAATTTACTGGCATGTTGTGGGTCAAACTGTAAATCGTTGGAGGTATGAATCAGCGGGTTAATATCACTCATACGCGATTCAAAGGGCATTGAAGCAGCAAAACCTTGTTGATACCACGACGCATGATCTGAACAACCATAACCACATTGGTCAAACCCGTAACTAACGTTTGGTTGATACGCATCTAAAAGCTGTGATAAATACTGGTTTTGTGCTGCGTTTGTATAGTCTGTCATCATAACAATGTCGGTGCTACTGCCATGATTACCGGTCATGTCAAATTGCACCATGCCTACCACCTTTTTCCCTTGTGCTTTGTAATTGGCAGCTATTTCTTTTGAGCCTCTAAGCCCAACTTCTTCAGCAGCAAAGCCCATAATTTGAATGGTTCGTTGTGGCTGATAGTTATTCTCGACTATCGCTTTAAGCGCTTGGGTGAGCACGGCAATACCCGATGCATTATCATCTGCGCCAGGAGCCCTACCATTACTTGGATTTGACTGATTAATTGAATCTAAATGGCCACCGATGATCACTATTTCGTTCGCTTTTTCTGCACCGGGTATCGTTACAATCACTGACGATTGTGAAAAACTATGGCTAAAATAATCAACACTGATATCGCTACGACTACTGGCTATTTGTTGCCAATGCCCTTTTAACCACTGGGCAGCATCAACACCACTTTGTGCCGAGTAATATCGATTATGAAAGTTCATCATGCTGTTAACGGTATCAGTGAGCTCACTGCTGTTAATAGATGAAAGTAGCGCGTTGACTGTAGCGGCATTATCAAGACTATAATTAACTAAACTTGAGCTCGCAGCTAACTGCGAAATCCCCTTTAACTGTTGAGTGTAAAGCTCGGCGTCTGTTAATGAATCATGAGCAACAAAACCACCACATCGATGGTAATTATCATGCATGAACTCACTTAACCCAGCGATCTCTTGCTTATTCAAGCGCATAAAATTTACTTGGTTTAGCGTTGATGATTGCATGGCAAAATTGTTATCTTGCTTACGTTGACTCATTGTCTCTTTTTTAAAGTGCTCTGCTGCAAGCGCATCAATAGTCACCCAAATAGTTTCGTTTGACCCGGCATGACTTAGTTGGCTAACGGAGAGTGTGGCAATGCCAATTAAGCACCGCGTAAGGAGGGTTGTCATAATCAATCCTTTTTATCTGTGAGAAAAAAGGGAGCCGAAGCTCCCGAAGAATAGGCTAGTTAGCCGAAATGGTCAGTGTTACACCGCTTGCAGCACGGTAGCCGCGAAGGTCGATATACCATGTACCCGCTTGTGGATTTGTGAATGTACACGTTTCGCTATTACCGTTTTTATAAGGGCGGCAATCATAGCTTGACGTAGTAGATTGAGAACCAAAGTTAACATACAAATCCGCATCACCTGATCCACCAGAAATAGTCACATCAAGCGATGAGTATCCCGCATCGAGGTCTTGCGTGAAACGAGTCCACCCACCTGAGGCAACACTCACGTTAGATTCAGTACGGTTAATTGGTGTGGCACCTCCCCCGGTGCTCGTATCAAAACTCCCTGTTAGTGATACACCTGAAATTTGATTCCATGCTTCCACCATCACAAAGTAAGTACCCGCTTGCACATTACTGATCGCACAGCTTTCCGTACTCGTAGATGACGTACTTTTGCAATCGAAGTTGCTAAGTGTTGGTTTTGAACCATACATCACATACAGATCGGCATCGCCGCTGCCACCTGTAGTATTAAACTGCAAGTTAGTTGCATCGTCAGGCACTTCAAGGGTAAAGAACAGCTGCTCTTTTGCTGCACCACTTATGCCTGTGCGAGCAACCCCATTTGTTAGTTCTTCATCGCCTGTAGGTGGTTCTGTTGTGCCACCACAGCTGCTACCTGCACTGAGGTTTGACGTTACACCCACAGCCGCAAGTGCAGCTTGAACATCAGCGGGTTCATAGCTTAAGTCACAGGCAGCATCCATAACACCGTTACCCGCAAGATCCCAGTTTGTGCTAGCAGTCCAATAAAGTTGGTTCGCACGAGCCATAACCACAAAGGCTTTTTGCGTATCCCAACCTGGTGTTGTTGCAAGGTTGTAGAATGCCTTATTGAATACACCTGAGCTGTAGTGAACATCCATACCCGAGTAATAGTCATTCTGATGATCAATCGAGCTGCCATCTTGCGTTGGATTATTCATATAGCGCAACGCACCATTGCCTTTAAAGATCTCTTGACCAACTAACCAGTCGTTTGAGCCTTTCATATAAAATTCGGCGGCTTCACCTGCCATATCAGAGAAAGCTTCATTCAAACCACCTGATTTACCAGAATACACCAGACCAGAGTTTTGCTCGGTAAAGCCATGACTTACTTCATGCGCTGAAACATCAAGACTGACTAAAGGATAAAACGTGTTTTGACCATCGCCAAAGGTCATCGCACTTCCATCCCAAAACGCGTTTTCGTAGTTATTTCCGTAGTGAACACGCATTTTTAATTGGAAGGTTAAGGGGGCTGTGCCGACCCAATCGTTATACATATTAAAAATAACATTGCCAAAGTAATGAGCGTCGTTTAATGGCGAATACGCACCATTGATTTCTTTAAATGTATTTTCTGGACAAGTAAACGAATACGCCGTTGAGCCACTGGTACTACCATTAAGATTAATGGTTTTTACATTGGCATTATCCATCGTACAAGTGCTGCCCGACTGAGCCACATCTAGACTGTCAAAGTCAGTGCCATAAATATACTTACCCGTTTTTAAATTTCCGCCAGGGCCTGTTGCACTGGCATGTTGAAGGTTATCAAAGCTAAATAAAACTTCACCGCTGTTTGCATCAATAATTTGGTACGGACGAGATGGGTTATCGCCATACGTGACATAAGACACTTCATACACCAGATGTGCCACACTATTTTCATCTAACCAAATAGCTAAACGAGACTGTTCATTATGCTTTTTTAAGCCAACCGATTTAATTGCTGCCGGTGAATTTGCAAGCCCTTTAGAAACGGCTTTTTTCTTGCTAAGTACAGGAGATACTGAACTAATATCTGCTGCAATATCATACACCGCCGCACCATGTGCGCGTTTTAACTGGCCATTACTATCAAATGTAAGGCTAACCGTGTCGCCGATGACAGGTAGACCTTGATACATTTGCTGATAACGACGGGTTGTATGGCCGTTATTTGTTTTGATTTCTTTTAATACAACTAAATCATTCCCTGCACCTAGACCAACTAACTGATTAGGGCTTGCCATCAATACCGATGCAGCATTAGTTTGCAAAGCTTGGTTAATCCCCATTTGTTGATTTAAGTATTGCTTATTCGCAGCTACTGCACTTGTTGCTTGAGTCAAAGCAAAAGCAGCAAGAGTTGCTAGTGTGATTTTAGATAAATTCACGTTTACGCTCCGTTAGATTGTTATGTATTTAATGTTTTTTTAGTAACCGGACTGCACATGTTCCCGATTAGTGACCAGCCTAGATGGGTAAACGCAAAAATGAAAATGAAACAAAAAATTTACAAATAAAGTATTAGCTCTAAAAATAAAGTTCATATATTACAATGTATTGGAAATTTAAAGGTAACTTAAATGTTAACAATTAACGGTGTACTGTAAATTATTTCATACATTTTTATAACGTTAATTATACATTTGTACCTTTTATTTTTTCACCAACTGATTACTCGTATGCTCTGTTGATAAAAACCATATCAGCAGGTTTTTCCTCCTCAATAGCTAGGTACATATATTGCAGGTGACAGCAAGAACTTCAGGCGTAAGGATTGAAGATGTTTTCTGAATTGGCACAAAATGTGTGGGTAAACGAGCCATGGCTACTCGTAATTGGTGGCACATTTATAGCTGCTATTATCTTGTTTTTAATAAAGTTTATAATTATTTACTGTTTAAAAACGTGGACCCAGCGCACAGACTTTGTGTTTGACTCTTTGCTCGTCGACTCAATTTCCACGCCACTTACTTTATGCACAATGATGGTGCTTGTGATCATTTTTGGTCATTTATTAAACATGACTGATTTTCTAACTGACTACCCGCTTCCTATCGCAGCGACTGCGAAATCAATATTAATTTTTGCTTTAGTGCTATTTTTAGATGACTTCTTATTCGGTACCGTTGACTATTACAGTTCGCGCTCGTTAGTGGTGTCTAACAGCCGCAGCATTATTAAAGGAGTGATCCGCTGTGTCATTGTCAGTGTTGGACTACTGGTTTTATTAGGCACATTAGGTATTTCAATCACGCCTATTATCGCGTCGCTAGGGATCACTTCCCTCGCCGTTGCTCTTGCCTTACAGCCGACATTAGAAAATTTTTTCTCTGGGGTTCAACTGGTTATCGATAAACCTATTAGAGTCGGCGACTTTATCGAGCTTGAGAGTGGTGACCAAGGGTTTGTTGAAAAAATAGGCTGGCGATCAACGTGGGTGAAAATGTTGCCCAATAACATGATAGTGATCCCCAATAGTCAGTTGTCTAAATCGCGAATCATCAATTATTTTTACCCTGAAAAAGAGCTCAGTGTGCCAGTGGAAGTGGGGGTACATTATGGTTCCGATCTTGAAAAGGTCGAGCAAATAACACTTGATGTAGCAAGGCAAGTTCTAAAAAGCCATGAATGGGGAATTGATGACTACGACACGTTTGTCGTGTTTCACACCTTTGATCAATCAAGTATTAATTTTACTGTGATGCTAAGAGTGAAAGAGTACTTTAATCGTTTTTGGGTGAAATCGGCTTTTATCAAAGCATTACATAAACGCTACGCCCAAGAAGGTATTGTGATTCCTTACCCTATTCGTGCTATAAACACGACACAAGAGTCTGCGTCGTTTAAAGACTCACATTGACCTAGCTAAATTTATGATAATTGCACTTTCCAACAGGTTGGATTTGTCTCTTTTGAGACAATTTTAACAGCAATTATACAAATGCAATCAGCACCTTGAATTTTTACTCTAAAATTTAATGAAAATCGCATAAACACTGTGACATACGTATGATACAGGCGTACCATATGCGCCCAGAAAGTGACTGCTTTCTGTGTCTTGTTTATAAAATATTTAAGGTCAAACAATGAATGCTTGGTACCTCATTTGTTTTCTTTCAGCATTAGCTATTTTTATTGCTTTTGCTAACCAGTTCATCCTCAAAATGCAAACAACAATTGCTATAACAACAGGCTCTGTTGTTATTTCTTTACTCCTTATTCTCGCCGTTAAAATGCTCGGTGATTCCACTGCCCTCGAAATGACTCAGGTGGTTTCAAGTATTAACTTTAATCAGTTATTGTTAAAGGGCATGCTAGGGTTTTTGCTGTTTGCAGGTGCGCTTGAAATTAATTTAGCAGCGCTGCGTAAACAGCGGTGGGAAATAACCGCATTAGTGCTATTTTCAACCATTACTTCAACCGTGATTGTAGGGTACTTGAGCTATTATTTATTTGCTTTTGTGGGCTGGCCTGTCCCTTTCATTTACTGTTTGTTATTTGGAGCATTAATTAGCCCTACTGACCCTATTGCCGTGTTAGCCATTATTAAACAAATGCGAGCCCCAGAAGGTATTTCTGTGCAAGTGGAAGGTGAGTCTTTGTTTAATGATGGTATTGGTTTGGTGATCTTTACCACTATTTTCTCGGTGGCTTTTTATGGTACAGAGGCAACGTTTACTGACGTAGCAGAGTTATTTTTAGTCGATGCAATCGGCGGCATTGTGTTTGGTTTAGTAATCGCATTAGTCGGGCACTTTTTAATCATTAATAGCCGCGATGTTAATATTCGCTTATTACTAACACTCACCATTCCTACTGCGGGCTTTGCAGCTGCTAACATTTGGGAAATATCAGGTGCTCTGGCAATGGTCACAAGTGGTATTTTGTTGGGTAATATTACCCGCTCAAAAGCGACTGAACGAACCGGTCCTGAAGATACTCGCTATGTAAAAGACTTTTGGCATGCAACCGACAGCTTCTTAAATGCCTTACTATTTTTGATTATCGGTATGCTAATTGTCACTATGCCTATCACCATTCAAGAAATTGGTCTTGGCTTACTCATGGTACCTGTTGTATTACTTGCGCGTTTTATCAGCGTGGGGACGCCATTTATGTTCTTCAAGAAGTATAGGCAATACGACAAACATTCTGTGAAGATTCTAACATGGGGTGGCCTAAGAGGCGGCTTAGCACTGGCAATGGCTGCGGCAATACCTCGCGACCAAGTAATGATTGCGGGCTCAGACCTTCATGATTTAATTGTCATTGTGACTTACGTCGTCGTCATTTTTTCTATTATTGTGCAAGGCTTAACTATTTCACCACTTATTCAAAGCAGTATTCAATCTGCCAAACACGTAACTGGGAAATAGTATCGCTGCATGTGCGTTATACCAATTGAGTTAATTGTTGAACCTAATAAAAGTTAAACATTTGACTCGGTTGGTATTAATAGGTTCTTTTTTATCACTTTTGTTTTGTACATTCGGCTATCTGCTAGCGCCAATAGGTGTGACAGTGAGCATGGTTTTTGCCCTGAAAAATTGGCAATCCCATGCGAAAAACTAAGGTTAAATTTATGCTTAAATTGGCCTGACAATTCACTAAATGATTCAGCTAATCGCTGCATAATGACTTCGCATTCTTGGGTACTCAAATCAGTAAACAAAATAACAAATTCATCGCCACTCAATCGGGCAAACAAATCTGCTTTTCTGCAACACGATGCTAGAACATTGGCGAAGCCTTTCAATACCTCATCGCCAGTAGCATGACCAAACGTATCGTTAATCGGTTTAAAATTATCGAGATCAATAAAGACCAACTTCGCTTTTAAATTTTGTCTGATACATAAATCTAAATAACGCTCAGCCGTACTGCTGAAACTTCGTCGATTAGGCAATAATGTTAACTCATCAGTTGTTGCCAATTGCATCACTGCGAGCTCCCGTTCAATAATGGCGGTAAAGTCTTTTAACACATTCGCTTGTTCTTGGGTGAACGACCGAGGCTGATGGTCAATTATGCATAAAGTGCCAATACGATTGCCTGACTGCAATGTAATAGGGCTGCCGGCATAAAAACGAATGTTGGGCTCACCTGTTACCAAGGGATTATCAGCAAACCTAGGGTCTAGCAAAGCATCACAGACTACCAATGGACCATTATCTAAAATCGCATGGGCACAAAAAGAGATATCACGCGGTGTTTGTTTTACGCTGACCCCAATGCATGACTTGAACCACTGCCGGTGTTCATCAACAAGGCTAATTAAACAAATAGGGACCGAAAAGAACTGCTGAACAAGGCGCGTTATTCTATCCAGCGCTGGATCATTTGGTGTATCTAAAATTTCGAGTGCACGAAGCTCTTCAAGGCGCGCTTTTTCACTAAATGGTACTGCTGGCTTATCCATAATATCGCCTTGAATCTGAAAATTAATTTTACTCTACAAACCTAGCATAAAGTGCTAGAAAACGAGATAAAAATAATTTTATTTTCTTAAGCATTAAGCCCATGTATCGAGGTGCTTATTGCCGTCTTCATCTTCTTCGATAATATCTTTATCCTTTTTATCAGCACTTTTATTAGCACTTTCGGCTGCTTTTTTACGCAGTTCAATTTCGCGTTTTTGCCGCTTTTCGAGTTCAATTCTCTGCACGTTCGCATCTTTTACGCCCGCAATGTGGAATGCACCTTTACTCTCAAGTTGTAAACGCGTGATGCGTCCTAAAAAGGGGATCATGATATCCATTTGTACCTCCTACCCATCCACTTATTATCGACCGTTATAGCATATTCTTTAATTGCAAAAAAAAGTGCTTGCCAAAAATATTAAAAACATGTTTATCTATATACGTAAATTATTTAAACAGATTAACGCACTGGTTTACACAAACGAGTGCAACACAGGAAAGATTATGCGCTTCAACTTGACAACTATCCATCATCACCATCATTCACCGGAATAGCCTGTCAGGTTTTTCGCTGAGAGGTTATTCCTAAAAGGAACCTCTGGCGAGTAATCAACCACATTATTTATTTTCGCCCTGAGGTTTCCTCGGGGTTTTTAGTTTTTGAATTAAAGGAAAATAAATAATGAGTAATAACAACCGTTTACGTATCGCCATCCAGAAAGGCGGCCGACTATCAAAAGACTGCCAAGAGCTTTTAAAGCAGCTAGGTGTTAAATTGAATCTTCGTGAACAACGCCTAATAGCACACTCTACTAACATGCCCATTGATGTACTTCGTGTACGTGATGACGATATTCCAGGCCTAGTTATGGACGGTGTGTGTGACTTAGGTATCGTTGGCGAAAACGTACTTGTTGAAGTACAAGCCGAGCGCGAACGTCAAGGCGCTGCATTTGAAGTAAACAAACTGTCAAAACTGGATTTCGGCTATTGCCGCTTAGCACTGGCTTGGCCACAAGAGCTAGGTGTGCAAAAGAAGAGCTGGTTTGAAGGCAAGCGCATTGCCACTACCTACCCTGAAATTCTAGGTCAATATCTAAAACGTGAAGGCATCAACGCAAGCACAGTTATGCTAACAGGCTCTGTAGAAGTGGCTCCGCGTGCAGGCCTTGCCGATGCTATCTGTGATTTAGTGTCTACCGGTGCAACACTTGAAGCCAACGGCTTAATGCAAGGCGATACTATCCTCGAATCAAATGCCTGTTTAATCCAAAACAAAGACCTGACAGATCAAAGCAAACTTGATTTAATCAACACCCTAATGCCGCGTTTACGGGGTGTACGCCAAGCTAAAGAAAGTAAGTACATCATGCTACACGCGCCAAAAGCAAAACTCGATGAAGTGTGTGATTTACTGCCTGGCACAGGTCAACCAACATTACTTGCTTTAGCCGGTAGTGATGATTATGTGGCACTGCACATGGTGAGCAGCGAAACCTTATTCTGGGAAACGATGGAAGAGTTGAAGGCACTCGGTGCAAACTCGATCCTCGTTATGCCAATTGAAAAAATGATGGAGTAAGTATCCATGTTTCGCTGGAATGAGGAAAACCAACTCGCACAGCAAGCGGTACTTACCCGCCCTGCTGTCACGGCAAGCAAAGAGATCGAATCAATATGCATCGATATCTTAGCGGCAGTCAAAGAGCAAGGTGACGCTGCGCTTTTAAACATGGCAAAACAATTTGATAAGCGCGAAACACCGCGTTTATTAGTGCCCGTTGAAGAAATTGATCAAGCAGAACAGTTTTTATCGAGCGAATTAAAAGCCGCGATTGAAACAGCTTACGCTAATGTAAAACGCTTTCACCAAGCACAATTACCAAAAGACATTAAACTAACAACTCAACCTGGGGTGTTATGTGAGCTTAAATACCAAGCGATTGAAGCAGTGGGTATATACGTACCCGGTGGCAGTGCGCCATTACCTTCGTCGGTTATTATGCAAGGTGTCCTTGCACAATTAAGCGGTGCAAAAACTGTTGTGCTTGCAACACCTGTTAAGGGCGATGAAAGCATTAACCCTGCAATTCTCTATGCAGCTAAGCTATGCGGTATTAAAACAATTGTTGAAAGTGGCGGCGCAGGGGCAATTGCAGCGATGGCTTACGGCACTGAGTCTGTACCGAAGGTCAATAAAGTATTTGGCCCAGGCAACAGTTTTGTGACAATGGCAAAACAGCTTGTCGCCCAGACGATTCCGGGCATGGCAATTGATATGCCTGCAGGTCCTTCTGAGGTACTGGTGATTGCTGATGAACGTGCAAATCCTGAATTTATTGCTGCCGATTTATTATCGCAGGCAGAACACGGTGCTGATTCACAAGTAATCTTACTGTGTAATAGTGAGCGCATTATTGAACTTACGCAGCAAGCATTAACAACGCAGCTTGCAAAATTAAGCCGCAAAGAAACCGCTGAACAAGCCCTTGCAAATTCAAGCTTGATTTTAGTCGACTCTATTGAGCAGGCATTTGAAGTATCAGCACAATATGGTCCTGAACACCTAATTTTACAACTTGCTGATGCTCAGCCTTATTTAGGCTTAGTTAAAAATGCTGGCTCTGTCTTTGTGGGCGACTATACGCCGGAATCTGCAGGCGATTATGCGTCAGGTACTAACCACGTACTACCAACGTATGGTTACAGTGCCACCTATTCGAGCTTAAACTTACTGGACTTTTTTAGAACTTACACAGTACAAACCATTAGCAAAAATGGGTTACGTGAATTATCTAAAGCAATTTTACCTTTGGCCGCAGCAGAAGGGCTTGATGCTCACGCTAATGCTGTTTCAATTCGTCTTGAGGCACTAAATAATGAGCGATAACTCAACACTTACCACACTGTTGCCAGACAACATTGCAGCACTAACAGCTTATAGCTCAGCAAAGAGCGAGAAACTGACTGGAACAACGTGGCTAAATGCCAACGAAAGTCCCTACTCTCGCACGCCTACTGTGAGTTTGGCCGATTTAAATCGCTACCCCGATCCACAGCCAACACAGGTTATTAACCGTTACGCATGTTATGCCAACTTAGAGCCAGAGCAAGTGCTGATGACACGCGGTGCCGATGAAGGCATTGAGCTATTGGTGCGTACATTTTGCCGCCCAGCAAAAGACAGTATCGCGCTATTTTTACCAACCTATGGTATGTACAAAGTCACTGCCGACACTCACAACGTGAGCATTAACGGTCTCACCCAAGAGTTACTGTTAAAAGGCACGGTGGATGAAATTGTTGCTGCGATAGCTGACTCGAAATTAGTTTTCATTTGTAATCCTAATAATCCAACAGGCAGCATGACGAGCCTAGACAAGATCAGAAAGATTACCCAACAACTTGCGGGTAAAGCCATCGTCGTGGTAGATGAAGCTTATATAGAGTTTTGTCCAGAACACACTGCAGCAAGCTTAATTAATGAATTTAATAATCTTGTGGTGCTAAGAACCTTATCTAAAGCGTTTGCATTAGCAGGTTTGCGTACAGGCTTCACACTTGCAAACAGTGATTTACTGGCACCGATCCGTAAAGTAATTGCGCCTTATCCAGTATCAACTGTAGTCGCACGCATTGCGGCTGATGCACTCAGTAGCGATAACATCGCCTCAATGCGTCGCCAAGTTACTATATTAAATAGTTTAAAAGCCAAACTAAAAGACTGGCTTGAACAATCATCGGCCGTGGTTAAGGTGCTTAGTGGTGAAGGTAACTTTGTAACCTTAAAGCTAAAAGATAGACAGTCATTTAATATTGCATTGGCACAAGGTCTTGTGATGCGCGCATTCACTCTTTATGGTGAAAATGATTGGCTGCGCATTTCAATCGGTAATGAACAAGAATTAGAACAAGTAAAAATTTGGCTAGATGGTTTATCACTTGCCAGTAACACAGTAGAACAGGAAGTATAATGAGTAACCCGTATTTATTTATTGACCGCGATGGCACCATTATCGAAGAGCCAATCACCGATAAACAGGTAGATAGCCTCGAGAAATTAGTATTTTTACCCAATGTGATCCCTGCTCTACTGCAACTTCAAGCAGCGGGATACCGCTTAGTTATGGTATCGAACCAAGATGGACTAGGTACAGATAGCTTCCCAACGGCTGATTTTGACATTGCGCAAGACAAAATGATGAATATCCTCAACAGCCAAGGTATTCAATTTGACGAAGTACTGATTTGCCCCCACTTTGATGCAGACAATTGCAACTGCCGTAAACCAAAAACAGGGTTGCTGACTGAACTTATGCGCTCAGGCAAAGTTGATTTAGCCCGTTCATTTGTCATCGGTGACCGCCAAACAGATATAGGTCTTGCTGCTAACTTATGCTGCGAAGGCATTTTATACACCGGCAGTTGGGATGCCATTGTCACTCAGCTAACAACACAAAACCGTGAAGGTCGCATAACCCGCAACACCAAAGAAACGCAAATCGATGTGCAGGTTAATTTAGACCAGACCAAAAATGGCGACATTAGTACTGGCCTTGGCTTTTTTGATCACATGCTTGACCAAATTCGCACCCACGCCAATATCGGACTTAATGTTCAAGCCACGGGCGACTTACACATTGATGAACACCACCTCGTTGAAGACATTGGGATTGCCTTAGGGCTTGCACTTAAACAAGCGCTGGGTACAAAAACGCAAATTGGCCGTTATGGATTTGCGCTACCGATGGATGAATGTAAAGCCGAGGCGCAAATAGATTTATCGGGCCGTGCATCGTTTGTGTTAAATGCTGATTTTAGCCGTGAAAAAGTCGGCGACTTAGATGTGCAAATGGTTGAGCATTTCTTTAAAAGTTTAAGTGACAACGCCGCAATGAGCCTGATTTTGTCAGTCAGCGAGGGTAACTGTCATCACCAAGTAGAAGGCTTATTTAAAGCCTTTGCCAGAGCGCTGCGCGCTGCTATCGCAAAAGATGCCACGCAACAAACTGCCAGCTCAAAGGGGTGTTTATGATTGCCATAATTAATACGGGTTGTGCCAATATCAACTCGGTGCGTTTTGCGTTTGAGCGACTCGGTCAAAATCCAGAAGTGATCACTTCGCCTGAGCAACTAAAAGGCTTTGAACGTGCTATTTTACCCGGTGTAGGCCATGCTTCTGTGGCAATGAAGCGCCTAAAAGACGGTGGCTGGCAACAAGCCATTGATGAATATCAGCGTCCGCTTATGGGCATTTGTTTAGGCATGCAATTACTTTGCGAAAGTACCGAAGAAGGCAATGTTGATTGCCTAGGTAAAATCCCGGGTATTGTTAAGCAACTTGACGTAGGTACATTGACATCACCGCATATGGGCTGGAACGACCTAACAGTATTAAAAGAGCATGCGCTCACTAAAGGTTTAACAGCGCAAGATCATGTTTACTTTGTGCATAGCTTTGCTCACACCGTCAACGATGCCACGCTTGTCAGTGGTGAATACGGAAACACTTTCTCTGCGATTGTTGCAAAAGATAACTATGCAGGCATGCAATTTCACCCAGAGCGCAGTGCCAAAGTCGGCACCCGATTATTACAAAACTTTTTAGATTGGCAGCTGTAAGCGCAGCACAAAAATAAGAGACCAAAACGTGATTATTCCAGCACTTGATGTATTACAAAACCAAATTGTGCGCTTATACCAAGGTAAGTATGATACAGCACAATTTTACCCATACGAACTAGGCGCACGCTTACAAGCGTACGCAAACAGCGGTGCAGGTAAGCTGCACCTTGTTGATTTAGAGGGCGCACGCGACCCGAGCAAAAAGCAATGGCAACATATTCAAACCGCGACCAAAGCATTAAACGTCCCTTATCAGGTTGGCGGCGGTATTCGCTCTGAACACGATGTGGCCGACTGGCTAGAAGCCGGAGCTAACCAAGTTGTGATTGGTTCAATGGCCGTTGAAAAGCGCGAGCAAGTCCAAGCATGGATTGAAAAGTTTGGGGCCGAACATTTCGTGATTGCCCTTGATGTAAATAAAACCGAAAACGGCTGGGCTCCTGCCACTCACGGTTGGTTAAGTGAATCTGAGTTTGGATTATTTGAACTTGTTGATTTTTACGTAGCATTGGGCGTCATTGACTTTCTGTGCACTGATATCAGTAAAGACGGCACCATGACAGGCCCTTCATTTGCACTGTATGAAGATTTAATAAACCACAACAACCAAATAAAAGTACAAGCATCTGGCGGCGTAAGCTCGCTTGACGATATCGCCAAGCTTAAAAAACTCGGTGTGGGTGGGGTTATCTTAGGTAAGTCATTGCTTGATGGTGCCTTTAATGTTGAGGAGGCGTTAGCATGTTATCAAAACGCATAATTCCTTGCTTAGATGTCAAAGACGGCCAAGTCGTAAAAGGCGTTAAGTTTAAAGGCCACGAAGTGGTTGGTGATATTTTAACACTTGCAAAAGCATACAGCGATGCCGGTGCTGATGAACTGGTGTTTTATGAAATTAGCGCCAGTGTCGAAAAACGCCTACTTGATGTAAATTGGGTTGAGAGTATTGCCCGCCATATTGATATTCCATTTTGTGTGGCTGGTGGCATTAAATCAGTTGCCGACGCAGCGCGTGTGCTAGAGCGCGGCGCAGATAAAATCAGTATCAACAGCCCTGCCATTGCACGCCCTGAACTTATCAAAGAATTACACGATGAGTTTGGTAAACAATGTGTGGTTGTCGGCATTGATAGCTTTTACGATGAAACCACTGGCGAATATTTAGTGTACCAATTAACGGGTGACCCTAATGCATCAAGCCGTACACGATACAAAACCGAAGAATGGGTCAAGCGTGTGCAAGACCTAGGCGCAGGTGAAATCGTGTTAAACTGCATGAACCAAGATGGTGTGCGTAAAGGTTACGACAATGTTCAGCTTTCTAAAATGCGCGCATTATGCGACATTCCGCTAATTGCATCAGGTGGTGCCGGCACAATGCAAGACTTTGTTGATGTATTTCAGCAAAGCCACGTTGACGGTGCACTTGCTGCCAGCGTATTTCATAAGAACGTCATTAACATTGGCGAACTAAAACAATTTTTAATCGATAATAATATAGCGGCACGACTATGCAATTAACCAAAGATAACCTTACTCAAGTCGATTTTGCCAAAAGCGAATTGATCCCAGCCATTGTGCAAGACGCACGCTCTGGGATTATTTTGATGCAAGGTTTTATGAATGCGGACGCCTTAGCCGCCACCTTCGACAAGCAAAAAGTGACCTTTTACTCACGTTCAAAGCAGCGCTTGTGGACCAAAGGCGAAACATCAGAAAACTACCTTGAAGTCGTCTCTGTTCACACTGATTGTGATTACGATTCCATTTTAGTACTCGCAAACCCATTAGGACCAACCTGTCATTTAGGCACGCAAAGCTGCTTTGGTGATGACGCTAAACCCAGCCTAGCTTTTTTAGCTGAACTTGAACAAGTGATTGTTTCACGCAAAGACGATGACCCAAGTAAAAGCTACACAGCGTCTTTATTTTCAAAAGACTTAAGCCGTAGTTGCCAAAAAGTCGGTGAGGAAGGTGTTGAAGTAGCACTGGCAGCCATGAAGCATGACAACGATGAATTAACCAATGAATCGGCTGACTTACTGTATCACTTAACCGTGTTGTTACAGCGTCAAGGCCTTTCACTGGCTGATGTCGTGAGCTGTTTACAAGGCCGCCATAAGTAACATTAAAAGCTTAAGATGCCGCTAAAAATGGCGCATCTTAAGCTATTACATAAAAAATTTTAAACCCATTTAAACCTTTCTCCTCCACGTTTACGACTAAGCTAACAACACCATACATATAAAAGGGAAAGTCATGTTGAGCACAGTTAAAACGTTATCACTCATTGCCGCAGGTTTGTTATCAGCGCAAACATTCGCGTGGGGCGATATGCCTCTACAAAACACTAAAAACCTGACACTAAACGCAAAATCACTAAACGCTCTAAAAGTAGAAGCCGGTTCAGGTTTTTTACACATAACAGGCAGTGACACTGATGAAGTAACCGTAAAAGCTGAAATTTACCAAGATCAACCTCACGATGAATACTGCTTAGGACTTGAGGCTAAAGGCAGTAATGCAGAGCTTTCTGCTGGCCAATGTGACTACCACACGAATAAACAAACACGCATTGATTTAACCGTCAGTATTCCACGTTCATTTAATGTCAACGTGCACGACGGCTCTGGCGAAATTATTATTCGCAAAGCTGCTAACACCGTGATCAACGATGGTTCAGGTTCCATTGAGGCAATCGACATTCAAGGCACACTTGAAATCAATGATGGCTCTGGCAGCATTAACGTAAGAAACGTCAGTCGTGATATTAAAATTCACGATGGTTCTGGCAACATTGATGTCGCACACACCCAAGGTAATATAAATGTTCACGACGGCTCTGGTGGCATCGACTTAAACGATATCGCAGGTGATGTGGTTATTTCAGACGGTTCTGGCAGCATTCGTGTTGATAAAGCTGCTAACTTTGAACTACTTAGCGATGGCTCAGGTTCAGTTAACGTAACGAATATTTCAGGTAAAACTAAGATGTAAGTTTCAGGGCTATAAAGCCCTACTTTTAAATTATTTAGTCGTAAAGTTTACTGTAAAAGTTTGTTTATCAATTTTGTTTTTAAACTTTGATAATCCAGATACAGTCAAAATGATTGATTGTTCATTTTTATCAAATGGAAATTTAACAAACTCAGTCCCTTCGTTTATTTCCAAAGAAGTGTGTCCATTGAAATATCGAATCGAATCTCCTTTCTCTAATTTATTTGAATCAATATTTAACTTCACCTTATATTCCACATCTTTCTTTAGGCCTATTTTTTTGGGATATACCCCCTTCTCATTTAAATCAATTACATCTATTTTATTTCCATTAATTTCCAAGCCTCTTATTGGGTAGAATTGCTCTTGGCTAAGCTTTGTATTGATGGCTGTATTTTCAAAAAGATCCGTTTGATTATAAAGAGAGCTACTTTTCATTATTGAGATTATCTGAGATTCTAAATTTTGCTTATCGTTCTTTAATTCATCATTTTCAGATTTAACCTCTTTATGCTCCTCACTAAGCAGCTCAAACTTCGACTTGAGTTTTTCAATTTCTTCTTTAGTTACTTTGATAGTTTCTTGGCTTTCATTTTGAAGCTGATTTAATTCATTGTTTAGTTTGATATTCTGTGCCTCTAACTTATTTTTCTCCGTCTCTAAATCAGCTAAACCTTTAATTCTTGAACTTAAATCAGCTTCACTCTGCTTTAACTTTCCTATTTGGTTATCTAGCTGATCTTGCATACCTCTTTTTTCACTTCTCAAAAGTTCATTAGTATTTAAAAGGTTATTATAATCTTCAGCATCAACTAGCTCTTTCCAATTTATTTTCCTAAGAACCCATGAAAAGGCTTGATCCCATGCCCTTTTAATAAACTCGACCGCATTATTCATCAAAGGAGAGAAAACAATGACAAGTATTGTGATGATCAATGGGTTAATGAAATTGATCTCAAATCCTAATGATTTATATCGCTGTAACTTTAAGCTAAATTCCAAAGGTTCAAATAAAAACCAACCTATCAATTTCCAATGAAAAACGCCTAAAACCCAAAAATAGGTAAATAAAGCAGGGTTTGTTAATCGATCTCTAAAGAAATCAAGAAAAGATTGCGTTTCTTGTTGCTGCATAAGTAATCCTTGGATTTTATCCGAAATTTAATTGTAATAACTTCGCACATAAAATTGCAAGCTACCTAATCTTTATTAGCATTTTTACAAGGGCTTAGGTATCCTTTAGGAAACGTTAAAGGAACTGCTATTTAAAAGGATAGCCTGATATGAAAAAGCCACTCGCCGCCTTACTTTTTGGCCTTGTTTTAACAGGTTGTACTGGCCTTACGACCGAGCAACAAGCTGCCATAGATAATTTGACCCCTTGCGAGAAGATTAATGCACTTTTAGGCGCATACGACAATCGCTTTGAAGGCTTAAAACGCAGCCGTGTGAACACAAAATACATGGAAACATGGACAGCAAAATACAACCTAATTTCCGACAACTGCCAAATTACAGCGCTTGATAATGACAATGTCACGTATCGTTGTGTAGGTAACTATGCGCAACAACAGCAAGCGGTTGCAGATCATACTCGAGCAGTCAATTTTACCCAAGCCTGTTTAGCAGATAAAAACTGGCATCAAACCCAAAAAGAGTCTGCAGAATCACTGCGTACAACGTTTGTGCTTGATGAAAATACCCCCGTTATTTCTATTCATTCGGGTAAAACATTATCGCGAAAACAGCCTTGGTCAACCACTCTTGAAATTGGTAAGCCTGTTGCAGGTAAATAACCTATCGAATGCATTAAGGTCACATTGTTGTGGCCTTAACATTTAACTCGCATGACAGACTCTAAAAAGCCAAAATCCACATATAAAACTGACTGCATTGGGCAATGCCATCGACTTAATGGCTACTGCACTGGGTGTGGCCGAACAAATGATGAAATTTTTGATTGGATCATTTTATCTGAAAAAGAAAAGTGTGCGATTTTAAATACCCCTCGCCCTGACATAAAAACGAAATAATGCTGACACCCCAGCGTCATTAAAGCTTGTTAGCCTGATTAAAACGACTCATCAGGTAAGCATAATGCCCCCTATTTTTGTAATTAACTTAGCAAGCTCAATAGAGCGACTAAAGCGCGTAAGCGATGAGCTTAATGCACAGAACTTAGCATTTGAGCGCATTGATGCTGTCGATGGTAAAACATTAACAGACGCAGATATCGCCAAGTATTACAATGCCCGTTTAAACCTTAAAAAGTACCACAAACCTTTAAGTCGAGGTGAAATAGGCTGTTACCTGAGTCACCGAAAAGCATGGCAAACAATCGTCGATAGGCAACTCGACTACGCCATTATTTTAGAAGATGATTTTGTGCTCGACCGCTCAATTCACAGTGCTATCGAGAACATCAATCACTTAAAACAGCCATGGCAACTCATTAAATTGGCCGCGTATAAAAATCGCAATCGTGACATTGCATACGCAAAACCGCTTGCAGATGATCAGCACTTAGCAATTCATAAAAAACTCATGTCTGGCTGCTGCGCAACGGCTATTAGCTTAGCGGGGGCTAAAGCACTGCTTAAGGCCACAGACACATTTGCTCGCCCTGTAGACTGCGATTTGCAACACGTGTGGGAAACCGGCGTTTATGGCTTTTCACTCCTGCCTTACCCTGTTATACAACCTGACAGTGCGCAAAGCGATATTCGTGATAGGTCTTGTCAGGTTAAAAAGTCATTTTGGCGTCGTAAAAAGCAGCAGCTCCACAGTACAATTTTAAACGCAAAATACACCAAACAGTTTGTAAAAGCCCAACAAACACCCGACAAAAAGAAAGGAGCCGGAGCTCCTCTCTTACCAATCAAAAATCATTAAATGTTTACTTAGCTTGGTTTGGGTGGTCAACACCCATCCATGCTTTAAACAACGCCATTTGAGCAGGTGTAGCATCTTTTAATGCTGTTACTTTTTTCTCTTTATCAAAGTCTTCGCCAAGTGTGAGCGTTGTGGTTTGCAGCGCATCACGGCGGATAAAGTCAACAGTCACTGTGTCGCCCGCTTTAAACGTTTCTAAGCTTGCTTTTAAGTCTTTGCCAACATGCTTTTTGTTGAAGGCAACGATTTTATCGTCTGTTGTTAAACCTGCTTGCCATGCTGTACCACCACGACGAACATGTGTAAGTGTTAGTAACTCACCGCTATTTTTAGCGAATGAATCAATACTCGGTACTGATTTTGCGCCTTCAGGGCGAGTCAAACCTAAGCCAACTTTTGCTAGTAAGGCATCAAAATCAATGGCTGCTGGCTCATCCACATTAGCTTGCCACCATGCGCTGTAATCACGACCCGTTAGCTCTTTTAAAATGGCTTTTACATCATCAGGTGTAAAACCATCTGGCAAACGATGCTTATTGTAAAGCGCACGGTGCACATCACGATAACTGATTTTGCCATCACTTTTCTCTAGCAAGTCGATATCAAGTGCCATTGAAATTAACGAGCCTTCAAGGTAGATATTAGTGCTGTAGTTACGAGCATGGTCACCACCTTGATTGATCCACTTATCAAAGCTGGTTTCAGCGGCGCTTTGTACTTCACGACCTGGGGTTTGCAAGTGGCGGTTAATAGTTTTAGTTAGGGTATCAAAAAACTCATCCGTTTTTGCAATACCAGAACGCACTAACAAATGATCTTCGAAGTAACTTGTAGAACCCTCTGCAATCCACAGTGTTTTCGCGTAGTTAATATTTGTGTAATCGTAAGGAGCAATGCCTTTCGGACGATACGCCTTTACATTCCATGTATGAATAAACTCATGGGCAGCAGTACTAATGAACGCTAAGTAGTCTTTACGAGAGCCAAAACGGTCACGTGGGCGCTGAATAATTGTTGAATTTAAATGCTCTGTAGCCCCCCCTGCACCTGACGTTGCATGTACCATAAATACATAACGCTCATACGGATAGCTATCCCAAATTACATTACCTGTAGCCACTAGTTTTTTAAGGTCCGTTAGCATTTGCTCAACGTCGTAGTTACCGTCGCCCCAAATAACCAGCTCGTAGTCTCGGCCATCCACCGTGAATGTATGTAACTCGTTAATGCCTGTTTCAATTGGCGAGTCGACCAAAATATCGTAATCAGCCGCTTTAAAACTGTGTTTTGAACCTGCATTTTCCATACCCGAAACAGAGCGCCATGCTTTAGGCACATCAAGCTTTACCGTCACAGGGTCTTGGCGAAATGATTCACTGAACATGAAAAAGCCCGATGCATCAATAAACGCATGGCTGTCATCGATGTGACGCGCGCGTTTACCTAGTTCATTGGCATAGACTTGATAATCAATATTAACGTGTGTTGGCTCATTTAAGTGAACACGCCATGTGCTGTGGTCAATTTTTTCCCATTTTAACGGCTTACCATCATCATCTTTCGCATCGAAAAAACGTACCCCATTCGCAAGGTTTAAAATTTCGTAGCGTCCAGTACGCCATGCCGGAAGTTTTACGTCTAAATGCGCTTGGGCTGTCTCAGGAAACTCCACACTAACATTACCCAAGTGATGTTCAGGTTCAGTGATCGCCAGTGAATAGTTTACATCTGCAAACACACTGCTAGAGCATGCGGCCAAAATTGACATAGCCAAAAACTTTTTCATAACAACTCTTTTTTATTACTATCGATAATTGCGAATTAGCCTATCAACTGAGATATAAAATGTGAATTAAAAACCGATAAACTGCCGTAGCAATAAGCCTGATAGACAAAATAGTTAAGTTTTTGACTTATCACCTACATTTCACATTAAATTGTTGTAGACTTAAGGTACATAAATATAAAACTTGATGGCGGTGTAAGTAAGTGCAGCAACAGCATGATGTTCTTAATAAAAAGTTAAAGCAAGCGATCGACGCAAGGATGGTTGTCGAGGATGCGCGCAAACATCAAGTTGAAGTACTTTCACAGTTTGCGGCTAAGTTATCGCTGAGCTGTAAAGGCCTAGACATGGAGCTTGATAACCGCCTTGCCAAATACCGAAGTGCTCTAAAAAAAGGCGTTGATTTTAACCTACTAGCCCCCTTTATTGACGATGTACTCGGTTTACTCAAACACCAAGAAGCAAAACAAATTGCCTTGCAGCGCGATCTTAATAAAAGCGTATTAGATGCGGGCAAGCAGTTACAAAAAGTAAAAGGGTTACCTGATGATGCGCGCCGCTCGCTGCGCAACTTGCTTGACCGTGAGCTTGATAACATTCAATCGAACCATGATTTTGTGCCCATTTTATCCAAGCTGGTTGTTATTTATCACCAAGCCCTGCAAGCAAAGCTAGCTGAAAGTGATACCGGCGAAGCTTTAATTAAACCCGAGCTTGCCTCTGAGCTAATGACATTGGCTAATGGACTGTTATTTGAAGACGAAAGTGCTGAACAAATAAAAAGTATCAGAAACCAAATTACGCGCAACGACAGCGTTGATGAGCTACTTGATGCTGCGATTGGCATTATTACCATTATTTCACAAAATATAAGTAAAGAACGCCAGTCGGCGCAGAGCTTTTTAATTTCGTTAAATCAGACAATTGAAGAGCTGCATCATTCTATCGTCTCAACCACTAAACACTCTGAGTCACTGAGTGCAGAATACGATTCACTTAATAAAAGAATCGAAAGCAAAATTAAAAATCTTAATCAGCAAACTCAACAAGCAACATCAATTTCGGCGCTTAAAGAATTAGTGGAAGAAGAGCTCAAGTCATTGAGCGATGATTTAATCACCAAAGAAAAACTTGAACACGCTGAGCGTGAAAACTTACTTGCAAGCTTTAAAGACATTAATAATCGGGTAAGTAGTCTAGAGAGTAAACTGACAACTTATAAGCAACGTTTAAACGAACAACGTTTTAAAAGTTTGCTTGATGGCTTAACGAAACTTCCGAACCGTGCCGCATTTGATGAGCGCTTTGAACATGAATACCAGTTGTTTTTATCGCAAGGTTCTGAGCTTACTTTAGTCGTTATTGATGTCGATCATTTTAAATCAATCAACGACAGATATGGCCACAGTGCAGGCGATAAAACACTTCAGGTGCTCGCCAAAGCGCTGCAAAAATCAATTAGAAAGTCTGACTTTATAGCCCGTTACGGCGGTGAAGAGTTTGTACTTTTAATGACCGGCATGCCGCTTGAAAAAGCCGTAGCCCCCTTAGAAAAACTACGAAAAACAATTCAAAGTATCCCATTCAAATTTAAAGATACGCAGGTTGAAATTACGATTTCAATTGGCGCGACTCAACTAAAAAAAGGCGATACGCAATTGATTGCCTTTGACCGAGCTGATGAAGCGCTTTATACAGCTAAAAATGAAGGACGAAATAGAGTTTGCATTAGCAAATAAAGACCTCATGTATACCTTACTTAGGGTCTTTAATACATATTAGACAGGCTCATTGACGAGCTAGGAGAGTGCTTATGTTAAAACAACTGAATCCTACCGGTGTACTGGATTTACTATCACAACTAGAAGTTGATCTACTCGAACAATCATCCACCAGCGAGCGTTATAAATTATTTAGGAACTGCGTGCTCGCTGTTCTCAATGTGGGTAGCCACACAGACTCAAGTTCTGAAATTTACGACAAATATGAAAATTTCGACATTCGCTTATTAAGCCGTGAGCGCGGTATTAAAATTGAATTAGAGAATCCACCAGAATCCGCGTTTGTCGATGGCGAAATAATCACGGGTATTCACGAACATATTTTCTCAGTAATCCGTGACATCCTGTTTATTTGCCAAAAATACGAAAAAGATCTAACAGAGCAAAAGGCCATTACCCATATGGTATTCGACATGCTCAGAAACGCAGGAGCACTCAGAGTTAATAGCGATCCTAGTATGATTGTATGCTGGGGAGGCCACTCTATTAACGAAGTCGAATATAAATACACCAAACAGGTGGGTTACGAGTTAGGCTTGCGTGGTTTAAATATTTGCACCGGTTGCGGCCCAGGTGCAATGAAAGGCCCCATGAAAGGGGCGACCATTGGCCATGCAAAACAGCGTATTACCGACAACCGATATTTAGGCTTAACGGAGCCTAGTATCATTGCAGCTGAGCCACCTAACCCTATCGTGAATGAGCTGGTTATACTGCCTGACATCGAAAAACGTTTAGAGGCTTTTGTACGTTCTGCGCATGGTATTATTATTTTCCCTGGCGGCGCGGGCACTGCTGAAGAGTTGCTCTATTTATTAGGCATCTTATTGCACCCTGAAAACGAGAAGCAATGTTTACCCGTTATTCTCACAGGGCCTAAACAAAGTGAAAACTACTTTATTGAGCTTTGTAAATTTGTTGAAAACACACTCGGCAAAAAAGCCCTTGATAAATTTGACGTCATAATTGATGACCCTGAACGTGTTGGCAGAACCCTTAAAGCTAAAATGGCAGACGTACGCGAATACCGTAAAAGCCAAGGTGATGCCTACTACTTTAACTGGACATTAAAAATTGATAACGATTTTCAGCAGCCGTTCGCGCCGACACATGCTAATATGGCAAGCTTAGATTTACATTTAGATCAACCTACTCAACAACTTGCAGCTAATCTACGACGCGCATTTTCGGGTATTGTTGCTGGCAATGTAAAAGATGAAGGCTTACAGGCGATTAAACAGTACGGCCGCTTTATACTCAGTGGCGAGCCTGCATTAATGGCCGATATGGATAAACTGCTTGCCGCTTTTGTTGAGCAAGGTCGTATGAAGTTACCTGGCAGCAAGTATATCCCTTGCTATGAAATCAAAGCATAACTGGAGAACATGTGACCACCCAATTACTTTTAATAGATGCGTTAAACCTTATTCGGCGCATCTATGCCGTTGATAGTAATCAGAGTCATCACAGTGAAGAGCATATGATTAAAGCAAGCTGTGCCCGCGTGGCACATGCTTGTAAAAAATTACTAAGTCAATGCAACGCCACCCATGCAATTGCGGTGTTTGATGGCGATAAAAGCTGGCGATATCATTACTACGCTGCTTACAAAAGCACGCGTTCCCCCATGCCTGATACTCTAAAAAACAATTTAGCGCGTTTTAAACACGCTATCGAAGAGACCGGTATCGTGGTGTTCTCACCTGAGAACGACGAAGCAGACGATATCATTGCCACGCTTGCCTACAAAGCAGCATCTAATAATGTCTCGTCCACTATTGTGTCTACCGATAAAGGCTTTTTACCGTTTTTATCAGCGCATATCGCCATATTCGATTACTTTAAAAAACACTATATTGAGCATCAAGACATTAAACAGCGGTTTAATGTCCCCCAGCACCGCCTTGTTGACTTTTGGGCACTTGCAGGTGATAAAACCAATGACATACCGGGCGTTAAAGGAATTGGTAATAAATCGGCTGAGCAATTAATTAATGACTATGAGTCGATTGAAGCGGCCATGATGGACGACGCACTCAATGCCACTTTAAAACGTAAGTTAACCGCTGATATGGATAAGCTGATTATCTCTAGAAATTTAGTAATGTTACGAACAGATATAAACTTAGGCTTTAGTTTAAAGCAGTTAAGGCTCAATTAGTCGCAATCTCGTAGCACAGTTTATCAACTGCGCGTATACTGAAAATTCGTGTTTGTTTTAAAGAGTTACACATGATTAAAAAGGTTTTCCAATATCTGGTATTAGGGTTAGGTGTTTACGCACTTATAGCAGCCCTAGTGATCACTTTTTATAAAGATGATCCGCAAGCCATGATCTGGCAAGACCGTGAAGCCTTCAACAAACGCTACATCGCCAAGCTTTCAATAGAAAAACCCGAAAACCTCAATGCCGTGCTTGATTATTTAGGTAGCCCCGATTTAACCTATGCAAAACGCGTTGAAGACAATGTATGGCAAATTATTTTTTATCGCACTCAACATGTTAAATCAGATGGCATAACCACGATTGATGAGTGTACAGGTTTACTGTTTAAAAATGGCCAACTTGTATTATGGGGGCCCAGTGCCTATGAAAGTTATCAGCAAGAAAGTTAGCACACAATGATGGACACTGTGACGCCGCGGGAATTGGCACGCTTATTCGATAGCACACATCAGCTACTTAACCTGTATTATCAAAAACGTAAATGGTCACAAATTTACCCATTACTCAGTAATCTTGCTGAGCGTTATTACCTGATATATCAAACATACCCTAAAAGTCTGCAGGCACAACTTAACTTATACGTCGCAGCCCATGGTTACACAACGAACCTGGTTGTTAACCAGTGTGTCATTGCGTGCATAATGTGCCATAGCCTCAATTATAATAAAGCAGTAAGTGAGCAAATTATAAGTTGCTGTCTTGCTAATTATTTATGTGTGCAATCACAAAGTAATAAGCTCGCATCAGGGCAAACACTGACCGAGCAAGACAAAAAACTGTGGCATTGTCGTCATCAACTTGCTGTAAAATTGCTCCATGCAGCGGGCCCAAATACGGTTTCAATTCAGCACTTATTAGCGCGTTTAAATAAATATAAGCAAGCCTTACTCAGCGCACCAAAAGTGATGATTTACGATGGTGCGACAACCCTTGTTGCACTCGCTAATATCATCGCGATGAATACTACCTACCGAGAGTCCGGTGGCCATATTAGTGTGCATAAAGCATTGGCCGATATTTACCTTCGTACACCTAATGAGTTTGCGCAAAATGCAATTAAAGCCTTTATTGCACATATCGGTCCGTACATTCCCGCAAGCGAAGTGAAGTATGCCGAGCAAACCTTAATATACCTAACGACTGACGAGCAACATCGGCATATTTTAATTGATGTGTCTCAACCTGAAAAAATTCGTTGGCATCGATTTAAAGCCCCCCTGTCAATTATTGATAAACAACGTGTTTGCAATGATTCACGCTTGCTTTATACCGTTTGGTTTAGTGAAAACATCAATTTTGTGCTGCCTCCCCCAGCAAATCAGCGTCGCCAGCAACAGTATCTAACACTGATCAGCGAACTTAAAATAGCAAAAGAGTACAGTTATCGGGCGTTAGACAAATTACTGAGTCCATACCCTGAACTTATTCACCAGCTTACGCACGCTGTTAAGCCTTATAATAAAGAGCACCAACGCGCAAAAGATTTACGCCATTGCTTATCTATGGTGGGCTATGACAATGCGCCAGCGATCATCCAGAAAGTATTGTTTCAGCGCTTAGTTGCCACCACATCGCACCCTTTATATCCGCACATAGCCAAACGCCTTGAAAACATAGTACGGATTATTCAAGCACTGTTTAAACACTCACCTATTCAGCAATTTGAGCAAGTCACCTTGCCCTTATATGCCTATGTCTTGTATCTGTGTGAGAATCAGGCAACAAGTTTGTCACGCAAAACCGTGTTTGAACACGCAGAAGAGCATACGGTAAGCCCCCCACTTGCGTGCTTGTTTGGGATTAACACGCTTGATTTGGCTCCCCTGAGCGAATACCTTACCCAGTTAATCGGCGATAATCCTTGGACACAGCATTTACTTAACAGTGAGCAATTAAAAAAACAACAATTACAACAGAATGAAAAGCTTTGGATAGCAGTAAAATTGTTCAGTTATTATGTATTTCAACCTAAGGCTATGTTTAGTAGTTGGCAAGAAAACATTATCGCTGAAACATTAACGACGGTCGGTTGGCAGTCAAAAGCGGATTTTTATTCATACCTTCGTACATGCGAGTTTGCTGATAATTTTTAAAAAATGGTGCTAAAACGTTCGAAGTCGTTAAGAAAATATGAACTTTCGTCTATTTATAGTCAGTATTCACAGTATAAACTGGCAAAAAGCTGAATAAATTGCTATAAAAGCCGCTTAAATTTTCAAACACATCCACGTAAATCCTCTAACAAGTAAATCGCGCTCATTTTCGCGATGTATTTACGTGTATATCTACTCATAAATAGGAAAAGTAAATGGCTAAACAAACCATCACAGTGATCAAAGGCGACGGCATTGGTCCTAGCATTATTGATTCAGCACTTGAGATCCTAAATGCCGCAGGTTGCGATTTTGATTATGAATTCGTTGATGCTGGCCTTGCTGCCCTAGAGAAAACAGGTGAGTTGCTTCCGCAAGAAACAATCGACACTATCGCACGTAACAAGATCACTTTAAAAGGCCCATTAACGACGCCAGTAGGTGAAGGTTTTACGTCTATCAACGTGACACTTCGTAAACAATTTGGCCTTTATGCTAACGTACGCCCAGTTAAATCATTTGAGGGTACTAAAGCGCGTTACGATAATATCGATATCATCACTGTTCGTGAAAACACGCAAGGTATGTACTCAGGTCTTGGTCAAGTAGTATCTGAAGACGGTAACGAAGCTGAAGCATTATCAAAAATCACCCGTGAAGGCGCTGAAAAAATTGTTACATTCGCATACGAACTTGCAGTCCGTGAAGGCCGTAAAAAAGTAACCGCTGTTCACAAAGCAAATATCCTTAAATCAACATCGGGTTTATTCTTGAAAGTTGCACGTGAAGTAGCAGAACGTTACCCACAAATCGAATCAACAGAGATGATTGTTGACGCAACATGTATGAAACTAGTCATGACCCCAGATGAGTTTGACGTTATCGTTACAACTAACTTATTCGGCGACATTTTATCTGACTTATGTGCTGGTCTTGTTGGTGGTCTTGGTATGGCTCCAGGTGCAAACATCGGCGAAGATGCCGCTATCTTTGAAGCAGTACACGGTAGTGCGCCAGACATCGCAGGCAAAAACCTTGCTAACCCGACGTCTGTTATCTTAGCATCAATCCAAATGCTTGAGCACTTAGGTATGGCTGACACAGCAGAACGTATTCGCAGTGCAGTCGCTGACGTTATCAAAACAGGTGACCGAACAACGCGTGACCTTGGCGGCAGCCACGGTACAACAGACTTCACACAAGCAGTGATTGAACGTCTATAATTAGTTGTATGCTAAATAATAAAAAAGCCAGTTTTTTAACTGGCTTTTTAATGCTTAAAATTTGCCGTACCTGCGTATAATCAGCGGGCTAAAAATCAGTAATAACCACCAGATAGCCCCACCACTTGATCCCGAATTGCTCTGTGTTTTAACAACCGTGACTGATAAGCTTGTTTGTTCTACAGCCTGCGTTTGGGTGTCTGTTACTGTTAACGTGACTGCGTACGTCCCCTCATTTGTGTATTGGTGTGTCGGCGATGCTGAGGTACTTGTACTGCCATCGGCAAAGTCCCACTGATAGAGATATTGCCCTGTACCACCACTTATTTGACTTGAAAACTGCACGTTTAAACCTTGTGCATTAAACCGAGCACTGGCATTTAAAGGCACATCCACAGTGACTGCAAATTGCGAAGATGTTGACTCCATGTTGGCATCAACCACCGTGACATTCACATCAAAGCTACCCGACAACGCATATTGATAACTGACCGTTGCCGTTGATGCAGCACCTCCGTCGGCAAAATCCCAGCTATACTGATACGGTGCAATGCCCCCTTGTGCAGTGGCTGTCGCAACCAATAAACCATTTTCATTCGCTGTAACCGAAAGGCTAAGTGTTAGCGGCTCACTAACAATAATTTCTTTGTTTAACCGCGTAACCTCTCCTGACTCAGTCGTACGCTCAAACACGACAGTATAGCGGCCATATTCAGCATACTGATGGGTTGGCGCGAGCACCGTTGACTGCTCGCCATCACCAAACAACCACAGAAAAGTATCGGTTTCATTTAAAATAAGACCGTTGATACTAAACGACACATCTCGGTCGCTACGTTGGGCACTAATACCAGAGGTTGCATCATAGTTAAGCTCTACATTCACTTCACTGCTATCCGTTGCTTGCGACACAATGCGCCAACCGAAGCCCAATGAAGGTACACTAACCCCCGACGCAGGCTGAATAGGGAAGCTGTAATCTTGAGAATCTGAAAATGAGCTAATTGCTAATAGGTGCTCGTCTCCCAAGCCCTGGCGTTGATCATACAAACTAAATGCCGCATCGCGCACTTGAATATCAGTATTGGCAGGGCCTGATGTCGTGCCCTTACGAATCGTATTTTGGTCAGCATCAACCACAAGTGCAAAGCCTTCACCTGGGTGAGAAGCTGTGTTGTTATTTTGCTCAGCAGGGTCAACATACCACAACAATACCCCTGGAGAGTAAGACTCAAACTGGAGGCCACTGTCAATGCCGGCATAATCTCTTAGCTGTAAAAAGTAATGTGTTGGTTGCTGATAAACGTACTCACCAATACGTGAGAAACCTGCTAGTTGAGCGATTGATGATTGCTCTGCATCATCTTTAAATACAACGGTATTCCCCTGAGTGATAGTTAAGTCGTCAACCACAATGCCATAAAAGTGTATGTTCACATCGGTGACATACGTAATTTCAAGCTCGATTGTTTGCCCTTCATAAGCAGACAAATCAAATCGCATATCAAGGTGACCGTGCGGCAACTTTGCGCCATCTTTAAATTGCGAGTCGCCACTTAAATAAGGACCAATGTCACCATAGTGTGGGTTTATCGCCTTGGTATAGCTATTAGCAAGTGCAACACCATTTACTTTAATTTGTGCATAGTCGTAGTCTTGTTCAATGCTAAAGTGTGATAACAACGCAAGCTCGGTACTGCCAGCAGTAGAGGGTAATGTAATGCGTTGCTTGTAACTGTGTACAAGCTCATTCCCTTTACCTGAGTAATACTGATAGCGCCCTTGTAACGGTGCTTTAAAGCTTTCTAATTTAGCGGGTAAGGTGACCTTTAACTGATTTACGCCAGAACTAAAGCTACTCGACGCTTTTAAATTATGTTCAGAGTCTGTATTTACGTCGGCTAAGTCAATTTCGGTTTGATGTAGCCAATTTCCTTTGTAACGTGTTTGCAAGTAGTCAAGCGCGTACGCACTAAACATCACTGGCGCTGAACCTCTTGGCGACCCAGCCCAACTCCCGCCGGCCATAATAGACCAAGACGCAACAGGTTCACCAATTGCGCTGCCCATTAAGTCATATTCATCAGGCAATCCAAGATCGTGACCAAACTCATGAGCAACAACCCCTATTCCCGCATCGATGGGATTAATCGTGTAGCCAAATAATTTCACATTACTGCCAGCAACAGCAGCGGGTTGGTTCGCATTGTTTGTAACGAAAAAACGGTGTGACCAAATAGCATCGGTGCCCAGTACTCCACCACCCGCTTCTTCTCCAATACTAGAGTGAAACACCATTACATGATCGATAATCCCATTAGGTTCGTTGGTAATACCGTCACCATCAATATCATCGAGATCGGTTAGATCGTAGTCTTGTAAATTAATATTAAAGGTTGCAACGGCTTTTTCTACCGCTTCTAATATAAGATCTGGGGCGTTTAGATCACGAATGTCACCTTCTCGCTCACCGTAAAACTTAGCGGGCTTATCTGCACTCACCCACCCATAAACATCTCCGGTAAATGCAAAGCTTTCACCTGATGCTTGTTGATAATAATGATGAACCGTGTTTAACGATTGACCCGATGGTCCCGGGTACGATGTGTCATTAAAGAGCATTTGTTGATAGTGAGCTTGGCTGTAATCGCTGTAGTACATGGGTGTATCTTCAGCAGTGAGTTGATTATTGTCGTAAGGCAAGTCAGGAAAGTCGATTAAGATTGCCAATACTTTAACGTTTGTTTTGTCATCGGTTGGGTTTAACGATACAAAATTTGTGAACTTATTATCAAGCACTGCTTTATTGTGCACCTTTGCGGGGTCTAACACTCTGGGTTTAATCGCAACGCGTTGAGCTGTATTCACTTGTCCAATGTAGTCTTCTAAAGCAGCTTGCTCGTCGCGCTGATTAAGTTCACCGCGTTTTTTCAGCCAAAACACTATTTGTTCTTTATTGATCAAGCCAATATCATGAGTCGCTACAGGCTTTGCAAACACCGAAAAGCTCGACAACAAACACACGCCTGCTAAATAATTAATAAATCTCACAATTAATACCCTACCCCAGTTTCGTATATGGCTAATCATAGCTAAGTTATGCATAAATAACATGACCTTAGGTTATTTATTACAGACACTTAACGCTTGCCACACGAACAATTTAATGCATAGTTACACCTTAATATACGTGCAAAAAATGATTTTAGATGCAATAAATACAAATTACCGCGTCAGAAAAGAAAAATTAATGCAAAAAGATGCTTTTGCGGTTGACATCAGTTTCCAAAAGGCTTAAAAATAACCCTAACAAATTTTAAACAGTAGCCGTCTAGTCGGCTGTTATTTTTTATAAAGAAAAAAACAATGAATTTTCGCAGCCATCTTTTAGTCGTCAATGTACTCGTACTGGTCTTAGTAAAAAGCCCAGCGGGGACGTATTAAAAGATGAAAGCACGCTTTTAAAAACCCCCGCCATTTGCGGGGGTTTTTTTATGCTCTTGTAGCTAGCACACAGAGGAATGAGGATGAGTACAGCAGAATATAATGGATCCGAACTTGTTGTTCGGGCACTTAAAGAATTAAAGGTTAAATATATCTTTGGCTACCCAGGCGGGTCAGTGCTGGATTTATACGACGCACTTTTTCAACAAGATGATATCGAACATATCTTAGTACGTCATGAACAAGCAGCCACGCATATGGCCGATGGTTATGCCCGAGCAACGGGCGATGTCGGTGTGGTGCTTGCAACTTCGGGTCCTGGAGCAACAAACTGCATTACCGGTATTGCTACCGCTTATATGGACTCCATTCCTATGGTTGTGTTGTCTGGTCAAGTACCCACAGGACTGATTGGCGATGACGCCTTTCAAGAGACCGATATCGTTGGCTGCTCTCGTCCGATTGTAAAGCATAGCTTTAACTGTCGAAGCGCAAAGGAAATCCCGGCCATTCTTGCCAAAGCATTCTACATAGCCAGCACAGGGCGTCCTGGTCCTGTTGTGGTCGAATTGCCAAAAGACATGCTAAATCCAGCCATTAAATTTCCATTTGATTTTCCAAAAACAACAGAGCTTCGCACATACAACCCAAATACCAAGGGTCATTCAAAGCAAATTCGTAAAGCTGTCACTGCCATTCTAGAAGCGAAAAAGCTTGTTATTTATTCTGGTGGCGGCATTATTCTCTCGAATACGTCAGAGCAATTAACCCATCTTGTAGAGTCACTTAATGCTCCTATTACAAATACATTAATGGGACTAGGTGGTATTAGCGGCACACACCCTAACTTTATCGGCATGTTGGGTATGCACGGCAGTCTAGAGGCAAATAAAGCGATGGCCCATGCCGACGTTATTTTAGCGTTAGGGGCACGATTCGATGATCGGGTAACCAATAATGTAAAAAAATTCTGCCCGAACGCCACTATTGTTCATGTTGATGTTGACCCTACATCGATTTCAAAAACCATAAAAGCACATATTCCTGTCGTTGGTTGCTTACAAACGGTACTTGAACAATTACAAAGCGCAATTGATAAAAGCTCCATTGCGATTGACCGTTCTGCACAAGAGGATTGGTGGCGACAAATTATTAGCTGGCGAGAGCAAAAGTGTCTGAGCTACAGCACCGATGGCGATAAAATTAAACCGCAAGCGGTTATAGAAGCAATTTACAAAGCAACCAATGGCGATGCGTATGTCAGCTCTGACGTAGGCCAACATCAAATGTTTGCAGCTCAGTACTACCCGTTTAAACACCCGCGCCAATGGATTAACTCTGGAGGCCTTGGCACGATGGGCTTTGGCTTGCCTGCGGCTATGGGTGTAAAACTGGCTTTCCCAGACAAAGAATCAATTTGTGTTACCGGTGATGGCTCGATTCAAATGAATATTCAAGAGCTTTCGACTTGCTTGCAATATAACCTTGCTGTGAAAGTCGTGTCACTTAATAACCGTTCACTAGGCATGGTTCGCCAATGGCAAGACATGATGTATTCAGGGCGTCACTCATCATCGTACATGGAATCATTACCTGATTTTGTAAAACTGGTTGAAAGCTATGGCCATGTCGGTATTCGCGTAGATCATATTGATGAACTACAACCAGCCATTGACAAAGCGATGTCGATTAACGACCGATTAGTATTCTTAGATATTTGTGTTGATGAAAAAGAGCATGTTTACCCAATGCAAATAAAGCTAGGGGCTGTGGATGACATGTGGTTACGTAAAGGAGTAAAAGCATAATGCGCCGTATTTTATCGATTTTATTAGAAAACGAACCGGGTTCACTGTCTCGCATTGTTGGCTTATTTTCACAGCGCGCTTACAACATTGATAGCCTGACAGTGGGCACCACTGATGACCACTCACTTTCACGTATCACTATCACCACAATGGGTGATGACCGCATTGTTGAGCAAATCACAAAGCAAGTAAATAAACTTGTGGATGTACTTAAAATCATTGATTTAACAGAAATGGCACACATCGAGCGTGAGTTATTGTTAGTTAAAGTCTTTGCTCAAGATGAAAACACCCGTGCCGCAGTCACGCGCGTTGTCGATGTGTTTCAAGGTGCCATACTCGATATGGGCCGCCACAGCTATACATTACAGCTTGTCGCAAGTACCGAGAAAATAGAATCTTTCTTAGACACGCTTCGCCATGAAACAGACTTAATTGAAGTCGTGCGTTCGGGTGCGGTCGGCATTGGTCGAGGTGATAAGGCGTTAAAGGCTTAAGCCTTTACCGCTTTATTACAGACACAAAAAAAGGGCTATTAGCCCTTTTTTTAATTAATAAGTACTTATTCTTATTAAGGATTAACTTGGTCTTTAAGACCTTTACCCGCTTTAAAGCTTGGGATAGTTGCTGCTGCGATTTGGATTTCTGCACCAGTTTGTGGGTTACGGCCAGTACGCGCTGCACGCTCTTTTACCGAGAATGTGCCGAAACCAACTAATGCTACTGAGTTACCTTCTTTAAGAGAGTTAGTAACTGCGCCAGTGAATGCATCTAGTGCACGCGTTGCTGCCGCTTTTGAGATTTCTGCATCAGTAGCGATTTTTTCAACTAATTGAGCTTTATTCATTGTTAGATTCCTATTCGTTATTATTTTGCCTTCGCAAAACCTATCTTTATGCATTTTTGAAAAGTTAGCAACAGCAAATTGCTATTTTTACGTAAATTATTCAAAAATGGCTACATTTTAACTATCTATCACTAACTTAGTGACATCAGGATTAATAAAGACTGAATTTAACCATCTTCCAAAAGGTTTTATGACAGCTAAACGATCATTCGATTTTCTCGATAACCAAGGTTACTTCCCCAACCTCGACACCAAACTTATCAATAGCGGTACGGTTAATCAAGCGCGATTGTGTTACCAAGTACATCCAATCATCGAAGTTTACAACTAAAGTACTATCGTTATAAGGAAGTTCTACCGAGTAAGTCCAATGAAACACACTGCCGTTACTATCCCCTTTCGCTTCACCCACTACATCTGAAGCGGTACCTGAAATACTCCCGTCATCATTTAGAGTGATATACCAAGTGCGAGTTTGCGTTTCCCCATCGTCATAAACAAACTGCTCATCAATCACCCCTTGATTGCCTTGCCAGCTTGCTTGCATATCAACAACTAACTTACGCGTTAACTCGCCCTTGTGGTCTTGAACAACGCCGTACGCTTTGAGTTCACCACTGAAGAAACGTTTAAAGTTAAATTCTGGCTCTGTCCCTTTATAATAATCAACATCAGGGGCTGAACAACTCGCAACTAAAAATACCATAGCTGAAATGAACATTGCTTTGAGCTTAATCATGTTTCCCTCCTATAAGCTGTTTTCTAAGTGAAGGCTCTGTTGTGTCGGCACTAAGCCAAATTGCTAAAAAATTATCGGCAAACCTTTCATCTTCAATAGCACCGAGTTTTTCGTTGTTGAAGTAAAAAGTTCCGATTCCCTGTTGGTTTGTTTCAAATGACAAGGAATCGTTTTCTTTTATATCTGGCCATAAATCAAGCAATTGAGAATCAAAGGCACCAACCATTTCATCAAAGCCCAAATGCTGCCATTGCTCATTAGTGGCTTTAACAATATCTTTTGCCGAAAAATCTCGCAGGTACGTTAAGGTGAGTTTGGTTGGATGCTGGCCAAATACATAGTGTCCTGTGGGCGTTTCTAGTTTTGCGTTATACACATCCCAAAACAAGTATTCCATTTTTGCTTGGCCTACGGTTTTAAAACCCGTAGCGTTAGCGTTTGTCATTAATACCAGTGAGAATAATAGGAGTAATGCGAGTCTGTATTTCATTGTTCTATACCTTAAAACATATCTTTTAGACACTACGCATCACAGGGGCTAAGTGATCATTTTGAGGTTAAATAGCGTTTGTTTATGACAATAATTGCCATGAACATCGAGGCCCAACTAATGCCATAACACAACCAGAACATCCAAAGCGATATATCGATGTTTAAAACACCAAAACGCGCCCCTGCATAATAGCTACCCGGTGCAAAAAGAGCGCATACAAGCCACCCTAAATACCATGGAAGCTTTTGCAGAAACTGCATTGAAGTATTGATGGTTAAAAGCAATGCTCCCCAAAGGAGTACCAGCCAAAATGGAAAGGGGTAGACTTTAAAACTCAGTAAATTTAAGGATGTCGCAAGCCATTCAAAGCCTAACGCAAGGGGCAGGCCACACACTAGAAGCAAAAGGTCTTGCTTGCGTTGCTCGGAAAGATAGATCATCAATCCAACAACGCCTAAAGCTGGAATAACGGCTTGTTGCTCAAGGAGTAAGGCCATAAACCACACTCCCTGAAACAACACGAAATTAATAATTGAGCGCAATGTCATCGCCTGAGTGAACAAAACGAGGTCGACGAGCAACCAAATGAACTGTGCTAATCGAACGCGTTCTGAACGCGCCTTCGCAATAAGCCAAATAAAATAGCCACAAGCGATAGAAGCGTTGATCGAATTTTACTTTATCGATTTCAGGCCAGCTTGCCACAAAGCGTTCACGCCAGTCAGCCAACGTTCTGGCGTAATGCACCCCAATGTCTTTAACACTGTGAACAACCATGTCAGTTTGCTGTTTAATTTGCTTGTTCATTTCATCTAAGCATGGCAAACAACCGCCGGGGAAAATATACTGCTGTATAAAATCTGAGTTCTTTAAGTAATGGCTATAGCGTTGATCCGCAATTGTGATCGCTTGTATAAGCATTGCCCCATTAGCTTTTAACAGTGACTGACACTTAGCAAAAAAGCCAGGCAAATACTCGTGACCCACAGCTTCAATCATCTCAATAGAGACAAGCTTATCGTAGCGGCCCTCAAGGAGTCGATAATCGTGTTTAAGCAACGTTATTTTGTGCTCTAAATTTAATTCTTTTATTTTTTCTGCAACATAATCATGCTGCTCATCAGAAATAGTGGTGGTTGTGACATGGCAATCAAAATGCGTTGCAGCATAGATAGCAAATGCCCCCCACCCGGTTCCAATCTCAATGACCTTATCGCCAGGTTGCAAGTCGACTTGCTCACATATAAGAGCGAGTTTGTGTGTTTGTGCTTGTTCTAGCGTCGCTGCTTTCGATGGATACACAGCGCATGAATAAAGCATTTCGTCACTTAAAAATGCGCTGTATAAATCATTGCCTAAATCATAATGCGCTGCGATGTTCTTTTTAGAACCCGATGCAGAGTTTTTATTTTTTAAGTGGTTGACTCGGTGAGCAATACCACTTAAAAAAGCGAATTTTTTTTCAAAAGCGTCTAGTTTGTCTTGGTTGAGGGCAAATATTTCGATGAGTTGCGTTAAGTTATCACAATCCCAATACCCTAAAATATACGCTTCACCAGCCCCCACACTGCCCGACATGGCAAACATTTTGTACATTGCGGCGTCATTTACTGTCACCGTAACACTGAGCGAACTGTGTGGATTACCAAACTGTTCGCGCTCGTTGCCATCAATTAATGTGATGCAGCCTATGTCGATACTGCTGAACGCACCTGTCACCAGTTTCTTATAAATTTTTGACAACCAACCTGTTGTAGAGGATTGCGTTAAATTTGATACTTTTTCCATCACATCACCTAATTTTAATTCTCTTGCTTGCCTGAGTGACCAATAAAGGGCACACGTTTGCAAAATAGTTTCAGCGCATGAATGTAAATACCTTTAAAAATACTCAACGTCATCGCTGGAAACTGTTTCAGCACGGCACTAACCTGCTCTTTAGTCAGGGCTTGCCTTTGCAAACGAAGTGTTGCATCAAACAAAAGAGTGTCGTCTTTTTTATTTTCAATATGAATCATAGCGTTATCAGAATTAAGTCTGACATTCCAATGATAGTTCATATCTAAGTTCATGAAAGGTGATACGGAGAAAACCTTTTTAAAGTTCACTTTTTTTTCTAAAGGTACGACATAATAATGACGTTCATTCCACGGCGTGTTACTCACTTCTGCAAGCATGTGTGTAAAATTGCCATCGGAGGTTTGATAAAAGAAAAAATTTACGGGGCTGAAGTAAATGCCAAAACAGCGCATTTGCCCCAGCATATAAACATGGCTAAACGTTGTGTTAACCCCCAGTTCCGCAAGCTTATCCAGTGCGCGTTGCTGCAATGATAACTGCATGTTGGTTTGATAGTTAAAATAATCGCTTTGTTTAAACTTTAATAGTTTAAAGCCATTACAACCAAGCCAAGGATGAATATTATTCAGCTCCTCTGGCTTGGCTAAATCGACCCACATCATGTAAAGCGGGTATTTAAAGTGATGCTCTTTTACTGCAAAACGCCGATGTCGAACATCACCAATGTAAATAGCACTATTCAAACTCAACTCCGAGTTGTTTAGCAACATTCACGGCACTTCTTACACCATCTTCATGAAAACCATTGTACCAATAGGCACCGCAGAAATAGCTGTTTTTATGGCCATCTATCAGCGCTTTTTTCTTCTGGGCAGCAATAGATTCTTTGTTAAAGACAGGATGGTGATAGATAAATTCGCGTAAGATTTTGTCTTTGTTAATTCCCTCTAAGTGGTTCAAGGTCACACAGAATTGTGGTTTACTTTCAATTCCTTGCAAAATATTCATTTGGTAAGTAACCACAGCAGCTTTATCTGTGTTGTTATTAAGCAAATAATTCCAACTTGCCCAGGCAGCCTTACGTTTAGGAAGCAAAGAGGTATCGGTATGCAATACCACCGAATTCGCTGTGTATGGAATCGCAGAAAGTACCGCTTTTTCATCCTCAGTTGGGTCTAACAAGAGCTTTAAAGCTTGATCTGAGTGACACGCAAAAACAACTTTATCAAACGTTTCGCTGTGACCATCATCAAAATGAACATGGGCACACTCTTCACCACGCGATACAGAACTAATATTACTGTTAAGACGAATTTTGTCTGCAAAACCTTTAATCATTGGCTTGATGTATTCACGAGACCCTCCCGGAATAACATACCACTGAGGGCGGTTGGTAATATCTAAAAGGCCATGGTTATAAAAGAACTTAACGAAGAACTCTGTTCCCACTTTGGTCATTTCTTTAATACTGGTCGACCAAATTGCAGCTCCCATTGGCAGGATATAGTGGTAACGAAAAAATTCGTTAAAATCATGCTCATCTAAAAACTCACCTAGCGTTTGGTTAGGTTGATAATTTTGATCTGCATGTAACGCCTTACACACATCATTAAAACGCACGATGTCTTTGAGTAGTTTCCAAAACTTAGGACGAAAGATATTTCGCTTTTGTGCAAATAAACTAAAAAAAGTGTGGCCATTGTATTCAAAGCCCGTTTGTTCGTTATGCACACTAAAACTCATTTGCGTTTTTTGTCGTTGCACTCCCAATCGGTCGAGCAATTTTTCAAAGTATGGATAGGTTCTATCATTAAACACAATAAAGCCTGTATCAACGGCATAATCAACACCGTCAACGTTGACATCAATTGTGGCAGTGTGACCGCCTATATAGTCATTTTTTTCAAACACTGTTACATCATAATGTTTATGAAGTAGGTGCGCACAGCTTAAACCTGCTATACCCGACCCAATTACGGCCACTTTTTTCAACGTGATAATCCTTTTGCAAGCTTCAGCCATAATGGCGTAGGAAGCATTCGTAATAATTTTAAAATGAGGGTAAATCGATAAGGGAAATGCACTTCCTTACGTCGTTTTTCAACCCCTTTGTATATGTAACTAGCTGCTTTTTCTGCGCTAACCGCCATGGGCATAGGAAAGTCGTTTTTATCTGTTAAAGGCGTTTTCACAAATCCGGGATGAACCAAGGTCACGTCTACATCATTTAAATCAACAGCAAGGCTGTTGGCCAAATAACTGACTCCCGCCTTAGAGGCGCCATAGGCTTGGCTTCGTGGCAAGGGTAAATATGTGACGCTTGAACTGACAATGACCAACTGGCCACCCGGCTTAATTTTTGGCAGCAAGGCCTCTAAGCAGAAGCCCATGCTTAATAAGTTTGTTGTTACAACGCGGGTAAATAATGCACTGTCGAAATTACGCGCATCATCAATATATTCACAATTTCCTGCGTTTAATATAACGCGATCAAATTGTGTGTAGGCCACGGTGCTTGAACGAATGTCTTGCAAGTTTGTGGCATCAAACTCACAACGTTCAATGTTGCTGTGGGAACTTAATTTAGCAAGCTTGTCGGTGTTACGACCACAGGCTATAACCTGCTCGCCAGCATCTGCGTATTTATACGCAAGCGCTTCACCTATGCCAGATGTCGCGCCTGTAATTAGTGTTGTCATTATGCACTCGCTCTTTTATCAATGAAACGAACTGCTGAACCAAGTAACGGAATGTGTCTGTACAGTAAGGCACCCGCATCGAAATAATCGCGATGTTGGATAATTTTTTCGTTAGAAAAAACGAGCCGACTGTGCCCTTCCACCGCTATTTTTTTACCTTTGTTTAATTTTGGATGACGGTAAAACATTGTCCAATAAATAAAGGCTTTGTTGGTCGTGTGCTCGACATCAGTGATGTTAAATTCACAAGAAATAACATTAGCGTACAAATTTTTAAAATAGCCGTGTAAAGCGGCTAAACCATCCACTGCATGAAGGGGGTCTGAAAACTGGATATCTTGATGGTAGATTTCATCAAGCAGATGCAAATTGTCTTTATTGAGTGTTTGATAAACATTAATAAATCTGTCAAGGGTCGCCTTGTCCATATCACACCTTAAACGCGTTCAACGCACGCTCTCGCGCCGCTTTATGATCAACTATTGGAGACCAATAACTGCTTTTACTTCCCTGTTTAGCTAAGTAGTCATGTGGGAAGTGAATGTGTTTCGCAGGTATTTTTTCCAACTCTGGTAGATATTTACGGATAAACTCACCATCTGGATCAAAGCGCTCGCTTTGGGTAATTGGATTAAAAATACGAAAATAAGGTTGAGCATCACACCCTGTGCTAGCAGCCCATTGCCATCCACCATTGTTTGACGCCAGATCGCCATCAATCAAGTGTTTCATAAAAAAGCGTTCGCCTTTGCGCCAATCAATAAGGAGGTGCTTAGTTAAGAAACTAGCAACCACCATTCGCAACCGGTTATGCATCCAGCCGGTTTGCAATAATTGTCGCATTGCTGCATCCACAAGCGGATAGCCGGTTTTACCTTCACACCACGCATTAAAGTCATGTTCGTCGTCGCGCCATGCTAGGGCATCGTATTTATCGTTAAAGTTGGCGTATTTACTCAAATTTGGATAAATCGCAATCAGGTGACGATAGAACTCGCGCCAAATCAACTCGTTTACCCAGCAAAACAGACTACTTTTAGCATTTTTCAATACATCGGGATGACGCTGCTGAATGAGCGCCAGCAACTGATGAACACTAATAATACCCAGCGCTAAATAAGGGCTTAAACCTGAGGTGCCTTTAATACTTGGGATATCACGTTGTTCCTGATACGTACCAAGCTTTTCGTCGATAAAGCGTGCACATACATGGCTTAGCGTTTCATCATCAACCGGCCATTTTTCGGAGCTGCCGTCAGAGGTTAATAATTCATTTTCTTGCCACTGAACTGCAGGTGGCATATTAGGAGGCTCGGCAAAATAAAAATGCGTATCTTGAAACTGCTTTAACCACGCATTTTTGAAAGGCGTGAACACTTTAAACATCTCGCCACTTTGGTTTTTAATACTGCCTGGGGGGGCAATAACATCACCATCATAGCTGTAAAAATGTACATCTAGCGAATCAGCTTTAGCTAAAAATGCATTATCTCGTTCAACTTCATTGAGTTCGTATTCATTATTTGCATAAACATTTTCAATAGAATGCTGTTGGCAAAACGCTGAGAGCTTATCAACACACCCCGAATAATCGTGTGCATCAATAAGGTGTAATGTAATGCCTTTATCAGCTAAAAGTTGCCCTAAAAATGCTAAACGGCGCTTTAATAAATCAATCTGAATAGGTGCTACATCATGTTGTTGCCATTGTTTTTCGGTTATAAAAAAAACCGCATCTTGGCATCCATTGTCGATAGCGCGATATAAAGCGTCGTTATTAAAAAGGCGCAAATCGCGCCTAAACCAAAATAATGTCTTCATTAAATTCCGTAGCGTAATTTCAGTTCGTTCGGGTAAGGGTCAAAATAGACTTGCTTTGCAAGGTATTCATTGGGATGTATTTTTAGATGGTGCTTAATTAAGGTAAGCGGTACGTACAAAGGAACAAGTCCTTTTCGATACTCATCAATCGCATCGCGAAGCTCTTGCTTTTCAATTTTAGTGAGCGACTTTTTAAAATACCCCTGCAAGTGCATTAAGGTATTGGCATTATTTTTTCGCGAAGCAGGTTTCTTTAATGCGGTCATTAGTCCCAAAATGTACTCATTCGCGAGCGCATTAATATCTTCGCCATCAAATGTGCCCAGTAAGTTACCCAAGTTTCGATACGCCTCGTAATTATGAGCCATCAGCAAATATTTATATTGCGCATGAAACTGCGTTAAACGGTGCACGGTAATGGGTTGCTCATTAAGCGTTTGCCAATGTTTGTAGGTGTAGACCCGCATGACAAAGTTTTCTCGCAGGTGCATATCGTTTAAGCGACCATTTTCTTCACAGGGTAGTAGCGGGTTGTGAGCCATAATTTGCTCAGCAAAAAAACCAACGCCCTCAGAAGTATTTCCGGTACCCGCTTCATTGTAAATTTTAATCCGTTCCATGCCACAGCTTGGGCTTTTTGCACAAAACACAAAACCGCTTAACTCAGCAGTTTGTTCTGTTGCCACGCGCTTACCATACTCGGTCAGTTTAGGGCCAACATCGCCCGTGCCATCTGGTCGACATACTTTTATCGTGTCACCGACACGCACTTGGCGAATGGTCGGTCGCGGTATTGGCAAACCAACCGCGACTTCAGGGCAAAACTTTTTATACTCGACATGATTAGCTAACTCATCCATGCAAAAGTTTGATTTTTTGTGGCCACTATCAAAACGCACTTTATCGCCTGCTAAGCAAGCACTAATACCTATTTTTATTGTCGATTGCAGCATAAAGTTCCTACTAATAAATCAAATTACCAATTGGATTAAGTAATTTGCTGATACCCTTGTTAAAGTGTAGAGCACTGCTCACCACCGTAAAACATAAGCACCCTTGCGCCGTTTTAGGCGTATGATTATGACGCCCATCAAGCATCATAAAATCTCCAGGTACGTAACTGCCTTCTTCATCACTAAACTCACCCTCTAGTAGTAAGGTTAGCTCAAATCCAGTATGTGTGTGCTCTGGAATTTCACCCCCTGCATCAATATGTAAAAGACTGGCTCTTAAAGCACCGTCGTCTATGTCAATGCGTGAGCGCGCCAACTTACCAAGTTGCATAAAGTTACTGTGACCAATACGTGTTAAGGCGCGAGGCAATGTGTAAGTTTTGTCTTTAACATCAACCGTAATGGGGGCTTGCTCGTAAATTTCGTCGATTGCATCGTCTGCTGTAATTGCATCGAATAAGCCTGCATCAAATGAATCTTCACTATCAGCATCAAATCCTGCAAATACATTATCAGCCTGTTTGGCTTCGAGTGCTGCAATCTCTTTTTTACACACGGGGCACATTTCAACATGAATAGCGACAGCGATACTCAACGATGCTGGCAAATTGCCTTCGCTGAACTGCATGAGAATGTCGTTAGAAGGATGGTGCTTAATCATGTTGGTCTCCCATTTCGTTGCGTAACTTCTGCAAGGCCAAGCGAAGACGAGACTTCACTGTGCCTACGGGAATGTTTAAATGCTCTGCAAGTTGTTCTTGCGACATGTCTTGAAAATACACCCCACGTACAACTTCACGTTGCGCCTGAGGCAGCTTGTTAAGGTACTGCTTAATTTGTTTGTCTTCTAAATGGTCGCTAAATTCGTGTTGACCCGGAGTTGCTTCATCAATAAGTGGCCAAATATCTTCGCTGATACACTCTTCTCTACTGCTTTTCATTTTTCTTAGCATGTCGAAAGAAGCATTACGCATCACGGTATAAACCCATGTCGTTGCAGCCCCTTTATCCTTGTGATAGAGGTGTGCCTTGCGCCAAACTGAAGTAAGCGTTTCTTGCACAAGCTCCATCGCTTGCGCTTCAGAGCCAAATTGTTTAATTCCAAAGCGCTTTATTTTTGGCGAAAAATATTGGAACAACAGCGCAAACGCCCGTTTATCGCGGTGCGTTGCAACTGCAAATAATGCATCTGCAAGCTCTTTGCTTGGTGTATCTGGCATGGCAGTGAATTGACCTGTGTTAGGTTTACAACCTGTTTGAAGTTGTTGACTTACCATTTTAATGTCATCCAATTATTGTCGTTACGTACATTACGCAGAGCGACAACAAACAGATCACATTAATCAGTAAATTCGGTATTAATCAAAGTATGGAGGAAACTTAGCAAATTTTCAAAGTTAGATTTAAAGGCAAGTTGTTGTTTTTTAACTAGTGAAATGGGTAATATTTCGAGCCAACGCGCAGCAACCCACGCAAGGTTATCAAATTGAGGAGCTTTATAAAGTGCAGCTAAATCAGGTTGATTCGCAAATACAGCTTGCAGCGAATGGCTTAGCAATAAGTTTTCATCGGTGACGACTGATTTTACATACCAGCTCGGTTTCGACACGCGCTCAACATCAGCATGACGAAGTTCTTGTTTATCATAAAATGGTTGATTGATAGACACGGCATGCTCTGCATACACATCAATGAGTAACTGCCCGCTATCATCTTGATTAAAATCGGTTATTTGCATCATACAACCGAACTCAGGCAGATTAAGCTCTGTGTCGTGTTGGTATGTGCAAAGCACAAATCCGGTGTTGTCTTTAACAGCTTCTTTTACCATGGTTAAGTAACGCTGTTCAAAGATTCTTAGCTTTGTGTACCCTTCAGGTAAAATAAAAACCGGTAAAGGAAAAATCGCACGCTTCATAAAGTCTACTATCAAAAAACCACATGCCTTTAGTTACGTGCGCTTTTAGTCCGCCGATCAATATTTCATGAAATCTTAATTCTATTTCCTATCCTAAAAGTTGAACCATTGTGCAACATTACGAAATAACTCGATTGATGCATACGCACTGAGTAAACTCAACACAGGTGCAACCATTAGTAAAAATAAGCTGATTTCACTACTCATTGTCCTGCCTCCTTACTGCTTGTTAGTTACTTCAGATGTTTTTGCAGCCAACGTTACGGCTTCTTTTGAAGCGGTGTCCGCATCACCCATGTAACTTTCAAGTAATTTTTGAGCATCAAACTCAATGCTTTTATTCACACTTTGCTTAAGCTCTATACTTGCTTGTTGAACATAGCTCTTAATGGTTTGTGTGATGGTGTTACTTATGTCTAATTCAAAGTCAGTAGCACTTGCTTGAGCAGACCCTAATACAAGTAACGCAGCAGTCGTAAGTTTTAGTGAGTTATTCATAATGATATTCCTTGTCTCTTTAAGTAATTAGTCGTAATTACATAATCAAAGGTTGTGCCACCATGAAAATAATTTATAAGAACTTGTTTTTAAATAAATTTTATAGATAATTTATTTTTACACTTATTCAGCATTGGTTAATAAAACCAATAAAATTTATTTTTTTAACCAACTTTTAGTTAAAAAATAAGCGTTGATAAATTCAGCGTACACTTGTACACTGAAATTGTTTTTTAATTCATTTTTATTAGATGGTCTATGACAACTGCGCTTCCTTATTCACGCCAAGAAGAACAACTTAATGTGCTCACACATGGCTTAGGTGTCCTATTTTCTGTGTATGTACTGTGGGACTTAGTGTCACAATCAAACGCAATGTCAGCCACCGTGAGTGCTGTTGTGTATGGCTCAAGCTTATTGGTACTTTTTTTAGCCTCAACGCTCTACCACGCAAGTACAAAAGAGCGCCTGCGTGCTATTTATAAAAAGTGTGACCACTGTGCAATTTACTTACTGATTGCGGGTACCTACACGCCTTATTTAGTTATTTCGTTGTCGGGCGCGTGGGCAGTGGCCGCATTAGTGTTTATTTGGTCTTTAGCCATTGGCGGGGTAATTTATAAGTTGCTTGTAAAGCATACCAATAAAAAAATATCGCTCACAACATACTTATTGATGGGTTGGTTTGCACTTGCTCTTGTTTACCCTTTATATTTGAATCTTGACCCAAATGCATTGTGGTGGTTACTCGCAGGCGGCATTGCTTATAGCTTGGGAACTTTCTTTTACAGCGCTAAAACGCGACATTACAGTCACGCTATATGGCATGTATTTGTACTTATCGGCTGCGTATGTCACTACCTATCTATTAGTTTATACGTGTATTGAGGCGGGTTTATAAATTTATAGCGGGCGTAGTGGCTTAGTCCCATTGATGTATACGCATATTAATTTTTGACTTGTTAAAGGTGACACCCTCTATTATCAGTTTTTGACGTTGCTCACGGTGTTTAGGTGTGCCTTCAGGGAAGGATATTTTGCCCTGACTATTGACCACCCGATGCCATGGAATTTTAGAATCGCTTGGCATCATTTTTAATAATCGTCCCACCAGTCTTGCATTATTAGGATAACCAGCAAGACCAGCTACCTGCCCGTAGCTGGCTACTTTTCCCTCTGGAATAGAGGCTATAACCGTATAAATAAGTTCTTCTTTAGTTGCTTGTTGCACGAATTGAATCCAAATACTGTTTACTTACTTCACTAAATGCCTGCCAAATAGCCCTCGCAACCGGGCCATGGTGCACGGAGTGCTGTCTAAATACGCGAATTTCTGCGCCAAATTGATGCTCTCTATCTGTAATTTTTATTTGCTGTAAAAGACCTGCTTCTATTTCACTTTGACAGTGCTGTAAACTGATCATTGCCCACCCTGCCCCAGAAAGCAAAAACGATTTAACACTGGTTATATCATCAATTTTCATCAAGGCAGACCCTAGCGTATAAGAGAGTCTGTCGCTATCAAAACTTAAGTCACTCTCAAACATTGCCAGACACGGGTAATTTTGAATGTCGGCAAAGCTAATTTCCGCTGGCACGACACCTGGCGCACTCACAATGCCAATGTCAAATTTACCAATGGGTAAACTTTCTAGATCACCCGTCGCATGAAACAAATCAAACCATGGGCCAATTCCTAAATCTGCTTGATGGCTATTTACTTGCTCTAGCGAAACAAAGCGTTTACCAGACGAAATACTAAACTCGGTGCTCGAAAAGCGCTTGAAAGTGTGGCTAATGACTTGGTTATAACTATGTTGATGGCACAGCTGCTCGTAACAAATTCGGTAATTAGCTTCATTACCGAGTGCAAGCTCTTTAGCTAACGAACTTAACTCACTGTTAGCATTAAGTAACTGACGCGCCTCTCGATAAAAAATACGCCCTTTTTCAGTCAAATGTAATCGGTAGTGTGCACGGTCTAATAACTCAAAGCCTAGTTCAGACTCTAGCTTCTTGATGGCAATTGTAAGGGCGGGTTGTGTTTTATGAAGCTTTACCGCCGCTTGGCTCAAACTAGAGCTTTGCACGATCGCATCTAAAATAATTAATTGATTTAAATTCATTAACCGCAAACCCTATTAATAAAATTAATGATGTTTCTAAAATTTAATAATTTTTATTTTATATCTTTGCAGCGTATCCTGCAGCAAATTTATGCTTTCATATCTATGGAGAAGACAATGAGATTGGCATCCGCCGTGTTATTCACCACTGTATTATGGTCACTTGCGGCATGTACAGAGCAAACTGCGCAAAGCAACGCTGAGCCGGTCATACGCCCTGTTAAACTTTTCAATACCAACAGTCAGTCAGATCAGGCTATTCGTAGTTTTCCTGCAGAAGTCGTTGCCAACCAAGGGTCTTACTTGGCCTTTAGGGTCAATGGTGAATTACTTGAGTTTCCTGCACTTGCTGGCCAACATGTTGAAAAAGGCCAACTTCTTGCCAAACTTGATCCAGAAGATTTTCAGCTTCAGTACGAAGAGCGAAAAGCACGTTTTGAGCTTGCTGACTCGCAACTTGAACGCGTTCAAAAACTATTTGATCGCTCCATCGCAAGCCAAGCAGAGCTAGACCAAGCACTGGCAAATAAGCAAGTGGCAGAGTCTGCTTTAAAAATTGCAAAAACCAATTTAGATAACAGTGAACTTCGCGCTCCTTTTGCGGGGACTGTGGCAAAAGTTTTTGTAAAAAACTTTGAAAATATCCAAGCAAAGCAAAACATATTACGTCTTGAAACCCGCGACTTAATGGATGTGGTTATCCAAGTGCCTGAAAAACTCATTGCACGCATTGATAAAGACGTTAACTATCAACCTGATGTTATTTTTGATGGCTACCCAGACAAGTCGTACCAACTCACCGTAAAAGAATTTGACACCCAAGCTGACCCAACCACCCTTACATACAAAGTGGTGTTTTCGCTGCCAGTGCCTGAAGACTTTAATCTTCTTGCGGGAATGACAGGCCGTGTTGATATTGATTTAAGCAAAATCACCCACTCACAATCAGCGTATATTCTGCTGCCTGTTGAGGCAGTGTTTTCAGAGCCAACAGAGTCTGAAAAAAATAATAGCTATGTATGGCTGTATGACGAAAACACCGGTTTAGTTCATAAAAAAGCGGTTAAAGTGGGCCAATTACACCGCAACGGTATTGAAGTGCTTTCAGGTATTGAGCAAGGTCAAATGGTGGTTGCTGCAGGTGTGCATTCCTTAGAGGAAGGCATGAAAGTACGTCCATGGCAAAAAGAGCGAGGCTTATAATGAGCTTTGCTGCACTTGCTATTGAGCGAAAAGTTATAAGCTGGATGTTCGCACTGTTTTTGCTAATAGGCGGCACCGTGGCTTATTTTGGTTTAGGGCAACTTGAAGACCCTGAGTTCACTTTGAAAAAAGCAATGGTGATCACTCTGTACCCAGGTGCCTCACCACAACAAGTTGAAGAAGAAGTTACTTTTCCAATTGAAAATGCAATTCAACAATTACCCTATGTTGATTATGTCACCAGTATTTCGTCGCCCGGTAAATCACAAATTACCGTTGAGATGAAAAGTAATTACCGCAAACAAGACCTTCGCCAAATTTGGGATGAATTGCGCCGTAAAATTAACGACCAAGCCGCAGCAATGCCTTCGGGTGTTTACCCAAGTAAAATTATGGATGATTTTGGTGATGTTTACGGTGTGATGTATGCCGTGACAGGTGATGGCTATTCGTATGATGAGTTAAAAGACTACGTTGATTATTTAAAGCGTGAGTTAGTGCTGGTTGATGGCGTAAGCAAAGTAACCGTTGGCGGTGAGCAACAAGCACAGGTAATGGTTGAAATTTCAACCCGAAAATTAGCACAATTAGGTATTTCGCCAGACCGTATTTACCAGCTTTTGCAAACCCAAAATAGTGTTTCTAACGCGGGGAAAGTACGGGTTGGCGATGAATCAATTCGTTTACACCCCACCGGTGAATTTAAAGACGTTAAAGAGCTTGAAAACCTATTAATTTCAAAGCCGGGTGAAAACGAGCTTATATATTTAGGTGATGTTGCAACGGTATTTAGAGAGTACGCAGAAGTACCAAATAACATTATTCGCTTTAATCAGCAGCAAGCACTCCTTGTAGGCGTGTCGTTCAGCACAGGTGTAAACGTGGTTGATGTGGGCGCTAAAATAGACGCGCATTTAGCTTCGTTAGAATACCAACGCCCACACGGTATAGAGATTAATAGTGTTTATAATCAGCCAGCAGAAGTCGAAAAGTCAGTCAGTGGTTTTATTATTAGCTTACTTGAAGCCGTTGCTATCGTCATTGTGGTGTTGCTGGTATTTATGGGCTTTAAAAGCGGTGTACTAATAGGTGTCATTTTACTCCTAACCGTACTCGGCACCTTTATCTTTATGAAGCTATTTGCCATTGATTTGCAGCGGATTTCGCTCGGCGCTCTGATCATTGCGCTCGGTATGCTGGTTGATAACGCGATTGTTGTTACCGAAGGTATTCTTATTAATTTAAAGCGCGGGCAAACTAAACTACAAGCTGCAACCAATATTGTTGATCAAACTAAATGGCCGTTATTGGGTGCAACCGTGATTGCGGTTACTGCATTTGCCCCAATTGGTTTAAGCTCGGATGCCAGTGGTGAGTTTGCAGGTAGCTTATTTTGGGTGTTGTTTATTTCGTTATTACTCAGTTGGATTACGGCAATTACACTCACGCCTTTCTTTGCTGACTTAATGTTTAAACAAGCCACGGAAAAACAGCCTCACCACGATGAAGACCCTTATCAAGGTATCATCTTCAATGTGTATAAAGGTGTTTTGCATTGCGCAATGCGTTACCGTAAAACCACCTTATTGCTCATGGTGATCATGCTCGTTAGTGCGGTATTTGGCTTTAAGTTTATTAAGCAATCATTCTTTCCGGCCTCGAACACCCCCATGTTTTATGTCGATTACTGGCATACTCAAGGTGCCGATATTCATACCACGATGGACGGGGTAGCAAAACTTGAAGCGTTTCTACAAGCCGACCCTCTCGTTGAAGAAGTGACCACCACGGTTGGCCAAGGTGCTCCTCGCTTTATGCTGACATACGCGCCAGAAAAGTCATACCCAGCTTATGGACAGTTGATTATTCGTGTACAAGATCGTGAGGCCGTGAAAGCCATGATCAAAAAAGTGCGCGACTACCAACATGAACATGTTCTCGATGCGCAGCTTAAAGTTAAACGCATGGAAATTGGGCCATCGACCGATGCAAAAATTGAAGCGCGCTTTTCAGGCGCTGATCCTGTCGTACTTCGTCAGCTCGCTAAGCAAGCAAAAGACATTCTTCATCAAGACGCTGGTGCCTTTAATATTCGTGATGATTGGCGTGCTCGCTCTAAACTTATTCGTCCGCAGTTCAACGAACAAAAAGCACGCCGTTTAGGGATTGCTAAGTCTGATCTTGATCAGCTTTTATTAACAAGCTTATCGGGTAAACAGGTCGGCGTGTATAAAGACGGCACGCAAATGCTGCCCATTATTGCACGCTCGCCTGCAGAAGAGCGGTTAAATGTCGAAAGCCTGCGCGACTTACAAATATACAGCCCTGTATTGGGAGTCTTTGTGCCAGTTACGCAAGTAGTTGATGACTTTGTTGTTGAATGGGAAGACAGTTTAATTATGCGCCGTGACCGAAAACGCACTATCACTGTCATGGCAGACCATGATGTGATTGGTGATGAAACACCTGCGAAGCTGTTTGCCCGTGTCCGCAAAGATATTGAAGCGATTGACCTGCCACACGGCTACGAGTTGCAATGGGGCGGCGAGTTTGAATCAGCAAGCAAAGCACAAAAAGCGATTTTTGGCTCATTACCGCTTGGTTACTTGGCAATGTTTGCAATTACTGTATTGCTGTTTAACTCAGTTAAAAAACCACTGGTTATCTGGGCTACAGTGCCTCTGGCAATCATTGGTGTATCGGCAGGTTTGTTATTAATGAATGCAGCGTTTAGCTTTATGGCACTGCTTGGTTTACTGAGCTTAAGTGGCATGTTGATTAAAAACGGCATCGTATTAGTGGATCAAATTAACCTCGAACTCGATAGCGGAAAAGAGCCCTATCAAGCCGTGTTTGATTCAGGCGTTAGTCGTGTGCGCCCAGTCGCTATGGCAGCGATCACGACTATTTTAGGAATGATCCCACTTTTATTTGACGTATTCTTCCAATCAATGGCGGTCACAATCATGTTTGGGCTTGGTTTTGCGACAGTACTGACGCTTATTGTCGTGCCAGTGCTTTATACACTGTTGTTTAAAATTAAAGTACCTAAACAACGCTACAGCAATTAAGTACTCTTGTATTGTGCCTCCCCTGAAAGGATATTTTCAGGGGAGGCACTACAAATTAATTGTATTTGTATCCAATCAATTGCTCTAACCGATGCGCAATTGCAATCAACTCTTTTTCACTCAATGCACCACCCGTAATAGAAAGTCCAACGGGCATATGATGCACTTTACCCATAGGCAGCGTTAAATGAGGGTAGCCAGATACAGCCGGATAAGTAGAAAAGCTGCCCGTGAAGTGATCCCCATTGATACGGTCTATTGACCACGCGGGTGTTAAAGTCACAGTAATAATTGCATCAAGATTGTGTTCTTTAAGCATTTTATCTAAGCCATCTGCTCTGGTTGCTTGATGCACTTTTTGTAATGCTGTTAGATACTTCTGGTCGGTTAACGTTGCTTTTTGCTGCGACTTTTCAAATATTTCTTGTTGAAAGTAAGGCATCTCCTTAGTAGCGTGAGCTTGATTAAACTGGATCAACTTTTCTAGTGTCAGCGATTTATATTCGTTTGGCAGTTGAGCAAGGTAGTCATTTAAAGTCGCTTTAAACTCATAGAGTAAAACATCATAACTATCTTGATAAAAATGATCATATGGCTCTGTCGATAACCCCTCAACTAATAAAGCACCTTCTTGTTCGAGCATCTGTTTAGTCTGGTTAAAAAGTGACTCAACTTGCTCATGAGCAAGTGGCGCAGCATACAGTACACCTAAACGCTTGCCTTTTAATGAGATGGCACTTTGCTCTGGCGTATAGTCATAATTAAGGTGCCCTTTTGCGATGTTTGTTGCGGGATCTTTTTCATCAAAACCTTGCATAACTGACAGTAAAATGGCCGCGTCAATTACCGAGCGTGTCATAGGCCCCGCTGTATCTTGCGTATGAGAAATAGGCACAATGCCATGGCGGCTCAATAAACCTACCGTGGGCTTTATACCCACAATACCATTTGCAGAAGACGGACACGTAATAGAGCCATTTGTTTCAGTTCCAATCGCAGCAACACTTAAAAAGGCGGCAACAGCAGCACCAGAGCCTGAACTAGACCCGCACGTAGAACGATTTAAATCATGGGGATTACGCGTTTGCCCCCCAATCGCACTCCACCCAGACGATGAACGTTCAGAGCGCATATTGGCCCATTCACTTAAATTTGTTTTGCCTAAAATAATGGCCCCTGCACGTTTAAGTTTGGCAATAATTGGCGCATCTCTGTGCGTAAAATTATCTTTTAATGCTAACGAGCCTGCCGTTGTAGGCATAGTCTCAGTTTCGATATTATCTTTTACTAAAATTGGTATGCCATGCAAAGGGCCGCGTAACTTACCATGACTAAGCGCTTCATCAAGTTGCATAGCTATGCTTATAGCATCGGGGTTCATTGCAACCACAGCATTTAATTGAGGATTGAGCTCATCTATTTGCTGAATAAAAAACTGTGTTAATTCAGTTGCTGTGAGCTGTTTTTCTTTCATTGCCTGAATTAATTGCGGGATTGTACTTTGTTGAACAAGGTTTTTTAGTTGTTGATTTCTTTGTTCAGAGAGTGGGGTATTTTCTTTTGCAGACACGTTAACTGTAAAGCATAAAGCGGCTAAAAAAACACTTAATGCGAATGCATGTAAAGCACGAATAACCTGACTAATTCCTGTGTACATTTGTCGTTCCTGTTTTATAGAGTGTTGTTGATTGTTATTTTAAAATCGGTATTTACCCATACTTTTATCAAAAATTGCTATTTCTTTACTACACAATGGATTAAACACTGAGCGTTCTCTTGCCCATTACCAGCACCAAATACCCATACTGTTTAATAGTCTAGCCCGACGAAGGTACACGGTGCTAAATGAGTGTTTTAGCCAAATCAGCGATATTGGGCATGCACTGCTTATCTTTTAATTTAACGTCAATCGCGTCAGTTACAAAGCAGCATTTTCAATCAGCGCTTACTCATAGCCATCACGTTAAATATTCTCACGAAGAAAATTGAGTCTATAGCCAGTGGTATTGATGAAACAGGCACTATGTTGTAATCACTGCCGCCAAGGCATGCCGTTTCTTATTGTTCAAGCAGGTTATCTGACCGCAGGCTGTTAAAGAGCATGGCTGACGGTGAAATAAACCGCTTTTTGGTGTTCATCACCACCCCCTTTTTAGTCATGCGGTACGACTGTATTTAATTACCTAAAAGTGTATATACATGGTATGTACGAATGTATTTTAAACACTCTTAAACAATGATTTTCCCACCAATAAAAAAACACCATAAATAGGGTTAAACACACCAAAACATTGCATTTAAATAAATAATAAAAACCATGCAACCGCTATTTACATGCGATTAAAAATACAAAGGCATGAATAAAAAAACCAAATTAAAAACCGATTAATCCTTCTTTACCAGTTTATTTATAAAATCAAGACTAACCCTAATGTACTAAAAAATATTCCTTACACTACCCTTAGTTAGGTACTCCTTACTAGGTATATCATCTCTCTAAAATTTATACTTAAATTAATTATTAAATTTTCTGTAACACATTAACCCCACTCGAAAAAACACATGTAGTTAAATGTTATTTAGTCAAAAATTGATCAAGGTCACTAAAATCATTGTAAAGAAGAGTAAGGTTATTAATGAGAAAAATAAAACAATATAACTTTCCTAAATAAAGCCATTTATAAGGAATTGTTGGTGCTGTTATGAATATAAAATCAACCTGGCTTTTGTACCTCTACGCGATGATGTTATTTATACTTACATTACCTTGCGAGGCGGTGTTTGTAAGCCCACCAAAAGATCCCATGCCATTCATTGAGGAAATTTTTCCTCAAGCGACACATATTGGTGAAAAACAGCGGATATCTAACGACGAAAGTGCGCCTTTCGCATGGGTCGTTTATCAAGACAAAAACGTACTGGGCTACGCTTTTGAAACCAATGATATTGCCAAAATTCCAGCTTATTCGGGCGAGCCAGTGAATATGCTCGTTGCCATTGACCCCCAAGGTAATTATTTAGGGGTGAAGGTATTAGAGCATCACGAGCCGATTATTTTAACGGGTATCCCAGAATCAAAACTATGGGAGTTTACTGATCAATACACGGGCTTACATGTTAGCGATCGCCTTAAAGTAGGAGGCAGCAGCTCAGATAATATCGTCAACATTGATGGACTTTCTGGTGCCACAGTCACTGTCATGGTCATGAATGATGCGGTAACTAAGTCAGCAAAAAAAATCGCCGCACGTTTAAACATAATTGATCTTGAAGCTTTAAATCGCTTACCAATGGCCACTATAAAACACGATGTTTATCAACCAGCAAGTTGGCAAGCGTTAACGGGTGACGGGTCTATTCGCCGCTTGTACCTAAGTCGAGAGGCCATTGATGAGGCGTTTGTAGGCACAGAAGCAGAACACATTGATGCAGCTGCTCCTGAACAAAAAAGCGCTATGTTCGCTGAGCTTTATTACGCGCAAGCTAATATTCCTCACATAGGCATAAACTTACTTGGTGAGAGTGAGTACCAATGGCTTATGGCGCAATTAGCCCCCGGTGAGCATGCCTTTATTGTGCTAGGAAATGGCTATTCTTTTAAAGGCTCAGGCTACGTTCGTGGCGGTATTTTTGACCGTATTCAACTTTTGCAAAATGGCGACACCATTTCATTCCACGATTTAGACCACTTTCGCGTCACTGATATTTACGCCACAGGCGCACCCAAATTCAAAGAAATGTCTATTTTTATCGCACGCGCTCACGATGAGTTTAACCCCGGAGCCGATTGGCAATTAGAGCTATTAGTACGCCGTCAAATGGGCGCTATCGACAGCACATTCACGAGCTTTAAAGGCGATTATCATACTTTAGATAAATATGTCAGTCGCCCCGCTATGCCTGAACCCGAAGCTGAATTATCACTGACGCAACAAGTATGGCAAGACAAGCAAGTGGAAGTGATTATTCTGCTGTTCCTCATGCTTCTATTAGGCGCTACCTTAATATTTCAGGATATTCTGGTGCGTCACCCAACCTTTTTACACAATTTCCGACACATATTCCTTATCGTGGTGGTGGTGTTTATCGGCTGGAGCTGGGGCGGACAACTCTCTGTAGTGAACGTATTCACTTTTTTACAAGCACTGATGTCTGATTTTTCGTGGGATTTATTTTTACTCGACCCCGTTATTTTCATTCTTTGGTGTGCTGCAGCGGTGACCATTATGATGTTCGGGCGCGCCGTATACTGTGGTTGGTTATGTCCATTTGGCGCTTTGCAAGAGCTACTAAATGTATTTGCACGCTATGTGAAGCTGCCGCAAATAGAGCCCCCTTTTGCAGTGCATGAACGTTTATGGGCCATTAAGTACCTTATTTTACTGGCTTTATTCGGCATGTCTCTTGACTCTATGGCTGTTGCAGAGCAAATGGCTGAAGTTGAACCATTTAAAACCACCTTCTTACTCAAGTTTGATAGACAATGGCCATTTGTGTTGTATGCCGTGTCTTTGCTGGTAATTAATTTATTTAACCGAAAATTCTTTTGTCGCTACTTATGTCCATTAGGCGCAGCGCTCTCTGTGGGCTCTAATTTACGCTTGTTTAGTTGGTTAAAACGTCGGCCTGAGTGTGGTCAGCCATGTAAAACCTGCGCTAAAGAATGCGAAATACAAGCTATTCACCCTGATGGTTCAATCAATATGCGCGAGTGTCACTACTGTCTTGACTGTCAAGTCACCTATTTTAATGAACAGAAATGTCCACCACTAAAGAAACTTGCCAGGAAGAAGAATAAATTTCAGGAAAAAGAAATACCCACGGTGGACGTTAGCTAACTACGCCCATCACCAAGCACAATGAAATAACCGGAGGAAGTCCATGAGTGATAGGAAAAAGCTCCCAGAACAAAAACAGCTGAAAGACGAAAGCAGACGTAAGTTTTTTGCTAAAAGTGCTTTATTAGGTGCAGGTGTAGTTGCAGCGCCTATGTCAGCTACTATGTTCGCATCAATGGCTAAGGCACAAGCCGCAGAAGCAGGCAGTAACAGTGCCACTGTTCACCCAGGTGAATTAGATGAATATTATGGTTTTTGGAGTGGAGGCCACTCGGGGGAAGTGCGTATTTTAGGTATTCCGTCAATGCGGGAACTCATGCGTATTCCTGTTTTTAATACCGACAGCGCAACAGGCTGGGGTCTGACGAATGAATCTAAACGCATCAAAGGCGACAGCGCACATCTGCAATGTGGTGACTCACACCATCCGCATATGAGTATGACTGATGGCCGTTACGACGGTAAATATGTGTTCATTAACGACAAGGCCAACAGTCGTGTAGCACGTATTCGCTGCGATGTTATGAAGACCGATAAAATGCTAACCGTTCCTAATGTTCAAGCAATCCATGGCTTGCGTGTGCAAAAGGTTCCATACACTAAATATGTGATTTGTAATGGCGAATTCGAAATTCCCATGAACAACGATGGCAAAGCATCAATGGACGACATTAGCACCTATCGTTCATTGTTTAATGTGATTAATGCCGAAACCATGGAAGTCGCATTCCAAGTAATGGTGGATGGTAATTTAGATAACACCGACGCCGACTTTGACGGAAAGTATTTTGCATCAACCTGTTATAACTCAGAAATGGGAGTCACACTCGGTGATATGATCTCATCTGAACGTGACCATGTTGTTGTATTTAACTTACCGCGATGCGAAGCCGCCATTAAAGCAGGCAAATTTAAAACCTACAATGGCAATAATGTCCCAGTGTTAGATGGCCGTAAAGGGTCAACACTCACAGCATACATTCCGGTTCCTAAATCACCACATGGTTTAAATACCTCACCCAATGGCGACTATTTTGTTGCTAATGGTAAGTTATCACCGACTGTTTCTGTGATTTCAATTAAGAAACTAGATGACCTATTTGATAACAAAATTAAGCCTCGCGACACCATCGTTGCAGAACCGGAACTAGGCTTAGGGCCACTTCATACCGCATTTGATAACCGTGGTAACGCTTACACCACGCTGTTTATCGACAGCCAAATTGCGAAGTGGAGCGTTGAAGATGCTATCAAGGCATACAATGGTGAGAAAGTGAACTACATACGTCAGAAGTTAGATGTTCACTATCAGCCGGGGCACAACCATACTTCACAAGGTGAAACCCGTGATGCAGATGGTAAATGGCTTATAGCACTGTGTAAGTTCTCAAAAGATAGGTTCTTACCTGTCGGGCCATTACGTGCAGAAAATGATCAGCTCATAGATATTTCAGGTGATGAAATGAAGTTGGTTCACGATGGCCCAACTTTCGCTGAACCTCACGACTGTATCATTGTTCACCGCTCTAAGGTGAAGCCAAATAAACTGTGGGAGCGAAACGATCCTTTCTTTGCCGAGACTATCGCAATGGCAAAAGCAGACGGTGTTAATGTTTACGCTGATAACAAAGTGGTGAGAGACGGCAAAAAAGTACGTGTCTACATGACCTCAATTGCCCCTAGCTTTGGCATGACTGAGTTTAGAGTGAAACTAGGTGACGAAGTCACTGTGGTTATTACTAACTTAGACCAAGTTGAAGACGTGACACACGGTTTCTGTATGACCAATCATGGTGTGCAGATGGAAGTTGCACCGCAAGCAACGGCATCCATAACGTTTATCGCTGATAAACCGGGTGTGCAGTGGTACTACTGTAACTGGTTCTGTCATGCACTGCATATGGAAATGCGAGGCCGCATGTTAGTTGAAGCGTAAGCTTCGTATTTGGGTATGGGACTTTCCCATACCCTTTATCGTTACAAATAGAAGGTTTATTGAGTGCAATTAATTTGGTTACACCGTTTATGTGGAGCAATACTGCTCTGTTTTTCATGTTATTCGTTGGCAGTGAGTACGCGACTCTCTGCAGCTGATGATTTACAAGCGCAGTTAGATAGCGCAAAAGCAGGCGACACAATTGTTTTAACGAAGGGTATTTACCAAGGAAATTTTGTTGTCAATAAAGCCATCCACCTTATTGGTGAAACAGGTGCTGTCATTGATGCTTTAGGCGAAGGCCACGCATTACTGTTAAAAAGTTCACATATTTCGATTAAAAATCTCGAGATAGTGAATTGGGGAAATAACTTAACCGAACAACATTCCGGTATTTATTCAGATCAAAAAGCAGAGCAACTAATGATTGCCAATAACCACCTTAAAGGCGATGGTTTTGGTATTTGGTTACAAAAAGGCCAGCATGTACAGGTTTTAAATAACGTGATTGTTGGCAATAAAGCCCTGCGTTCAGCAGATCGTGGCAATGGTATTCAGCTCTCCAATGTGCAACATGTACTGGTTAAAGGAAATGATGTCTCTTACACGCGCGATGGCCTGTACATAATATCAAGCCAAGATAACGTATTAGAAAATAACACGCTTCATGATCTACGCTATGGCGTTCATTACATGTATTCCCACGACAATAAAGTACTCAATAATAACGCATACAATACGCGGGCTGGTTATGCCTTAATGAGCTCGCGCAATTTAGTGATCCAAGGTAATCGAACGACTAACAGTGAAGATTATGGGTTACTAATGAATTTTATTACCTCGTCAGACATCCTAAACAATCACATTTCTAATGTGTGGACCAAGCCCGAAAACAAAGTATTAGGGCGAGACGGAAAAGGTTTTTTTGTATATAACTCAGCGTATAACAACATTGTCGATAACGTGGTTGATACCACAGAAATTGGTATTCACCTCACTGCAGGCTCTGAGCATACGCAAGTATATGGCAACAGCTTTATAAATAACCCCACGCAAGTCAAATACGTTTCCAATAAAAAACAAGAATGGAGTCACGATAGCCGCGGTAACTATTGGAGCAATTATTTAGGCTGGGATATGAATAATGATGGCGTGGGTGATGTTGCCTTTGAACCCAACGATGGAATTGATAAATTGGTTTGGCAATACCCAGAAATGAAAATGCTAATGGATAGCCCATCGGTATTAACACTGCGCTGGGTACAACGCCAATTTCCTGTATTAAAGCCTGCTGGTGTTAAAGACAGCTACCCATTAATGCGCTCCCCACACTCACCTCATGTTATTAAATCGCAGAGTGATATCAAGGACAAACAACATGACTAACACGCCCGTGGTTTCAATGAACCAAGTAACAAAAAGCTATGGCAGTCTCACAGCAGTCAATAACCTTAGCTGCGAGCTCGCGCCCGGTGAAGTGCTCGGCCTTTTTGGTCATAATGGTGCTGGCAAAACAACCATGATGAAACTCATTCTGGGTATCACATCGCCAACAAATGGCCGTGTCGATGTACTCGGTGCTAAACCAGACTCCAAAGCCGCATGGCATATTCGATCCCAAGTCGGTTACTTGCCTGAAAATGTCAGTTTTTATGAGCATTTAACAGGAATAGAAGTACTCAATTACTTTGCAAAACTGAAAGGTTTTAACAAACAACACGCAAAAGATTTAATAGCGCAAGTAGGATTAACAGAAGCAATGAACCGCGCGGTTAAAACATATTCCAAAGGAATGCGTCAACGTTTAGGACTTGCCCAGGCATTTTTAGGTAAACCTAAATTACTATTACTAGATGAACCAACGGTTGGGCTTGACCCGGTTGCAACAACTGAATTTTACCAACAAGTTGACAACCTTAAAGCACACGGCACCAGTATTATCCTGTGCTCTCATGTGTTACCAGGGGTTGAGCGCCATATTGACCGTGCGATTATTCTGAGTAAAGGGCAACAACTTGCTTGCGGTAATTTAGCCAGTCTACGCGCACATGCAAACTTAGATATACGCATTAAAACTCGCGGTATTTCCCCCTCTGAGCTCGTTAATGACTCACAATTAATGACCCATGTTGAACTCTGTCACGATACCGATTTATTGGTAAAAGACGAGAATAAAATGAATGTTCTCCGCGAGCTCGTTAAATACCGTCATTTAGATGATATACACATTGAACAACCCGATTTAAATCAGGTTTATCAACAAATTTTATCTCAAGCGCCACAAAAGGGAAGCATATGAAATCAGTCTTCACTGTTGCTGCAAAAGAGTTTAGCGATGGTCTTCGCAACCGTTGGTTGCTCTCAATTACAATTATTTTTGCCTTATTATCAGTAGGGCTGACCTATTTTGGCTCAGCGGTCGCAGGTGAAACAGGGTTAACCTCAACCTCGACCACTGTAGCAAGCTTAGCAAGTTTAGCTGTTTTTCTTATTCCTTTAATCGCCTTGTTACTCAGTTACGACAGCTTTGTAGGTGAGCTAGAAAGTGGCACCTTACTCTTATTACTTACCTACCCTATCAACAAAACCCAATTACTAATGGGAAAATTTATAGGGCAAGGAAGTATCATTGCACTGGCAATTTTAATTGGCTTTGGTGCATCTGGTGTCATTTTATATGCCCATACTCAGCAAACTGAAATTATTACTGTATTTTCATTATTCATAGCCAGTGCCGTTATGTTAGGCCTTAGCTTCATTGCTATTGCCTTTATAATTAGCATCTCTGTGAGTGAAAAGTCGAAAGCTGCCGGTGCTGCTTTAATCGTCTGGTTTATTTTCGCACTCATATTTGATCTCGGTTTACTCGCTCTTCTCGTAGGCACAGAAGATGGTATAAGCCAACAATCACTCACGTTTCTGATGATGTTGAATCCCGCTGATATTTTTAGATTAGTGAATCTAGCAGGCTTAGACAGCGCCGATGTAAACGGGGCTCTTGCTATTGCAATACGCTCAAGCCTGTCGCTTACTCAGTTGCTTTGCGTGCTCGTCGCCTGGGTTATCTTGCCATTAATTTTAGCCATCACACTATTTACTAAAAAGAGAATGTAATGAACGTTAAAACCTTACTGCCGATACTGCCACTTCTATTCATGCTTTGTGCCTGTGGGGAGAGTGAAATTAAACAAACACCCAGCCAAGCAGTTGCAATTGAAGCAACCGATGAATGTCATTTATGCGGTATGTTGATTTCAGAATTTCCAGGCCCAAAGGCTGAACTACTGCAAACTGATACAAACTCGGGCTCGGGCAAAAAAATACATAAGTTTTGTTCAACACGAGATATGTTCAGTTACTACCTAGAACCTGAAAACACACGTAATGTAAACGATATTTTTGTACATGACATGAGTAAAACACCCTGGCATAAACCCGCCGATAATTACTTTATAAATGCGCGAAAAGCTTGGTATGTTGCGGGCTCATCTCAACAAGGCGCTATGGGGAATACATTGGCCAGTTTTGCAACTGAACAAGATGCGATAAACTTTCAAAATGAATTTGGCGGGCATGTCATTCGTTTCGAAGATATCACACACGCTATTCTAATGCCTGCTCATCATTAAAAATGATAAAAGCGATACGCAATCTACCCATGTAAATCAGGTAGATTGCTTTTATGTAAACGATACTTTTTCTAGTTTACTAGCTTCTGACAACAGTTCCCAAAGATTCACGGTGTTGAAGTAATTCATCAAAGCCTTGCTCATGTAATTTAGCTACGAGCTGTTCAAGCACGTCATCTTTTTGAGGCGCTACAGGCTGCGTTAATAGCAAAGAAGTAAGATTACCAAACCCAGGATGCTCAAAATCAGGATTCTCAAGGCCATGATGTGCTCTTAGCGTTAACAGCATAAGTGCAGCATAAGGTGTAAATTGCCAGTTCATATTGTCGAACTCAAAAAACATCTTACTTGGTGGCGATGCAACCTGAGTAACTTGATCATCACATAACTGATTTAGAAAAGCGGTAACTTCAGTTAAGTCAGTGCTATCCCAGTTATCTAAAATAGCTTGGTAAGCAAAATCATCAACTACTGGTTTTAAGGTATTGCCACCAGCTATGTTATCGAGAACGTAATCTAAATCGACTTAAAACTATATAAGAAGCAATACCTGGTACAAAATTGGGGGTTAAGCGATAAGTACAGTGTTGTTGGTGAAGCGAGCACCAACAACACATAATAGTTGAAGATAAAATTGAGCAAAACGCCGTTATAGCGTTTACTTTTTCAAACTCAATGTGCCAGTACGTTTTGTGCTACTTCGCTTTATTTGGTTTGACCTAGGTTTACCTTGATTCGCTTTATTCGAGCCTGTGCGGCCTTTTTTAACATAGCTCGAAAAGTCGCGTTTTTTCTCGCCTTCTAAACGTGGTTGAGGCGTTCTTGGCTTAGTTGGCTGTTTATTATCGTCAATTGAACGTTCCTCTGTTTTACCCGAGTCGGCAATTGAGTTATTAATTTCAGCCATCTCTTGCTCAGTTAAATGGCGCCATTGCCCCACTTTTAAGCCTTTTAACGTCACATTCATAATACGTGTACGTTTAAGCGTGACCACTTCGTAGCCGAGGTATTCACACATACGGCGAATTTGACGATTTAGCCCTTGCGTTAACACAATAGTAAACTGCTGTGGGCCAGTTTGTTTCACTTTGCACTTTTTCGTCACGGTATCTAAAATTGGAATACCATTTGCCATTTTGTTTACAAACTGACGATTAAGTGGCTTATCGACAGTGACTACATATTCTTTTTCGTGGTTATTGCCCGCTCGTAAAATCTTATTAACGATATCGCCTTCGTTGGTTAAAAAGATTAAGCCTTCAGATGGGCGGTCTAATCGACCAATTGGGAAAATACGCTCAGGATAATTAACCGCTTTTACAATGTTACTTTGAATTTTTCGCTCAGTGGTACAGGTAATACCAACGGGTTTATTATATGCAATATAGACACGTTTCGGTTTGGCTTTGAGTGGTTTACCATCAATAAGTACTTCATCAGCATCACTGACTTTAACACCCATTTCTGGCAAATTACCATTAACAGTAACACGACCTTCCTCAATATATTTATCAGCCTCTCTGCGCGAACAAAACCCTGTTTCACTGATAAATTTATTTAATCGCTTTAACTCTGTCATGGCACACTTCTGTCTTAATTTTAAAGCCGCTAGTTTATACCAGAACCCTATAGCACGCTAGGCAGATTAATCTTCGTTTAACGGCTCGCTTTAATGCAGTGCAGGTTTTTCGGTGAGCAACGTCTGCAATGTGTCAAAATCAAACCGATACTCTGCATTGCGAGTATTGCGCAGCAAAAAAGCATCGAATGGAATAACTGACCAGTCCGTGATATCACTGAGCCAATGGTAACTTGTCACATTTTGGTTCGTGATCACGCCTAATTTAAATTTAATTTCATGATGAGTTTGCCAATATGGATGACCATTATGATGATCGACCAAACTAATTAACGCCCACGCCCCCATCATAAAGTGCCCGCCTACACTGGCTGTTAAGCGCCCTTGTTCAATTAACCTTAAGTTGTCATCAAGCCAGTCTATGCCGCCGATAAAATAGCGTTTGCCTGACTTTTCTTTAACTGCATCAAGTGCGCCCAGTGCCATTAAATCCGATGCACACCAAATAACATTCGTTTGTGGGTAACGGTGCAATAGACGGCGCACTTTTTCAGTGGCTTCGGTTTTATTCCAATTTGCATAAACAACTTGCTCAAGCTCGACATGTTGGGTTCGTAAATAGTGACTTAAACCATTACTGCGAGTATCTGATTCAGTCCCATAGTGACCGTTAATGGCCACAAATTTGGGTTCTTGTTTTGCTTGTTTAGCATTATCAAACAATGCTTTTCCTAATTGTATACCCGCTTCAAAATTATCGTGATAAACCTCTCCGATCCAATATTTAAAATGCTCTGAGGGTTTACCAATTTGCTGGCGCTCTGCGCCGAGGATGGTTTCTTCTAATGTGATGAACTTTATCTTGTGACTTTCAAGTAAGCTCATTGATTGCTCTGCTCCCCCAGGGTAATTAATCAGTACAACATAGTCGGGAGTGGCGTTGTATTTAAGATAGTGTCTGAGCTCTTCTAGCTGAATATGCCGATTGCCACCACCGTAAATAATATCAAGCTTGACGTTACTGTGTGTTGCCGCAGCTTGCATTACTGCTGTGACTTTTTGCCAAAAAGGCTCCGCTTTTACCGAGGGATTTACAAATAGCACCGAAAATTGCTCTACAGCAAAAAGTGGTAAAGAGCAAAGCAGTATTAAAACAATCAATATAACCCGCATGTTCATTCCAGCACGTTATTTTTTAAAAGTGTAGTATACGGGTAATTATCGTGACAGTTTTCGCCACACAGTCTCACACGGACCGTATCGAAACAGTTGAGTATATACTTTGCAAAATACCAGCTGAAAGACAACCACACCCGCAATAAGAAGCCAATAATTAATGCGATCAAAACTCAACACCCACTCAGGGAACATGACTTTAAAACACACTAAAAATATCACGGTTTGCATTAAGTAAAGGGTTAAAGACATACGCCCTGCTTGTTGTAATACTAAACACTTTTCGGGGTTATTCTTAACGTATTTTACGAGTATATGAATATACAACGTTGCCATCGCAAGTGCTGCAAACCAAGAGAAAGGCTCAGCCAATGCGACCATAAGTACATGTGTATTTGGTTCAACCGCTAATCGTAAAACGGTAAAGCCCAGCGCTGCAGGCACAATAAAGTTTAACTGTTCTCTAGTAAGGCCATTTTCGAAGATCTTTTGTTTATACAAATACATCCCAATCAGCATGAGCCCGCCAGCCATCCACAGCGTAATAAGCGGAACAGCTATAATCATGATGATAAACATCAACATATTACTCATAAAGCCCGCTAAATAGGATGAAAATGCCGCATTGTATGCCTCTAAAAAAGCCGCAGAGTCACGCGTAACAGGAAGCAGTTCAGGTTCAATAAATGCCAATAAAAAAGAGGAGAGTGCACCGAGTAGCAGAAATAGCATGCCCATTCTTACTATTTTATCATTCGGCTCATGGCTGAACTGGAGTGCCAACCACCCTGCACATGCATAAATGAATAAAATATCACCAGCCCAAAGTAAAAACCCATGGGCCAACCCTATAAACGCTAATACTTTTAAACGCTTATGCAATGCATCTATGCTTTGCCAGCGCTGTAATTGAATTGTAAGTGCTGCGCCAAACAATAAACAAAAGAGGGTTCGAAACCGGCCATCAATAAAGACTAAGTTAATAATATTTATAAACTTATCCGCCACAGAAGGTGTTGCACTTGTTACATAGCCATACTCAAAAACACCAAAGTAATAGGCATTCATGAACATTAAACCCAGTACCGCAATCCCTCTTAACACATCCATATTAATATTGCGCATATATCACTTATAAATTTTGTCTGCAGCTATCGCTCCAATTTACAGCATTTTCATATATTTTGGGAAGGTCTGCGCTTTCTATTGTTAAAAAAGCCACTGCTTGTTCTAATGCCCACCAGCTTCCAGTTTCGTAGGCTTTAACTGTTTCGAGAATATAATAAAGAATGTTCTTTTCTTGCATTAATGCACTGTGTATTTCATCTGGAAATGGTAAACGTTCAAGCAACTTTTCCATTGGTTGGTCAAGAATAGCATCGAGTAATGAAAACAACCCTGTTAAAAACGCTTCTCCGGTTTGCTGCTTAGCCACACGCTGTGCTATTAGCTCACAAAATCGAGCTCTTACAACACAAAGCCGCGTGAGCTCGGCAGGTTTAGTTTGTGCGCTATGTGCAGTAATAATTAAGCTAACAAACTTTTTCAGTCGTTCATGACCAAGATAAACAAGCGCTTGTTTTAACGAACCTATTTTACTTTTTATAGGGAATACACCACTGTTTATTAAGCGTAAAAGCTTATAAGCTAAAGCAGTATCTAGCGAGAATAACCCCGCTATTTCGCTAATATCGGGGTCTGGACGCATGACTTCAGCATAAATTGATAAAACCAATGCGTAGTTATAATCAATATCACGCTGTTGGATCATGGTTGGTTTGGCAAAGAAATAGCCTTGAAAAAAGTCAAACCCCATTTCGTAGGCTTTTTCAAAATCATCTGCCGTTTCGAGCTTTTCTGCTAATAACTTTATTTTTTTGTGTTTTTTTAATTTTTTAACTACGGGTAGAATTTCTTCAAATGGGGTTTGTTTTACATCAAACTTGATAAGTCGAACAAGCTTTAAAAAGCGGTCCCACTCGGGCTGGTACACGAAGTCATCTAAGGCAAGTTTATAATTGTTATGAAATAACTCACGACAAAACGCATAGTTTTCATCGGTAGGCTCCATCGTTTCTAGCAGCTCGATAACGACATCTTTCGTTGGCAAAAAAGCACATAGATCCAGTTTTAAAGACTCTGGACCTATATTAATTAATGCTTTTTTGCCCGACGTGATATGGCGGGTACCTAAATTGAGCTGATTTTCCATAATGAGACGTGCCGTTGCGGTGCTTTCTGACACGTTTGGAAAACTGTTTTTTTCACTATCGCGAAATAGTAGCTCATAGGCGACAACTTGTTGACGACGATTAAAGACCGCTTGCCTAGCAACAAATACAGCCACTTTACCTACTTTTTATCATTTATATAACACTAAGTAATTAATAGCGGAAATTGACATAAAAGTCACTTAATTGCCATGAATCAGGGTGTTTTTATTGATATAAGTACGATAAATAACCATCTGCGACTGATTGCCACGAGAAACGCGCATTTTTAGCCTGTTCACAAATTCCTTGCCACTTTTTAGGATCTGCATTTTTTAGCGCAAGCGCTTCAGTAAAACCAGTAATAAGTTCGTAACTTTGAGCGGTTAAACTCTCACCTTTAAAACTAAATCCCGTTTCAAGGTGCTGCACAGTATCACGAAGTCCACCAACACCATGCACTAGACACGGTTGACCTGCGCGCATGGCGAGCATTTGACTAATACCACAGGGTTCAAATGAACTGGGCATTAAAAACAGATCGCCTAAATGATACAAGTACTCGCCAACAAAATGAGCGTATCCTTTCAAAAATAATAAGTTATCTTGTCGGGCCATGACTGTGGTCATCACTTTTTCAAGTTCAGTATCACCTGAGCCAAGAATAATCATATACCCATCATGTTGCTTTAAACGCTGGCATAATTCATCTAGCACTAATGCTTTATCATACGGCTGACAAAGCAGGAGCACTTTTTGATCTGTTAATCGCCCAACACTCGTCACTAAAGGGCCAGAGAAAGGCTGTGTTTTAAACTTCAGCACACGCTGATGTGCAATATAATGCGCTGAGTCAAGCTCAGACGTTTTTGCCATCCACTGAAAAAGTGCCGACTCAGCGTGCTGATATAAATGAGCAAAACTGACATCGGATAGTTCATCACCTGGATACTCACACCCGTTTAGAATGCCTACTACACGGCCTTGCTGATATGCAGCTTGTAAATCAAGCTCGAGCCCTTCTCCGCCAAAAAAGCCATTAACAGGATCGCTTGGTTTTAGCACCTCTTGGCAATATGTGGGTGATACTAAATGTATTTTATCAACCAAGTTAATCGCTGTGCGCATTGGGTTGAAACAGTCAGGGTAACGTGGATCGCATAACTTTTGGCCATCATAACCCAAGCTTGGAAACCACGCTTCTAAACTCGAAGTATCCCCTTTAAAAGGACGGATCCCTTGCAGAGCAAGGTTATGTACGGTGTAAGCTAAAAATAAGGTGGAGAAATCGTTATAGCGACTATCTGTTTTAAGTAACAACGCAACACACGCACTATGCCAATCATGTAAATGAATAACATCAGGCTTACAAATGAGTCCTTGTAATAAGGCTTCGCACACAGCGGCATTAAATAAGGCAAATTTACTGGCATCGGTTGCAAATGGGCGACCTGCCTCGTCATTACAATAAACAGCGCCATGGTGACGGCTAAATTCCCAATGAGAAATAACCAGCTGTCTAACCCCTTTCTGAGAGTGAGCAAGTTGCCACACTTCGAGTTGTTGCATGTGTCCGGCAAACGCCACATTGACCACACCTAGGCTATGACGCTCTAAATCGTGAAAACCATAATCGGGGATCACCACATCAACTGTCAGCCCCTTTTCAACAAGGGCTTTAGGACAATCTCTTACGACATCGGCAACACCACCTACTTTTGCATTCGGTAATGCATCATTCTCTGCAGCAACCATCAATACATGCATGCTTTGCCGTACTCCTTTTTACTTCTATTTTTTATGCTGGGGGGTGATATTAGTACCTTCCACCCCACCCATATTTAAGCAAGGCGTTTGTTATCTTGCTCTTGTTGTTTTAACTTTTTTGCCAGTTCATTCAACATATCACGCGTCACTAAGACAATCCCTTTTTTCGAGACTCTAAAACCATTTTCTTTATCAACTTTATGATCATAGCCTATTTCAAGGCCTGCGGGTATCTCGCAACTACGATCAATAATCGCGCGTTTTATGCGACAATTACGTTGAATTTTAGCCCCTGGTAATATAACTGACTCTTCTATTTGACAATAAGAATGGACATGTACATTAGAGAACAATAGCGATTTTCTCACCAAAGACCCCGAGATAATACACCCGCCAGACACTGTTGAATCGACCGCCATACCTCGTCTGTCATCATTATCAAAAATAAATTTAGCCGGTGGAAGTTGCTCTTGGTAAGTCCAAATAGGCCAGCTAGGGTCGTATAAATCTAGCTGCGGTTCTGGCATAACCAGCTCCATGTTCGCTTCCCAGAACGAATCAAGTGTTCCTACATCACGCCAATAAGGTTGTCCATCATAGCCTGGGTCTCTAAACGGATACGCAAAAACGTTATGCTCTTCAATAATGGCTGGAATGATATCATGACCAAAGTCACGGCCAGATCCCTCTGTTTCGGCGTCTTTTTTCAGTTGCTCAAATAAAAACTCAGTATTAAAAATATAGTTACCCATTGAAGCGAGGCATGTGCCAGGTTTGCCGGGGACTGAGGTTGGCGACGCAGGTTTTTCATCAAACCGGCGAACGCGCTTACTTTCATCCACAGTCATGACACCAAAAGTATTCGCGGCCTCTTCACACGGTACCTCGATACAACATACGGTCATGTCTGCACCATTTTCAACATGCTTTGCGAGTAAACCACCGTAATCCATCCGATATACATGGTCGCCCGATAATATCATGACGTATTTTGGCAGCTCATGACGAATAATATCCATATTTTGAAACACAGCATCAGCTGTACCACAATACCATTCATCACCATAACGCTGTGACGCTGGCAAAATTTCAACCGACTCACCCAGCTCTTTCTTAAAGTGACCCCATGCACGATTAACGTGGCGGATCAGTGAATGCGATTTATATTGTGTAGCAATGCCAACACGACGAATGCCCGAGTTAATGCAGTTCGACAGCGGAAAGTCGATGATCCGGTGTTTACCACCAAAATACACCGCCGGTTTAGCTCGCCAATCTGTTAATTCGTGTAAACGTGAACCTCGCCCCCCTGCTAAAATAAGGGCATACGTTTCTCTTGTTAAACTACTTATATATCGATTTGCATAACTTGGCATAACTCTCTCCGTCTTAAGTTAGCTGCTTTTTTTCTGTGTGTGTTGCTGTGCGCTCGTGTCTAAAAGTGGTTCCAAATGCCAAATATCATCGCTGTATTGACCAATGGTTCTGTCGCTTGAAAACATGCCACTGGCAGCAGTATTCAAGATACTCATTCTGGTCCAGTGTGCGCTGTCTAAATAGGCTTGTTCAACTTGCTCTTGCGCTTGAACAAAGCTGGCAAAATCATGGGCTACAAGCCATGGATCGTGCGGACTCTTTATCGCAGCAATAATGTCGTCGAATAAGTTTGGTTCAAATAAGTTAAAATGACCGCTTTCTAAGAGTTGCATTACTTTGTATAAGCTTTCGGTCTGATAAATAACTTGCTCCGGATTATAGTGCGCTTTTATATCGTCAACTTGCTCTGCTCGTGCGCCAAACAAGAAGAAATTATCAGCACCTACAGCATCACGGATTTCAATATTTGCACCATCTAATGTCCCTATCGTCAACGCGCCATTCATCATAAACTTCATGTTACCAGTGCCCGATGCTTCTTTACCGGCTGTTGATATTTGCTCAGATAAATCGGTTGCAGGACAAATCGTTTCCATCGCGGTGACGTTGTAATTAGGTAAAAATGCAACCCGTAAATATGGCTTTGCAAGGGGGTCTTTATTAATGACTTCAGCCACATTATTAATTAACTTAATAATTTTCTTCGCCATGTAATAACCTGGCGCAGCTTTCCCCCCGAGGAGTACACAACGTGGCACACAGTTTTCTGTATCGCCCTGACGAATCCGGTCGTATAAATGAATAATATGCAAAACATTAAGTAATTGGCGCTTGTACTCATGAATGCGTTTAACTTGCACGTCGAACATCATCGTGGCGTCAAACTCAACACCACATCGGCTTTTTACAAGCTCAACAAGACGTTGTTTGTTGGCATATTTAACATCCTGCCACTGTGTATGAAATTCGGTATCGTCGTAATATCGGCGCAATTGGCCAATTTTGCTAAAGTCAGCCACCCATTCATCGCCAATTTTGCTGTTCAGTAACTTAGTCAGTTCTGGATTACAGTGGGCAAGCCACCGACGCGGCGTAACACCATTGGTTTTGTTGTTGAATTTTTCCGGCCATAATTGATAAAAGTCATTAAATAAACCGGCTTTTAATAGTTCAGTATGAAGCGCCGCAACACCATTGACAGAATAACTGCCGACAATCGCAAGGTACGCCATGCGAATTTGTGGCTCTGGGCCCTCTTCAATCAGAGAAAGGGCGCGCTGTTTAGCCACATCTCCCGGCCATGCTTGTGCGACGTCGGCGAGGAAACGGGCATTAATTTCGTAAATTATTTCTAAAATGCGCGGCAATAAGCGCGAAAATAATGACACAGACCATTTTTCTAAGGCTTCTGGTAACAAGGTATGGTTGGTATATGCCATGGTTTTTGTCGTAATGTGCCACGCTTTATCCCAATCAAGTTCATAGTCATCGATTAACACGCGCATTAATTCTGCAACCGCAATACTGGGGTGAGTGTCATTGAGTTGAAAAACATGGTAGTCAGCAAACTCATCAAAGTTTTCACCTGACTTGTTTACCCAAATATCAACCACATCTTGAATACTGGCAGACGATAAAAAATACTGCTGACGTAAACGCAACTCTTTGCCATTTTCGCTACTGTCGTTGGGGTAAAGCACCATGGTGATTTGTTCAGCGAGATTTTTACGCGCCACCGCTTCTGAGTAGCTGCCCGCATTAAACTCACTCAAGTCAAACTCATCGGTTGCCTCTGACTTCCATAACCGTAACGTGTTTACAATATCGTTTTTGTAGCCCGGGATCGGCACATCATATGGCACCGCCAAGACATCTTGGGTATCGAGCCATTGACGATGCACACGCCCTTGCTTGTCTGTGTAACTTTCTACATGACCAAAAAATTTGATTCGCTTAGACTGCTCTGGTGCGCTTAACTCCCATGGGTGGCCTTCGCGTAACCAATTATCGGGCTGTTCAATTTGGTGACCATTTTCTATCGCTTGATTAAACATGCCATATTCATAACGAATGCCATAACCAATAACAGGTAGCGCAAGGCTGGCACAACTATCTAAAAAACACGCAGCTAAGCGACCTAAACCACCATTCCCAAGCCCTGCATCATGTTCAGCTTCGGCAACACTTTCAAGCTCAGTACAATACTGTTGCAATGCCTTTGCTACCTGCTCATCAAGGTCAAGATTTAAAATCGCATTACCCAGTGCACGCCCCATCAAAAACTCCAGCGATAAGTAAGCAGTTTTGCGGCGTTTTTGTTCATGTATTTGCTGTTTTGTGTCACGGCATCGCGCCACGAGCCTGTCGCGAATAGTTAACGCCAGTGCATGGTATAAATACAGTTGTGACTTACCCACTTTGTCACGCCCTAAGGTGTAATAAAAATGGCGTGATAGGTCATCCTCTAAGGTGCTTTTATCAATAATAGGCGCATCTTGCCATCCTTTTACAACACATGCTTGTTCACCTTTTTTAGTCATGACTTAAGTCCTCTGAATCGGCGGTAAAAACCCAGCTGCTCATCGCAGCAATCTGTTGTTCGGTATCAACATTCGCTGTCGAAACCGAATGAATACTGGTAAGTGCCAAAGACCATTGACCGCTTGATAAGCGCGGTAATTGGCAAGTGATAGGCAAGGAGCCAGCATTTAAAATAATCAGTAAAGCTTGTTTCGTGTGCTTATCAGTCAGGCTATACATTAAAAATTGACGGTCGCTCTGATGCCAGTCATCTTGTTGCATATCGGTGCCTGATTCTGTAAACCACGCAACGGCATAACGAGGGTCACCGTCATGCACAAAGAAAGGGTGCTGAAAAACGCTAAATTGCTTGCGTAATCTAAGCACATCATCAATAAATCGGGTCAGAGGATGGTTAAATTGCGATTCTTTCCATGCAAGCCAACTAGTACGATTATTCTGACAATAAGCGTTATTATTACCGCCTTGCGAGTGTGCCATTTCGCTTCCTAAAGAAAGCATAGGCACCCCTTTGGAAAGTAACAAAGTCAGCAGCATATTTTTTTGCTGTTGCAAGCGTAATTTGCTTATAGCTTGGTCGCTGGTATACCCCTCTACACCACAATTAAAGGAATGATTCGCACTGTGTCCATCGCGATTTTGCTCGCCATTCGCTTCATTGTGTTTTTGTTCATAACTCACTAAATCAGCCAAGGTAAATCCATCATGGCTGGTGATAAAGTTAATACTATTAAGGGGTCCACGCAGGTTATGTTCAAACAAATCAAACGAGCCATGTAAACGCTTAGCAAGTTCCCCTATTACACCTTGTTCTTGCTTCCAAAAACGTCTTACGGTGTCGCGGTATTTGTCGTTCCATTCGCGCCAAGGCGCTGGAAATGCCCCGAGCTGATAACCACCTGGGCCTATATCCCAAGGCTCTGCTATTAATTTAACTTTATTTAAAACAGGGTCTTGATTAACAGCTTGCATAAAAGCATGCGCATGATTAAAGCCATTTGGATTGCGCCCAAGTATGGTGGCCAGATCAAAACGAAAACCATCAACCCCCATTACTTCTACCCAATAACGCAGGCTATCAAGCACCAATTGCAAAGCACGTGGTGAATCGATATTAAGCGTATTTCCGCAGCCCGTATCATTTATATAATGCTGTGGCTTATCGGCAACCGTTCGGTAATAACCCAGATTATCTAACCCACGTAGAGATAATAGCGGCCCATCAGTGCCAGCTTCTGCGGTGTGGTTATAGACGACATCTAGAATGACTTCGATATCAGCTTTGTGCAGCTCAGCGACCATCTCTTGAAACTCGCTAATATCATCGTCGACCAAGTAGTCTTTATGTGGGATAAAAAAATTAAGCGTGTTGTAGCCCCAATAATTTTGCAGCCCTTTAGCCGTTAAAAATTGCTCACTAATATACGCATGAATAGGTAAAAGTTCTAAACACGTGATACCTAAAGTCCGCAAGTGTTCAATAAAACGAGGGTGGCTTAAGCCTAAAAATTTGCCTTGCAACGCTTTCGGTATATCAGGGTGGCGACAGGTCGCGCCTTTTACATGACACTCATAAATGACGGTTTTTCCCCAACTGTGCTGTGGCTTAGTGCCCTTGTAAAGCGCAAGCTCTCTAACGCGTGATTTAGGCATATCTATCGCGTTGTTCACAGTGCTTAATGTGCCAACCGGCATCTGCCCGTAGTGGCGCTCGCTCCACGTAAACTCGCCATAAATGTCGCGTGCATAAGGGTCGAGCAATAACTTATGAGGATTAAAAAATAACCCTTTTTGAGGTGCATAGTCACCATCAGCTCGAAAGCCATACAACGCACCGGCTTTTAAAGGACTAACGCGTAATGTCCACACTCCCCCTTCATTCATTCGCATGGGCAGTGTGAGAATTTCTGAATGACCGCTGCTGTCAAATAAGCATAAAGATAGGCTGTGTGCCTGGGGTGCATAGACGGCAAAGTTAACCCCATCCCCCTGCACCGAGGCGCCTAACGGCATCGTTACCCCTGTTTCAAGTGCAACACTATGACTCATCGCTCACCTTCTTAAGGTACACAGTTGCAAGGCCTGGTAATGACACGACCACGCTCTGTGTAAACCCATGATTGAGCATATTTTGAGTTAAAATAATCTGTTCAGGATCGCTTGTTACCTCAACCCCTGAGCCAAAAAATTCGGGTTTGTCTGTATTCAAGATCACTTGATAACGCCCTGCTTTTGGCACCCCGATAACGTAATCATGGTAAACCTGTGGGGTTAAGTTGCTCACAACCACAACAAAATCATCAGCTTGTTTTGCATAGCGAATAAAGCTAAAAATGCTTTGTGCTGAGTTGTTGCTATCGAGCCACGCAAACCCCGCGGGGCTTGTATCTTGCTCGTAAAGTGCGGGTGTATTGCAATACACTTTATTGAGCGCTTTTATTGTTTCTTGAACACCACGATGACTCGTGTGCTCCAGTAAATGCCAGTCAAGAGATTGATCATGATTCCATTCTCGACGCTGGGCAAACTCAGCTCCCATGAATAACAACTTTTTACCTGGGTGAGCCCACATAAAGGCGTAGTAAGCGCGTAAATTTGCAAATTTCTGCCAGTCATCACCCGGCATTTTTTCAATTAAGGAACCTTTGCCGTGCACTACTTCATCATGGCTTAATGGCAAGACATAATTTTCGCTGTAGGCATACACCATCGAAAATGTCATTTCATGATGATGATGGGCACGATACAAAGGATCGCGTTGCATGTAGTGCAAACTGTCGTTCATCCACCCCATGTTCCACTTATAGCCAAATCCTAAGCCATCATGCTCAACGTGTCTGGTTACGCCTGGCCATGCTGTCGATTCCTCAGCAACCATCATTATGCCAGGGTTATTAGCATAGCAGCGCAAATTAACTTGCTTTAGACATTCTATTGCTCCGAGGTTTTCGCGCCCACCATATTGGTTCGCAACCCACTGTCCTTCTTCGCGGCTATAATCGAGGTAAAGCATGGATGCCACAGCATCAACCCGTAAGCCATCAATGCCAAACTCGTGTAACCAATACATGGCATTGGCAATTAAAAAGCTGCGCACTTCAGCACGGTCATAGTTATAAATGTATGTATTCCAGTCTGGGTGGAATCCTTGCCGTATATCGGCGTGTTCATATAAGTGCGAGCCGTCAAAGCGATGTAAGCCATGGGGATCACTTGGAAAGTGCCCAGGGACCCAATCAAGAATAATCCCTAAGTTAGCCTCATGGCATTGTTGTACAAAGTAAACAAAGTCGTCAAAACTACCGTAACGACTTGTCACAGCAAATAAACCAACAGGCTGATAGCCCCACGAACCATCAAACGGGTATTCACTAATTGGCATTAACTGTAAGTGAGTAAATCCGAGTGCTTTGGTATAAGGAATCAAGTTATCAGCTAATTCACGCCACGTTAGATACCGGCTACTATCATCCCTGCGCTGCCAAGAGCCCGCATGTACTTCGTAAATACTAATAGGCGATTCAATACTGTTACGCTTTGCACGATTTTTAAGGGCGTGCTCATCAAGTTTTACGGTTGCTTTGCTAGCGTGTAAAACCGATGCTGTACCCGGTGCTTGCTGCATTTTAAATGCAAACGGGTCGGCTTTATCGAGCACTTCACCCATTAGAGTAGTTATTGCAAATTTATAACACTGATCTTCTTTGAGCCCTGCAATAAATAACTCCCATACGCCACTTGCTGGGTGAAAACGCATAAAGTGACGCTGGCGTTGCCAAAAGTTAAATTCACCAATAACCGATACGCTGCTAGCATTTGGCGCCCATACGGTAAAGCGCACGCCCTCTACACCTTGTTGAGTAGTAAAATGCGCGCCAAAATGGCGATAAGCATGCTCTAAACTGCCCTCATTAAACAAATACATTGCTTGTTCATCGAGCGTGCTCGCAAAACTATATTCATCGTAGTGTCTGTGGCTCGCTTTGTCGGCGTAACTCACATCTAACTGGTACTCAGGGACTGATGTGCAATCAATCGTTGCTACAAATAAATCACTTTCCCCTTGCCTTTGAGCTGCAATCTGCTGCGACCCCATAACAACAGATACCATAGTGGCACCCGGTAAAAAACAGCGCACTTCATAACGGCTATCATTAATTTTATGCGGTCCTAAGAAACTAAAAGGATCTTTAAAACAACCTGCTGACAACGCCTCGATTTGCGACTGATAAATCAGTGGTTGTGCACTTTGCTCTTGACGAACACGACTTCGCATTTATTGATTCCTTATAGAAATTAAACTGGCTAAAAATGACTGCTGCGAATGCATAATTTGCTGCGTCGGGCGCGACAATAAGCGCCGCCAGTTGGGGTATTCTTTATCCGTTCCGGGAATGTTCACCGGTAAAATTTGCTGATCTAAATCATCTATCTGAATGGTAAACAATCGAGCGGGTGCTGCCGCAAGGCAACATGCTAATGCTTGGTATACTACAGAGGCCTCTGTATCTAAGGTCAGCTGCTGAGAAGTTTCGCGCATGATGAAATTAAGCATACGTTGCTTTTCAATCTCTCTGGCTTCGAGCAAGGCGTTGCTTTGCGCTTCATCAATTAAGCTATACTGTTGTTTAACAGTTATATCGTGCCCTGTCCACCAGCCATTAAAGGGGGGGACATCATGATTAGCAATCATCAGTAAGCTATGTGGAGCAAAATGTTCACTGGCTAAAAACTCACCATTGTGATCTTTTTCAAAGTAAAATAAGCCATTGGAATAAATAGCACTGCTTTTCAATGCATCACGCACTTCAGTGGGCACAACCCCTAAATCTTCGCCTATAACCACGCATTGGTTAAGGTGTGACTCTATTTTTAAAATAGCTAACAAATGCTCAAAAGGGTAATAAACATAGCAACCATCCTGTTGGCCTTGATTATCAAAACACCACCAGAGCCTGCGAATAGCCATAACATGGTCTATTCGCAACCCACCCACATCTTCCATATTGGCGCGAATAAGCGATCGATAAAACGCAAAATTATCTTTACTTAATTTTTGCGGGTTGAGTGCAGGTAAGCCCCAGTTTTGTCCTTGTTCAGCCCATGGGTCTGGCGGTGCGCCAACATTTGCACCATGAGAAAATAGCTCATCTTGGCTACGGTATTCACTGCCATCACCCGCACATCCCACCGCTAAATCGTTGATGAGACCAATATCCATACCACATTCATTCGCTATTTGCTGGCATAGGTTAAGCTGTAAATGCGCTTGCCATTGCAAGTAGCTTGCGTATTCATTATCACCCACCACCAGCGTTGCTAAACTGTGTTTGTGAGTTAGGCAAAATGCTTCGAATTGTGCTTTACGCTCAACCGATGCTGTCTCACGAAAGTGATGATACAAACAGCTAAATAATTGGTATTTAAAATCACTGACACTTGTGTAATCAATGTATGTATCGGTGCCTTGCGGTTTTTCATTAAGCAGCTTTTCAAGTGCCAAATTATCTTTCGCGTCTTCGCATAATGACAATGCAATATAAAGCGGATTTAATAACGCACGACTATTAGGGCTATACGGACTGGCACGCTCAGGGCTGTGTTCGAACAATAAATGCAATGGATTTAATAAAATATAATCCATACCATTGGCCGCAGCTTCGCGCATTAGCGACGCTAAATCTGCAAAATCGCCAATACCTAAACCGTGCGCGTTAAATAGGCTATATAGCTGTATCGACACACCCAAGCGCTTTTTATCATCCACTGTAAAGCACTGTTTTGGCATGATCCACAGCTCAGAATGTGCTTCTTGATCAGCCACTGTAATCACAGCATCATGATAGCCTATGGGCATGTCGGGTAAGGGAAGCGCTACTTCAAGGTAACGAATATCATTAAAACGGTAATCACCTGTCACGCTCAATTCGTGCAAGTTCTCTCGACTAACAACAATATCGAGCGATGGCAGGCGTAACTCACAGCCGCGTGATAAAAGACGCTCATCAACTCGCACTCGTAAAAAGGGCTCATCTGACTCAATAAGGCTAACGTTAGGTAATAACGTTAACCACGTTCCTGCATCCAGGGCAAAGTTGAGCTGGTTAATGGTGTCTGTATCAGTGCAATCGATACCACAACAACTGAGTGCACTGCGGCGCGTACTTTCATCAAAAACGACGTGCTCGCCAGTGTACTTTGTATATTCGTAACCGATACCATGCAGATAAAATAACTGCGCAAGTGACTGCATTAATACACCTAAGCGCGTTGAGTGTTAACAATACTGTTTTCGGTACCAAAACCGTTTGGAATATACCCATCAGCTTGATGATCGTTATCCCAAACTTGGCCATTGATCAGATAGCGGAAATGAAATTTTTTATCCAATGGCAGACGTTGCTTACACTTGAATACTTGTTCTTTTTTACTGAACTTCATTGGCACAGGTTGCCAATCTGTAAATTCAGCAACTAATTGCACATCTTCAGCATCAGGGTGCTGAAATTCAAAGGTGACTTCTGTTTCGTCTTTAGTCTTAAAAAAACGTTTACTTAACATAGTGGGCTCCAATTCAACCAATCGGTAAATTAATCCTTGCCACAGTGCCGTGTTCAACTACTCAACAGACGGAGGCTGTGCGTTACATGATTTAAAACAACGTCCAATCTAAAGCATGCATTTTGCTTTAGTTAATCAAATCTATATTTACGCATTATGACAGTGCAATTTTTTATTTTTCGCACCATTTCAGTGCGCAAAATAAATAAAAGTACTCAAAATCATATTGCTTATTCAATAAGAGCAATAACCGAACCAAGTTGAAAATAAAATACACTTAATTTTCAGGCTCTTTTATTGTTTTGATCAGCGCATACTCATAAAAGTAGTTAACAAGTAGACAGGGGTAAAGTGAATAAAATTTAAGTCAAAAATAGAGTAAAAACACTAACGTAGATGCAAAATTTTTCATTTGCAAAACTATTAACAAATTAATTACATTAAAAAGACTTTGTCTATTTTAGTGACAAACAATATACTGAATAACTCAGAAGTGGGTTAAAAACTATTTTACCCGGGATGGTAGCGACTAATGACCAACGCGTTTCGTACATTATCTATTTGTATTATTACCTTAATTGCATTTGTGTATGGTTTAAATATTTTATTAACGAAACAAGTTAATGATTTAGCACATTTCAATAATAATACGCAGTTACAATCTCAGCCAAAAGTAAACACTCAGCTAGAATCTGCACCGTGGTATAATATGGTGTTTAGAGGTCAGCAACTCATTAACAAAGATGAGCTGCAGTATGTTGTAGTCAAATCAACACCCACTTCATTTATTACTATCAGTGCATCATCCCTGTTTTGGTCAACGCTCCTCTCGCCCATCAATATCAGTATATTTTTATTGCTCGGTTTAGCGATTAGTTGGCTTATCAATATAAAAAGACAAACAGAAAACGATACACACACCTTAACTGAGCTCAATAATCAACTATCAAACCTTCTCAAATCCTTACATTTAGCGCGTAATAACGATACAAGCCAACCAATTGTAAGCCAGCTAAAAACACACATTCATACATTAAGCTCACATATTACGACCTACACCCACGAATCGCAGGTCAGTATCTGCCAAGACAAATTAACGCTGTTAATTGACCGCCATGCCTATATTGAACATTTAACAAGGCAATTAAGTCTGGCTGAAATCGATAAGTTAAATTGCGCGTTATTATTCATCGATTTAGATGGGTTTAAACAAGTTAACGATTCATTCGGCCACAGCTTTGGTGACGAAGTGCTTATTCAAGTTGCAGCCCGTTTAACCAGTGTGGTACGCCACCATAAACTTAACAATGTGTCTGCTACAAATGGGCTTGAACAAAACTTAGCGCGTCTAGGCGGTGATGAGTTTTCAATCTTTATAAGTCAGCTCGACCACAAAGATAAAGCCCTAGAAATTGCGCAAAATGTATTGCAAGAAATCGAACGCGATTTTGTGCTCGGCAATAAACTGATTAAAATTAGTGCAAGTATTGGTATTGCCGTTTATCCCGATAGTGCAGCAACGCCCCATGCATTATTACAAATGGCCGATGTTGCAATGTATCGCGCTAAAACAGATGGTCGCGGTATCTTTAAGGTGTACTCCCCCGAAATGGGCAATAAAATGCGCCGTTATCACTATTTACTTGAAGAAATGCGTTTGGCGATTGCCTGCGAGAACTTTCATTTATCGTTCCAGCCAATTGTGCACGTAGAAAACTGCACTATCGATTACTTCGAAGCTCTCACCCGCTGGGATCATCCGGTAGAAGGCGCAATCGCACCTGCTGAGTTTATTCCTATTGCCGAAGAATCGAACCTGATCCTCGAACTAGGCGATTGGATTTTACTCGAATCATGCAGACAAATGTCAGCGTGGTATAACGCAGGGATGAAAAAAGTTAAAATATCGGTGAATATATCAGGCATTCAACTTAAACACCGCGCTGTGTATGATTGGGTAATGAACATATTGGCTAAAACAGGCTTGCCTGCAAGTGCCTTAATGTTAGAAATAACCGAATCAACACTTATTACAGCCAGTAAACACATTATTCAGCAACTTGAGAAATTACGAGCCAGTGGCGTCACTATTGCAATTGATGACTTTGGAACGGGTTTTAGCTCGTTAAGCACGCTGGCTGATTTACCAATCGACGTCATTAAACTCGATCGTCTGTTTATTGCCCAAGCGAATAGCAATCCTAAATACAATGAAATACTGCATTCAATCAGTGAGCTTGGCCATAAATTAGGACTAAAAATTGTGGCTGAGGGTGTCGAAGAATTTGCCCAGTTTGAACTCGTAAAATCAATGGGGATACGCAGTGTACAAGGTTATTTAGTCAGCCACCCAGAATCATCAGTGAATGTTGGACACAAAGTCTTGCAAGACAATATTAACTTTATGGCCGCGACAGGAACTGGGGTATGGAATATACAAAGATAAAGATTGTAGGGTATACTACTTTACATCTTCCAAAGCCATTTCCTTGTTAATGTTAAAGAAAAGCGTATTCACCTTTTTTATCCTTGCCGTGACTGTTGTTGCAGCGCTGGTCGGGTCTTCTATTTACACCCTTTACAGTAAAAAGCGATTAACTGTTGATCCTAAAGTCAAAGAAATCTCTGGTATTGAATTTGATAAATACAAACGGCTTTGGGCAATAAACGACAGTGGCGATAAGCCCAAGTTATACCGCCTTAACCAAGATGGTTCAATTGCCAAAGAAATCCTTGTCACTAATGCCAAAAACATTGACTGGGAGGACATGACCCAAAACACCTTCGGGCATTTCTTCTTAGGCGATTTCGGCAATAATAAAAACGACAGAAAATGGCTAACAATTTATAAAATCGAAAACCCCATTGATATCAAAGGGGACACAACTGAAGCCGAAATCATCAAATTCACCTATCCAGAAATGGATGGCACCCCTATTGAGCCTGACAAACGAAACTTTGACCTAGAGGCCTTTGTCGCCTTCGGTCGTCATTTATACTTATTTACTAAAAATAGAACAGAACCATTTGATGGTATAACGAATGTCTATAAAGTAGGCGATCACGCTGCTAATTTTGACGCTGAGCTGATTGATTCATTTCAGACCTGTACCACATTAGAAAAGTTATGTTGGATCACCTCCGCGGCTTTAAGCCCCGATAGAACTAAGTTGGTTCTTCTCGATTCAACAAGTATCTGGCTATTTGAAAACTTTAAAGAAGACAAATTCTTTTCGGGTGATGTATCACGTATCGACCTAGGTATCGTTACTCAAAAAGAGGCTGTCACCTTTTATGATGACAACACCATCGTGTTTACCGATGAAGAATTTAAAGGCATTGGCGGCAATGCCTACGTCATAAAACTGGATGAAGTTGAAAAGAAAGTTATTCGTAAAGCAAGCAACTAACCCAACATTAAGCGCTAAATGGCCCTATTAGCGCTTAAACTTTGTTTCTAATATTACCGACGAAGTTGTTCTTTCTACTCCATCTAGATTACCTATATCATCAAGCAAATGACTCAATTTTTCGAGGTTTTGAGCTTGTACGACTGCAATCAAATCAAATTCACCACTAATCGCATAAAGCTGAGAAATTGCGTCAATTTGCTTCAGTTCTATATTCGTTTTTGTGGTTAACTTTTGTTTCACCTTAATTGATACATGCGCTGAGACCATTTGGCTTAAATAAGCATCACCGTAATCAACGCTATACCCTTTGATCACACCCGACTCTTCCAGCCTTAACATCCTACTTTGTACCGTAGAGCGTGATAAATTTAAGGCCCTTGCTAAATCCGACACACTTGCGCGAGCGTTAGTTTTTAATATCGCAAGCAACTTTTCATCTTGAGGAGTTATCATTTTGTTTAATTCTTTCGTCAATTTGCTTTTTATTTTAGTCAATTTACACAAAATAGCACTGCAAATTTAAGTTCGCAAACCAGATAATATAAATAATTGATAAGAAAAATAATCTCATCGTGCGTAACTAGGCAGGAACGGCTTAACTAACCTAGTTTTTGCAATTTTAATTTTTTCATATTAAGCCAGATTTAGGTGCAACACATGCAAGTAACAAGAGAATTATTCAATGACGTAATGGTGCCAAACTATAACCCTTCAGAGGTTATCCCAGTTCGTGGCGAGGGTTCACGCGTGTGGGATCAAAACGGTAAAGAGTTTATCGACTTTGCAGGTGGTATTGCAGTGAACTGCTTAGGTCATTGTCACCCTGCCCTTGTTAATGCATTAAAAGAGCAAGGCGAGAAAATTTGGCATTTATCAAATGTAATGACGAACGAACCGGCATTGCGTTTGGCTAAGAAGCTCACTGATGCGACCTTTGCTGATAAGGTTTATTTTGCAAACTCAGGGGCAGAAGCAAACGAAGCAGCTTTAAAACTCGCGCGTCGTTGGGCATTAGATGTACATGGTGAACAAAAGAATCAAATTATTGCCTTTAATAAAGGCTTTCATGGCCGTACATTTTTTACTGTAACGGTAGGTGGTCAAGCGGCGTACTCGGATGGCTTTGGTCCAAAACCAGCTGCCATCGATCATTGTGATTACAATGACCTTGCTGCATTTGAAGCGCTTATCAGCGACAACACATGTGCGGTTATGATGGAACCTTTGCAAGGTGAAGGCGGTATTATTTCACCAACTAGCGACTTTGTTAAAGGGGTCCGCGCATTATGTGACAAACACAACGCACTTCTCATTTTTGATGAAGTACAAACGGGTGTTGGCCGCACAGGCGCTCTATACGCTTACCAAGATTTAGACGTAACACCTGATATCCTAACAACAGCAAAAGCACTGGGTGGTGGCTTCCCTATCGGTGCCATGATCACCAAAGCTGATATTGCCGAGCACCTAAAAGTAGGGACACATGGCTCTACTTATGGCGGTAATCCATTAGCGTGCGCTGTAGCTGAAGCGGCATTCGATACAGTTAACACACCAGACGTGCTTGCTGGAGTTAAAGAGCGCGAACAACTTTTACGTGATGGCTTAAAAGCCATTAACGAAAAATACGACGTATTTAGTGAAGTACGTGGTAAGGGTCTATTATTAGGTGCAGTGCTTAACAGTAAATATGAAGGCCGTTCTCGTGACTTCCTCGTTGCAAGCACTCAGCACGGTTTAATGAGCCTAGTTGCTGGCACAAATGTTGTGCGCTTTACGCCTTCTTTAGTGATCCCACTTGAAGATATCAAAGAAGGTTTAGCACGCTTTGAAAAAGCGGTTGCAGACGTTGTAAACGGTTAATCCAAGTTGGCGTGCTGTTAATTCAGCACGCCATCGGAGAGCAATGAATGCAAGTATTACGTCCAATTACTGCAAATGATTTTGCAGCTTTAAAGCAAATTGCCATTGAATCGGGCCATGGTTTTACCTCACTCCCGGTTGATGACAATTTATTGCTAGAAAAAATTGACCGCGCTGAACGCAGTTTTGCCAAAGACATCAATAAACCACATGATGAAACCTATTTATTTGTTTTAGAAGACAGTAAAACCGGTCAAGTCATTGGTACCACAGCCATTGAGGCTGCGGTAGGTATGTCGGTCCCACTTTATCATTATCACTTAGGTAAAACAGTCCATCATTCTCGCACGCTTAACGTGTATAACACGGTTGATATTTTGAGCATGTGTAATGATTACACAGGCTGTTCCGAAATTTGTACCTTATTTTTACGTGAGCAAAACCGTAAAGGGTTAACCGGGCGATTTTTATCACGCTCGCGCTTTTTATTTATGGCGCAGCACAGTGAGCGTTTTGCAGACACCGTTATCGCAGAAATGCGTGGTGTCAGTGATGAAAAAGGACATTCACCATTTTGGCAATGGTTACAAGAACACTTTTTTAGTATTGAGTTCCCACAAGCAGATCACTTAGTGGGCTTGGGCGATAAAGTATTCATTAGCGAACTCATGCCAAAATACCCAATTTATGCCAACCTTTTAAGCAAAAAAGCGCAAGCTGTGATTGGTAAAGTGCACGAAAAAACCAAACCAGCACTCAAACTACTCGAAAAAGAAGGGTTTGAGCATCGCGGCTATGTTGATCTATTCGATGCAGGCCCCACGGTAGAAGCAAAACTTGGCAATATTCGCAGCGTTCGTGAATCACAGGTATGCCCTATTACCATTGCTGAACTGGCGCATATAAACGAAAAAAGCTCAGACACATTGGCAATCTGCAATCAAGGTGTGAATGACTTTAGAGCCACATTCACAAAGCATGCTCATTATAACCACGCGAAACACACGCTTATTGTCAGCCAAGAAGTGGCCAATGCACTTAAATTAAAACAAGGGGATGCAGCGCGATTTTTCCGCCTGTAGCCGCTTAAGGAGATTACGGTGAGTCAAATAACTCAAGATACGCAATTAATAAATAACCAGTGGCAGCATGGTCTAGGCCACGAGTTCAACTCTGTTAACCCAAGCAATGGTGATATTGTTTGGCAAGGCAAAACAGCCACAGCAGAGCAAGTGGATGCTGCCATAAAAGCAGCACGAGAAGCACAACTAGACTGGGCAGACAAAACCGTTGATGAACGCATTGCAGTATTAGAGCGCTTCGCAGACCAATTAAAAGAACATAGCGAAGAGTTTGCAACAATTATTGCCCGTGAAACAGGTAAGCCATTATGGGAAACGCGCACTGAAGTAGGCGCGATGACCGGTAAAATTGCTATTTCAGTTAAAGCATACCACGAACGTACTGGCACAACCGAGAACCCAATGCCAGGCGCCAAAGCGTTTATTCGACACAAACCACACGGTGTTGTCGCAGTGTTTGGCCCTTACAATTTCCCTGGTCACTTACCAAATGGCCACATTGTTCCTGCTATTTTAGCGGGTAATACCGTGGTGTTTAAACCTTCTGAACTGACCCCCCATGTTGCAGAGTTTACATTAAAACTGTGGCTAAAAGCCGGTTTACCAGCAGGTGTCATCAACCTTGTACAAGGTGAAGTGGATACTGGGATTGCCCTTGCCAGCCATAAAGATATTGATGGTTTATTCTTTACCGGCAGCTCAAACACAGGTCACCTATTACATAAACAATTTGCAGGCAACCCAGGTAAAATTTTAGCGTTGGAGATGGGCGGTAATAACCCGCTTATTGTAAAAGATGTCGCTGATATCAACGCTGCGGTTCACGATATCATTCAATCAGGTTTTATTACCTCAGGTCAACGCTGTACCTGTGCACGCCGATTATTCATTGAGAATACACAAAATGGTGATGCTATCTTAGACAAATTAGTGGCAGCAACTAAGCACATTGTCGTCGCAGATAGCTTTAGTGAAGAGCAGCCATTTATGGGCGCAATGATCAGCGAAAAAGCAGCGCTTGGCATGGTTGCTGCGCAGCAACAACTTATTGAAATGGGGGCAACTCCCCTTGTTGAACTAACACATCTACAACCGGGCACAGGCTTTGTAAGCCCAGGAATTATTGATGTGACGAATGTAAAAGAGATGCCTGATGAAGAGCACTTTGGACCACTCATCAAGGTATATCGCTATACAGACTTTGATAGCGCGATTGAAGAAGCAAATAACACCGCATTTGGTTTATCTGCCGGTTTATTAAGTGATGCAAGTGCAGACTATGATCACTTCTTAAAACGTATTCGTGCTGGTATTGTTAACTGGAATCGTCCAATAACAGGGGCTTCTAGCGCCGCACCGTTTGGTGGTATTGGGGCAAGCGGAAACCACAGAGCAAGCGCATACTATGCAGCAGACTACTGTGCATACCCTGTTGCTTCTGTAGAGGCCGACAAAGTTAACTTACCTCAAACCCTTGCGCCGGGCTTAATTATTGAATAATTGATTGGCGGTCTTACCGCCTTAAATGAAGGAATTTAAAATGCACACAGATGTAAATGCCCTATTTGAAAAACTATGGGATAACTATTTATCAGTTACGCCTTCGGCAGTGAAAGTTCATGAGTTACTGGGTTCGACACAAAAAGATGATGTAATAAACGACCACATTGCATTACGTACTTTTAACCATGAAAAGATTGGCCTCGAAAAGCTCGCAGCCCACTTCTTAGCCGTGGGCTATAAAGAGTGTGGTGAATACCACTTCGAAGCAAAAAAACTGTATGCAAAGCACTATGAACATTCAGATCCGAAACAACCTAAAGTGTTTATTTCTGAATTACTTGTAGAGCAATGTTCAGCAGAGTTACAAGCCATTGTTAACGACATGGTAGAAAAAATTGATGCCGATGCCGTCACTGCTGATAACTTTTTATACTCAGGGACTCATTGGCAAGTAAGCTCAGACACTTACAAAAAACTATTAGCTGAGAGTGAATATGCAGCGTGGATGTCAGCATGGGGCTACCGTGCCAATCACTTCACAGTTAGCATTAACGAACTTGCCAAGTTTGATAACATTGAGAGCGTAAACCAAGCATTGAAAGACGCAGGCTTTGCACTCAATACCTCTGGCGGTGAAATTAAAGGCTCACCAGAGGTACTTCTTGAGCAATCATCAACTTTAGCTGATGACAGTGAAGTAGAATTTAGTGATGGTAAAATGGCAGTACCAAGCTGTTTTTACGAGTTCGCGCTACGTTATCCAAAACCCGATGGCGAACTTTACACGGGCTTTGTGGCGGCCTCTGCTGATAAAATATTTGAAAGTACCAATGCACGCTAATTAGCGGCAAGGTTCTGCAATTATAGAATTGATAAATCCCCTTTTTAAAGGGGATTTTTTTCGTTTAACAAACAATATTAATCCATAGAATAAATATTATTAATCGATTTATACCCTTGAAAAATAACAATAAAAAATTATTTTTATTTTCCTAAAAAATTTTATTGCACAAATAAAAAACCAGATCTATTATCTCGCTGCTTCTTGATGATAGCCAATCCGAGTACATTACAAACCCTGTTTGTAGCAAGGCGATAGAGCAACTATCCAAGAGTGAATTTGATTGCACACCCTTTATAAATATGTGCGCTTTTAATGACACTCAACTGACTCGGACTTCCATTTTTACCGAGCGGTTGCTTAATTGCCGGAGAGTAAAATGGCTATTTCAACACTTACACAAGACTTAACAATCAAAGTACCTGCAGCTAAGGTTGCTGCAAACCAAACATTACATTTTGCACAACCGTCGAATCAACTTATTGAGCAATTAGTTGCACAACACGGTGCCCCGCTAATGGTTTTAGACTGCGAGTCTGTTCGCCAACAGTACCGAGCTTTAAGCCGTGCTTTGCCGGGTGTGACTTTATACTTTGCACTGAAACCACTCCCGCATGCTGCTGTTGTACGAACTTTACTTGAAGAAGGTGCAAGCTTTGACTTAGCAACCAGTGGGGAAATTGATTTAGTTGCAAACCAAGGCGTGCCCAGTGAGCGTACTATTCACACTCACCCAATAAAACGCGATGCAGACATTCGTGATGCACTTGAATACGGTTGCAATGTGTTTGTGGTTGATAACATCAACGAACTCGAAAAGTTCATTGCATACAAAGACGACGTTGAACTTCTTGTTCGCTTAAGCTTTCGTAATGCAGACTCATTTGCTGATTTATCGAAAAAGTTTGGTTGCAGCCCTGCAATGGCGATTGACATTATTACCTACGCACAGCAACTGGGTATTCGTATTAAAGGTTTATCGTTCCATGTTGGTTCGCAGACAGCAAGCCCAAGCAAGTACGTTACAGCAATTTCAGCATGTAACCACGTAATTAATGAAGTGACAGCGCTGGGATTACCTGCATTAAGCACGCTTGATATTGGTGGCGGTTTCCCTGTGCCTTATAACAAAGATGTACTGCCTATTGATGAGTTTTGTGCGCCAATAAACGACGCGTTAGCGCAATTACCAGACACCGTTCGTGTAATTGCTGAACCCGGCCGCTTTATTGTTGCCGGTGCCGTCACCAGTGTTGCATCAGTCATGGGTCAAGCTGTACGCGAAGGCAAACCATGGTATTACTTAGATGATGGTATCTATGGCTCATTCAGTGGTTTACTTTTTGACGAAGCGAGTTATCCGATTGACTCATTAAAACAGTCAGGCGAGCGCGTAGAATCGGTACTGGCAGGCCCAACATGTGACAGTATTGACGTAGTAAGCGAGTCAATTATGCTACCAAAACTAAACAACGGTGATTTAATCATCAGTCGCATGATGGGTGCATATACATTAGCAACCGCTACCGACTTTAACTTTTTTAAACGTGCAGAAGTCATTGTGTTAAACGATGTTGTACACGTTGATGCACTAACAGGTTAACAAGTTCCTCGACAAAGCATGCAAGGCAAACATGCTTTAACTCTACAAAACGCAGCTGCTCATTCCAGCTGCGTTTTTTTATTAAAAAAGCCTTTTCAAATGAAAAGGCTTTAATTATTAAACGACTTAGAGTGCTGTCTTAAAACTTAAAGCTTGCGCTTAAACGAACATAACGCGGCTTTTGATAGTTAGTTGCTAACAAGTAATCTGGGTTAGCTGCACCTCGATAACCACCAAAATCCGGATCATATGCTGAAATAAATTCTGCAGTTTCATTGTATTCCGTTATTTCATCATTGTTGAATACATTGAATACATCCGCTCTAAATGTTAAGTCATGCTCAGAAATTTTCATGTTATATTGCAGACTTAAATCTAGGTTCCAAGTGTTTGGTGTGCGTCCTGCACTGCCACGAGGCACTAGCTCACCGTCTTTATAGAATGCTTCTGCACCATATAAAGATGCAAAGGCATCAGTTGGGTGTAGACCAAATGCTCCATAAGGACGACCAGTACGCCAGAAGAAATTAGAACCCATTGTTAGGTTTTCTGTAATTTCATAAGCAAACTGCATCTTAACCTGATGGCGTCTGTCATTTGGTAAGTTACCAGACGCACCATCCGTTAAGCCTGGTTGGTCAAAGTTAGTTGTTAAACCAGCATCGGTCTGTTCATTATCTGAACGAACATAACCTTCATTATTACCCCAGCTATGTGACCATGTGTAGGTAAAGTCTAACATCCAGCCATCAGCCCATGCTTTATTGAAGTTCACATCAACAGCACCATACTGACGCTCAGCTTTAGGATAGCCTAAATCTGAATTTGGAATCGTGTAGGCTCCGTATGCAAGTGGACCATCGCCATCAGGGTCAGTGGTAATTGTTACGTCTTCACCTGGATTTGTTAGTACATAATAATGGAAACCATCACACATGGTACATGAACTACCAAACTCTCGCTCAACATAATCGTTAAAGCCTTTATCGATAGCGATATCTTCTAATGAGCTTTTCAAGTCACGGTATGTTGCTTTTACACCCATACTCCAATCTTCAGTTAATACCGTTTGGAAACCTAAGATAAACTCATCTTGATACATTGGCTCAATGTCAGCGTTAACTGTTTCATCCGTGCCTTTTAACGTACCATCAGCAAGGATATCTTTTGCCGACAATGCTTCTCCAAGAATAGGCGCCTTCGAAATATCATCTGCAATTCCTAACACTTCGAAAAACTGACGAGTGTACAGTTCATCACCAGCTAGACGAATGTTGGTATTTGTTGCAACTGGTAAGAAGTAACGACCGTAGTTTGCAAATACTTTAAACTCGCCTTCACCGAATGGGTCCCAACTTGCACCTAAGCGCGGCGCCCATTGATCTGACACATCAACAAATTTTTGATTTTCTTTATTATAGTTTTCGAAGGTTTCATTACGTAAACCAAGTGATAGGGTTAAGTTATCGGTCACTGTCCACGTATCAGTAATATAGTATGCAGAGCTTTTCGTTGTGAAATCACCGTTGTTTATATAAAACTCTTGGCGAACCACACCACAGCTAGACGGATCACCGGCTTTCACAGCATCTAAATCATCACAGCCTTGATAACGATAAGCAACACCACCTGAACGTTGAGTATTCTCAGTAGAATCAAGCTCTTCATAATCTAGACCAAAACGTAGTGTATGAGAATCTGTCGCATACCAGTCAAAATCAAGACGATATGCAGTACGTTTATCTTCTTGTAAACTAGGCGAGCTTAAGGCCCACTCGCCTAAATCAGTACCGCTAAAGCGCTCGTAAACCATAGGGTATTCACCAAACGGACTCGAACCAGCGTTTACATTACTGTAGTTCGCTTCGTTAATTCCACCCATCGCACTGACCGTTAAAGTGTCAGATAAAATACCTGTGTATTTTAATGAATAAGTCTTACCACCGCGTTTTAAAGTATAGTCACCTCGACGGCTAGTAATTTGACTTGCCTCTGGATCCCAATTGTATTTAATACTATCAAGATCACTTGAACTATCCCAACCCGTGAACTCTAAGATGTGATCATCTGTAATATAGTAATCAAGTTTAAGTGCTACAAATAAGTCGCCTGACTCACGTTCATACTTATTAGAAGTTGATGCATAGTCAGAGACACGTTCGTTGTAATTAACTAAACCAAAAAAGAATAACTTATCTTCAACAATTGAACCGCCAGCCCATAAGTTATAGTCATTTTCACCAACTTTACGCTGACTTTGGTCGCCATTAAAATATTCAGTGCCGTAAAGATCGACCCCTTCCTCTGTACGGTATGTTTGTGGAATGTCTTCTGCCATTGAGCTTGGCTCGAAATAGGTGCTCGCACCCCATACAAATTCATTTGTACCACGTTTGGTTGTCGCGTTGACTACCCCACCAGTAGAGCGACCAAATTCTGCAGAGTAGCCACCGGTTTTAACTTCAAATGTATCGTAAAATTCAAATGGTACATCTGCACCACCTAAACCGTTTCTGAAGTTAGTTACGTTCATGCCATTCACATAGTAACTATTTTCACCCACTGACGCGCCACCAAATGATGCTAAATTACCGAAACCTGCATCACCTTGTGTCGTTCCTGGCGCTAATAATGCAACTGAAGTTACATCACGTGCGACTGGTACGCGTGCCAATAATTCTTGGTCAACAAAAGTAACAGACTCACTTGATGAAACATCAATTGAACTAATTCGATTACCCATCACTTCAATCACTTCAGGTTTTTCTCCTGATGCGTATAGCGTCACAGGTAAACTTGTTTTAACACCCATATTGATTCTTAAACCAGACTCTTGAGCCAGTACATAACCGTCTTTTTTTACAGACACGGTATAAGAACCCGTTGGTAATAGAGGAAAACGGTATGAGCCATTTTCTGATGTAACAAGTGTACGTGTTAGGCCTGTTTCTTCATTTTTTATTTCTATTACAGCCCCTGACAATTGCTGACCCTGGCTAGATTCCACAACACCTGTTAAAAAGCCCGATGATGCACTATCTGCAGCCATTACATTGTGTGCGCTCAATGCACCCATAATAGTCAACGCTATTATGCTTTTTTTATAATTATTAAATCCCATTTGGACACCTCTCGTTATTGTTACCAAAATGTAACATATCTTTTCTATCACTATATCGTTTACAACAACAGTAAGATGAGTAACAAAAATAAAAACATAACGTTAGCATCATGTAAATTAGCGGAAAGGAGGTTATACGGGGGCTGTAAGAAAAACCAGGCTGTTTACATAAAAGAAACAAAAGCATATATCGTAAACAAAAATTTACGATATATGCTAAATTTAGATGGAATTTGCTTTATATAATTATTGCATTACTTTTGAGTTTTTTATTCTCAAATAAACAAAGGTTTATAGTCATTCTCAAGTTGTTCAAATGACAAGTTGCCAATAAAACGCCCGAAACTGAGCCACGTAGCTAAACCTCTTAAATCTTTGAAATGTGGAGGAATAAATTTAGGATCTTCAATCACTCCTAAGTCATGTAATTGTGAGATAAGCCTAAAATCATCAATTGAGATTTTGCCGACTAACAATAAATGTAATTGATCAATGCGACCTAACTGAATTGCAACACGGATCAAGTTATACACCAACACAAAACCTTTAATGTAAGCAATGTCTTTCGTAAATGGCAGACCCGTTGCAGTGCTTCCTCTAAAGACACGTTGCGTTAACGTATAGCTGTCGTCTTTACTTAGCCCTTGCGCAATATAATCTCGATAAATATCAACAAACTCTGCACCATCAATTACTTTGGTAATACCTTGAATACGATTAACTAATTTAGCTAACCGCCTTGGTGTTGACTTAAGCGTAATTATTTCTGTCAAAACAGCTAAGCCTTCTTGGGTAACTGTTGAGCTTGGCGTGCCCTTACTTAAACAGGTTAAATAAGGTTGAGCTAAACCATTTTGCGTGGTGCCGACGTGGATCCAGCCTTCATGCACTTCAAGAATATCAAGTTCTCGTTGTGAGAATTTCACATCTTGATTCAGCTTAATATTGTCCGCCCCTGCTGCTGCATCACTGACAATACCATCACTTAAAATAACTTCTACATTTATACCCGGCATACTCTGCTTCACTTGCTCAGCCAGAATCTTTACCGCATCCACTGCCTCAATATTTTTTGGGTCATCGGGTAAAATGTCTGCATCAAGCATGCTTTTAAGAGGTTGTTCTAACATCGTAGCCAATTCAGCAAGCGAAGGTTCACCCGCATGGAATAAATCTTTTGGGTGACCAAATAACTCCACCGACAGGTCATGAAACTCGGGGGTTCCACGATATTCAATCATACTAAGTACGGTTTTATACTCTGTGCACATTTTACTCATGTACTGTGCAATAGGATTTAACTGACCGAGTTGACTGATGATATCGCGGTTAAGATCTGAAAATGCTCGGCGTAAATCACTTGGCACAAAACCAAGGTCACGCTGTTGGTAATAGGCTTGGTCAACAGTCGGGTTTTTTTGACATTTATGTTTAAAAAACTCTTCTTTGATCTGTTTATCCCAATTAATCGCATCAAGAATTCTGATCGGAGTTTGTAGGGCGATTAATCGGTCAGATAATTCGCGAGTTTTTGTTAATAATGCCTTATCAATCATGCTTTAAGCTCACAAGTAAATGAGCTTTGAGCATAGGCTAAATTCAGTGAATTACAAAGCAAATTCGCAGCGTTTTGACTAAAATTTTTCGCGTTTTGCGACACGCTTTCCATTCTCAAAGATTAATAAACTTGGCACCGAATTTATCCCGTATTCAATAAATAAATCATTACCATAGTCAATTGAAACCGGCATATTGGCGGTAAATTTTTTAACATACTCAGCGACCGCATTGTGGTCTGTCCAAAGCTGACTCACTTTTACTTCCACATCAATTCCCTGTACTGCAAGTTCATTAATGTACTTTTGAGCAAGTACACATTGCTTGGCCATTTGTGGACGGGTATCAGCTAAATACCAATCGCACCACGTTGTTGTAAACAACACCGCTTTTTTAGCGTCTTTGGGGATCACTAATTGCGTGCCACTCTTTTGCTTTTCATTAAGCAGCCTTACTTTATCAACTCGGCCATTGTGCGAGAGTAACCGTAACGTATTATCGAGCGGCTGATCGGCATCATGCCCTTGAAAAATCACATTTTGATTATTATCAATTAAGACATGAAAAGGCGTACCTAAAAACTCATAATGCTTTGCAACCTTCGCTGTATGGTCTGTGTACATAGGCATTGTGAGTGAAAACTGGTTTTCAACTTTCGCAACAGCATCCGCGTTATCATTAAGGTCTATATTGATAGCGATAAACTGAATTTTATCACCGTACTGTTCATAACTTCGTTGAAAATGTGGCATTTGCTGCATACAAGGTTTACACCACGTGGCCCAGAATTTTAAGTAAACGGGTTTTTGTCCAAATAGGCTATTAAGACTAACCTCTTCACCTGTGTGGGTTTGTAAAGTGAGTGGAGGTTGCGCTGACAACGGACTTCCTATACTCATAAGTAACATGAATAAAATTGTAATAGCTAAACGGCTCATACGGTCACCTGCAAATAGAAAACAGTTTAGTGGTGGGGTGTCGCTAAGGTATTGTAAATTTTCGACACGCACGGCACTTTTTTTGTTTTTTAATGACCTAACGCAAAACACTGGCGTATGAATATTCACATTACACAAAATAGCACTAAACTTTTTATAGGTATTTAACGTACTGAGAATAAAAGGAGTCATCATGAAAAATGAATTAGACGGTAAATTAATTCTTTCTGTTTACGAAAAAATTATCCAACACGGTGAAGACCATGAAGACGGCAAGCTCTATGAAGGCATTTGCGCTTTCTCTGATATTGATGGCTACACCGTTTACTTAAAAGGCAGTGGTGTTTTGCTTCGCTTTGGTTTTCATAATACTTATCACCTTGATTACCAACATGAGAAGAATAAAGACGACTTTATAAAGAAAATTCAATTTATTGCTAACGAGGAGCACTAACTTAACAATGTCGCGACGTGTAAAAGCTGAATCAAAGCAGCAAGTTGCTTACATAAATCAGGTAATTAGCGCACTGAAGGATGATCCTAGTAAGTTAGACATCATTCGTAAAAACTTGGACTTTTATCGCGAACAAAGCTTTCTCAAACGAGGTTTCTTGCTAGCAATAGAACGTTTCGATTGGGTCTTTGAGGCCAGTAACGGTGTAGACGAAGTGTGTGCGCAAATTCTTGCCGATGATTATATCGGTAAACGTTTACGCCGTTATCCTTTGCTGTACAAAGGGGTAATCAACCGCACTTAAAACATATCTTATCGCTAAAAACATGACCCAGAGGTCAAAAAATGCTAGGTTAACGCCATTTTGTAATTATGAGAACTGGATATGTCAAAAGCAGTAGATTCACCAACCACAAACGATGGTGATAACAATGGATTGTTTAACAGGTTCCTAGCGACTGTCGAATTTTTAGGGAATATGCTCCCCCACCCAATCACACTCTTTGCAATGTTTTGTGTGGCAATTATTGTTTTTAGCGGTGTTGCAGATTGGTTTGGACTAAGTGCCATAGACCCGCGCCCCGAAGGTGCCGCTGGCCGCGATCCTGATGGTGTGATTGAAGTAGTCAGCTTACTTAGCGCTGAAGGCTTGCAACGTATTGTGACAGGTCTTGTAACCAACTTCACCAGTTTCGCCCCGCTGGGCACTGTATTAGTTGCTCTTTTAGGTGTCAGTGTTGCTGAACATTCGGGACTACTCTCTGCAGCAATGCGCGGCATGGTCATGGGTGCATCAAAACGTTTAGTCACGTTTATGGTGGTCTTTGCGGCAATATTATCAAATACTGCATCTGAGCTTGGTTATGTTGTATTAATTCCTTTAGCCGCAATGATTTTCCACAGCTTGGGGCGTCATCCATTAGCAGGTCTTGCTGCAGCATTTGCAGGGGTATCCGGTGGTTACAGTGCGAATCTATTGCTAGGTACGATTGATCCACTGTTAGCGGGTATTACGACACCCGCGGCACAAATGATTGATCCCAATTATCAAGTAGGCGCCGAAGCTAACTGGTATTTCATGATGATTTCGGTATTCCTAATCGCTATTTTAGGCACTTTCGTTACCGAAAAGATTGTTGAACCACGCTTAGGTGAATACAACCCAGAAGAAGCAAGTAATGACTTACCTAAAAACGATATCGCAGGCTTAACGGCAAAAGAAAAATCAGGATTAAAGTGGGCGGGTGTCTCATTATTGGTTGTATCGCTGTTACTTGCATGGACCATTGTTCCTGACGATGGCATTTTGCGTAACCCTGAAACAGGCTTAGTTGCACACTCACCTTTCTTAAAAGGTATCGTGGTTTTTATTTTTGTCACGTTTGGTATTCCTGGATTTGTCTATGGCCGAATTGTCGGCACGATGAAAAACGATAAAGACGTCATCGATGCGATGAGTAAAAGTATGAGCTCTATGGGCATGTATATCGTCTTGGTGTTCTTTGCAGCTCAATTTGTTGCCTTTTTCAAATGGACTAATCTAGGTACTATTTTAGCTATTAATGGTGCTGCACTTCTGCAAGCTTTAAACCTGACAGGCCCAGAGGTTTTCGTACTCTTTATTTTAATGTGTGCGCTAGTTAACTTGAGTTTAGGCTCATCCTCTGCACAGTGGGCAGTAACAGCACCTATTTTTGTGCCTATGTTAATGCTAATTGGCTACGCACCCGAAACCATTCAAGCGGCATACCGTATAGGTGACTCTGTGACAAACTTAATTACACCAATGATGAGCTACTTTGGTTTAATTTTGGCGGTTGCCACTAAATACAAAAAAGACATGGGTATTGGCACACTTGTCGCCACTATGTTGCCTTATAGCATGATTTTCTTTGTCGGTTGGGTTGCCCTATTTTATCTTTGGGTATTTGTACTAGGCCTTCCGGTTGGACCTGAATCACCTATTTATTACCAACCTTAATCACGATTAACGTTTAAAAGCCAAGTAGAATACTTGGCTTTTTTGTTTCGATTGTTGTGAGGCTGTGTATATACTTCTATGATTATTACTCCTGTTCCTATCCTTTATTTTTTATGACGTTACCGATAAAAGTCTGTACTTTACTATGCTGTGTAATGACTTTCAGTTTGCAAGCAAACCCAACCAAACAGCTTGAAACTGCCTTATCAACGTCTTTAGTACTTACTGATGGCGACAGTATTACCTTGGGGTTTGGTGATTTTGATCCTCAAAAAATATTTAACCCTCACTTTACCAATAAAGATGGCGAGAGCATTGCCCTTCGCAAAAAGTTGCGCTTATACAGTGTTCCTTTCTCATGGGAGGCAAAACAGCCCTACTATGAACATAAGTGGCATATAAACGGCCGGGTCAGTTATTTGAATCAAGCTGATTTCATTTCACTCTTTGACGAAGCCCAATCCGACTCTATTTCTGAAACTGTCTATAGCGCCACGTTTGGCATTAATGCTGAAAAAGCACTCGGCTCAAAATGGTCCTATATTATTGGCTTAAATAGCCACTACCTACATTACGACAATGACTACGATTATAACTCTCAGCAAAGCCGTGACGTATTAAAACCGCTAACCAACAATCTCTATACTAATTTAAACAGTAATGCGCTGGTGTTAAATCCCAGCCTGTCTATGGTTTATAGATTGCCTCGACATTGGGGCTATTATGAATATAAGTTAAATATTAATTATTATTACGGCTGGGCTTTATCACAACCTAACGAAATTGAAAGTGCAAAGCCTGAAACAACACGGATACTTAATGGCATAAAAGCTAAATTTAATATGTTCAAAGTGGGCCCCTTTGAACAAGCTTTCTACATTAAAGGGCAACGCATTGACTTAGGTGGAGACAGCCAAGCTGCGTTTGGCACTGATCACTTTTATGAATATGGCCTTGGCTTTTTGTGGGACAGCCGTCACTGGACCTCATGGTTCGATAATTTTGGTATTGGTATCAATATTCATAGTGGGAGTAGTCTAGAGGGAGCCGCCATTGTGCTTTACTTCAATGAAATTTAGTTACTCAATTTTGATAGTTATTTCTCTTTTAAAGCACAACAATCAAATTTAAAACTAAGATGTACATTTTTAATCCGACAGATTAGAGTAAATACATAAAAGCAGTGTAAAAAGGGATGAAAACACATTTTTATCATCCTAAGTAACCACGCCTTTACTGAATAAGTCATCATAGACTGGGCATACGTGCGTGCGAACTGTTTATACCAAACATTAACCTAATTAAAAGAGACATTATGAATAAGCTCATACACTTAGCGTTATTCGCTTTACTGTCGTTTTCAACGATAGCCGCTCAAACAGACGTAACACAACTTGATATTTTAAACTTAAAAGCACAATCAGAGTCTGTTTATACCTCGGGTCAACCCAGCCAAACAGACTTTGCTAAGTTAAAAGACGTGGGGCTGCAAACAGTTATTAACTTACGCGGCGATAATGAAACTAGCTGGTCGGAGAAAGAGTTAGTAAGTGGACTCGGTATGAATTACTACCATATTCCAGTTCGTTCGAAAGCAGATATTACGCTTGAGAATGCCACAAAACTTCAAGCCTTACTGCAAACACATCAACAAGAAACCACATTATTGCACTGTGCTAGTAGTAATCGTGTCGGTGCCTTGGTTGCGCTTTATCATGCTGTGACACTTAAAAAACCGATAGATGAAGCAATTGAAACCGGTAAACAATGGGGCCTGAAAAGCCTTGAAAGTGTGGTAAGAAATAAAGTTAAAGAAGAGATTGGTCAGCCATAGGCTGACCAACTTAATTAGATCGCTGTTTTTTCTGATTTATTTTTGTTTTTGCTTTCAACTTGCTGAAACATCGCATCGACCAGTTCGATAATTTTATCATTAGCATCAATAAACTTATCTAGCCCACCACCAGTGCGGTAGCTTGCTTGAGCAATCGTTTCTTTTTGCTCAGGATCCATCACCCAAATATTAGCATACGCCATGTACAGGGCGAGATCCCAATGCCAATTAGCGACATAAAAAGCAACTGCATCACAGCCATCCGTGTTAGCCGATGTAATATCCGTTTGGTACGCTTGATGTTTTAAAACATAGTTTGCTGGGATAACACGAGTTTTCACGTTATGTTTGGCAAACCCTGATTCTAGCGCCGTTACGACACCCTCTTTAACAGCTTGATGCTCTGCAATACACACTGTTTTTGGTACTTCGGCTTCAAAATGTGAGACGTCTTGTTTTGCTGCACACCCAGCAAGCACTGTTGCTACCGCAGTAACGACTGATAACTTTAATAACTTCATTGTTTTCCTTACTTATAATTATAACTAAAGCTGCCATGCATAGCTTAGTTTTGTGAAAAATGTTCGTTGATCACGTTCTAGCTCTTTTAAAGAGTCATCCTGATAGCCTTTATCCGAATAACCTAAATAGAACAGGGTTTGTGAATTTATTTTGTATGAATACACTAATTGGCTGGCGAAATCACGGTTAATTTCACTCACGTTAGAAAAATAGGCATCTCTATCACGATCTATGTCTTTAAATTGCAATACCAGCTTGAGCATTGAGCGCATATTAAATTTATAATACACACGTAAATCAGTGAGGTTTGCAGTATAAACGCGTTCATTTTGCTCGTTATCAAGGTAGCTATAACTGTGCTCTAACTGAACTTGCCAGTGGTCATTAATATCCCAAGTCATTTCAGGCTCGACACGCACCATCGTGCCAAGTTGCGCATTGCTGTAGTCTATTTTGCTGCCATACAGAGCATACAGTAAAAAGCGGATATCGCGGATGGGCCTAAAACCGCCATAAATATAAGCGATGTTTTGATTAAAGAACTGCCCTGCGTAAAATTCATTGCGGTGAATAAAGCCGATTTCAGTCTGTGACTGCATTTTACCTTTAAAGGTAAAGAAGCCATCGTATTCTTCTTCGAGTAGGTCACCATTTTGTGCCCAAGTTTTATCCCACTCAGCATTATAGCTGTACTCAGTGATAATATCATCGGCATCACGATACCAGGTTTGACCGCCTCCGAGTTGAGCTTGTTTATAGTCAACTTTTGCTTGATAACCTAAGTCAGAGCGATACTCCTCACCAATGTTTTCATAGCTTGCATACAGTTCATAATCACGTTTGGTACGACTAAACTCTACTTTATAGGCCTGATCTGATTGCGTTTCTTCTAAGCCATAAACATCAACTAAAAAATCAGAGTTTTTTGTATCGGTTGTTGCAACTTGGTATTGCAAGCTGTCTGTTTGGTTAAACCAATAACTGCCATCGAGTGATAACACCGAGTTATGATAATCATCATTTTCCCGGTGTGTACTCATAACCCCAATAGTGCCTTTTTGACCAATATCAAATTGATAGCGCCCCACAGCGGCATGAGTTTTATCGCCTAGATTTGCAAAATATGAGCCTTGGTTGGTTGGTAATAACACACTGGTGTTGTCATCATCTGCATATATAAACCCATAGCTGTGGTTACCGGTCTTGCCTGTTAACTTAACGCCTACGTCAGGCTCAGCTATTGTGCGTGTATATAACAACTCGAACTGACTGGTTTTAAAATAGGATGCTCCATCTAAAAAGAATGGGCGTTTTTCAGCATAATAAATCGAGTAAGTGGTGTTAACATCAAGTTCAAGAGAGTCCGCTTCAACTTGCGAAAAGTCAGGGTTAATCGTTGCATTAATCACTGCATCTTGTGTGACGCCCCAGCGTAAATCAAGGCCCGCTTCTGTATCAACATCTCCATTTTGCCAATCACCTGGCAGCGTATTTTTTGTATCATTACGAAGCGCAGTTAAAGTCGGGGTAAGCTGAATATTCATACTTTGTGTCATGTCAGCAAACCCTGTTAGTTTATCAAACTGACAAAAACTGCACTTTACATCACGGTCAAAGCCTACGTTAGACATTTGATAAAACACATCACGCGGATAATTACGCCAAACAGCCAAGCTCCAAGTCAGTTGTTCTTTACCTTTTGGAAAACGCAGTGCCGTAAAGGGAATGCGCATCTCAACCACATAACCCTCATCGGTAATTTGACCTGCACTATCCCAGATTGCATCCCATGATGGGTCTTCCACCCAATCGTCGATATCGGTCATGCGCATATCGCCTTGCGCACCTAGTGGGTTTACGTAAAACTCATAACCCGTTCGTTCGTCGTTAAAGGTATCGATCATCAGGGCAACATTATCGTCTTGCCACAGTGTATCTCTGTCACGAAGTGCTGCACGAATTTGTGATGGGTCAGGGTCTTTAGCAATAAAGCCAACGTACAAGTATTGGCCATCTTCATACAGGTAGGCATCGGTGTGTACCGGTGGCGTGCCCTTTTCATTAGGCTCATTCTGATATTTTAGCGGTACTTTTGTTGCTTGTTGCCAATGAGCTTCATCCATAACGCCATCAACACTGATTGATTCTTTAATATGCGCTAAAGCAAACTCCACTTTGTCGCTAGCCGTTGCTAGCGAAGAAATACTGACGCAACTGAAAATTAGGCAGGATTTTACAACACGGGTTATTATTTTTTTTAAGTACAGCATAAACATCCATTTAGACACGTGCGCACAAATTACACGACTTCATTGATTAAAAAAGCAATTGTAATTCAACAAGGTACACTTGTTAATAACAAACCACTCTTTTAACCATAAAAATTAACAAAAACACTCCTTTTGGACTAGTTTTAGGTTCAAAAAAGCCCCATGGCCGAAAGGCGATGGGGCTAATTACGACCAATAAACGCTATTTTTTTAAGCTAAGTTTATTGCCTTTAAGTGATTTTCTCACTTTAGCAATACGCGAGCGGTTCTTGGCTCTGGCTTCGCCGGTTGCCTGCCCTGATGGCTTATTGCTTCGGCTACGACGTAAATGAGATGGCTTTTTACCAATTTTGTCGATCAGGACTTCACGATTACTTACTTCATAACCCGGCAGCACTATACGGTTAATACGTTGACCAATTAACTTTTCAATATCGAATAACGTATTCTCTTCTTCGCGACTTACAAATGAGATTGCCTGTCCCGGTTTACCAGCACGTCCTGTACGACCAATACGGTGTACATAGTCTTCAGCAAGCCAAGGTAAATCAATATTGATCACTCGTGGAAGGCCTTCAATATCAATACCACGAGCTGCGACTTCAGTTGCAACAAGCACACGTACTTTACCTTCTTTAAATTCACGTAGTGCACGACGTCGGTTACCTTGGGTTTTATCACCATGGCACACAGCCGCAGGAATACCATCAAGGTTCAATTCTTTAACGAGCTCATCGGCCGTTTCTTTCATGTTGACGAACACTAACACTTGCTGCCAATTTTTCTTACCGATCAGTTCTGAAAGAAGCTCTTGTTTACGGCGCTCTTCAACAGGATAAACAACGTGCTGTACGGTTTCTGCTGTACTGTTTGTTTGATCGACACGAATAATTTCAGGTTGCTTAAGAACTTTGCTTGCAAACTGTTTTATCGCCGCGGGGTACGTTGCTGAAAAGAGTAAAATTTGACGTGTTTCATCACAGCCGTTTATAACCGTTTGCATATCAGTTATAAAACCCATATCGAGCATACGGTCTGCTTCATCAAGAACCAAGTGCTTTACATTTGCTAAGCTGATATTACCCAAACGAAGATGATCTAATAAACGACCAGGTGTCGCCACAACGATATCAACACCCGCTTTAAGATCGTTTGCTTGTCCGGCTAAATTAACACCACCAAATAAACACACTGTTTTTAGCGCCGTGTATTTAGCAAACGCTTTAACGTTATTGGCGATTTGCTCAGCAAGTTCACGCGTCGGAGCAAGCACAAGTGCGCTCGGCGCATTGTTATCGCTTAAGGTTGATTCAGATAATTTTTGAATAAGAGGCAGCGCAAACGCAGCGGTTTTACCGGTGCCTGTTTGTGCGCTAGCAAGTACATCTTTCCCTTTTCGTACCGCAGGAATTGCACTGCGTTGAACGGGAGTAAGCGTATGGAAATTAAGTTCTTCTAATGCCTGTAAGAGCTCAGAAGAAAAACTAAACGATTTAAAGTTCATGCTGTATAACCTGCGGCCATCATATCAAGGGTCGCAAATTATACAGAAAAAAAATGACTTTAGTTAGTTATTACTTCACTAAAGTGCCTTTTAATAAAACAAGTGAGGGGAATCGCCGTTTAATATGTGCCGCACTCATTAAAAATGCTTACGGTAGAATTTCCACGCAACACCAAAGCCAATAGACACATTATAGTCTTGCTTAACGAGCGGGCTTGCATGTTGCTGACTATTAGCAAGATGATGATATTTAACAAAGCCACCTAACCAGTAGTTAGGTGTATCGAAATGGAGCCCAATTGACACATCAGCACCTGAAAAACCTGAACGGCTTGCGTATATTTGCCGTGTTGCATTACTTTCTATTTCGTTAACCGCGTAGTAATAGTTCAAATAACGCTCTGTCGCAAAATTTACATTACCACGAAATGCGACTGAAAACTGTGAGTGTGCTTGCTCTAAAAGCGGTATGGTGTAATAAATACTGGGACCATAACGCCAACCTATATCATCTACATCACCAAAATCAGTCGCAATGGCTTTACGTACAAAGAGACTAAAATACATGTGCTCTTTGCTATTTGGTTCGCCGATAACGTAATAATTTAAGGATGGCCCTAATTCAAACACCCAATCAAGGTCGTCCATGCCCTCGCGTGCTTTGTTATCTTTACTATCAACGGCTAAACCAACACCCGCCGATAAATCTAAATGCAGGTTTTCATGTTGCCACAGGTAACCGGTGAAGTTATTACGGTCAATGGCCATTTTCTCACTTTGATAGCGGAAATAAGGCACTGGAAGTAAATATTTTTCGCTCTCATCTGACCCTAAATAATGGGGAATATCGGCATAAAATACCCCAGCCCCCAACTCCATTTTTGCTGCGCTGTACGCCTTAACGCTAACCAGAACTAAAATAACAACAACGCAGCGCCAGATCATGCTTGCCACTTCTTAAAAATTAACGATGTATTAATACCACCAAATGCAAAATTGTTAGACATAATATAGTCCGTACGCATTTCGCGGCCTTGTCCAGTTATGTAATCAAGGTCAGCACATTCAGCATCAACGTGGGTCAAATTAATAGTCGGTGCAAACCAGCTATCATTCATCATATTAATACTTGCCCATGCTTCAATTGCACCACAGGCACCGAGTGTATGTCCTAAGTAACTTTTTAATGAACTAATTGGCTTTTTACCTAAAGCATTAAAGGTCGCATGAGATTCAGCAATGTCACCTCTATCAGTCGAGGTGCCATGAGCATTAACATAGCCAATATCATCGGCACTTAACTGGGCATCTGCCAGTGCTAATTCAATAGCAACTTGCATGGTTTCAGCTGTAGGTTGGGTCACATGTTGACCATCTGAATTACAGCCAAAACCTACCAGCTCTGCAAAAATTGTCGCTCCACGAGCGACGGCATGTTCATACTCTTCTAAAATTAACGTACCAGCCCCTTCACCAATAACAAGACCATCTCGATGTTGATCAAACGGACGTGGCGTCTGCTTTGCTGCATCATTTTTTGTGCTGGTTGCATATAACGTATCAAAAACCGCCGCTTCGGTAATGCATAATTCTTCAGCACCACCCGCAACCATCACTTTTTGACGCCCAAACTTAATGGCCTCATACGCGTAACCGATTCCCTGTGAGCCTGAGGTACATGCGGAGCTTGTCGTGATTACTCTGCCCTTTATTTTGAAAAACACGCCCACATTGACAGGGGCCGTATGTGCCATCATTTGAATATAGCTGGTTGCTGTCACCCCGGTCATTTCGCCCGTTTCCATCATTTTGGCAAAGGCAAGCAACGGCGGCGTTGAGCCAGTTGATGAGCCAAACGCAATCCCTGTAGAGCCATCGGTTAAACTTGGGTGTTCTAACAGTCCCGCATCTTGTAAAGCATGCTCGGTCGCACAGGTCGACATTAAGGCAACTCGCCCCATTGAACGCACTTGTTTACGCTTGTAATGGCTGGGTTTTGTAAAATGAGTAACCGGCGCAGCTAAGCGAGTGTTAAGCTCTGGTGCGCTATCCCAGTCGGTCATGTACTGAACGGCGTTTTCACCTTTTTGCAAAGCGGCTTTAAATTCCCCCCAAGTATCGCCCAGCGCAGTAATAGCCGACATACCTGTAACAACAACACGTTTCATTACACCATTCCGCCATTAACCGAGATAACCTGACGCGTAATGTAAGCCGCATCTTCAGAGCATAGGAATGAAACGGTTCCTGCAACTTCGTTTACTGAGCCCATACGTTTTAATGGGATCATTTTTAGCATGTCATCGACGGGTAAATCATCGGTCATTGCTGTTTCAATAAGTCCAGGGGCAACACAGTTCACCGTAATTTTGCGTTTTGCAAGTTCTAGCGACAATGCTTTGGTTGCACCAATGATCCCCGCTTTTGCGGCACTGTAGTTTACTTGACCACGGTTACCCGCAATACCAGACACTGATGCCATAGTAACAATGCGGCCCCCTTTACGGGTTTGAACCATTGGCATTACCGTGGGATGAACCACATTGTAGAATCCATCAAGACCAGTGCGAATAACTTTATCCCAATCATCACCTTGCATCGCAGGAAAGGCCATATCGTTAGTAATACCCGCATTACAGATCACGCCGTAATATGCCCCATGTGCTGCAATATCTGCTTCAATTTGTTGTTTTGCCAGCGCCCGATCACACACATCAAACTGTAACAAGCTTGCATGACAACCATGCTCCCTGATTTCTTTACAAGTTTGCTCAGCCTCAGTCACACCACTTCGACAATGAACCGCAATATCAAAGCCATCTTTTGCTAATCGTAATGCGATTGCTTTACCTATTCCACGGCTCGAACCTGTGACTAAAATTCGTTTTGTCATTGATTTTCTCTTATAAACTGCATGGGGTCCTGAGGCTGAAACACATTTATTTTTGCTTCTGCTAATAATGTTTCAGCATCATGAATTTGACACTCAAACACACTCAACCCGGATTCTTCTTGATATAACCTTGCAACGGATACTTTTAACGTACTGCCGTTATTAAATACAGACTCATACGTTTTATACTTACGCGTCCCGATTAAAAAGCCAATTTGGACGGCATCGCCTCTGTCTTTTGCCAACGCCCCCGCATACGCAGCAATGGCTTGTGCCATATACTCACAGCCAATATAGCTGGCAACGCCGCGCAAACTCTCATCGTAAAAAGGGCTGTCAGGGCTGATATCTACTTCACAGCAGCCAGATTCATCGGTGTAACCGTTAAGACGATTGAGCAAAATCATTGGGGCACTATGAGGGACGACGTGCTCAATTTTATAGTTATTCATGCAGATGTCCTAATATTACACTGACATTATTGCCCCCGAAGGCAAAAGAATTCGATAAACAATAGCTAACAGATGCGTCTCTGGGCTGAGTTATTAGGTTAATGTCACTCAGGGATTCATCTACTTCTGCGTTATTAAACACCAAGCGCGTAAACTCAGGGTAAGCTAAATATAACCAACATAGGCCTGCTTCTAGTGCACCTGCAGCACCTAAAGTGTGACCCGTTAAATGTTTTGATGAGCTAACGGGCGTATTGTTGCCAAACACCTTACTGATTGCAAGTGACTCCATGGCATCATTTTGCACTGTTGCAGTTCCATGAGCATTGATATAGTCAATATCTGTTGCGAGTAGATTGGCATCATTAAGTGCTTTTTGCATTGCACTTATTGCACCCGAACCATCACTAATTGGCGCTGAAATATGGTGAGCATCGGAGCTTTCCCCCCCTCCTAAAAATGCCACTGCGTGATCATTGAGTTGCTCTTTACTCATCACAAACACGGCTGCTGCTTCACCGATATTAATGCCTTTTCTATCCTTACTAAATGGCTTACAAATTTCATCGCTAATTGAAGAGAGTGAATCAAAACCGTTCACTGTCAGCTGGCACAAGCTATCAACTCCACCACAAATAACCACATCGGCTAAGTCTGCACTGAGCAAGGCACGTGCACTGATCATTGCCTTGGCACTTGAGCTGCATGCTGTCGAAATGCTGTAACAGGGACCCGTTGCATCAAGTGTCTTTGCAATGTAAGCCGCGGGTGCGATGAGAGCTTGGTCGTAATAATTAAACTGAGCCGGCCATTTTCCTTCTTTAGCGTGTACTTTACGTGCCCTCTCCCCCTCTTGAATAGCAGCCGTGCTTGTGCCCATAACCACCGCAATCCGATCGCGTGAACATGTTACTTTTGCTAGCGTGTCGGTCAGTTGTGCCAAGGCTAAGTCAATAAGCTTATAGAATCGCATTGATTCTGTTAACGGTAACACATCCACTAACCCCACAAATGTTGGGCGCTGTTCAAAAACAAGTGAAGACACGTTTGTAAGTGTTTGAGTTGGCGCTTGACTGATGCGCGCCATGGTGTGCTTTTGCCCAACACCTAATGCACTCACAATTCCTAAATCATTGAGCCAAAATGGCATAATCAATTAACCCTTTGAAATATTATTTTGTAGTTTCGCTGATAATTTACGAGCTCTGTTTTTTCTTCTAAAAAACGGATCTCACTAATCAACTCATCACCTTTATAAAGCAAACGCTTTGAGTCTTTTGCAACTATTTTTAAACCATAAAGCTGCGAACTGAGTACTTCCACAGGCCAATGCACAAGCATTATATCGGCCAAAATATAGCGCGGGTCAAGACGCTCAATTGGCAGCATTTTTTTACTTTTAACGGGTCCTGAAATCGCTTTTTCCAATTGAAAAACAGGCACTCCTTGTGCGGTCATCACCACGAGGTTAATTCCACTAAGACTGTTAATATCGAGCTGTGCTAGTAACGTGTGGCTTTCATCGTTGTGACTGACTTCTAACACCTGCTGCCAATTATCTGCAACAAATGAAGCAGGCGGATCCATTAAATAAATCCCCGCATTGGGAGCAAGATCCACCCCTGCTTTAACTGCAAACTCACTTGCACAGCTCGCTAATAACAGGACCATTGCTGCAATGACTAACGTTTTTAATCTCGACATAGCTCAACCAAGGTATTCAAGCGTCGCTCGCTTTGTTTTACAAATGGATTATCAAGGTCCCACGCGTACCCTGCCAAAATAGCACTGATCATTTCTCGTACTTGCTGGTTTTGTTCACTGTAAAAAATCACATCTTGAAACGAAGTATCATACCAAGCAGCCACATAAGTTCGAAAACAGTTTACACCCTGCTGCAATGGCTCACTGTACTGTGCTTGAAAATCAACCTGTTTGCCCTGTAAGTAGTCATCGACTAATGGTGCAACTAATGATGCCGATTTTAACGCAATTGTGACTCCCGATGAAAATACCGGATCTAAAAACTCACCCGCATTGCCCAATAACGCAAAGTGTTCCCCATAAAGCGAAGCTACATTGGCTGAGTATCCTTTAATTGTACGTGCTTCGCCAATTGCAACTCTACGTGCAAGTAATTCACTTAAATACGTATCTTGCTCAATAAACTCATTTAAACAAGCTAAAGGTGCTGTGTCTTCAAATTGGCTAGGTTTTCCAACCACACCGATACTGGCAGTCCCATCACTGAATGGAATAAGCCAATACCAAATATCGTTATGTTTTGGATGCACATTGATCAGGATTTTTTCGCGATCAAATTTATCATCAGTAATATTGTCTTCAAAATGACTGAAATACGCCCAGCGTACAGGAAAATTTGATGGCGTTTCTAAATCAAGTAAACGTGGTAATACGCGGCCAAAACCACTGGCGTCTAATACAAACCGCCCTTTTATTTGGTAGCGTTGATTTTTTTCATCATCAACGGTGAGTAAAGCACCATCGCCATGGTCTGTGTACTCTATGACGCTGTGCTGATAACGAATTTCAGCCCCTTGTTCCATTGCGCCATCTGCTAAACACTTATCAAAATCAGCCCGTTTTACTTGAAATGTCGTACCAGGGCCTTGAGTAAATTTTTCGGTAAAGTCAATCGCCGTATGCTCGCCTCGACGTTGAAATGCAGCACCATTTTTAAATTGGAAGCCCAACGTGTCAGCTTGCTCTTTGACACTCTCAGCTAAGTTTGCTTCTGCAAGAAAGTGCATACACTGTGGCAGTAAGCTTTCACCAATTGAAAATCGAGGGAATACTTGTTGTTCTAGCACCACGACACGCCAGCCTTTATTCACCAGTAAACTGGCTGCAACGGCACCCGAAGGCCCTGCGCCAATAATGACGACATCTGCCTGTTGAATCTGATTATTCACCTATTATTTTTCCTTATTATTAGGTAATGCGACACAGAGCGGCGCTAACAAATAAATGCAAATCAGCCCCACTAACACGGTTAAACCAAAACTAAAAATAGCGGGCGTTTTTGATACCGCTAGCATACCAAATACCCACATAGAAGAGGCGGCAGATAAGCTAATCGCTAATACATTGCTCGGGGTTAACTTATTGATTTGATAAAACACTAAATAGTCGATTGCGAGCGCTAAAATAAGCAAGCATCCCAATAAGTTAAATATTGATAATTGTGTTTGAATTGCACTACAAAGCAGTAAAACGGCTGCTAATGTTAACCCCAATATTAACCCTTGCTGGTAAGCGACTTTAAAACCAAACTTAAAGGTAAACAATAACATGGCAAACGTGATAGCGATTGCAATGGTTACCAATAACGAGTGTGAGTAATCCTCTAGCCCCGCAGTTATCATGGCCACTTTATCGTACACTAGCAGCTCGCTTTCAACGCGAGCCCACTCAGCTAATTGCGTTTTATCGATACCCGTAACCATAAACCAGCTTGCAGCAAATTCGTTGTTTAAAATCACTTGATTAGCAATAAGAGGACCTAACGGTGAGTCTAGTGCAGCGTCCAGAGTAAGGATTGAATCTGACAACACTAAAGGACTGCCTGTCAATTGTGTGACAACATCGAGTGATGCGTGATGCACACGCATCTCATTGTTATTTTTTTGTTGCGTACCAGCACTCGGAACAAGGTCACTGAGCATCAATGCCTGACCACCTTGCTGCTTAATTTTAACTTTTAGTGCTTCTTGTTTAAGTAAAAGCTGCTCAGCATTTTCGGCAAACATGATCATTATTTGCCCATTATCTTTACCTAATAAAGACATGTGCAAGGCTTCGTTGTTCATAAGCACTTGAGGACTTGCATTGAGCAGCTTCACATCATCATTTAATACGGGAGGTTTTAACAGCGAAAACACACTGAGGCTAACGAGCAGTAGCAAGATGATCGCGACTTTTTGCCGATGAATAGACTTAAGCAGGCCACTTAATTTTTCCGCAAATTTTCCTGCCTCAACACTGATTGTGAGTCTTGCTTGCCAACTAGGGAGTAAAAGCCGTGTAGTGAGCCACGCGGTTATCAGTCCTGCTACAACAAAAACCCCAACCTGAGTTAATAACTGCACAGGCGAGAAAAATAAACTCGCATAGCCTAATGTTGTCGTCACTAAAGACAACAAAAGAGCAAGTTTAAGGCCCCGACTAAAGCCATTTTTATGCGTTGTTAAGTCCAGCATGCTATGAAATGCGTAATCAATTGCAATACCAATTAAGGTCACCGCAAAAACAAGCGTTAACACATGAATCTCAGCAAAAAAGATAGCCAAGGCTATGCTGCCACCAAGCGCTGCGCTGATAACCGTCACAGAAGCAAGCCATAATGCGTTAAACGACCTGAAAACCCAAACCACCATAATAATCAGCGCGATTAAGCTCAAAGTCCCGAACAAGGTCATTTCAAATTTTGCTTGTTGTGCATTTTCTGCGGTATGAAATAAAGCACCTGAATAATGTATACTGGTGTGTGGGTAATTCGTATGTAGTTGGGCAAGTTGAGCGAGCACATCATCATTTAATGCCACTGCTTGGTCTATCGAAAATGCATTATCGGCTGCGTGTACAAACAACATCAAATAGTCATTATCTAAATGGCGAATACTAATGCGGCCATCTGACATTTCAAATTGCTGTAATTGTGTGATTACCGAGGTTAAAAATTCTGCGGTACTTAAACTCGGATCCAGATTAATCGTACTCGATACAAAAGGATCGGCCACTTTACTCAATTGACTAAAATAGTAGTGCTGAAAACGACTCGCATCAGTTAATGCGTGTTGATAGCTTGGAGTCAACAAGTTGCCCGCATATTGACTATAGAACGTGGCAAGCTGTTCGACCTTGGGGACGCTAAAGCGCGGTGTGATATTTTTTTTAGCTAACCATGCAACCATTTCATCGTAAGCTTGCTCTTTATTTTCACCCGAAAATGAAAAGCTTAATTGCTGTTTGTTACTGGCAAAAAAGTGCGTTTCGAGCTGTTGGAGTCTAGGTTCTGACTGGGGAAGTAATGCCAAAATATCATTATTTAAGGCGGGCTGTTTTATGACAAAAACAGCAACCAATAAGCTCGCCATTACTGTTAACCAACCCAGTGTTACCCCCCAAACTTTCACTGTGGGCTTCCATCTTGTGGGTATGAAAAGCGCAGTAACGTAACATTGCCATTTATCTCTTGTAAACGCACGCTGTTAACGTTTTTTTCATCAGCGCACACTGTAAACTGGCTAAAAATCTGCTGGAGCGTTTCATCGTTAGGAAGTAATAATTGGCAATCATTGTCAGCGTGTTCACGGGTATCAAACTGTAAAGCCAGCGCCGCTTTATCGTGCTTTATAATCGCTTGTAAAAGGGCTACATATGGCTCGGCACCTTTTTGTAATTGCGCTTCACCACGCTCATTATAGGTATAAACTTGGCCTTGTTTTATGACTAGTTTACTTTTTATGGGTGACTCTACTTGCCAAATAAGTCCTTGCTCAGTAAGTTTGAATAACCCTTCAGATATAAACGGCTTAGTGAAACCTTTGAAATGTTTTTCTTGGCTAAAAGTGCCTTGCTTCAGACCAACTTGGTTTGCCATAAGTGGCCAAGCCATCATAAAACACAGTAACATTAATAGGCTATTTCGCATTACATCACCTTTTGCAGCTTGTCATGCAACACGGGGGGAGACACAAATTGCATGTCTTTAGACTCAATATCAACCGCCACCTGAATCGTCGTTGCTTTGGTGAGCTTTTTCCCCGTTGCGACATCGCTAATAACATAATCAATACGTAAGCGAGTTTCGTACTCTTTTAAATACGCATCAACCCTAATTTTTTGAGTAAACAATGCTGAGCCCACATACTTAATGTGCATATCAATGATTGGCCATGCATAACCCGACGCCTGCATTTGCAAATAGTCATAATCAAATAAACGCAGTAATTCACACCGCGCTACTTCCAAGTAACGCGGGTAATTACCATGCCATACCACATTCATTGGATCGCAATCATGAAAAGGAATTTCAATCTCTACATGGGTGCTTAATAATGCGCCACGACTATGCATATAAACTCCATCGTTTGGTTTGAATCGCATCAACAGTAAAACGTAATACGGCTTCTAAAGGACGATCTTCATCAAGCAGTGGGAAAAACTCACTAATATCTTGATACATGGCCTGCACATCGGCCGTTAAACTAGTAAATTCAAGCTCGCCTTGTGCAATACGCAAACGTAAACCCTGAATACTTGCTAACAGCGTGCTTGCAATCACTTGTTCTGTAAGCTGTAAAATACGCAAACAATCGCGCGCTGCAATCGTACCCATACTCACTTTATCTTGGTTATGACACTCGGTTGAACGTGAAAACACACTCGCTGGCATAGTCAGCTTTAATGCTTCAGCCGTATAAGCACTGGCACCAATTTGCACAGCTTTAAAGCCGTGGTTAATATAACGACGTTCGTCGTTACTGCCCGATAAGTTCGATGGCAAACCGTTGTTGTAACGCGTATCAACTAACGACGCAATTTGACGATCGGCTAAATCAGCTAAATTAGCAACCGCCGTTTTCATCGTATCCATTACCATTGCTATATGGCCGCCGTAGAAATGACCGCCATGGAGCACATGCTCTCCCTCACCATCGATAATGGGATTATCATTTGCCGAATTAAGTTCATTTTCAATCATTTGCCTGAACCATGGCAGGCTATCTTGCAGTACACCAATCACATGAGGCGCACAGCGAATTGAATAACGGTCTTGTAAGCGATCAGCATTTCGAGGGTGTTCAACATGATTTAAATCCCCTCTGATCCACGCTGCAACCTGCTGTTGCCCGGGGTGAGGTTTTACAGAAAATAGTATGTCATCAAAGTGGTGGCTATTCCCTTTCAAAGCAAGGCTGGCAAGCGCCGTAATACGGCTAGTTAATTGCGCTAAATACGCCGCTCTGTCGAAGGCTAAACACGCCAGCGCAGTCATAACTGCAGTGCCATTCATCACTGCCAACCCTTCTTTAGGGCGCAGTTTCAATGGGGTTAAACCCAATGATTTCATCACTTCTAAGCTGTTTTTAATTTCGCCTTGATAGTATACGTCGCGCTCACCGACCATCGCACCAGCAACGTATGACAATGGCGTTAAATCGCCACTTGCTCCCACTGAGCCTTCTTGTGGAATAACCGGTACGATATTGTGATTTAAAAAGTCTTTTAGCAGGTTAAGCATGTCCCAGCTAACACCTGAATACCCTTGTGAAAGTGACGCTAATCGCGTGGCTAAAATGGCACGTCCTTGCTCAGGGGTAAACATACTTCCCATACCGCAACCATGAAAACGAGTAAGATGAAGAGGTAATTCATTCACCAAATCAAGCGGCACTTTAACGGTCACAGAATCGCCGTAGCCCGTAGTTACGCCATATATAACGCCATCATCTTCCAAAAGCTTGTCTAAAAATGCTACAGCACTGTCGATTTTCTTGGCAAATTGATTGTCTGACGTTAACGCGACAGCTCCTTGCTCTAACGCAATATGAACAATATCTTCGATAGATAAACGTTGCTTGCCAAATGTTGTAGTAGAGTGCTCTGGCACCTTAGATCTCCTTGTTTTGGTCGCGAGACACGTGCTCGTCATTTTGCCAAAAGTCATAAAAATTAAACCATTGATATGGGTATGCGGCAGCGTAATAGCTTAGCCTTTGAGCATAATCGCTGACAATCTTGTGTAATGTCTGTTGCCTTGTTTTACGCGGTAGAACAAGTTTATCAGCGTATTTTTCAAAAATAACACGATAAAATACTTTGCCATCGGCCGTCTTATCTTTTAAACAAAACAAATGAAAAACAGGGCAATCTAATAACGCAGCTAGAATAAATGGACCTTGAGAAAAAGGAGCTGGTTTTTCTAAAAAATCGGCCTCGATGACACGCCCCGCTGTTGTCGTACTGGTTCTATCGCCCACAATTACAACTATTTCGCCTTGCTCAACTTTATCTTTAAGCATTATTGCCATATCAGGGCCTAAGTCTGTCACTTGAATTAGGTTAATTGCGACATCTGGGTTGATACTTTTTAAAAGTTTATTAAATTCCACGGCATGATGCGTAAATACCAATACATTAATCACTTTACTTGAGCGGTGCTGACTTAAAGCGCGGCACACCTCTAAATTACCCAAGTGTGAACCAATAAAAATGGCACCTTGCGCGTGTTCGTCAAGCTCTATGAACAACGCCTCATTGGTATAAGAAATGTTACTTTGGGGTATACGCGCAAGCCACGCATCGATTTTGTCAAAGGCGCTGTCCGCAAAACAACGAAAGTGTCGAAAGCTGTCTCGCCACGTCACTACTTTGTCATTACCATTAACTTTGCGTACTTGCGTTAAAAAGGCATAGGATGCGCGGCGCGCGGTTTTACCTGTTAAAAATAAATAAAACACCACAGGAAAAAGGATAATCCAGAGCCCTTTTCGACCCAATATACGGTAGCTAAATAACAATATTTGCATACCCAGTCGATTGCCGCGCTCTTGCATTTTTGACCAGTGCTTTGCAGCCATTAACCCACCACCTTTCGCCAAATAAGTAGGGGCGAACGTAACAGCATGCCAAAGAACAAACGCGTGTGAAGCCATGAAATCCCCAAATTATCATGTAAAGCGCGAAAGTGAGAAACGCCGTTTTCGGGGTAAATAACCTGAGTGGGTAAGAAGGTAACCTTGACACCTTGCCAGTAAAGTCTGACCAATATTTCAATATCAAAGTCCATGCGTTTGCCAAGCGCTTGCTTTGCCATTAATTGCTTTACTGCGGTGAGTGGGTACACCCTAAAACCACACATTGAATCGACAATATCAAAGCTCAATGTTTCAACCCACACCCAAAAGTGAGTGATGTATCGACTCAAGTAACGATGTTTTGGTACTGAGCTGTCATATATTGGACAACCACTGATTACATTGTTTGGCTCGTTATTACTTAACTCAATGAGTTTAGCAATATCGTCTAGTGAATGCTGACCATCAGCATCCACCTGAATTGCATGACTAAAGCCGTGTTCATGCGCATATAACAACCCAGTTTGTACAGCGCCGCCTTTGCCCTGATTTTCTGCGTGTGTAAGTACCGTTAAATCGTCATATTGTTGCTGTAAAGACGCAAACACTTGCTTTGCATCATCGCAACTCCCATCATCCACCATAATAATCGGTAGTTTTAATGCATTGAGTTCTAAAATCACGGTTGCGATAGCATGGGTGTGGTTATAATTAGGAATGACAATACAAAATTGATTCATTGTTTATTCGCAAAACACTATTCGACCAGACGCATGCTGCCCCTTATCTGATTGATAACTAAATACACATTTGCCTTTAGCATTGCGCTCAAGGGTTAAATTTACGGTCATATTTGGCGTGGTGACGACCTGAAACTTTAACACTTCTAAATCTTGCACCTGTGGACCAAACCCAAGGTACTGCTGCGCATATTTCACAGCCCAATCTAACTGCACAACCCCAGCTAAAATGGGAGCATCAGGGAAGTGCCCTCGAAAATAATCTAAATCAGCCGTAATCGTTAACGCTAGACTAACGCGGTGCTCTGTTTGCGATAAAACCGCCACCTGTGGGGTGACTTTATTCAGGCTTGGCAAAATACTGCTCCAGTGTTTTTAAACTCAACTTTGCTTGACTGTTAAAAGGTAATGCATCGATATAGCGCCACTTGCGAGGTAAACAAACACGCTCAAATCGGTTTGACAAATACGCTTGCAGGGTACGATTTATGACTAATTTACCATGTTCTTCAAGTTCATGACTGGCCTTATCCGTGAGCACAACAACAGCCCCAATTTGAACTCGTTTGCTTGGCAGAACAACCAGCTTAGCCTCTTTCACCCACTCGTGACTGAGTAAAAAGCATTCTAGCTCATCAAGGTTTAAGCGTTTTTCTTCTATTTTAATGGTTCTATCAATACGCCCAAGGAGCTTAAATTGCCCATTACTATGCACAATAGCTCTGTCATCTAATGGGTAGTTCGCATGTTCTAGAATAGATGAGTCAAGCATTAAGCGTCCTTCATGGTTAACTGACAAATGGTTACCATTAAAAGGCTGCCAAGGTACATCAACAGCGGCTTGAGTGACTTGCCGATAAGCAATTCCCCCCGTTTCAGTACTGCCAAACACTTGTGTTACCGGTCGTGCAAGTTGCTCACACAACATTTCGGCTTGTTCGTTATTTAAAGGACCACCCGATGAAAATAACCATGTCAACCTTGCGCGCTCTGGTATCAGTACATTATCCATGCACAATCTGCCTAACTGCGCGGGGCTTGATACAAGCACAGCATGCTGAATATGCTGCAACTTTTGCGCTATGTGTTCTGGATATTGAATTTGTTCACTGTCAATAACCTGCCCTTTTACAAGTGGCCAGAGTAAACGAAATAACAGACCATAAATATGCTGATGAGAAACTGTCGCCAAAAATGTAAACTGGCTTGGCAAATCAAACGCCATAGACAGAACCGATAACTCACGGTTGAGTACCCGCCATGGCTTCACTACTGGCTTAGATTGCCCTGAAGAGCCCGAAGTATAAAAAATAACGGCGGTTTTCGTTGGCCACTGTAAGCGTGGCAAACGGCTGTGAGTGTGCTGTTGGCTTAACTCAAGATTATTAAACACAATGCGGGTGTCTAATTCACGTGCATCACCCGCAAAAATAGGCGACTGCGCTAACAGGAGGCGCAACGTTTCCGGCTGACCATTTGGCGGCAAAATAACATTGTGCCCGCTGCAGGCGAGAGCAAATAGACGCACAGCAAATTGATACGTATCTGGGTGAAACAACACCACATGGCTGGTAGGTTTTAATCCCGCTAATTTGTGTTGAAACGCACTGATATCAGCAAAAAACTGCTCACGGGTTATGTGTTTTTCTGCAACAACAAACGCTGAATCTGGGTGAAACTGTAGGTTACTCGCCACCATTATTTTTTACCTTTTGTCTAACTAGCCATTCCACTAGCATCAAAATAGCTATCAAGAGATAGGCAACCAAGCCATTGTAAAGTGTCCACACTGATAATGACGCGAATAGACTGGTGTAGAGCGCAACCGTACCGTTTAAAATAAAGAAAACGCTCCAAATTTTAGTCACTTGGCGCGTGTACCTTACTCCCTTACTATCTAGATCGGGCTCTTTTAAACGGGCGAAACTTTCAATCACTGTTGGCCCCTGTCGCAATGAGTAGATAAATGTAATCGCCATCACGGTGTTAATGATCACAGGGTATAATCTTAAGCCTAATTCGCTATTAAAAAACGGCGTAGTCGCAAGCGCCACAATTGCCAAAAATGACGCAGGTTTGAGCCAAGGCATTGTGCTTGTCAATTTTTGGCTCAACATTAACCTTATCGCAAGTAATGCGATTAAAATTAAGCTTACCTGCTTAATCGAAACATGCTGTAATCCAAAATACACAATAAATGGGTATAACGATAAGCACACTAAGACCAATGTTGTGGCGATTGCTTTAAGCATATGGTGTACTTTATAGCTTAAGAAACGAGCTTTTCTACTTCATTTACAACATCTTGAACTGTACGCACTTGCTTAAACGCATCAGGTTCAATTTTCTTGCCCGTGATTTCACGCAATTTCACTACTAAATCAACGGCATCAATACTATCAAGATCTAAATCTTGATAAAGGTGTGCATCTAAACTGATGTCATCAGCGTCAATTTCAAATTCATCAACTAAAATGCCCTGTAAAACGTTGTAAATATCAGCAGCGGTTTTCATGCTTTTTCCTACTTCTAAGTCTGTATTATGATGTGTGTTGGTTTATAAAATTAGCGAGTGCATCAACAGATGCAAAATGTGCTTTTGTTTGTTCTGAGTTGGCATCAATTTTTACGTTGAACTCTTTCTTAATTGCAAGACCAAGTTCAAGAGCATCAATGCTGTCTAAGCCTAAACCATCAACAAAAAGAGGTTGATCATTTTCAATATCATCCACGGTAATATCTTCAAGATCTAAGCTGCTAATGATTAGTTGTTTTATTTGGTTCTTTAGTTCAGTCATAGGTGCCTGAGTTCCTCTGAAAAGTAATGCTGTAAATCACGGGTTAGTTGGCGTGCTTGCATTGCAGGTTGTTCGTTATTATAAAATTTATCGCCTGTAAAGGCGTGCTTTGCAAAGCGCATAGTAAAATGAGCTTTTGTAGGAGCAACACGATACCAAGGTGTGTCTTTCGTTAACGTACTTGGTTTCATATTGATCATGACAGATGTAATCGGTGCTTTGCAGCGCGCAGCTATGTTTGCCGCTCCTCGTTTAAACTTAAGGGGATCACCTGGCGTTGTTCGCGTGCCTTCTGGAAATATTATCAGGTTATTGCCCGCAGCCAATGATGCTTCGCACTCATTTAATAACTCCTGAGGATCTTCGTTGCTAATGTACCCAGTCCCTTTTATAACACCGCGCATAAATGGGTTTTTAAATAAATGCGCCTTCACCACACAATCGGCATGTTTAATCACCGAAATAAGCACAACAACATCAATTAAAGAGGGGTGATTTGCCAATACTAGCTGGCCTTTTAACTGACTAAAGCGCTGTTTATCTTCAACAGAAAAATGGATAACGCCCATGTAGTGCATCAGAGCAACAAAAAATTTAAAACTATAATGTACGGTGATACGCGCTTTTTGTTTTTGCTTGTGCTTACACGGTTCAAGCACTCGCTGAAGTGGCAACACCAACAACGTTAAAACGACACCACCGACACCAAACACAGCAAAACAAAACCCTGTTGCGATAATGCGCCAAATTTGATTGAGTCGCTGAAAAAGTTTAGCCACCATAATGTTGAAGCATCCAAGCTGATTGTTGATGTGAAAGTAGTGCACTGGATTCCTTGCTTGATAAAGCCTGTGCTAATTGGATGCTCAAAGGTAAAACTGAGTCCGTATTACCGGCATCAGTGCTGCCCGATAATTTAGTTAACTCAAAATAAGATTCGCCTTCAACGTAAGGAGATAATACAAAAGCCACACTGTGATCGATTTGCTTCTCATCTGCAAAAGGTAAATACTCTTCAGGCAGCACACTTTCAGTGTGCGCTACTAAAATACAATTTTCGATACCAGATTGAATACGGGCGTACCCATCGATCAGGTTGCTTATTACACTGTCTTGACCACCGGCAATCGCATTCATAGGCGCGGTGTTATTTTTAATAATTGAAAAAATACCGGTCGCAGCATTATGCACACTGAGCCCAAACGCTGTAGGTGACAGCGGCTCTTCTTCAACAAGCGCATGTAACAAATGGGCCGTCTTTGGCAGATCACCATGACGAGAAGAAAAATTGATAGCAATGTGTGAATGTTCAGCTTGTGCTTGTTGCAAAGTATGCAAGGCCATTTTCATAAAAGGGCTGAGTCTTCGCCGTTGCATAGGTGCAACCCAACTGAGGTCGAGGTCGCAGTATGTATGTTGGCCTAGTTCTGCTATTTGCTGCTCGGGTGCAACCCATAAACACAAATTATTAACAACAAATTTCACAACTTTTATTCTTATAACGCCAAACGATTGCTAATTTTACCCATTAGCAACAAAAAAGTAAAACGTTGGCGCTTAAATGTATCCAAAATTAAGCGCCAATTCATTTTTAGCGTAAAATAACATCATTTTCGGCTAAAAGTTGAGCTTTATCTCCCACAATGTCAGCAACATTTAGTTCATTAATATAGCCTAAACCCACTTCTTGTTGTGCAGGTGATAACGGTACGTAGGGTAAGCGGAATACCGGATTGACGGCTCCCGTCATCATTAATGCTGTGTTTATTGCGATTGGGTTTGGCTCACAAAACAACCAGTTCATTAATGGCTGTAGCTTGGTGTTTAATGCATCATTTTTTTCGTCCATTAATTGACGAAACAAACCTGGGATCAAGTTAGATGTCACTGAAATAACACCGTGTGCGTTATAAATATGACGCGCATCATGGCTTTCATCATCATTACCTGACCAGCATGCAATACCTTGTTTTTCGTAATGTGCAATACGCTCATTGCCACCACACTCTTTAACACCAATAAAGTTTTCGTGCTGCGCTAACGGTTCAATAATATCAGGGGTTAAATCTTGCCCTGTGCGCCCTGCTACGTTGTAAATAAATGCTGGGCCAATATCAAGTAAACGCTTAAAGTGCTCTTTTACTCCAGCCAATGAAGTACGTCCATAATACGGGTTAATTTGCAATGCTGCGTCCATTCCCGTTGCAAAACCATATTCTGTCGCTTTGATAGCTTCGCGCGTGTTATTGCTACCTGTGTTACCCACAATAAGTAAACGAGATGAGAATTTACTGACACTGTGTGCAATAAGCATCAAGTGCTCTTCCCAATTCATTAGTTGGCCTTCGCCGGTTGTACCACCTACGATAATACCGTCAACACCCGCTGCGATTTGTTGTTCAACAAGGTCATCATAGCAGGCAAGATCAATTTCACCATTGCTTAGGTAAGGCGTTTTAATTGCAGTGATCAAGCTTGCTTGTTTAATTGTTTCTAGGCTACGCATAACTATTTTAATGTTTGGAAAATTTGCGCTAGTTGTATCATAAACACAGGCAATTTCCGAGTAATGTAACGTAATAAATAAAAAACTTGTGAAATGGACAAAGTTAAGACAAAATTAAATACTGTACAAATAAACAGTATTTATTGTGAGTGACTGATAATGCAACTTTCTAAATTCTTGGCAACCTACTTTTATACCACAGAAGAGCTGTGTCAAACCCTCTCGATTGATGAAGATACACTGGGAGCATGGCAGCAAAGTAGTCTATTTCCAAAGCCGAGTTATTGCTTGCAAAGCCAATTAGAGTGCAGCTCTTATTCTGGCATTTACCAATGCGAAGAATACCAAGACTACTACCCTCGCGGTGCCGCAAGTTGGGGTCAGCTAATCATCAAACATGATATTAACTCATCATGCCAAGCTTTTAATTATTTTGCCCAACATTATTCGGCACAATTAAGTAAGCTCACTGAGCAAGGCTTTGCAATAGATGAAGAATTATTTGGCGCTGAAATTGACGAGCATTTACAACAAGTGTGGCAACAATTCTTGTGCAGTAAATATGGTGTCTTGACCCAAAATGGCTTAGTAGAGGAAGCTGTTCAGCTTGATGTCGCCAAATTACTTATTGATGATATCACCGAACTACGCACTAAAACGGGCTTATCTGCTGATGAACGCCAAGCTCTTCATAAAGCATTAAAGCTAATGAACCGCGCATTGAGTCATGGTACAGGCAACGAAGGTAAAAATACGCTTCGCTATCGTTACATTGATAGCGTGGTTGCTAAATACGATTTATCGGTAAAATAGAGACAAACACTCCCTTTCCTCTTCTGAAAATGAAGGGTAACTGAACACCTGAACAAGGTTGCAACAATGTATACATTGTTACATTTTGGTTAATACACTTTGGTACATTTGTTTTGTAGGTTTTCATCTTTTTAGTCGTTAGATTGATGTAGTTGAGTTATTTCTTTTGTCATTTTTGCAGTTTTGACACCCTTGTAATAACTCCTCTATTCAAACTAATCACATCATAATAAAGGATAAATAGATGAAACCTTTTCCAAGGCTGGGTCGATTAAAAGCGACCTACTTGGCTATGCTCGGTTTGAGCTTAGCGCAACCAGTAGCGGCACAAAACACTGCTTTTACAAATAAAACATCCGCTGATGCCCTAACATTTACGTTAATAACAGGCGATAAAGTGTCTGCCATTGTTAATAAAGATGGCCAATTAGGCGGTATTCGTCTGCTAAATGCTGATGGCTCTGATGCCTTCACCAGTATTTTTAAACGGGGAAATAATACGTATGTAGTCCCTGCCCATGCGCAAGCATTTGTTGATTCACAGGCAATTGATTTAGAACTTTTCAACATCAACAAATTGTATGAATCGGGTTACGACGATGCGTCTACTAATGCTTTACCCGTTATTGTTGAATACCGAGACGGGACGTTAGCCGGCAGCGCCGTGCCTAAAGCATTGTCTGGCATGTCATTAACAGGTGAAATTGAACTAATCGACAGTGCAGCCTTTGCTATCACAAAAGAAAACGCCGCTAAAACATGGCAGTCTCTTATTGCTGAAGCAAATGTTGAAGGTATTTGGCTAGATGCCGTTGTCCATGCTCACAAAGTAAGCAGCGCCAATACGCTGACCCCAACGGTGCCATTAACGGGCGCTTACGGTCAATCAGCTATTAATTATAATGGTGCAGGCATTAAAGTCGCAGTGCTTGATACGGGTTACGACATTGAACACCCAGACCTACAAGGTCGCGTAATTGCATCTCGCGATTTTACTTATTCAAGCAATGGCGTTGATGATATTAATGGTCACGGAACTCACACTGCTTCAACGGTTGCGGGGAATGGTCATGAATCAGATGGTAAATGGGTGGGTGTTGCACCCGCTTCGGATCTCATCATAGGCAAAGTACTTAGTAATGTGGGTTCTGGTTCAACATACGGTATATTAAGTGGTATGCAGTGGGCTGTGCTTTCTGAAAATGCCGACATCGTTAATATGTCTTTAGGTGGTACAGCTACAACGTGTAGTGGCCCACTTGTAGACATGGTTGAGGCACTTAGCGACAAAGCATTATTTGTTATTTCTGCTGGTAACAGCTTTACGCGCGAAACGATCGGTTCACCCGGTTGTGCCCCAAGCGCACTGACTGTTGGTGCAATAGACCGTGAAGGCAATACAGCGTCGTTTTCATCACGCGGCCCGTCACCTGATGGTCATTCAGCAAAGCCTGATATCGCTTCGCAAGGCGTATCTGTTGTTGCTGCAGCATCAGGTGGATTAGGCGAAACAGCCTATCGTGTTTATTCGGGTACTTCTATGGCTGCACCACATGTTGCTGGCGGTGCAGCTCTGGTTATGCAGGCGCGCGGTGACTTAACACCAAAAGAGTTAAAAGACGTGCTTACATCATCCGTATTTAGCGGTGATTCACACGTGCTTGAGCAAGGTGCCGGCGCAATGAACGTTGACCGCGCAATTTCACAAGCTATTGTAGCACCCGCAAATAGAGAGCTTGGCTTTTTCCAAAACGCTATCAATGATGAGCTTACGCATACACACGTAACCTTAACAAACACGTCTGATACCGACATTACGCTGAAACTAAAATTAGACCTACTTGGCGAAGACGGTAAAACGCAACTTCCAGCAACACTTGCTGGCTTAGATGCAAAATCAGTGACTGTTCCAGCGAATGGCGAAGCACACGTACCTATGTGGATTGACCCAAGTGTTGCACTTAATAACGGTGCTTACGGTGCCATTACAGGCCGTATCACTGGTACAACGGTCAGTAATTTAGACCAACAAGTTACTGTGCCTGTATCATTCTGGATTGATCAGCCTCAGGTTAATTTAACCGTTAACCTAACAGACCGCTGGGGGCACAATGCAACGTCACCATCAAAACTGTATTTAATTAATGAAGAAGATGATTGGGGCAGTATCGTTAGATTAAATAACGGTAAAGCCGATATCAATGTACCTGCGGGTTATTATACTTTAATCGCAAATATCATGACGTTTGATAACCCTGACTCTAACTCGGGACTTGTTGAGTCAGCGGCACAAATGGCAGTGCTTAACAAAAAAGTAGATGGCGCGACTGAAATTAACTTTGATGCGCGTAATGCACAACAAGTGACCTTTAAAGCAGAACAACCCCTTGATCCACAAGGTTACTCATTCGGTTTTACATACGCACTTGATGATGAAAAATCAGCCAAGTTAGCAGCTATCGAGATGGCGCCTGACTATGTAAATGATATGTATGCTTGGTCACAAGGTCATGACAGTCGTTTTCGCTCATTTATTACAACCCGTGCAGTTGCACCAGAAACCACTGTAAAAATGCAAAATGGTGTCGAGTTTGATTACATCAAACAAGGCCTTGCATTATCGTTCCATGGTGAAGGTTCAGCAGAAGTATTACCTGTTGGTGATGCCGGTTATAGTACCGACTGGAGCCAATTTGATCTTGATGGAAAAATTGCTTTAATCGCAAACCCTAACTACCTAACCAATTACATGGTCGGGAATGCAATGAAGCATGGCGCTACGGGGGTTATTTTTTATCGTCCGGGGCGTGAAGGCCGATACAAAGGCAATGTGACTGGTACACCAAAAGTGCCTGTTATTGGTATTAGCTCTGAAGAAGGCGAAGCGCTAATGGCCGAGATTGAAGCGGGTAATAATATTATTACTTGGTCAGGTGTTGCTGCTGAGCGTTCACCTTATGCTTATTCAATCAACCACATTACTGATGGCCATATTCAGTCTGGCCAAATTAATATTGCCGAACACAAAATGCATAAGATTACAGCGACGTATCACTCACAAAATGATGAGCGTCCCGCATGGACCGATGTCATGGCAATGACCAACAGTACGGGAGAGTTTTACTCAACGGGCAGCACACAATTGATCATGCTTCCACAAGTTCGTGATGAGTATTACACCGCGACAGCCAAAAATGGCTGGACAAATATTGTCATGCCTAACCATAAAATTGAAAGCGCTGGGGCTTATTTTGATGGGCCAAGAGCAATGACTGAAGGTGCACAAGAGACGACCTCATGGTTCAAAGGTCCACGTGGCGGTGCTTTAGGTAGCAGTGGCGCGCCTATTATCACGCGTGATACCAACGTGCTTCATTTTAACCTTGCCTCGTTTGGCGATGCAGCTAATCACGATGGTATTTTTGGTTATATTGGCAGCTCAGCGTTTGGCTTAACTTTAAATGGTGAGCCTGCATCTCCTACAGAAGGGGCATTAACACTTGAACCAGGCGATCATCAAATTACTCTAGGAATGCGTTCATATGCACGTGGTGTTGGCGAGCGTTCACCTGTAAATGATAGCCTTGGTTCACTGTACCTAGGTTATTACACCTTTACTGCTAACGAGTACCAACAAGGTGTGCAACCCGTACTTGTACCTATGATTGATTTACCTGTTGACATCAACAACACAATGTCAGTAGGTGAAGAAGCAAAAGTGAAGCTCACAGGGCTACTTGATGGCGTCGGCGACGTTGCATTAGCGAATGTGCAATTCCAATATGCATACGGTAAAGAATGTACCATTGAATCGGTGCCTGCTTACATCTACTGCCCTGTGTCAGAAAAATTCTCAACAGAGAACTGGCAAGATGCGAAAGTAGAACAAGTGGATGGTGAATGGACAGCCACAATTCCAAATACAGGGAATACAGGTGAGTTTGTTCACATTCGAACAGTGATCTCAGACTATGGTTCAAGCTCAGCAGAGCAAATTACCATGCGTGCCTACATGTTGAAATAGTAAACGCTAGAAGAGTAAAGCCGCCATTAAGGCGGCTTTTTTACTTTAATAATCCCAATCAGGTGCAAAATCAGGATTGGCTAGGCGCTTATGTTTGTCAAGCGCATCAATTCTGTCTAAATCCTCGTGATCAAGTTTTACGGAATCATCAAAATTGTCCGCTAAATTTTCTCGCTTCGTTGATGATGGAATCGTCGTCATCTTATGTGCATTTATCCACGCAAGGACAACTTGAGCAGGGCTCGCATCATGCTTTTTAGCTATATCAACAATCACGTCGTCTTTTAGCACTTCACCCACGGCAAATGGCATATAAGCCGTAACATGAATACCCTGTTGCTGACAAAAAGCGCGTAACTTCGTGTTCGTCAGATAAGGGTGTACTTCAATTTGATTAGTAAATATTTCCCTCGCGTCAAGGGTCTGCATGGCCTCTTTTAGATTAGCAATTGTGAAGTTTGAAACACCAATGTGTTTTGCTAAACCCAGCTCTTTTACTTTTTTGAGCTCGGTTAAGTATTCACTCATTTTTTCTCCGTTAGACGCAGAAGGCCAGTGAATAAGTAATAAATCAACATAATCGAGTTGAAGCTTTTCTAAACTCTGCTTTACGCTCTCAATAAACTGAGCGCTGTTAAGTTTGTCATTCCAAACCTTGGTTGTAATAAAAATCTCACTACGAGGCACAGAGCTGTCTTTTATCGCTTTACCGACGTGCTCCTCATTACCATAAATTTGCGCCGTGTCGATGTGTCTAAAACCGATATCGAGTGCCATTTTCACTGAATTGTAAGCTGTTTTTCCTTCTAGGCGAAACGTACCGATACCTAAATCAGGCATTTCAATAACATGGTGTGACATAACCTCTCCTTTTGAAGTATTGGTTATACCAATTTGCTTAATTAAGAGCGCTATTTTGACGCAGCTAATCTCAGATTTAGCAGCTCAAAATGATTAAGTATTACTGCAAATTGGTATGATGAGCTTACTTACTTCACTGAGGCCAAAATATAAAGTTTCAAGGTGGGTTTTAAAATTAGTCAACTTTTTGGGCGAGATAATGAGTAGTAACTAAGCATTACTAAACATGCCTATCACCATGAGAGTGAGGAAAACAAACAGTTTTTAAGCTGGGCTAGCAATGCATTTTATATTTTAAGTCATACATTAAAATGTGATTAAAAGTCTAATCTAGGTGCTCATATTGACCACGATACACTTCAAAGGTTTTCACTACCGTATGCTGTTCTTTCGTTAAGTTATCAAACCAAGTATCAAAACGTTCATCGTCTTCTTGTTCACTCAAAGCAAGATACTGCGCTAACAGTTCAATGATATCGTTATGGCTAAATAATAACGTATCGACGCGGTGTGCAAGTGTAGAATGATCCTTATCACGAAGCGTATTCATTACATTTTGGTCTAACTGCTCAGTTTGAATTTCATCGTTCACTGCCTTACTCCTTCTCTTTGTATAAGCGCGTATACCTAGTTATAACAGCCTTCAAGACAATAGCCAGTTTTTTGAATTCAACTGCTTAAGGATTGCTCACACTGCTTATTTTTAATGCTATTTAGCATACATAAATAAGAATTGTTTTTATCTTGAACATTCCCTATATTTACTTTATTATAATTGATACATTATCACATAACATAAGTTAAAGAGATGAAACCTAACATTCACCCGGATTACCAACAAGTGGCTTTTCACGATACAGCCGCAGACAGCTACTTTATAATTGGTTCAACAATTAAAACATCACGGACAATCGCGCTAGAAGGTAAAACATATCCTTATGTACCAATTGATGTATCAAGTGACTCGCACCCATTTTACACCGGTAAACAAAAAGCGGTGGCAAGTGATGGTCGTGTCGCCGCATTTAACCGTCGCTTCAAAAACCTAGCAAGCAAATAACAGCCTAATACGGAGCAAAAATGAAAGTACTGAGTTCTTTAAAAAGCGCTAAAACTCGTTCTGGATGTAAAATAGTAAAACGCAAAGGGCGTCTTTATGTGATCAATAAAGAAAACCCGCGTTTTAAAGCCGTTCAGGGTAAAAAGAAACGTTAAAAAAGGTGCTTAAGCACCTTTTTATTTACCAAATAATAACTCCCAAAAACCTGGTGGCTCATGAAGTTCATGGTATTTTTTTCGTAATTGATCAATTGACTTAAGGGGGGCTTTTGCAGCTTCTAACCCCTGTACTTCTGCAAGCTGCTTCGCGGATTTTGCTTGCTGAATAACTTTATCAAGTCCCTCTAAAGATTCACTTTCATGCTGTTTAAAATCAGCCTTTTTTGCTTTCTCTAGTAGATGAATAAACTCATCGATGGCTGTATTAAAAGAGTCTAGATCAGTAGCGCGCACTGAGTTTTTATAAGCCAGCCCCATATTTTTCATATTAGCTTCAAGATCCAGTTCATTTGAGAAGCTCGCTGTTGAAAATAAGATTAATAAAAAAACTAAAATATTTTTCATTAAAACCTCAATTAAAAAATAACAATGTATGCATTATAAGGTGAAACTCAATTCAGACCTAATTAAACAAACATGATTCTAACTTTCTCAAAAAAGTTTCTTTTAAAAGTAATTCATCTCAATAACCGAAAAAAACAAAAACACATAACCCACTGTTTATAGATGATTTTTAATTGGTACAGTTTGCTACATTAAGTTTGTATAAATAAGATTTAGCTAATGCTAGATTTTAAAATGTTAACCCAAACAAACAAGAATTTAACAATCACCCCTCCGTGATAAAATAAAAGCAACAGGTGTTATTAATGAGAAATAATAGTCTTTTAAGTGCAAGTATTAAACTGGCGCTGTGTTCATCAATCTTTTCAATTTCTAGTCAAGTAATTGCGGCTGATCAAAATAATGCTGAAACCATTGATCGTATCGAAGTAACTGGTTCTCGTATTCTCCGTGAAGGCGCTATTGCTCCAGCACCAGTAACGGTGATCAGCGGTGATGACTTAGTAAATACAGGTGCTGTAAATATTGGCGAAGCATTAAATAAATTGCCAGCATTAGGCAATACATTTTCACTTTCAAACTCAGGTCGATTTATTGGCACGGCAGGCCTTAACATTCTTGATTTAAGAAACATGGGTACAGACCGTACCCTAGTTCTTGTTAATGGTAAACGCCACGTTTCAAGCTCAGCAGGTTCTCAGTCAGTTGATACAAATACCATTCCTAGTACGTGGGTTGAACGTGTTGAGATAATTACTGGTGGTGCATCAGCGGTATATGGTGCAGACGCTGTAACAGGTGTAGTTAACTTTATTCTTAAAAAGAACATCGAAGGTCTAAGTGTTAGTGTCACTAAGGGTGCATCAGAATTAAGCGATTATAATAATGAAAAAGCAACCTTCTCTTATGGTACTAACTTTGCTGAAGATCGAGGTAACGTCGCATTTGCAGTTGAATACTCTGCGCAAGATACACTGAATGCCCTTGATCACCCATGGACTGATGGCTCTTATCGTAATATGCGTAACCCTCTGCAAACAGCAGAGAATAAAGATGACCCTAACTTTCCTGATTTCATCTACACAGAAAATGCGGGCTATTACGCAATCAACAATGCAGGTGTTTTCGCATTAAGCAATGGCTACGTAAATTCATTTAACCCTGATGGAAGCTACCGTGAACTATACATTGGTGATCAAGTAGATGGCCTTTCATGTGCTAACTGTGACTCATTTAACCTAGCCCAGTTTAACGAAATTCAACCTGAGTTTGAGCGTTACAATGTAAACTTTAAAGTTAATTATGATGTCACTGAAGATCTAAATGCTTACTTTGAAGCGAAATACGTAAATAGTGAAGGTCAAAGTATTGGTCAACCCGCTTTTTTCTTCGGTAATCCAAACAATAACATTAAAATTGATAACCCGTACCTTGATCCAGAAATCAAACAAATGATGGAAGACGAAGGTGTCGACTCAATCAATATTCTTCGTATGATGACTGATTTAGGCCGTCGAATCGAAAATAATACACGTGAAACAACGCGCTTTGTAACAGGTTTAAAAGGCACAGTATTCACTGATTGGGAACTTGATGCATCTGTTGTTTATGGTCAAACAGACTTAGAGCGTGTAAATGGCGCCAATATGATTATGGCAAACTACTACAATGCACTTGACGCATTCGAAGACGAAGATGGCAACATCGTATGTCGAAGTGAAGCAGCGCGAGCAGATGGTTGTGTGCCTGTCAATATTATGGGTTTTGGTTCGCCTAGCCAAGAAGCAATTGATTACATAAATACCGTTTCAACTGGTACTTCAAAAATTACTCAAACGGTGGTGTCAGCGTCACTAGCAAACTCAGCAATTTACGAGTTACCAGCTGGTTATGTTGGTTTTGCAGCGGGTGTTGAATACAGAAAAGAAGAAAGTGAAACTGAAGAACCTGATAATGCTGTAGGTACCTTCTTCAATGCACTCGGTGAAGACAAGGGTGAGTTCGATGTAAACGAAATCTACTTCGAAGCATCAATTCCTCTTCTTGCTGATTTACCATTTGTGCAAGACCTAGTGCTTGATACTGCGGCTCGTTACGCAGACTATAGCACCATCGGTGACGCTACTAGCTGGAAAGTAGGTTTGGACTGGACAGTGAACAGTCAACTTCGTATACGAGCAACACAGTCTGAGGCGCTTCGTGCACCGAACATTGGTGAAATTTTTGGTGCTGCGAGCCAAACTTTTTACCGAGTAGACGACCCATGTAAAGCAGAGAATCTAAATGATTTACAAAACTCTGAAGTTCGTCGTGCAAACTGTGCTGCACTAGGTGTTCCAGCCGATTTTGCATCTGAATATGACTCTCAAACGCTTGAAGGCCAAGTAAGTGGTAATAAAGATGTACAAGGTGAGGAATCAACAAGTACAACTCTAGGCTTCGTTTATCAACCTTCTTTCCTTGAAAACTCAGTAATTACTGTCGATTATTGGAAGATTGAACTTGAAGACGCTATTTCAACAATTGGTTCTCAAGATATCCTAGATCGTTGTGTTGATAACGCTAGTGGCATAAATAACCAATATTGTAACCTCATTACACGTGATAGTGAGTCACATGAAATCACATTAATTCAAAACTCAGTGCTAAACGTATCTGGCCAAGAAGCGTCTGGTGTTGACTTTGAATTAGGTTATGACTTTGATGCACTTGAAGGTAGCTTTACAACACGTTTGATAGGTACTTATTTAATTGAACGTAAAGATTACCCCTTCCAAGATCAACCTGCAGAGTTTTATGAATATGCAGGTACAACTGGTGAGGCAAAGTGGCAAGCTAACTTATCAATTGCATACAAGCGTGATGGATTTTTTACAACGTTTGATACGCGTTACCTAGATGAAGTTGACCTTTATACTAAGCAAGAACTTGCAGATAACCCTAATCCAAACAGTCTAATGAAGTTTGGAACTTACATTATTTCTGATGCAACCGTTGGGTATACTTTTGAAAATGGTTTTGGTATGAAACTAGGTATTGATAACTTATTCAACCGTAAACTTCCATTCGGTACATTAGGAACAGGTTCTGGCAGCGCAAGCTACGACAATATCGGTCGTTTTGGTTATGTGCGCTTGTCTTACGATTTTTAATCGATACTTATAATATTTAACATTGATCCCTGGGGGCTGTGCATGTGCACAGCCCTTTTCTTTGTCATTAACTTATGTGCTAATTTATAAACAAATAGTTGATCCCCACAGCCCCCAACTAGGTTACAATTTCAACAATTTTATTACTCAATTATTATGCTATGTTAAAAACCTTGCTATTCATTGCTTTGCTGACTTTCTTACCGAGCACCTTTGCACAATACAACGTTATATTTATCAATCCGGGGCATGCAAACACCAATGTTACCGGTCCGTTTTGGTATGAAGTTTCACAGTTAATGCGCGATGCAGCCGAAGATTTTGATCTGAACTTAACCATTCATTATGCAAATAGAAATCATATACTAATGAAAGAATTAGTGGCTGATGCAGTAAAAAAATCACCCGATATGCTGATACTCGTGGATGAAAAAAGTGTACTCTCCCAACAGCTTTTAAATTTGCCGACCTTCAATACGCCCGTTTACTTTTTATTAAATCGCCCAACAGATAACGAACTACGCGCTCTCAAAAACAAAGGGATAAACATTGCTGGCAGTGTTGTGCCAGATAACGTTCAAGCGGGACACTTACTGGCAAAACAGCTCATTTCTAAAGCCCAACTCCCTGCCAGTATTTATGCTATTAATGGTGATCACACGACCCCTGCCGCTCTGGATCGTAAAACAGGGCTTGAAGCGTTTACTGCTCAACATGCACAAGTAAACATTGCAGCACAAGGTGTTGCTAATTGGTCATCGCCACAAGCATACCGACAAAGCTTAGGTCTATTAACTCATCATCCAGATATTCAGGTTATTTGGAGCGCTAATGATGCGATGGCATTAGGGGCCATTCGCGCATTAAATGAAAAAAAACGACGCACCGATGTGCTCGTTGGCGCAATAAATTGGCCACTCAGAGCCGCAGCTGAAAAAATCGATGTGTGCATTGGAGGCCATGTTACCTTAGGCGCACTCGCAATGATTAATATCCATGCTATTTTAGAAAATCCTAAGCACGATGTTTTGCACCAAAAGATGGCGATTTTTAGGCCTCATACAGAAGAAACACTAAAGTTCGTTGAGCAAATTCATAGCAATACACTGACAATTAACTTTAAAGTGTTTAGTAAAGCGCAAAAGACACCAAGGGTATTCAGCATTGAATCATTACTAGATGAAGCCAGTAAAAACGCGCTGTAAAGGGCGTTTACAGCGCACAATTAAACATTACTTATTGCTTAACCAAATAGCTTGGTAAGGCGATAGCAGCATTGTTTGGGTTTCTTCAGTAATAAGTTCTTCACTTATTAAGTCTTTCCACTGCTCGGTACCTATCAAATTTAAGTCTGCAAGAGTGAGAGTTTGCGTCTCATCACTAATGTTATAAACACAAAACATGCTTTGTGAACGGTTAATACTTTGTCGCCAAAAACCAAATAACCCCTCACTTAAATGTAACGTATATTGCGTCGCATTAGGGTGAAATGCGCTTTGCGCCTTACGAATAGCCATCAAGTTTTTCATCGCTTTAAACACAGTACGATGATGGGCATTTTCATTGCCCAATTTTGCTAATAGGTCTGACTCTTGCCAGCGATGACGATTAATAGCTCTATTATGTTGGCTGTTTTCAAAGCGTTCATAGTCATTGGTTGTCCCGAGTAAGCTATGAATATAAAGCCCTGGTATGCCTTCAAGAGCGAACATAATTGCGTGAGCACATAGAAACCGTGCAATGCCCCATTTATCTGGCCCTCGATGCGTTCCTTGCAAAGCATCAAACAACGCAATATTTAACTCGTACGGCGTATTTGTACCATCTGGAGCCGTTCGCAAAGACACCTTGCCACCGTATTTTGCTGTTGTACTGACCATTTCAGCTATTTCACTTTGCTCCAATAACCCTTCGACAGGCCGCAGCCCTATGCCATCGTGTGACGCAATAAAATTAAAATAAGCCGTGCCTTGCTGCGCCGGTGGCATACTCATCATCCAGTGTTTTAATGCGGTGCTATTACCACTGAGTAATGTGTGCAATAACAAAGGTGGCAATGAAAAGTTATAAATACAATGTGCTTCGTTGGCATTACCAAAGTACGACAGATTTTCGCGGTTAGGAATGTTGGTTTCGGTGATAATAATCACATTAGGTTCAACATGCTCTATAAGGGTACGAAGTAACCTGATCACTTCATGCGTTTCAGGTAAATTAATACAGCGGGTATTGAGCTTTTTCCATAAAAAAGCCACCGCATCAAGGCGAAAAATACGCACACCATTGTCTAAATAATGGCGAATTATAGCGACAAATTCATTTAAAACATCGGGATTAGCAAAATCAAAGTCAACTTGATCGTGGCTAAACGTACACCACACATGCTGCAAACCATCTTTCGTTTCTACTGCTTGTAAAAGTGGCGATGTTCGCGGACGAACAACTTGAATTAACTCATCGGTGGGGTTTGCTGTTTTAAAATACCCCCTGCCCGGCTCTTTGCCTTGAATAAAGTTTTCAAACCACACGCTTCGACTAGAACAGTGGTTAATAACTAAATCAGCCATCAGCCTGACATCGGCTGAAATATCGCGGATATGCTGCCAGTTACCGAGCGCTTCATTCACTTGCACATAGTTCATCACCGCAAACCCTTCATCGGAGCTGTAAGGGTAAAATGGCAGAATATGCAATGCGTTAAGTTCTGGTAAGCATTGATTTTTAACAAAGCGATGTAACGTATGCAATGGCGGCTCTTCTGGTTTTGCCACTGCTTCCTCCGTGTTTGCATGGCGAATAATCGAATCACCGTACGCAATTAAAATCATATCTTGTTCGTCCCAACGGTTTTTGTGTGGCGTTGGGTCTCGAACAGGATCATCGCATTGCATGGTGTTAATCAACCTATCAGCGAGTTGTTCAAGGGTTGTATTAAGCTCAACTTCGCCGTAGATACACGTTAAATGCTGTATAACTCGTTGTTGGAGTAGCTCTAATGTCACGTGTCTTCTCCGTTAAATATAGTCTTTATTATCAAGCTCTACGGCTTCTTCTAAGCGTGCAAATACATCGGGCATCGCCGATGCAACTCGGTTCCAGCTTGGCACAAAGGGGGCTTCCATTGGATTTTCTAAGAAGTGTTGTCCCGCATTCATTATATTTTGCGCAAACATCTCAACGGCTTTTTCTTCTTGGTGAATATCAAGCGTTAGGCCATTCATTAGCGCATCGTTGTGATACGTTTCGATAAAATCAAGCGCAATGCGATAATAGGTCGCTTTTAGAGAGCGGATAGTCTCAGAGGTAAACGTTACGCCTTGCGTTGCTAGCTTTCTAAACAAAGCTTTAGTGATATCAATCGACATTTTTGACAAGCCAGCAGCTTGATTACCCAACGATAAATCTTGGTGTTTATGATCGTAATTATCTGCAATATCAACCTGACATAACCGATTATGTGAGTAGTTACGATACATTTCTGATAACACACCAATTTCAAGACCCCAATCACTTGGAATACGAATGTCGTTCAGTACATCACGGCGAAACGAGAATTCACCAGCAAGTGGGTAACGAAACGAGTCCATATATTCAAGATAGTCACTGCTACCTAAAATAGTTTTAAACGAGCGCAGCAGTGGCGTGACCAATAATCGTGACACTCGGCCGTTTATTTTCCCCTCAGCAGTGCGCGGATAAAATCCTTTACAGAACTCATAGTTAAAGCGCGGGTGTGCAACGGGGTAAATAAGTCGAGCCAGTAATGCTCTGTCGTAAGTTAAAATATCACAGTCGTGTAACGCGATAGATTCAACTTTTGCCGTTGCAAGTTTATATCCCATGCAGTACCAAACATTGCGACCTTTACCGAGTTCTCTTGGCGCGACGCCCAATTTTTGCAACTCTTTATCGAGCGCTTGTAAACGCGGACCATCGTTCCAAAGCACCTTGTGGTGTTGGTCAAGCTCAGCAAAAAATTGTAAAGCATGGCGATATTGGCTTTCATCGGCACGGTCTAAACCAATGGTGATTTGTGAAAGGTAAGGTACATGCTTTAGTTCAGCAATGATGTTTTGCAGCGCGGGTCCTTCAAGCTCACTGTATAACGAGGGTAAAATAAGCCCCATAGGCCGTTGCTTTGAAAAGCTAATTAACTCTTTTTCTAGTTCTTCTACTGGTCGATCAGCAATATTGTGTAGCGTAGTTATGATGCCATTTTGATAAAAATCAGCCATGAGATTGCTCCTTTTTTGCTGCTAAATGCGCTTTAATAATGCTTAATGCCGAGACTTCTTGAACCCAGCCCTCAGGGGCGGGTTTATCACTGAGCTGCCACGCTTTTTGTAATATGTGTGCTTGCACTTGACTGCCCGGGTTCTTGATAAGAACAGCGGTATCTGCCGCTTTTAGCATGGCAACATCATTTTGACTGTCGCCCAAAGCAATAACGGTAAAGGGGTTGCGATATGCTTTTTTAAATTGATTTAATAACCACTTTTGCGCTAATCCCTTATTTGTCCCTTTCGTAATATGAATAAAACGACCGCCAACCAACACCTCGTAATCGAGTGACGACATAATGTCTATAAATTGTTGTCGCTGTGTATCACTGCCTGAAAAACAAATAGGATCTGAATATTGACGCTGTAAAGCCAGTTCGCTTTTATCGAGGGGTAAACCAGTAAGTTCAGCAATTTCTTGGGCTGAAAACTGACTAAATAAACGCACACAATGACTAAACTGGCTTGCATGCTGATTAAGGTCATCGTGTAATTTATCGCAGCTTTGTGTGAGAGCATACCGCCAAAACCCATGATATTCGTCACAACCAATTGGTTTTACTGCAAAGTAGTTTTTGGGAATATACACTGCCGCCCCATTCTCAACAATAAAGGGCTGGTGATGTTCAAGGCCCGCTTGAATATCTATAACCTCAGCAAATGTTTTACTCGTATTAAAAATAACGTTAATACCCGTGTCGTTCAGCTCAGCTAAAAAAGGTTTTATAACGTCACATTCGTAACTATCGTGATCAAGCAAAGTGCCGTCTAAATCGGTAAAAATAAGTGGTTGTGAAATTTTATCTGCCAACAACTGCATTTTTGTAATATCGCGTTGGCTATCAAGTAATAATAAGGCATCAACATCATGTGCGAGCGTCGCTAAGTTTTCACGGGTGATTCGTTCAAAATGAGATATAAAGCGCCTCAGTGTTATTTCATCAAATGTGCCTTTACCTAATCCATTTTTAGCAATTAACTTGTGTTCTTGCTCTAAACGCCATGCATACACATCTTCAAACGATGGTGCTTTTAACATAATGGTGTAATCAGCCATAGCAAATACATTCTGATATTCATTCGCTAAACAGCTGTTCACACAACGCCGCCAAACGCCATCAGCATCCTCGTGTTGCTCTAAGTCATTGATAGGTGTTTGCAGCTGATATGGCTGCTGCGCAGTACTGGCAACGCACCATCCTTCAAAAAATATGATATCGACCGGCTTTTGGTTAGTTGGCCAGTGTTCTTTTGCGACAGGGTCATCAGTGAGCTTGTCGAATTGTGGTAAAGGCACATTCTTTTTGCCAGCCATTAACGCCGATAAGGTTTGTTCCATTAACTTTATATCGTGAGTACCGGGAACCCCTCTCGTTGCAAAGAGTGGGTGTACGTCTTCGGCCAACTCGGCTCGTGCTGCATGACTAAGATAAAAGTCATCAATAGACAAGGAAACACTATTAAACTCTGTATTGCTGTTGACCCACGTCACAAGAAAATCAGCAAGGGTTGTTTTACCAGAGCCCTGACAGCCATTAATCGCCACCAGCATCGGCTGTCCAGCCATTTTTGCGCTTAACACATCGTGCGCGAGGGGTATAAAGAATTGTTCACTTAAATATTGATATTTAAGTGGTAACTGATGTTTCGCTAAAAACGGGGTTATATCCACAACATTTGCCTCTTGCATAATCGCTCCTACCAGTATGACATAGAGATAAATGCAGTTAGTAGACCAGTTTTATAATTCCTTACTTTTTATGAGGTTACAAAAAAAGCGCATATTAAATGCGCTTTTTTGGTGCAAATTCACATCATTTTTTACATGCTATTGCTCAGTCTGCACTGCTTTGGGGAGCACGGCATTTAAAATAATACCGAGAATGGCACATAAGCTCACACCTTGTAGGCTAAACTCATTACCACCAATATGCATACCACCAATACCAAACACTAATATAAGTGCGATAATCGTTAGGTTGCGTGGGGCTGTCAAATCTTCTCCCGATTTAACCAAGGTATTCAAACCAACTACCGCAATAGAGCCAAACAGCAAGATCATAATACCGCCCATCACTGGCACAGGAATGGTCTGCAAACCCGCGCCCATTTTTGCTACAAAGGCCAGCACAATAGCAATAATCGCTGTCCACAACATCACACGCGGATTAAAGTTTCGTGTCAGCATCACTGCCCCTGTCACTTCAGAGTAAGTGGTATTCGGTGGTCCACCGAAAATGGATGCCGCAGACGTTGCCAAACCATCACCTAATAAGGTGCGGTGTAACCCTGGTTTTTTTAAGTAATCTTTACCCGTTACTTGGCTAATAGCCATCATGTCGCCAATGTGTTCTATTGCAGGCGCAATAGCAACTGGCACCATAAACAAAATAGCTTGCCATTTAAACTCTGGATACGTGAACGCAGGCACAGCAAACCAATTGGCTTCGGTTACTGCATTAAACTGCACAATACCAATGTATAAAGACGCAACATAACCAGCAACAACCCCAGCCAGAATAGGAATAAGCTTAAAAACACCTTTGCCCCACACAGCAAAAACAAGTGTGACGAGCAAAGATAAACCCGACACCCAAATAGCTTGCTCGTAAGGCACTAACTGCGCACTGCCATCACCAGCCTTGCCCATGGCCATGTTTACAGCCACAGGCGCAAGTGCTAACCCTATCACCATGATGACAGGACCAACCACCACTGGCGGCAACACTTTTTCTAAGGCGCTAACACCTTTAAACTTAACAACTAAGCTTAAAATTAAATAGCAGAACCCTGCTACCATCAAGCCACCCATTGTGGCTGGAATACCCCACATTTGCACTGAAGCAATAATAGGAGCAATAAACGCAAATGACGAAGCTAAAAAAATGGGAACTTGGCCTTTAGTCACAAAATGGAACAACAAAGTGCCTAAGCCTGCGGTGAATAGCGCAACATTAGGGTCAAGCCCCGTCAGTAAAGGGACAAGTACCAACGCGCCAAATGCGACAAATAGCATTTGCGCCCCCGTTAAAATAGTTTTTAACGAAAATGTTTGATGATTTTCCACGCTATTTACCTAAACTGTGCCAAAAATTTTGTCGCCGGCATCTCCTAAGCCTGGAATGATATATCCTTTTTCATTTAAGTGACTGTCTAATGAAGCCGTAAAGATTTCAACATCTGGGTGAGCTGCCAATGTTTTCTCAACACCTTCGGGTGCTGCAACGAGAACAATGACTTTAATATCTTTACAACCTGCTTTTTTAAGCATATCGATAGTGGCAATCATTGAACCACCTGTCGCAAGCATTGGATCAATTACGAGACTTAAACGCTCATCAATCTTGCCAACTAATTTTTCAAAGTACGGAACGGGTTCTAAGGTTTCTTCGTTGCGTTGCAAGCCAACAACACTCACTTTTGCAGCAGGTAATAACTGCATAACACCATCCATCATACCAAGCCCAGCACGCAAAATAGGCACAACTGTAATTTTTTTACCTTTGATATGCTCAACTTCTAAGGGAGAGCCATCCCACCCTGTGATTTGCACATTTTCTAGTGGTAAATTTTTAGTCGCTTCGTAGGTAAGCAGGGTCCCCACTTCAGACGCTAATTCACGAAAACTTTTAGTACTAATACCTTCTGCGCGCATAAGGCCAAGTTTGTGTTGAACTAACGGGTGAGTAATTACATGGATAGACATAAGTAGAACCTAAAAGAAATAAATTACGCCTATTTTAGCGCATAATAGACAACTCGACTGCAAAAAATCCCCCTTCATTGCATTAATTTCTTTAACTGGTCTAATATTAAACAGTAGACAGGGTCTATTAAGCGCTTTGCAACAACATCGGCTACTTCCGCTTAACAATTCATTTAATAAAATTGGGCATCAGAATGGCATGAAACTATACGCAACGATTCTTTTATTATGTATTTATTCTGTGCCGGTTAATTCTGAGCCATTGCATGTAAAAATAATGACTGACTTTATTCCGCAAGCAGACGGCAGTCCCGAAAATGAGGCAACTGAATTCGTGTTAGCGGCGGCCACTGAGTTGGGCAATAAAATCAGCTTACAGTTTGTACCTGGCAGCCAATTACAGGACTGGAAACAACTTAGTCAACTTCCCGATGTCTGTTTACTCAACAAGCTTAAAACACCTGAACGAGAAGCGAGTGCTATTTTTACTCGGTATCCTCTGATGGCCTTCCCCGAAAACAAACTGATTGTATTCAACAAACCAACCTTACCCAACTCGATTTCATTAACCGATGCCGTAAATTATTATGACCTCACCATTGGCGTGACGAGTCGTCGGTCTTACTCTGCTAAAATCGATGATTTTATAAAACGACACGAAGAACATTTTTTTAAAGTAGATGGGGCTGCCAATGCAATTCAGCTTGGCTACATGCTTTTTGAAAATAAAATTGACGCTATTTTTGAATATAAATCAATGTTCATTCACCGTTATCAACGCGCACATGGTATTGATAAAATCCGTTACTTAACGATTGAACCCTCTGAGCCTGCTGCATTTGGTTACATAGCCTGTTCGCCCTCGCCGCAAGGTAAACAGGCCATTGCATTATTTGAACACGCATTGCAAACAGAGAAAATAAAGACTCTCATTAGTACAAGGCTCATGGAATTATTTCCTGCACCCGACAATACGTTGATTGTTGATGCTTTTAATGCCGCCTATAAAAATTAAGACATTAAAATTTGTTCCATTACCCAGCTGGTGTGTAAAGCGGTTACACCGATTGAGGGATGAGGCGCGCCCAAATCAAAAAATTGAGCCATATTTTCTACATGAAATTGCTGTATATGAGTTGGGTTTTCAATAGATAGTTGGCGTATACCCTGTGTGTTGTTTAGCTCGATAGGTTTTTCGTCAAACACACTAAAACATATTTCACCCTCACTGCCATAAATAATAACGTCGTCAAAGCGGTTCGCACACGCAAAGTTCCAACTGCCTGAACCCGTAATACCCGATTTATGATGCCAGTGCGCTGTAATAGCATCAAAAGCGGAATAAAGCCCTTGTTGATTAGCACAAAAACCGTGTACTTTTTCAAAATCACCTAATAAATACGCTAACAAATCAAGACCATGGCTTGCTAAGTCATCAAAGTAACCGCCACGTGCAATCTGTTTATCAGTTCGCCAGTTATATTCTCTAGATAAGTCCAAAGCACTTGCTGGTTTGCTCAAATGCCAACTTACATGACGCACTTTACCAATTGCGCCACTTTCAATAAGCGATTTCACTTTATTAAAACGTGGCAACGAACGACGATAATAAGCAACAAATAAAGGCTGTTTTGCCTCTTTGAATGCTTCAACAATGGCTAAACTGTCTTCATAGCTAGGCGCTAAGGGTTTTTCAATACAACAGGGTTTGCCAGCCGCCGCCACTTCAAGTGCAAACGTTTTATGGCTGTCGGGCGGCGTAGCAATGTATACGGCATCAACCTGTGCATCGTTGATTAACTCACTGGGGCTTGCAAACACCTTGGGCACATGATGACGCTGTGCATAGTCGCGAGCTTTGTTTAAATCTCGACGCGTCACGCCCACCAGCTCAATGCCATCGGTTTGTTGATACGCGGGACCACTTTTAACTTCGGTTACTGCGCCACACCCAATTATGGCAAAACGAATTGGCTTATTCATTACGTTCCTTTTTTAGTGAGATAATAGTTAAACTGACTTTGCATATAGCGATTAATTTTTAAATGCTCGGGACTCCACCCAGCTAAAAAGCGGTAAAAATCAGCCCAAGCATATGCCCAGAGTTCATCCCAGCTAGCAATCACATCTGCCGCACTGATATTCGGTTTATAACGTTTTAGAGCTAAGGCAAGCTCATCGTAATACTGGTCTAAATATGCGCTGGCATCGGTATGGAGCGCCTTATCACTTAAGCAACTACCTAAAAAGTACATAACATCAATAATACCGACACCCTTTCCAACGTATTGAAAGTCATAGCCATATACACAATTAGTGTGTAGCTTTATGGCAAAATTAGCAAGTTTCGCATCGCCATGTATGAGCGTTTGATATACACACTGCTTAAGTGCTGTATCGATATTTTCTGCTTCAACTTTTAGGCTTGAATGTGTCATTCGCGCATACTCATCTGGACGAGTCGCTAAGTGCCAATAGCTACCTTGCGGCCAAAGCCCCTCAGCAGTGCTACTTAAATTAACAGCATGAAAATGTGCTAACCATCTAAGAATCGCATCAATATGAGCAGGGCTTGCTTGGGCTTGTTGATAACCACACGCGGTAAAATCAGCAAATAAGAGTGCTTGCTGGTTATTTTCTTGTACCGCGTTTAAGCAGGGAATAGCTGCAGCCTCAAGCGGTAACTGCCCACTAAACTGCTGATACCAATTAAATTCGACTAAATATGATTGCCGCTTTCTTGCTAATGCAAACTCACTTTGCGTGATCCGACTATGATTAATTTGCTGAGGGACTTCTATCGCTTTTATGACACATGCCTCACCGTTAAGTTTACAGCGAATAATTTCGCCGCAATCACTCCATACAGAGGCTGCATGCTCTATGTCTTTAATATCAGGAAAGTGCTTTTTAACAAATTGCCTTACGTTCATACAGTCATGTTTTAACGAAAAATCTATGGGCAATGGTAGGTGATATCCCTTTCGGGCACAATATTGCATCCCTAAGCTGAACTTTTTACACTGATCACACTCATTAAAAAAATAAGCGTATTTGACCTGAAAAACTCAGGATTAGATCCACGCATTTGATATGTTTTTAATCCATGTTTTTCTACCATAAGTCATCAAGCAAAAAGCGAGGGGCGGCTTATGAACACCACGGTAAAAGATTGGTACATTGTTGCTGTTATGGATGGTGAGCAATTGGTCGGTGAAGTGCTGTACGGTACAGTTATAGAAGATGCGACCATCCGCTTTTATGAAGGGGACTACGTGACAACATCAAGGATCGTATCAATAGATGTTAAGGCTCAGCAGATAATAACAGCAAGCAACTCTTGCTACGCTCTCAAGGGACGCGGAAAACGAGCTGTTATCGATTTAGACGATTTCGAAATGCTTCGCCACGGATTTTCGCCTGAGCAAATTAGGGCGTTAAATAGCTCATCGCCACTTTTAGCCCATTAGCACTGGCACCAAGCGGACTTTCATCAATCAACCACTACTACGTTGGAGCTAATAATGCCGACACACAAAATTGATTTTCACAATGCCGAATGCTCGGCCTGCCATAAAAAGCATGTCGATATTAGAACTGAGATAATTGCACCATCACCAGATAGACCAAACGCTATTCGCAAGAAAATTATCTTTCGATGCGAAGAACACCTCGATTGCGATGTCGATGAGATTGAAAAGCTTGCGCTAGTCAAAAAGCGTTTTCAAAATCTAGACGCAAATGACCTTGTTGATGGTGAAACTTTCCTAAAGCAATTGGACTCTGATTAAGTAAAGCATAAAGCAGGTCACCTAAAAAATTCAAAGTATTGCCAAGTATTAAAAAAATAGTAATTACTGAAATCCATAATACTTCCCAGTAATTGGAATGCCTTTGATGAGAATAGCCGTCTTATTCTAATCAAAAACAGGCTAATTTTGATTAGAATAAGGCGGCTTCCCAGCCCACCTCTTTTGGCATCAAGCCAAATAGAGTTAACTAAGTAGGAAGTGAGCTAGTCCCTATTAATTTCTTCAATGTTATCACTTAAGGAAGGTAGTCGCTTAGTCATTTCGTCATGATCTTCATGCTGCACTAATAAATGCATTACTGTTATATTTAATGCATTAATCATCGCATAACGATGATTGCCACCAAGTAATAGCACTTCACCATCAAAATGTGGTTGTGGCTTAGCAACTACAGGCGTTAAAGGATTCCCCTCACTACAATAAGCAATAACATGGGCAAGCTTGTCAGCAAAGCCTAGTTCCCATAATTCTTCTGGTGAGCGTTTATTGTAGTGGCATAAACTATTGTAAAATTCAGTTTGAAACACCCAGCAAAGCCTAAGGCCATCTGGATACTCTTTGGCATATTGATTCGGTGACATACCATCGAAAGCGAACCTAAAGTTATTAGGGCAAAGATCCCAATTAATATCAAACGAAGGCCAGAATTTAACTGGCTTGTCTATAATATTTTTTGCTTTGTCTTGAAGGCTCAACCTAAGCTCCCTGATTTTTCGATATTGCGCTAGGTCCCTACCATCATCTACTGCTTGGCTCTCCATGATCGATTCATGAGTAATACCTTCTGCTTCCATTTCCTTCAATATACTCTCAAAATCAGTCACGAATTACTCACGCAAAATTATAACGGGCTTATCACCATAATTACTTTCTAGATTAGAAAGTTCATCATATATCTCTTCAACTGAGATTGGCGAAGATATATTGGTTGATATTCTATCTAAGATAGTTATTTTCGGGCCATTTACTTCGTATTCTCGCTCCGTATCTTCACTTTTTACAATTTTATCCTCAGCGGAATACAACGTATAAAAAATGACATCACCTATGCGGTAAGCTATTGCGCCCAGCAATACAATTTCATCATCTAAATTTAACTTCCCGTCTACAACATCGAATGAAATACGAAATCGAATAGCATTCCCACTAAAAAAATCAAAAATACTAGAACATGATGGCGCTAAATACTCAACTTCTTCGAGGCTAACATAAATTTCATTTCCGACATCAAATAATCGTGCAATTCGCATTAACGTATTCAATGCCTCAATATTATCGGAGTAGTCAATACTATTTCCCTCAGAGTTGATACTTCCCAAAACCTCCTGTCCACTATCACCCTTTATTAAAACTTTAAAAGTATCGCCACTAGAAACATCAGAAATAAATTTCAAATGTTCTCTTAAATCTCTTAATTTAAAGGGCTTTACACCGAAATCAAATCTGAAATTTAAATTTTTACTATTGTGCTTAAGTGTAAGGTCAAAAAAGCTAGACTTATATCGTGACTTAAATAGAGGATGATTAAAGTCACCTAAGAACTGAGGAAAGTAGGCTTCAACATCAAACCTGTAATCATTACTGATACTACCTTTGCGAAATATCATTTTTGCTTTAGCAGTAGGCTCTAGGCGAGTTAACGACAGCTCAGCCGACTCTGCACTCAGATCAGTTTTTTCGTGCAACAGCCCAAATCGCTTTTCTACAGCAGCTATATTTGAGATGTTAGCCTTTTCTTTTAGGCCAAGATGCACATCAATAAGCGCTTCTAGGTTTTCTTTTCCTATTAGGTCAAACTTTATTTTTAAGCGCTCATCATCATACCCCACGTTTTCCAAAAAATTCTTTTTGCGATAGGTATAATCATTAAGATTGCCAATATAAGATTTCAACTTTTGCGATAGTGATGCACCTGTTAGCTCACTTAATAAATGGCTTTCATCATAATGAACGGTGTAACTCTTTTTATCTGTTGTAGCGATTAATTCAAGGACTTTTTCAATAAGCTCTTCATCCATATGCCTAAGAAAAGCCCTGATGGGCTGGTTAGTAGCGTCATATTCAATGAAAATGTAAAAACAAGGAAGTGGATCAACAGCCAATTTACGTAGATTAGGCAAATCAATAGATAGCTTTCGTTTTTGACCATCTGTTGCCTTGACCTGCACTTTACACTTTGGTGCAGACTGATGAACTGTTAGACCTGTGATTTCGTTGCTAAATGGAAACTCAACGATGAAATCCCAGCCCATTTTATCTTTAGTAGATTTGTTAGCGATTAAGCCAACTTCTGAACACCAAGCATAAAAGTGTGACTCACCTAGATCGCCCAAATCTCTCATTTCTTGACTTCCTTAATAGCTTTCGTTATTTCTTAAAATAAGAAAACCAGCTCCCGCTGGCTTTCGTTTGCTTGGCTTAGGTTGTCCCAAACTAAATCAAGGTATTAGCAGAGTGATTTTAAATCAATGGTTCTGCCCACCTTGATTCTTATATATTACCATTTTGCTCTCGCTTCTCGTTGATGAAAAGCATGATAAACATAAAGGCAATTACAAAATAAATTGCACTATAATTTCCAAAGTTTGCTTTTTTCTCTTCTAAATATTGCTCAAGGCTGTATAGCTGCTCTCCCTTAATATTAAGAGACATAATTTCTCCGCCATTCACATTAATATGAGAGCTAACCAAATCGCCTTCTTTTAGTTTATTTAAAGCAAATGCACAATTAAAAGCACCACCAATATGAGCAAATAGTGAAACCCCATTTTCCTTAGCTACGAGTTCAAGCACATCACTTGTACGATTCTTTGACGTACATTGAACCTTATCAATAGTAAAAGAGACCAATTTAGCTTCTTTTTCTATTTCAGTAAGATAGCTGCTAGGTTCAGTAAACCAAAGTTGCTTAATTCCTAAAACTAGAAACAAGACGGTTCCAAATAAAAAACATACTAGTTTGATGTTCATAGATTTAATTGTCCCGACTTAGTAGTTTTTAAGCGTATTAGCGTCATTGATGGCATTAATCACATCCATTGTATTTCCCGTACCATTATACAAATTCAAGGTTGATACACCTGCACCTCCTGCTGCAAAAGTCGATATATCAATTATTGTACCTGCGGCATTGTGCGGGTTTTCTATAAATGGAAATGCAGCCCTTGCGTCAGGGTGAGACAGTACATCCCCTAGGTATTGCTGGCTTGTAGTCATATTGTTTCCATTAACTAATGCATGAGTCTGATCTACACCATAAGCGATCATTGGCCCCCCCAATATACATCCCTTAACTGTCATGCAAGCCGCTAATCCACCAATAACTGATCCGCCAGCAGCTAATGTTTTAGATGGGTTATTATATGCAATACTTGCTGCATTAGCTGCACTATCAGCCGTAGTTGTAAGTGCATTACTAATTGAGTTTCCTAAATCAGTTAAAGCGCCCTCTATGCTACCTCTAATTTGTGCAGCTCCATCAGCAATACTTCTAAACCATTTAGCTAATGGGGCATCAGGCGATTCAAACTTGGGATGGTTGGCGTCATTATACGCTTTCATGAAGGCTGCGGTTATTGCACCATTTGCAAACTTACCACCTGTAACTTGGCTAACAGTACCACCGACGACAGCAGCGGCAACAACTCTTGCTCCCGTATCCTTGAAGGCTGCATCAATCTTGCCTCCTGCCATACTTGATACGCCTGCCGCAGCAAAACCATGTCCAAACTTACCACCAGAAAGGACACTACTTATTCCGCCTGCCATCCCTCGAATAAGTCCTTTTCCGAGTATATTCTGTATCCCGTTATTGGCAATTAACTCACCAGCACCGTAGAAAAGCGCCCCACTAAATGCTCCAACTAATGCCCCCTTTAGAGAGCCAGTTGCAACGTAACCAGATAATGCCCCTCCTGCAATTGCCCAAGCTAATCCAGCTCCAGCAGTCATCACTGTAATGCCTATTTGAACAATCGTTTTCCAATACTTCTTAACAAACTTAGTCAATGACTTAAAGAAATACCCACTCGGATCGGTATAGCTCATCGGATTATTCAAAACATAACTATAACGGTTATAGTTTTGGCTATTCATTGGAGCTTGAATATGCGGATCAGCCTGAAGGAATCGTCCCAAGGTTGGATCGTAGATCCGACCGTTCATATGGATAGTGCAGCTTTAAGAACCTTTACGAACCTTTAAGAGTGGAAAACATCTGACCTTTAATGTACTTAAGAAACTTATAATAACGAGGCTAAAAATTTTGTAAATGGTACAATATCTTCACCAACGCTAGCAGCTTCTAATACTTGCATATACTCGTCTCGTCGCTCCATAGGTACAACAGTCCATGGGTAACCGCCAGAGGCCATCATTAAATTCATAATGAACCTGCCCATTCTGCCGTTACCATCAAAGTAAGGGTGGATGTAAACGAAAATGAAGTGCCCCAGTACCACTCTGACTGCTGCATTACCCTCCTCTGCGAGTAAATCGAAAAATGTCGGCATCATGTCGCGTACCGCATCTCGATTAGGGGGAGTATGCATAGACTGGCGAATATAAACAGGCCCTGTTCGGTAACCAGCTAAGTCCGATTGTTTAATAATACCAGCCGCAACACTTGGGCCAAATAAGGCAAGGTAACAATCACTGTGCGTCTGTTCCAATACGTCACCAGAGTTCTTACCTTCTAATACTGCTAAAACGGCTTTTTTAACTTCTTGGAACGCATCCCAGTAACCTTTAGCAGCCATGGTATCTAGGTGCTTTTTACTCTCGTCTGAACCATCAATTTGCCAGTTACCTGAACGAACAAGTTCAATTAGTTCACGAGTCACTCGATAGCCTTCAATAGACAGTGAGTGGTAGGCGTCGGTAACGTACTTGTCTTCTACTTCTGCCATGTAGGTTTCGATGTCGATGGTTTGGTGTGGTTGTTCAGGGAAGTGCGCAATAACACTTTCACGCATTTGCGCCCACATTAACCGCATGCGATTAACATAGGGCGATACATCACGACGACCAAAACTCACCTGTAAATTCTCGGCGAATGGGTCTTCTTCTTGCACTTTCAAATCGGCTGCCTGCATACCTTTTAAGATATTGTCAGCAATTAGGTCGCGGCCAATATTTCTAAAAGCCCCCACTAATCTGCCTGCAATCACGCTGTGATTACCGGCAAGTAAAACAGACAATACGTCTGATGCATCTGTCACCATTGATAAGGCTGTACGCATTAAGATGGGTGCATTTTTAAATTGGTTAGCCGAGCAATAAACCAGTGCTGAAGCCAAGCTGTATACGTTTAGTCCTGCTACGTTTTTAATATACTCAACATCAGGTAAATTTAACCTAACATCGAAAATAGAGGTATTGTGTAAAAAAGCGGTGGGTTTATTGTTGCCTTTAGGCGAACGTACCAGCAATTGTTGAGGTACGGTTCTATCGCCAATATGTAGACTAAGTGATTGCTCAGGTGAAAGACACCAGGCATTATCGAAACGTTCCGATAAATATGCACCGCAAAAATCCCAGAAAGAAGTATACCAAGATGTACTGTCGCCCGGCTTTTCATCTGGCATAGCCGGTATGTACCAGCCTCGAATAACTTCGCGAATAAAGCCATGCTTCAAGAGCCGCTCTCGATGCACTCGACTAAGTTGCTTTGACTGAATGGCTACAACTCCTGACTCCTGAAGCTGTTGTAATTGCTCAAGCGAAGCTGCCAGTTTTTGTGATATGTCATTCATGTTCGCTCCAACCATTACTTACGATACTTACCCGTTATTAACTTCATCGCTAGGTTTTAGAGTTATATCATTTATAGGTTTTAATGTCATATCATTTATAGGTTTTAATGATATATCATTTATAGGTTTTAATGTTTCTAGGTAAAGCTAGTAATGAAGATAAACACAACACATCACGGGTTGAGGTCTTTTTTCCACAATCGTACTTACTTAAGAGTGATGCAACTGAAAATATTCATCGAATTCAAAGTATATCTGCTTGGGGTTCATAATGCAGGTCTGTTGTATATTTTGTACCATGGCTATGTTGAGTTATTCCATTCGCTTAATTACGGTCTATTTTTAGGCAATAAAAAACCCGTGTTAAACACGGGTTTTTAAAGATAAAGTCCTAAAACTGCTGAGGACTTGCATTGTTGAATGACTTATTCGTTTACCACACTTTTAAGTGGGTTAACTGGCTTTGCATTATCGTCTAGCAAGTTCATATCAAAATCGAACTCGTCAACGCGAATAGCTTTTTCGCGTTTCTTGTTATAATCGATTAATTGCGCATATTCTTGCTCATTAATTACGTTAGCAACAAGTGCGTTATCAAGTGTTTCTGCAAAACGAACGCCCGGTTTAATTGTTTTAGCACGCAATGCTTTCTTCACTTTTGCAAGTAGTTCAAGACACGCCATTTTCGCTTTGTAAGCCTGCTCATTGATGTAATGACCATCACCTTCAATTGGCGTTACTAAGTGCGTGATTTGTGCCTTAAACGCAGTATCCATTTGTGCTTGTGTTGCTAGCTCACGAATTAGATCATCGCTAATTTTCGGCATTTTCATCGAATAATTCATGGTGATGAAACGCATGAACTTACGCGTACCACTTGCAGGGAAGTTATCTAAGAACTTGTGCAGTGCTTCTTCAGCACTTTGCAGTGCAAAGCGTGTTGCATAGTGGAAATACGGCGCAGCTTGCTCGCGTTCACTGCTTGCTACTTTTTGCTCGTAGTACTTAATTGATGCCATGGCAGCGTATAAGAAACTCATTACATCACCTAAGCGTGCAGATAGCATTTCTGCTTGTTTAAGCTTGCCACCTAACACAAGTAACGAGAAATCAGCATAAACAGCTAACTTAGCCGACAGCTTTTGTGCCGCTTTTTCGTAATCGCGAACTTCTGGTAACGGCGACTTAGCACCTGCTGTAAATGGTAATACACCTAAGCGGAATGCACGTAAGCTGTTCGCGACACTGTAGCCCACTGTTTTACGTAAAATACGGTTAAATTCTTTATCTGCGTTTTTGTCTTCACTATGAATAGACTCAACCATAGATTGCAGATATGGGTGACAACGCATTACACCTTGTCCAAAAATCATTAGGTTACGAGTAAGAATGTTCGCACCTTCAACCGTAATAGCAATCGGTTGAGCAACATAGCCACTGGCTAAAGTATTTTGCGGACCATTTTGAATCGCTTTACCTGCTTGAATATCCATTGCTGAATCGAGCACATCACGGCCAATTTCAGTCATGTGGTACTTTGCAATTGCAGTCACAACCGATGGTTTTAAGCCCATGCCTAAACCTTCGGTTGTTAGTACGCGCATAGCTTCTTGTAGGTATGTTTTACCTGCAATATCAGCTAGTTTCTCTTGGATACCTTCAAATTGACCAATCGCTAAACCAAACTGTTCACGAACAGCAGCGTATTCAGAAGCCCCTTTAAATGCCACTTGTGACGAGCTAACACCTAGCGCTGGAAGCGAAATACCACGGCCAGCACCTAAACAGCTCACCAGCATCTGCCAACCACGACCAATGTTCTTTTGACCACCAATGATGAAATCCATTGGCACGAATACTTTTTCGCCACGAGTGGTCCCGTTATAAAAACGGATGCCCATTGGGTCATGACGATTACCAAGTTCAACACCTGGGTGATCTTTAGGAATAAGCGCACAGGTAATACCTAGGTTTTCTTTGCCACCTAGTAAACCATCAGGGTCAACAACTTTAAACGCTAAGCCTAATACAGTCGCAATGGGTGCAAGCGTAATGTAACGTTTGTCCCATGTGATCTCTAAGCCTAAAACTTCTTCACCATTAAATTGACCACGTTTAACAACACCAATATCTGGAATGCCACCGGCATCAGAACCCGCTTCAGGGCTCGTTAACGCAAAGCATGGAATGTCACGACCATTCGCAAGGCGAGGTAAGTAATGATCTTGTTGCTCTTTAGTACCAAAGTGCAGTAATAGCTCACCTGGGCCTAATGAATTAGGCACCATAACCGTTACCGCGACCGCAGAACTCTTCGTTGCAATCGTGCCAACAATTGTTGAGTTTGCATAAGGGCTGAACTCTAAACCACCAAATGACTTAGGAATAATAAGCGAGAAAAAACGCTCTTTTTTCAAGAAATCAAGAATGTAATCAGGAAGATGAACGCCATTTTGGATTTCAGAATCATCAATCATCGATAATAATTCTTTAACAGGGCCATCTAAAAACGCTTGCTCTTCGGCGCTCAGCTTTGCAGCGGGTACATCACGAAGTGCATCGAAGTCAGGTTTACCTTGGTAGATTGAACCTTCTAACCAAACATCACCTGCATCTAACGCTTCTTGTTCTGTAATTGAAATACTAGGTAATACTTTTTTTAATTTTGTACGTAAGCTCATAATAAACTCATCCGACCAGACAGTAATACCTACATTACGTCATAAATTGCACAATAGATCAATTGGTCCAACCAGTTTTTTTAACATTTTTTTATATTTATTTTTTCCTTGCACGCTAAGCACTTGAATATATTGAACTTACACGTGTACGCTCAATTTCGATTTTTTACATCAAAATAGTTAAACCTAAAGGATTAAAATAAAAAGCCCAACTAAAAAGTTGGGCTTAGGAATAAATAACGTTAAAGCTCGTCTTCGATAGGAAATAAAGAGATAAACCATACTTGAAAACGCCGCCAAGACGAGGTTTGTGGCTCTTCATCAAATTGCTGATTACTTATGGTATCAAGCCAAATTAGTTCGTCATCATCTGGGCTTTTTAACTCAACTTTCCACGCATACTCAGGCATCTTTTTATCAACCCAGTGGGCTAAAAAGCCGCTCAACTTTTCACTGTCTATTAGTACGCCCATTTCGGTATTTAAATCAAGTGATCGCGGGTCAAGATTCATGGTACCAACGAATATTTTTTCATCATCAAATGTCATCGTTTTTGCGTGCAGACTTGCCTGTGATGATCCGGTAACCTTTCGGCCTGCTTTTCGTTTAATTGCCACTAGGTCACTTGGTTTTAGCTCCCACAATTTAACACCGCCACGCACTAAGTCAGCACGGTATTTTTTATAGCCCGCATGCACAGCAGACACATCCGTAGCAGCCAGCGAATTAGTCAGCACAGTAACATCAACGCCCTTTTTAACCCAGCTGGTTAATAACTGCGTACCTTGCTCGCGAGGAATAAAATACGGCGATACAATAATAGCCTTGCGCTTTGGCTCTCCCATCTTTTTAAACAATGAAGGCGACATATTTGCCGACTTTTCATCGACATCATTCATTACTTTATCTGGGTGATCGTAAAATAAGGTCGACTCCTGCCAGTCAAACTCTATTTCATCGTTAAGCAAACGATTTACAAAGGCACTTTCACGTAATTGTTCAACATAATTGCTTTGCTGATTGTCTGCTACATAATTTTCTAGTGTCTTGGTTATCTCGATAAGTGATTGTTCATCACGCTCACCATGTAAATTTTGAACAGGGTATGAAAGTGTGTGATTCCAATATAAATCAAATGCATCTGAGGCTTCTGGCACAATATCACCCACGCTCATGACATCTAAATCGATAAATTCAGAATGATCTTCTGCTGAAAAGTAAGCATTACCAATATTACGCCCCCCCGTAATAAAAATACGGTTATCGACGATAAAGCTCTTGTTATGCATGCGTCTAGAAAGTTGGCTGTAGTTAGTTATAAATCCCAGAGCCCTAAACCGTCGATTTGGGAACGGGTTAAACAGCCTAACCTCAACATTTGGATGAACAGCCAGTGCTGCTAAATCAAGCTCACTGTCGGCTTGCGATAAGTCATCAAGCAGTAAGCGAACCCTCACTCCTCTTTCTGCCGCTTTCAGCAAAAACGCGGTAAATAAAATGGTGGTTTGTTGTCTATGGTATAAATAATACTGCACATCAATGGTGTGCTCTGCAGAATCAATCAGTGCAAGCCTTGCGACGAAGGCATCGACACCATCTACCAAAGGATAAAACCCTGACAAACCAGGATGATTACTACCCACAGCCTCTCCTATTGTACTCGGTGTATCAGCAGAAATAGCGTAACTTGGTTGAATAGATTCCCTTGAAGGCAGCTGCGCACAGCCCGTTATAGTAAAGATAAGTACTGCACAAAAAGTTGCTTTAAAAGAGTTTATTATCATGGTTCCCTACCAATGATGACCAGGTGATACCAGTTCGCTACATTACATGATGTATTTTGAGACAAAAAAGCCTTGTTTGTAACAAAGCACACGTTTCGTTATTTAGTCTGATTGTGCAATTGCATATGCCCGTACTGCTACAAGCAGCAACTTTTAACGCTGCACGCATCGGGTTTATCCGCCAAACCGAACAAATAACACGTACGATACACACATAACACTTAGATATAACGTAATAAATGAAAGGCTTAAAAGCAAATAAAAACTGGAATCAAGGGGTAAGGAGCAAAGAAAAGAAGTAATTAAATGAAGAGCAAGTACATTAAGCGACTTGCTCTGTAATGTCAGCGATTTCGATAAGTTTACGATTAAGGATTTTTTTACAGCAACCACAGCACTTGCCGCACTGGCTACCTACCTGCAACTCTTTTGATAGCTCACGCATTGTCATTGCGCCGTTATCAATCGTTTGTTCGATTTTTTTATCCGTTACACCATGGCATAAACAAATATACATGAATGCAAACCACTCTCAATTACATTTAATAAATGCATATTAATCTAAACGGTAATAGTTCGCAATAGTATTATGAGCAATATTTGCTGTAATTTTAGCCATAGCCACATTGAAATAAATGCAGCTGCCATTTTCCCTTTATGTTTTACTAAGTTAGCTGCAACTTTGAACAATGAAAATTTTTATCTTTTTTGTTCGTTGTGCCGATGATTATTTGTGTACCGCTCATCATCCAATGCCAGCAATATGTTCATTAACGCAAACAATTTTATATCCGCCGAGATAAGCCAGCATGTCGTTCATAAAGTAAGTGTGTGACATTGATGAAAATTAAGTAAAAAGCATTATTATTTTTACTTTATTGTACTATTTTGATCCTTCTATATTTACTCGCCGTATTCCTAACTGAAATGGACACGTCGTAACGTCCGAACATAAAAAAATATATAAGGAACAACGATGAGATATTTACTCTTATTAAGCAGTATATTGTTCATCAGCGCATGCAGCGATGATAACGACGACAACAACGTAGAAATTATAACTCCCCCTCCTGTTCAGGAATTTAGCCCCAGTAAAACGTATTCCGTGACGCTGAGCGGTAAACAAGAAGTTCCTATGAATGCCTCTATGCAGACAGCAACAGCAACCGTAGAGCTAGATGAAAGCTTAATGCAGTTCCGCGCAACTCTTGATGCGAGTGCAGTCGAAGGGTTTAGTGCTGCTCATATTCATGACGGTGATTTAGGTGCTAATGGCGACGTTGCATTCACTTTTGAATCCACAAGTGAGGGCATGTACGAGGTTGCTATTACTGACCTCGACGAAGCTTTAATAGCCGATTTAATGGATGGTGATTGGTATATCAATGTTCACACCGAAGAATTTGCAAATGGCGAGTTACGCGCCCAAATCGTTCCTGATACAACAAGTATCATTACTTTCGCCTTAAACGGCAGCCAACAAGTACCTATGAATGACACTGATGCCATGGGATACGGATACGCCTCGTACGACAGTGCGAGCACAGAGTTACGCTTGCGAGCAGTCACCATGGGTGTAGACGACGCCACAGCAGCTCATATTCACACTGGTAAGTTAGGCTCTAATGGTGATGTGTTTGTCACATTAGAACAAGACGATGAAGTGATGACTGATTGGGTTGTACCAGAAGGTACCACTATCGACAGTGACACGTTAGCAGTCCTGCTTGATGGTGGGCATTATGTCAATGTACACACACCTGAATTTGCAGGCGGTGAAATTCGTGGTCAAATACTAACAGATAACTATGCTGTTGCTACCTTTGATTTAAGCGGCTCTCAAGAAGTCCCAATGGTGACCACCACAGCAGAAGGTGATGGCTATGCCCTCGTCGACACCACTGACTACAGTGTGGAACTCACGGTGGTAACTTCTGGTTTAGATGACGCAAGCGCAGCGCACATTCACACCGGTCGAATTGGTGAAAATGGCGATGTGTTAGTCGCGTTAGAACAATCAATGGATGATCCAAATGTATGGAGGACACCCAGCAACACCATGATCAACGCTGATATTTTTACCGTACTAGCATCAGGCGGCCATTATGTGAATGTTCACACACCAACAAACACAGGTGGCGAATTGCGTGGTCAAATTCTTACTAGTAACTATGCATTTACCAGCTTTAAATTAAATGGTGCTCAAGAAGTACCAGCGGTTGACAGCGATGCCAGCGGCGAAGCGTATGCACTCGTCAACATGAATGATTATAATCTAGAGCTGCGTGTTAACACGACCGGTGTTGATGACGCGACTGGTGCTCACATTCACACAGGCCGAATTGGAACAAACGGCGAAGTACTTGTTGCACTTGAACAATCACCAACCGATTCAAGTAAATGGATGACACCTGAAAACACCCAGATTAATGCTGATATATTCGCAGTGCTTGCGTCTGGTGGTCACTATGTCAATGTTCATACACCAGCAAATGCAAGTGGCGAAATTAGAGGACAAATCCTAACCGATAATTACCAACTTGTGACCTTTCCTTTAAGCGGTATGCAAGAAGTGCCCGCTGTTGATACTACAGCATCGGGCAGCGGTTATGCTCTTGTCAATATGGATAACTATCACCTTGAGTTAAGAGCACTCACCCAAGGCGTGAGCGATGCTACAGCAGCCCATATTCATACAGGCCGTATTGGCATGAATGGTGAGGTGCTTGCAGCACTGGCGCAATCTGCAGATAACGTTAACCTGTGGGAAACACCTGAAAACACCATGATTAATGCAGATATATTCGCAATTCTCGCGTCGGGCGGTCATTACGTTAATATTCATACCCCAGCACACCCAAACGGTGAACTACGTGGTCAAATTTTAACGGATAACTATGTATTTGTTACCTTCCCATTAAGTGGAGCCCAAGAAGTCCCAGCGGTCACGACTGACGCATTTGGTGATGGCTATGCATTAGTCAACACCACTGATTACAGCGTAGAACTGCAAGTTTTAACCTCCGGTGTGAGCGATGCCTCAGCCGCGCATATTCATACAGGGGTTGCAGGTGAAAATGGCCCTGTTCTTGTTGCCCTAGAGCAAGATGAAAGCGATATGAACCGTTGGATGACCAGCACTGGCACGATGATAAATGCTGATATTTTCTCAGTACTCGCCATGGATGGACACTATGTAAATGTGCATACTCCCGCAAACCCAAGCGGTGAGTTAAGAGGTCAAATTCAATAAAGCTTTACCTTTACATTCCTTACTATTAAGGCCAAGCAGAACTTGGCCTTTCTTTTAGAAAGTGGTAAGGAATTTAGAGAAAGGATTCTAATCAGAGAAGAGTCACTTCAGAGTGCTAGGCTTTGGATTCAAATTAAAGCTTCTACTTTTGGAACAATTCTTTTATTAACTCACCTGAGTTTATATCAAAAATATATGATTTAGAAATTCCGCAGTGATCAATATCTAGTTTAGACTTGGAGATAATATCACCTTTTAAAATAACTGCGTTTTTCATTAAGAAACTTACAACGATCTCATTTTCAGTACTTTCAACATACGCCTCAAAACAATTAATATCCTTTGCGTTCGTGGCAAACTTTGAATAAGCAGTTGTAATAGCTTTAGCACTCTTAATATCTATTGTCGTAGCAACTATATTCTCCTGCATCCCATGTAATAATGGAGAAGAAATGGCCAGCAGAACATATAATAAAAATCTAATAATCATCAAAATTTCTTCACTCTTATTTTTCCTGAAGGACTACCCAGCACTCTCGTATACTCTTCACCTCGGGTCTTGCGATATTTCTCTATAGCCGCAGCAAAAGCCCTACCTGTTTTTCTATCTTCGCTTGAAAACCTGTCGCTATCGAATTCGTCACTCCGCCTTGTAGTCCTTACAACTTTTCCATCGCTTTCTTTTGAATAATCTCCATGAGAATGGTAGTAACCAACCAATGTTTTAGCGTTTCCTTCAAAACCGACTCCTGTCTCATCACCTTTCACTGGATCACTTGCAACATATTTTACGATTTCTTTACCATCTTTGTCTTTTGAAACTACTCTATTTATCGTGCCACCATACTCTAGATTATCTTATGTAGATTTATCATTAATATGTTCGACCACATCCTTTCCTGCTTATTCAGGTGTATCAAATGGATCTCTCGGCTGTGACCATCAGGGTCTATATACCTATAAGGGTTATTATATGCGTAATTAAATCTATTTAACCCTTGAACACTACCTCTAGAGAAGTTCTCAAGAGAACCAACAGGATCATTCGAATAAAAACGCCCGATAACTGGATCATAGTATCGTGCCTGCATATAAATTAGCTCAATACTGTCTAAGCATTACTCACTATCGGACATTATCTCAACTAATCTGGCAATAACAGCCTTTGGCATCAGAGTTAATAAAACGACTATTAAATCCTGCGCGTAAGTTTGCAATTACTAGCTCCACAAAGCCGTTTTGGCTTGAGCATGCTAAACCTTTTGATAATGGGCCGGCGTAAACAAGCTGTTGCTCTTTTGATACTAGGATAGCTGCAGGTTGTGCTGGTAAGAGTCTGGCAAGGGCTGGGGTAGGCGTTAAATTAACAACATGAATGCCATTATTTAGAGCATATTCTGACAAGTTCTGAATATGAGGCTGTGAACGGGTTGAACATACACAGCTGTCCTCATCAACAATATAAAGTGTATCGGCATGGGTTAACTCGATACCCTTTGATTTTATACCCATCGTAGCGTGAAAAGATTGCAACCAATTAGCTTGAGCCATTTTGTTATCAGGATCAAAAACCTGTGTTTGTTGCTGATAAGCAAGGTACAAAGCGAATACCACCGCGAATACCCACCCTATAGCTGCAATTACAATCCCTAACTTGGCATTATTTAAATTTGGCAATACCTTGCTCCAATACATCGATACTCACGTCAATTAACTGTACGCGCTCAGTTAATTTTTCAATCATTTCATTGTCATTGGCTTGGTTTTCAATCAGTGTTTGAGAGTTTTCTGCAATTGCACGCGTGTTTGCCGCTTGGCTTTGTACTACATGAGCAACTGATTCTGAGCTCGTAGCAGCTAAGCTTACTTGCTCTGTCATAACACTAATCTGTTGTTTCATTTGCGAACTAATTGCGGTCAATTGTTCTATAAGTGCAACACTGCCTTGCATTGAATCCGTAGAAGAGGCACTGTTTTGCAACAGGCTTTCTAGAGTTTGAGTTATTTTATCTGTGGTATTTTTACTCCGTGTGGCAAGATTTCTGACTTCATCTGCAACAACGGCAAAGCCTCTTCCTTGTTCACCTGCCCGCGCAGCTTCAATTGCGGCATTAAGTGCCAGTAAATTTGTCTGCTCTGCTATTGATGAAATCTCATTTAATAAGTCAGATATATGGCTACAAGCACTGACTAATTGAGAAATATTTTTATCGGCTTGATGTAAATTATTTGCGAGTTCAGCAGTTTTACTGTCGGTATTAGCAACTTCATTTAACGCTTCTTTTGCACTTAAATGTAAGTGTTTAAACTGTGTTTGCAGTTCTGTACTTTCATGTTCAACCTGTGAAAACCCCTCTGCTACTCGCTCGCCAGACTCAGCAATATCTAAAGAGAGTCGCTCACGCTTTGTTGCAAGCTCATGCAACTCATCATGTACTTTTACAAGTTGATTAGATTGATCTTTTAATACACTACTTTGGCTTTTAACATCGCCAACAACACGTGAAAGAAACCCTAAGAGTCTATTAAAACCTGCCACAGCTTCACTGTGCCTTTCATCTGCTCTTAAGCCGATGTTAATGCTATTTTCGTTCGCCATGATTTGTTCGGTTGTGTTACTTAACGATAAGCCTGCGCTGCGCTCTCGTTGTAATGTTTTGGCTATGTAACCCGCTACAATTGCTTCAACAATAGCGTAGGCTGCGTGGATAAGTACGGTGCTAAAAAACAGCCTGTCTGGGTCGAATACATAAACGCCCGCATCATTTATTTGCAAATAATAAAAGCTCAAATGATGAACAGCTACAAACGCTAAAGCGGTTATAAACACGCGCCACTCAACAAACATGATAAGAACAGCCATCAATATAAAAATTTCAAAATGAACTTCTATGAGACCAAAGCTTTGTTGAATATGTAAAAATGAAAACATCATACAACCCGCAGCCACTATGTGCGCTGTTAATGCGCTGTCGGGGTGTTTGTGTAACATCCATAAAGGCAGTGAAAGCAAGATAAGGCCAGTGAGCACACCAGATAGCAAAGTAGAAAACACAACCCCTAAAATTAATGACTCTAAAAATAATAGGATGAACAAATAGGTAAAAAGGCGACTAACACTGGTCATAACTAAAGCCTTAAAAATTAAACTAATTCACTAAATAAAACGCAGACTCCGTCTTACGAAGAAACCTGCAACATAGTTCACTTAATTAACTGTAAAACAGTTCTAAACTGCGTTGTTCCCGCTTTTTCTAACCATTGAAATAACACGCTTTCAGCACAGGTAACAATTGCACCCACTGCACTCAATTGTTTAATGGCTAATGCTTTATGCTGTTTATTACGCGATGCTATTGCATCTTCAACAACAAACACCTGATAACCGGCCGCGATTAAATCAAGACTTGTTTGTAACACACAGACATGTGATTCAGTCCCAGTCACAACAATTTGCGGTCTTTGATACTCAGCGAGCATATGAATAAACCCAGGCTCTACACAGGCACTAAAATGCATTTTTTCATACATATTCGTGCTACGGATAAAGGACTTTAACTCAGGACTCGTTCTCCCTAGTTTGCTTGGATTTTGTTCAGTAAATATAAATGGTATATCCAATAATGACGCTGTCTTTAATAACTTTGATGTATTTTCAACAACAACGGCAAAGTCAGTAATGACAGGAGCAAGCCCTGCTTGTTCATCAATAACTAATAGAATGGCCTGCTTTTTTTGGCAAATAAACGAATGGCGCATTTCATTCCTTAACGTACTTTAACTAAGGTATTTATAGCACATACACTCATTTTATGTTTCGCGTGCGACTATTTACTAAATTATCTTTTCAGGGGCCTCAATTACATCCATAATTGTGCTATATTTTGTTAAAAGTTTTGCGCAAATAATAATTTAGGGTTAATCAGTCAGTGCCTAAACATTTCCATTTTGTTTTCATTTATCTTTTTTTAGCGCTTATTCCTAACGCGTATGCACAAAACTATGCACTGCAAATGCAACGTATTTCAACAGATGAAGGACTCACACAAGGCAGTGTAACGAAAGTAATTCAAGATGATTTAGGCTTTATTTGGATTGGTACTTACCAAGGCTTAAACCGTTATGATGGCTACCAAATGGCGGCGTTTGCGGGAGAACATATTCTCGATCAGCGCCAGATAAATACGTTAGCCAAAACTCGCGACGGAAGAATATTTGTAAGTACCGAGTTTTCGGGCGCTTTTTTTATCGATCCTAAAACACTCAAGGTAGAAAAAATTTACGCTGGAAAGCTCGACCCAGAAGACGCGTTTTTCTCACCTATACTCGCTTTAACAGAAGACGATAGTTATTTTTATTTTGCTATTGCTCAGCATGTTTACTCTTACCACAAGCAATCAAAAAAGTTCTTACATGAGTTTTCTATAAACAAAGAAGAGCATATTGTACGAGCCCTCATCATACATGATAACTTTTTGTATATGGGTACATCTAATGGCTTGTTTTCTAAAAACTTAGCCGATGACCATATTTCAAATATTCCATTAACAGAAAAACTAAAAGTCACGGATGACAACAAAAACGTAAAATTATTGCGTGTAGATCCGCAACTAGGGTTACTTGTTGGCACTGTTGAGGGCATGTATGCCATCCCCTTTGATAACAAACGTTTGTTCGCATTTGGTAGCGTTAAGTTATTAATTCCTGAGTTAAATATTTGGGACTACTCGGCAAGCTCTTTTGGTGAGTATATAGTTACAGAAAAAGGGTTATATGAATTCAACCGTCAAACTTTGTCAGTTGAATATATTCTTCGCTTCGATCAAAGTAAATTCAACATGACCGACAACACCATCCCTGACATGATGGTTGATAAAACAGGGTTACTCTGGCTAGCATCTCGCTCACAAGGGGTATTCACATGGTCCACCCTAGCGAGACGGTTTAAGCATATAGAGTTAAAAAACGACACCAATAACTTTAACAATAATGTATGGTCTGTTGTACAAGATAAAGACCACACCATTTGGATCGGGACCGATAATGGTCTAATGAAATACAACCAACTAACCAAACGAGCTCAAGCATATTTAACAAGTGCCGACGAAAAAGCATTCCACGGTGAGTATGGTATTTTTGGCGTTGCAGAAGCAGAAATCGAAGATACAAAACGTTATTTGTGGGTGATGAGATACATGGGGTTAGTCCTTTTCGATAAGCTCACAGGCAAACTGGTTCCCTTAAAAGGTGATGAAGAAACAGTACGTATTTTAACAACTTATACAAGTTGGGGGTTTCACGTGATTGGACCCGATCAGTTCGCATTTATTAACGATAATGATTTTTATAGATACGATGGTAAAACGGGTGAACTACGCGTTATAGAAGGCCTAAAAGAACAAGTTGAAATTATTAATGCAAATGGTTTTCTAAAGCCATTGCCAACCCACCCTAATGAGTACTTATTGAGTATGTCGGGCAAGCTTTATCGCTATAACGAAGAAACACAAAAGCTGACATTACTATACCAAGTCGAAAACTATAACCCATCGGCCTTCTTTGTTACCACTGATTGGATTATTGATTACAACAACACACTGTGGCTAGCTTCTTCAGATGAAGGGCTGATAGGTCTTGATGCCGAAAACTATGAAGTAAAATACCGCATAAATACGCAATCAGGTTTAAAAGCTAAATCAATTTTTGGCTTGCAAATTGATCGCTTTGGCTTTTTATGGATGAGCTCTCAAAATGGCTTATACCGTTTAGACTTAAGTTCGTTAGAACTCGACCGCTACTTTATTCGTGATGGCCTTGCCGTTAATGAATTTAATTACGATGCTGATGCAACATTACATAATGGCCAGTTGGCTTTTGGATCTACGCGCGGTGTACTGCTTGTGTCTCCTGAAGATTTCTTATCGTCACCTGTAGAGCCTGGTAATGTAAAAACAGAAATTACTAATGTGTCTTTGCTTTCTCGAGAATTAAATTATCATCCCTATAAATACGTTGATGATCCGCTACAATTGACCGCTGATGATATGGGATTAGAAGTCAGTTTTTCTAACTTTGACACTATAAATAAAGACAAAACGGTGTACAAAGTTACGCTTGAAGGCCCTACATCACTTCATTACGACAGACTAACAACAAACAAAGTGTTTTTCACAAAATTACCTCCTGGCGATTATACGTTATCTGTTTCTTCAGTGTCTGACCTTAATAATATTATTTCTGAAAGTAGGCAATTACGCTTTAAAGTTGCCTATGCAACGTGGTCATCCCCCCTTGCTTATACCTGTTATACGATGATAACACTGGCCATTTTGTTTTTTATTTTCTGGCAATATCAAGCCCGTCAAAAAGCGATTCGTAAAGCGCACGATGAAGTATTAAAGTCTCAACAACAAACTGAATTAGCTTTAAGCAGTAATAAAAGTGGCGTATGGGAGGCTAACTTGGCCGAGCAAACCTTTTTTAATAGCCGCTGTGCAGTGGAGCTTGGCTACAGTGAATTTAAAGACAGTCTGCCCATTGTAGATTTCATACAACTTATTCACCCTCTTGACCGCCGATTAGTTATCAGCCAATGGGAATCATTTTCTAAACAATTAAATAATGAACAATGGAATGTAACATACCGATTAAAGCACAAAAATGGAGAGTGGCTTTGGTACCAAGATGTTGGCCGTGTTGTTGAAACAGATGATGATAATAAACCGTTAAAAATTTCAGGTATTTACACCAATATCACAGAGCAAAGAGCCAATGCTCAACAAGCAGCTGTGCTAGGTGAGGCCTTTAGTCAAATTAACGATTGGTTACTTATTTTAGATAGCCAACTTAAACCGTTTTCAGCAAATACGAGCTTTAGCGAAGCCTTTTCAACACCTAAAAATATTACTGACTTAACAGTTAAAGACTTTATCGGTGCGATTGGCAAATCTCATTATCTCGAATACTTAAATGTACTAAAAACACTTAAACCTAAACAAAACTGGAAAACAGAAGCCTATATTCGCACACTAAAAAGCCCTGCTCATCCAGTCCACATCAGTGTCACTGCGGTGGCCAAAGACAGCCAAAGCATTAACTATTATGTTATTGTTATTTCAGATTTAACAGAGCAAAAACGAGCTGAAGATGAACTTCGCTACTTAGCAAATTACGATCCTTTAACAGGGCTTCCTAATCGCACATTAATGCACTCTAAAATTAATAGTTGTATAAACAGCTCTAAAAAACGTAACAAGTTAGCAGCACTGTTGTTTATTGACCTTGATAAGTTTAAACCGGTTAATGATTCATTTGGTCACGCTGTGGGTGACCAATTACTGTGTAATATTACTCAACGCGTAAGCTTAATTTTGCCTGAAAACGCTGTTATTGGCCGCCAAAGTGGTGACGAATTCTTAGTGTTGGTCAAAGATCTGCATTCTCCTCAAAGTCTGAGTGAACTGGTTAAAAAGCTAACCGAAGAGCTCGCGAGCAAAGTAATTATCGATGACTTTTCTATTAATATTTCAGCCAGTATCGGGGTTGCACTCTACCCATTTGATGCCAAAACGGCAGACGACTTAATTCGTAATTCTGATATAGCAATGATGCATGCGAAACAATCTGGCAGAAATAACTTTAAGTACTTTACCGAGCAAATGAATAATCAGCTGACAAAAAAACTGTTGCTCGAAAACGCGTTAAAAGATGCCTTTAAAGATGATGAGCTATTTAATAATTATCAGCCTATCGTTAATGCGAAAACGAAAGAAATACATGGGGCTGAATTATTAATGCGATGGAGAAACGAGCAAGGGTTTGTTTCGCCTGCTGAATTTATTCCCATTGCAGAAGAAATTGGTTTAATAGAATTATTAACTGAACAAGCACTCGATCGCGCTCTGACTGAGCTATTGCCACTACTTCGCGCAAATCCGCACTTTTACTTGTCGTTGAACTTATCGCCAATGCACATTTTAAAGTCTAACTTAACTGAGCGATTACTCATGATTCTGAGCAATCATTTAATTAAACCTGTTCAGTTACGACTTGAAATAACAGAAAGCACGCTACTCGAAGATAAAGAAAAAGCATCAAAACAATTAAAAATGCTAAAAAATGCAGGGTTTAAACTTCTTTTAGATGATTTTGGTACGGGTTACTCATCACTGACTTACTTAAGCCAGTTCCCTATTGATGTGATTAAGATAGATCAGAGCTTCGTACGCAACATTGGCTTAGATAAAAGCAACGAATCAATCATTCGTACTATTCATGCACTCTCGTCAAACCTTGGCTTATATTGTATTGCTGAAGGGGTGGAAACTCTCGACCAAATAAACTTTTTAAGAAATATGGGCTGTAATGACCTGCAAGGTTATTATTTTGCTAAACCCATGTTAGCCGATGAACTGATTGCACAGCAGACTATTCAAAGTATTGTCGAGCGCCTAATCAAACTGTAGTACCCAATTTGCTTGATTAAGTGGGCTCTTTAGAGCTGAAAAAACCGCGTTGATAACAAGGCATATTTTCGTTATTTAGTGGCTCTCGGCAATTGCTCCTGCATTGCCCTGCATCCATGCAGTGGTAAACCAAAAATGTTAACGCAGCTAGCGACAGCTTAAATCTCTAAAATGATTATGTATCATTGCGAATTCGTATTATACAGACAGGTAAGCCACCTTAATTAATACCATTCCGCTTAATTTAGTGATCTATTTTGAGGCAATAAAACCGCGTTGATAACAAGGCAAAAATTTAGTTATTTAGTTGTTCTAAATCAGAAATTTTTAACGCAGGTAGCGACTGGTTTAATCACTCAAAATGATTAAGTATTTTTGCGGAATGGTATATCATGGTGGCATTCATGGCTTTCAATTTGTAGCACGCTTTTTGCGACTTTAAAACGAGACAGTAAAAGCTTTTCGACCTTTAAGCGGCAAGCTTCATCATGCTTTTCAACAGTGCAATGTTGCTTTAAAACCACGTGAGCCCCTACAACTAACTCTTTGTCTTGGCGAACCACGGTCACATTATGAACATTTTCAACATGTTCAACTGACGCAATACTTTGCTCTATTTCATTTACGTCTGGGAGCTTTCCGCTGTTTTCAAATAGACCTTTTAAACACCGACTAATAACTTTGACACCCGTGAATAATACAAACATGGCAATCAACATGCTCGAAATAATGTCGACCTCTGCCCACCCTGTTAAATAAATCAGAATACCCGCAAAGAACGTAGAAACGGTTGAAATCAAATCAAAAAATGAATGCAAAAATACTGCATACACATTAATACTGGCTTTTCGGCCTTTATACAGTACCCATGCTGCTGCACCATGAAACAGAAAGCCTATCGCCGATATAACAGACATTAGGTAACTATTGATGTGTAACTCATGGCCATCACTGTGATGAAAGTATCGCTCTCCACCTTCGTATAGAATCACCAAACTGATACTTAAATATAAAATACCATTGATCAACCCACCTGTTAGTTCAGCTCGTTGATAGCCATCATTAAGGTTTTTTGCAAAATAAATTGCCATGCTTGAAGCTATCAAAGCTATAAATAGTGAACTGTTATGAACAAACAGATGCCCAGCATCAGCAAGAACAGCAAGCGAATTTGAATAATAGGCGCCAATGATCTGAATAACCATAAACGAGCAGGTTATGGCTAGCGCGATCAATAAACGGCGTCTTGATGCTTGGTGTGTTGTAATATCTGTCATGAAGAAGAGAGTAACCTATTCGCTGGATAAAAAGTAATGATATACAGTCTCAATTGTAATACGTGACGCCTTTAAACGCACTAAAAACTTAATTCATCCTACCTATTAAACTAATTTATGGCTTTCAGAGGACCTCAAAGGAAAATTTTATATCAATTATTTGTTAAAATATGTAAACTTATGCTGTTCGTTTATATAGGGTAAAGTGTACGATGGGTTCAAGTGAGCAAACATGGCAAACGTTATCGGCTCTGCCGCTTGCAATAATCATGTTTAATGAAGAGCAGAATCGCTTTTATTTTAATTCACTTGCACAATCGTTATTCTCAGTTGAAGAATACGCTAATTTACACGATTTAAATGTCGATCACTTAAGCCTAAGCGATACACACTCGAGCCGTCTGTTATCCTACGATGATTTTTTACCTTGCGCACAAAAAAGCAAACCACTGAGTATTACGCTGGCAAACAGTAAAAACAATACGCTTAAGTTACTTGATTTCAAATTTGCCTCACTCAGTCAGTCTTTATTTATTACTATTTGTGAACCTCGGACATTTAAAAGCCACGATCAAAGGCAAGACTTTGATGAGCTAATTTCACAAATTTCCACAGAACTTATCGATATTCAAAACGAAAGTATGGATAAGCAAATAGGAAAAGCGCTAAAAACCATTGGCTTAAATTGCCAAGCTGATCGCACCTATATATTTGAGTTTAGTGATGATGGCTTATCAATGAGTAACACTTACGAGTGGGTAAATACGGACATTGTTCCTTTTAAGGAGCACTTACAAAATATTCCACGCGACTCCCTGCCTTACTTTTTTCAGCAAATGCAAACTCGTCATGTATTTAATGCATCTAATACCGCTGAGCTGCCCGATGAAGCTGCGGCCGAAAAAGCCGAGTTTACCAATGAAGGCATTCAATCAGTATTATGTATTGGCTTAGTAAGTGAGCAAACACTGTTTGGCTTTATAGGCTGTGATTGCGTAAAACAAGCACGCCAGTGGTCGCAAACAGACTTATTGCGGATCAAATTAGTGGGCGACATGATCGCCAACGCGTTAAAAAGCTGGCAATACAAACATAAACTTGAGCACACTCAGCAATTGCTGATTGCCGCGAATAAAGAGCTACATCAACAAGCTCACATTGATAGCTTAACAAACATCGCAAACCGCCGGCAGCTCGACCTTGTACTCCAACAAGAGCTCAATCGTTGTGCTCGAAGCGATTTACCACTGAGTTTAATCCTTTGTGATATTGATGCGTTTAAGCTTTATAACGACTCACTTGGTCATCAACAAGGTGATTTAGCATTAAAAGACGTTGCAAGTATTTTAGCAAAACAGTGCCAACGTGAAGGTGATTTAGCCGCACGGTACGGGGGTGAAGAATTTGCCATCGTTTTATCTGCAACCAATAGCCAGCATGCCCTGACATTTTGCCAAAAACTGCAAAAAGCAATAAAGAAGGCCGCTATTGCACACCCAAGCTCGAACATAGATCCTTTGTTAACCATGAGTTTTGGCATTTATACATGCACACCCAATAAACAGACAACAGCAGATTCCGTGCTCGATATAACCGATAAAGCATTGTACAAAGCCAAGCAAAATGGCCGAAATAGAATCGAAATGGGCTAAGAGTAACCCGCTTCGATTAATATTCTATATCGTATAATTCAGTTGATTAGATAAGCGCACTTTAAACTGTGCTGAAATTCTCAACTACCTTACAAATTACACTCTAAACTGACTAACCAAACCTTTTAGATGCTGAGCTCGCGATAACAAACTTTGTGTGCCTAGTTGTTGCTGTTGAGCGTTATTATGAATCTCAGTTGCACTCCCTGAAATTTCATGAGCAGATTGGTTTATATGCTCAACAACTGTGCCTTGTTCTTCTGTTGCTGCGGCAACTTGATGGTTGCCTTGACTAATCATTTCAAATTTATGTTGAATAGCTTGCAAAGATGACAACGCAACCTGAGTCAACTCTGTTACTTTTTGACTACTCAACGTACCTTGGGCTATCGCCTCTTGCGATTGTAGCGAAGAGCTTTGCAATCGAGACACTTGCTCACGAATTTCAGATGTTGAGTTTTGTGTGCGCTGTGCAAGTGAACGAACTTCATCTGCAACGACAGCAAACCCTCTACCCTGCTCTCCCGCTCTTGCAGCTTCAATAGCAGCATTCAATGCCAACAAGTTAGTTTGCTCAGAAATTGCATTAATTACTTCTACTACCGAGTTAATTTCAGCTGCTTGAGCTGCGAACTCACCGATACTTTTATCGACATCCATTAAAATATTATTCAGTTCTGTCATGGTCTTAGCTGTGGTTGCCATACTTTGAGTGGTCTCAGCCGTTTCTTTAACCGCTTCTTCTGTATCGCTTGCAGTCCGATGAGCAATATCAGAGACCTCATTGATAGTTTGTCCCATTTCAGTGATAGCCGTTGCGACTTGATCGGTTTGCGCTTTTTGATCATCGGTAGCTGCAAACGTTTTATCAGCTGAAACGGCTAGATCATCAATCCCTTTACGCATCGCTTCTTCCGTTATGCTAATTTCATCAACTAGCTCAGCCACTTTTCCTATGATTGCATTAAAACCTTTAGCAAGGTGTCCCAATTCATTATCAACGCTGTCGTCTAGGCGCTTATGTAAGTCACCACCTTGACCAGACATTTCGAGCAGTTCATCACCCACACCACGAATTTTTGCGCTCAACCAATTAGCAAAGTACAGAGTTAGTACGAGGAAAATTGCGGCAAGGACAATACTAACAATGATTGACATGATAACCACTGCATTTATAGCCGATGAAATTTCGTCTTTTGGCTGTATCGCAACCAACGTTAGACCCATGCCTGAAATGGGCATCAATCCGGCGTAAACATCATTGCCATCAAGTTTAATTTGCGAAAGTGTAAAGCTATTTTTGTTAGCATTCGTAATATTTTTAAATGAACTCAATTCATTAATATTTGATACTTGTTTACCAATGTAAGAATTATTCTCATGCGCAATAACACGGTTACTATCATCTATCAAAAATAAATAACCATGTTCACCTATTTTGCGTGACGTCACAATGCTCGATATGTCTGAAATGTCATACCCAAGGCCTGCAACCCCCACTTTTTCACCATTAATTTGCACTAAAGTATTTACATAAAGTGTAAGTTGCCCTCCTTCTTCACTAACATCTAATGCAAGTGCCTGACGTTCATTAGAGCTTAGGAAATCGAAAAACCAGTTATCGCGTGGTTCGTTTGCCGAAACAGCTTTAAAAAAACCTGCCTGAGTGTAATAACTTAGGGTATTGCGACTAACCCAAAAGACAGAAGAGGCGCCACTTTTAACTTTTAAATCAGCAAAATAATCCATAACACGATGATGGATATTTGAGTTTTTTTCTCCCTCACTCATCCACTGATGTAACATCAAGTTTTCGGCAAATGACTGAGATACTGAAATAGGGTAGCGCATTTGTGCATCAATTTGCGCTGCAACTTTACCCACCGCATCAGGTAACAATTGGGTTTCTGTTTGCTGATAATACAGTTTTGAAAATTGGCTTGTATTTATCAATGCACTTATCGTTGTAACAATAAGCAAAGTACAGAAAACAAAGCTTATAAAAATGGTGCGAAGTGACAAGTTACGCATGTGAGTAGACCTCAGACTTTATATGTAAATTAAATAGTTAAGATCATCCTTGCGTCTTAGGGGTGATTTTAGGCAATAACCCTTTGTTAAGCAATTACTATTTATATTTTTACAATTGTTATTACGTAAATTATCTTCAGTAAACTAATAACCTATTTTCTTATTAAGCAAGGGCTATCATTTGCTCTCGGTACACTTTAGGCGACACACCATACCAGCGGTTAAAAGCATGATGAAATGCACTTAGCTCAGAATAACCACATAAAAAAGCTATTTCAGTCAGTGATAAATCCGTTTCTGTCAGTAAAGACACACTTTTTTGCTTTCTGAGTAACGCCAATTCTTTGCTAAAATTAGTGCCTTCCTTAGCTAACCGACGTTGTAATGTTTTTTCACTCATATTCAATGCTTTAGCGAGCACAGCACAACTAAACTGACCTTGAATTAAATGCTCTTCCAACAGAATACGCAAAATCTGAGTTACTGTACTTTGTGATGCTAACTTTATATTACTCGATAAAAGTACCTGGCTTTGTACTTGCTCGCTAAAAAACAAACTATGTGTTTTCGCAGCGTATTCAATCGGGCAATTAAAGTGTTCGTTGATTTCAGCGTTAGGCTCTTTACGCTGTAAACAAATACGCGTTGGACACCAGTCTTTACCCTTCACTGTACGGGCTATTTTTAAACAAAAAGCCATGGGGGCTTCGTAACTTAATAATGACATATCGCGCTCGCCGTCACTAAAGTTAAAGCGCAGCTCATACTCATCACCATGATCAATTAGCGACACATTATGAGTATCTCCCATCAGTTTTTGATAACGCAATATAAGTCTAAACGCACTGAGTAACTGTGTTGATTGAATAATAGCCATTCCCACAACAGGGATAGCGCGTACGTTCATATTGCTACCAACATATACGCCTAAGTGTGTGTTTGGCAACATGGCTTGCGCTTGCTTCCAAAGCAAACTGACATGGGCTTGCGGATACCGAGCACTTTGACTGCTCAGATCAGTGAGTCGAATATTCGCGTTTTCAAATAACTCGTTAATCGGTAAGCCTTGCCATTTAAAAGACTCGGCCATAGCCCGTAACCACCAGCTTGAAAGAGTACGCACACACTGTCCTAAAAAAACAATTCAATGACCCATATTATCAAGTAATTTAAAAAATAAAAGCCTATTGTTAACCTGTAATTAACAACGGAGAAAGTATTATGGGCACTGTAGCCAGTAAACGTGAATTCACAAGCTTCAAAGAGTTTTATCCCTATTATCTTCAAGAGCATAAAAATAAAGTCTGCCGACGCTTACACTTCGTTGGTAGCTGGTTAGTGTTAGCTATTTTGTTCGCTGCTTTATACCAACAGCACTATAGTTGGTTGCTGTTATGCCCTGTTGTTGGATATGGGTTTGCTTGGATTGGTCATTTCTTTTTTGAAAAAAACCGCCCAGCCACTTTTACCCATCCTTTTTATAGCTTTATTGGTGACTGGGTTATGTTTAAAGACATTATCGTTCGTAAAGTGCCATTTTAGGAAATCATCATGACCATGAAACATTCAGTCTCAGAACAAGAATGGCATGCACGTGTAGAACTTGCAGCTGCCTACCGCCTCGTTGCTTTATATGGTTGGGATGACCTAATTTTTACGCATATATCAATGCGCGTACCAGATACTGAAAACGAGTTTTTAATAAACCCCTATGGCATGATGTTTCACGAAATCACAGCATCAAGCTTAATAAAAGTTGATCAACAATGTAATAAGCTGCACGACAGTGAATACCCCGTTAACCCTGCAGGCTTTAATATTCACAGTTGTATACATACTGCACGTGAAGATGCTCATTGCGTTATTCACACTCACTCATTAAATGGCACAGCAGTGTCTGCGAATAAAGACGGCTTACTGCCCATATCACAGCAAGCTGTGGTTGTTCACTCAGGTCTCAGTTATCACGATTATGAAGGAATAGCACTTAATCCCGCGGAGCAAAGTCGCTTGGTCAATGATTTAGGTAACAATCACTTTTTAATGTTACGTAATCACGGCCTGTTAACCGTTGGCAGCACCGTTGCTGACGCCTTTTTGTTTATGTATATATTTGAAGCGGCCTGCGCTGTTCAAACCCGTACGACCCAAAATACAGAACACTTAGTACAGGTTCCTAAAGCCATTGTTGATGGCATAAAAGGACAAACAGAAATCGCAACCAAAGGACTTGGCGGTGCAATTGCTTGGCCTGCTCTGCTGCGCTTATTAGATTCTAAAAGTCCAGGCTACGACCAATAAGGGCATACCATGCAAATAGATATTTTGACTAAAGTAGTGCTGCCATTAGCACTGTTTATCATTATGTTTGGTATGGGCTTAGGACTCAAAAAGAAGGATTTTGGGGCTTTATTCTTAAGCCCCAAAGCACTGATTTTAGGCCTAACATGCCAAATGTTATTACTCCCTATGGTGGCTTTTTTACTTGCCATGGGTTTAAAGCTTTCTTCTGAACTTGCGATTGGCTTAATTTTAGTCGCATGTTGTCCAGGCGGCGTAACATCTAATTTATATACTTATCTATTTAAAGGTGACCTGGCCCTATCGATTAGTTTAACCACTTTAGCAACCTTTATATCCCCTTTTACTTTGCCGTTTATTGTACACTTTGCTATGTCATCATTTAGTGTGCCGGGAAATGAATTCACGTTACCAATAGTAAAAACGATTATACAAATGCTGGCTATTACCTTATTGCCCGTCACTGTTGGTATGCTATTCAACAACCTTAAACCCCACCTTAGCAGTAAAATTGAACCATTAATTCGCCGACTTTCGAGCGTATTTTTAGTCATTATTGTCGTGGCAATTATTCATAAAAATGCTGATCTAATGTTTAGTTTTTTTGCCACCAGCGGCCTTGCTACACTTACCTTAAACCTAACCACACTGATGCTAGGGCTGTTCTTTGCCAAAATATCCGGATTATCGCAGCCGCAGCAAATGAGTATTGCAATCGAAGTTGGATTGCAAAATGGAACGCTTGCTATTTTAATTGCTAGCACCCTCATAAATAATCCCACGATGGCCATACCCGGTGCGACATACAGCTTATTTATGTTTCTAACAGGGTATATTTTTTGTTACCTATTTAGCGCCCATAGCAATAAACAAGTACGGCTCATAAAAAACGTTTAATACTCCCTCAACAGCCAGCCACTCACAACTGAGTGTGGGTGCTGGCTGTTCATTTAACAAATTTATGGCGCGACATGCTTCCCAGTGATAATGTAGTTATTGGAAAAAAATAACATTAACAGTCTCTAAGGAAAGTACATGGATCCCCTATCGCAAATTTTCGATTTACTATTGAATGTCGAAGTTTTTATTCTAATTTTCATTTTAGTGCTCTTGAAAAGTAGCGTTAAATTCGTGCCTCAAAACCGTGCTTGGTTAATAGAACGGTTTGGTAAATACCAATCAACAAAAGAAGCCGGCCTTAACTTTATTGTGCCATTTATTGACCGCATAGCCGCTGATCGTAGTTTAAAAGAACAAGCACAAGATGTGCCTTCACAGTCAGCTATCACAAAGGATAATATTTCATTGATTGTTGATGGCGTATTGTATTTCCGAGTGTTAGACCCCTACAAAGCAACCTATGGCGTAGATGATTATGTGTTCGCAGTAACTCAGCTTTCACAAACAACAATGCGTTCTGAGCTCGGTAAAATGGAGCTTGATAAAACATTTGAAGAGCGCGACCTATTAAACACCAATATCGTATCAGCCATTAACCAAGCTGCTGAACCTTGGGGTATTCAGGTTTTACGCTACGAAATTAAAGATATTGTTCCTCCTCAATCCGTTATGGAAGCAATGGAAGCTCAAATGAAAGCTGAACGTGTAAAACGTGCACAAATATTAGAGTCTGAAGGTGATAGACAAGCAAATATCAACGTTGCAGAAGGTAAAAAACAAGCGCAAGTTCTCGCCGCAGAAGCCGATAAAGCAGAGCAAATATTACGAGCCGAAGGTGAAGCAAAAGCCATTATTGCAGTAGCAGAAGCCCAAGCAGATGCATTGCGCAAGGTTGGTGAAGCAGCCGATACCGAGCAAGGTCAAAAAGCAATTCAGCTTGATCTTGCAACCAAAGCCATTGCGGCAAAAGAAGCTATTGCACGTGAATCATCAGTGGTATTACTCCCTGATAGCGGCACCGATGCCAGTTCATTAGTAGCACAAGGCATGTCTATTATTAACTCTTTGAACCAAAAACAAAAAAGTTAGGTTTCCCTATGGCATTTTTAGATACTTATTTAGCCGAAACACTGATGATTTTAGGTGTGCTTGCGCTAATTATTGAAGTTGCAGTGCTTGGAATGAGCACCTATGTGTTACTTTTTTTAGGTTTGTCTTTATTTGCCAGTGGTCTACTGATGAATATTGGCTTGCTTGATAGCAACTACAATACTGCACTGTGGAGCAATATTGTGTTTACCCTTGGTTTTGCCGTGGTGCTTTGGCAACCACTCAAACGTTTGCAAGATAAAACAGACACTAAACCATTGCACAATGACTTTGCCGACATCACCTTTGTTATTAATTCAGATGTTGATGACAGAGGTTTAACGACACATCCATACTCTGGTATCCAATGGCAACTCAAAAGCCATACCCCTATTGCAGCAGGTAGTACTGTTAAAGTAACAGAAAAGCAAGTAGGCGTGCTCTGGGTTGAAGCAATTTAACACTTAGAGCCAAAACTCTATTTTGTTTTGTAATCGTGTTTGCTATGGTTTAGTAAACACGATTACAAGGGAAATGGAATACAATGACACAGAATAAAGCGCTGGTTGTAGAAGGCGGCGCAATGCGTGGTATTTTTGCCACAGGCGTACTAGATGCTTTTTTAAAAGCCAGTTATCAGCCGTTTCAACAGTGTTATGGCGTGTCTGCTGGCGCTACCAATATCGCCGCGTATTTATGCTCACAATATAAACGAAACCATGCCGTAATCACCGATTATTCATGTCGCCCCGAATTTATAAATTTTATCCGTTTTGCTAAAGGCGGCCACCTGTTTGATTTAGATTGGTTGTGGCAGGAAACTATTCGGGATATACGCCTCGATTTAGATACATTCAATAATCAAGCGAGTGAGTTTTACATTGTCGCAACCAATATCAAAACCGGTCACGCAGAGTATTTAAAAGCAAATGCTCAATTAATGGAAGAGCAACTTAAAGCGTCATGCGCTTTACCCATAGCCTATCGGCACTACCCCGTTATTAATGATATTCAACTGACCGACGGCGGTGTTGCAGACTCAATCCCCGTGCAAAAAGCATATGAAATGGGTAATAAAGATATCACGGTCGTTTTATCGCAACCGCTGGGTTATAAAAAGAAACCTGCAAAAGCCCCTTGGCTCGTTAAGCGGTTATACAAAGACACGCCTGCCCTTGCTGAAGCAACGTTGCGCCGAGCAAATAACTATAATCAAAGCATTGATTTTATTATGAACCCACCTAATGACTGCAACATAAATATCATTGCCCCACCTCCACAGTTTGCTGTTGGGCGAACAACAAAGTCATTTGCAAAATTATCAGCGGGCTATGACATGGGGGTCGATGCGGGGGCGCAATTTGTTGCTGAGCATTGTTGATAAAATTTTACGATAAACGGAACAAATTTAACGCAGTTTTTTCTTGCTGGGCTACACTTATCTGACGTGTATTCGACAAGGATTGAACATGAAACATGACGCGCCTTTTTATCGCTTTTTCAAATTATTCATCTTATTTAGCAGTGTAATATACTGCTTTCCTAGCAATGCGATTGAGTGGCCTCAAAAAGTGCATACGACTGAGGGCACTTTGATTGTTTATCAGCCGCAACCAGAAAAGTTAATTGGCAATGCGCTTACTGCCCGAGCAGCCATGTCATTTACACAAAGCAAAGAGCCCATATTTGGTGTTTTTTGGTTTACCGCAAAAATTGATACCGACAGAGAAAACGATAGCGTCACCGTACGCGATATGAGCGTCATTGATGTGCGTTGGCCAGAATCTAAAGATGCGGGAGAACAAACCTTTACCACCGTCGTAAACCAAGCGATTAAAACCAGTCAATTTAATACCTCGCTGTCGCAACTGACCGCCAGTTTAGAAAACGCAGAAGTTGCAGAGCAAAGCTTAGCGCAATTAAAAACAGACCCTCCGATCATTATTTTTAAAGACAAAATTGCGGTGTTATTAAGCTTTGACGGTGAACCTAAATTTAGTGCTATTAAAGACACACACTATGAACGTGCATTAAATACAGCGATGACCGTTATTAAAGATACAAAGAACAAATCGCTTTACCTAACCGATGGTCACTTTTGGTATCAGGCAAAACAAGCAAAAGGCCCTTATAAACATACCCAATCTGTGCCTGCTGATTTAGCTAACATGCTCCCCAAAAACTCAAGTACATCACCACTTTCATCACCACCTGAGATTGTTGTTGCTACCAAGCCCACTGAGCTTGTAGTCACCGATGGCGAAGCCAAATGGAAGAGCCTAAGCGGTGGAGAATTAATGTACGTGTTTAATACAGAAACTCCGTGGCTAAGAGAAATGCAAACCAATAACATGTATGTATTGCTTTCTGGACGTTGGTTTAGGGCGAAACAACATGCTGGCCCTTGGACATTTGTACGAGCAGACGAGCTGCCTCAAAGCTTCGCAAATATCCCACCAGAATCAGACCTTGGTGGCTTACGTGACTCTGTTGCTGGCACCGAAGAGGCAAATGAAGCGGTGCTTGATGCAAAAGTGCCACAAACAGCAGCAATCAGTCGTAAAGACGCGCGTTTGACCGTGTACTATGATGGTAAGCCTAAATTTGAGCGCATTCCTGGAACTAACGTGTCGTACGCCATCAATACCGATGCACAAGTGCTACAAATAAAAGGAAAATATTATGCTGTCGATAACGCAGTATGGTTTAAAGCTGATTCAGCGCAAGGGCCGTGGTTAGTGGCTGACAGCATTCCAAAAAATGAAATCGCCAAAATCCCACCCAGTTCACCCGTTTATAACCTTACCTATGTCGAGATTTATGAATCAACCCCAGACGTTGTGTACACAGGTTACTACCCGGGTTATGTATGGTCTTATCCTTATTATGGCGCGCCTGTTTATGGCACTGGGTGGTATTACCCACCATATTGGGGAGGTGGTTACTATTACCCTAGGCCGTCAACATGGGGCTTTAATATTGGCTATAACAACTGGACTGGCTGGTCGTTCGGCGTAAGTTGGAGTAATGGCTTTTTAAGCTTAGGTATGAATTGGGATTTAGGTTGGCCCACACATTACCGTCCTTACCATTGCTGTAATGGTTGGTATGGCGGCGGCTACCGAGGCCCCGTAGTCATTAATACCGGTGATATAAACATTGGCAATAGCGTTAATATTGGCAATAAATTAAATAACCTTAACAACAAACGTCCGCTTCATAATATTTATAAACGCGGTCAAATAAAAACACGCCTAGCCTCAAAAACGCAGGTAAAGCGCGATTTAAAAACAGCCATCAGCCAGCGCGATAAAGCGAACAATATATTTGCCGATCGAAATGGGAATGTACTGAAACATGACGACGGAAAGTGGCAACAACGTGTTTCAGATAAGTGGCAAGATGTACCTAGCGATAAACAACAACAGATTAAAGACCGCATACAAAATACTGACCGACAACATGTGCAGAATAAATTGCAAACCATTGATAAGAGTAAAGCTAAACACACTTTACAGCAGCGCCAGCAATCACATACTCAGCAAACAAATCGCATGCAACAGCTAAATCAAGCTAACCGTGCTCGCCAACTTGGCATGCAAAGGCAACAAATGCGTCGTAATTTACCTAAACAAATGCCCAACCGAGGGCACTAATAATACCCCCTTTAAAATGAAGCCTGATTTAATATTCGGGCTTCATTATTATTTAAAACTTAATAACTACACTCACAGAGAAATTAGCTGTTATAGACTCAAGCGTTTATGTGTAACGCTACACACAATGATGTAAATCAACTATTTGTACAAATTCAAGCAAAAGATAACTATAAACTATTGCAAAAACTTGCTTAAATACGTTTCTCTTATTAGCTTTAATACTAAGCCACTATAAAAGTTCATTTTATCATGTTAAATAACTACTCTGTTCGCTCTCGACTCGCTGTGTTAGCGCTGTTACCCGTGTCGATTTTTGTGATAACGTCTATTTTTACCATATCCATGATGCATAGCATGGTAAAAGGTATCGACAGTTTGTATGACGATCGCGTTGTGCCGCTAGAACAAATAAAAACAGTATCGGACAATTACGCCGTAAGTATTGTCGATTTATTTCATAAATACCGAGCAGAACAAATTTCTAAAACAGCATTTCTTCAGTCTGTAAACGAAGCCGAATCCTTAGCAGACAGTAAATGGCAGAGCTACTTAAGCACTAAACTCACCAGCGAAGAGCAACGCTTAGTCAACAATGTTGAAAAGAACTTAGATAATGTTAAATCAGAACTTGGTACGCTTCTCACTGCGGTTAAAAATAATCAATTGAAGTCAATTCCAGACGATCAGTTTGTGAAAAGACTCTACGCTGTATTCGATCCTCTTAGCGAGAGTTATCAAGGGTTAATTGAATTACAACTATCAGAGGCTTATAAGTTTAAAAACACGGCAGACAAAAGCTTTGAAAAAGTCAGCATTGCCATGACGGCCTCCGTCATCATTCTCATGATTATTTTGCTAATTGTCGCTTTTATGATTTATCGCTCGATTCATAATCCATTACTTTCATTGAGTGGAACCATTGGCTCAATTTCTAAAAATGCAGATTTAACGCTCAGAGCGAAAACCCATGGTAACGATGAAATAGCTCAAGCAGCCAGCCATTTTAATGCCATGATGGAACGTATTCATACGCTAGTGAATGACGTAACAAGTGCAACACTCACTCTGTCTTCGGCGGCCGAAGAGATGAATTCAATTAGTGATCAAGTCGCCAGTACAGCCACGGAACAAGAGCACCAATCTGCGATGATAGCAACAGCAATTACGCAAATGAGTAGTGCGATTGAGCAAGTAGCAGCTAACGCACTTGCTACTTCAGAAAAAGCCTCACACACCGACAAAACAGCAAAAATGGGGCAGCAATCAGTTCAAGAAAACATTGATTCAATCAATCGTTTGTCACATATCGTTAATGCAAATACGCAGCTAATCAATGAACTTAATACCCAATCGACCGACATAAACCAAGTGGTGATGATGATCCAAGGTGTTGCTGAACAAACAAACTTACTGGCATTAAATGCAGCAATTGAGGCGGCACGTGCTGGCGAATCAGGGCGTGGCTTTGCGGTCGTTGCCGATGAAGTGAGGCAACTTGCGCACAATACACAAAAAGCGACAGCCAGTATTAATGAAATGATTAGTAAACTGCAATCAATGGCACAGCAAGCAGTTACAGCAATGGGCAATGCCGATGAAAGCGCCAAGCAAAGTGTTGAATTTGCTGAACGGTCATCGCAGTTGCTAATTGAAATAACACAAGAAATGGCACAAATCGCCGATATGAACAATCAAGTATCTACTGCAACGGATGAACAAACGACCGTTGCTAATGAACTCAGTTGTAATATTAATGAATTTAGTAGCAGTATTTCACTGGTCAGCGAAAGCTCACAACAAAATGCTCAAGCGAGCCAAGAGCTTGCATCGCTTGCTTCTCGATTACAACAGCAGGTACATGTTTTTAAAGTGTAAACGTAAACCCAGTGCACTTAATAGAGAAATACACAGATGAATACCCTAAGACGTGTGTCTTTTATACTATGTGTCATGGTTAGTTTTGCAAATTATGCAGATGAGCAGCTTGTTATAAAACTTGCTCGGCCCGATTACCCTTTAGTTCAAAAAAATGAGTATATTCATGATGTTCTAGAAAAGAGCTTTGCAGTAATGAAAGTAGATGCCACCCTACTTTACAACGTTAAGCCTATGAATGATAAACGAATAGTAGAGCAGTTGACTCATAATAAAGCCGTTACATTAGCGTGGCTATCGCTCCCTGGCGAAATACCTGACTCTTTGGTTAGAACAACTATTCCCTTGTACAAAGGCTTGCATGGAAAGCGTCTGCTAATTATTCGTGAAGGCGATGAAGCGACTTTTCACAAAGTGAATAACCTTGACACTCTAAAACAGTTAATCGGATTACAACAACAGAGTTGGTACGATTACACGGTTATGAAAAACAACGGCCTAACTGTTAATGGGGATCTGGACTATTTAGGCATGATCAAGGCGCTAGAAACAGGTTTAGGCGATTACTTCCCGCGTTCGGTGTTGGCTATAGAATCTGAACTTGTCAAACTAAAGCAATTTCATTTGATCATTGAACCCTCTCTCATGCTGCAATATCCCAGCAATTACTACTTTTATTTAAGTAAAGAAAACCAACATATCGCGGATTTACTCGAGCAAGGAATGCAAAAACTTCAGCGTTCAGGTGAATTAGAGCGTATTTATTTGCACTATTTTGGCGACGTCGAAAAAAGGCTTAAACTCAAACAACGCCTTACCATTACACTTGAAAAAACGGCACTACAATGATTAAAAAGCTCATTCTCTTGCTTAGCTTTATTGCGGTGTTTATTGCAGGCTTTATGGTGGGTATTTATACCTTACCTATTCTTACGGCGACACCAGCCCCCGCTATCACCACATTACAACAGCATGCTAATCGTGCTTTGTTTAAGGGTGAGTTTAAAACTGATCTAAAAGGCTCTGACAGCCTGCATTATGGTGATGGGATGGTGTATTTAAGTAATGATGCAATCTCTATGCAAGGTAAACTTGCCCCTGGACCTGATTATCAACTGTATTTATCTCATCAATTTATTGATAACGAAAAAGACTTCCTTTCCTATAAAGGCACAATGCAACGAATAGCCGAAGTACGCTCATTTAATGGCTTTAAAATACGTGTTCCGCAAGGCGTAAATATTAGCGAATACAACACCGTCATTATTTGGTGCGAAAGCTTTAATGAGTTCATTACCGCAGCGCGCTATCAATAAATAGTATGCAAAACAAAGCCGCCTTTGGAGAGGGCGGCTTTAAAGCGGCAGCTATGGGTGTTGAGCTGCCTAATCAAGAGTCTTTATTTATCCATTTAGGCTGCATTTTCAGTGTGTTGAGCCTCATCACTGTGGCGGATTAAATAATCAAATGCACCTAAACTTGCCGTTGCACCACTGCCCATGGCAATAATAATTTGTTTAAACGGTGTTGTCGTGGCATCACCCGCAGCATACACACCAGGTAAAGAAGTCGCCCCTTTACTGTCGATTTCAATTTCACCAAAGCGAGTCAATGACACATCTGAGTCTTTTAACCACTCAGTGTTTGGTACTAAACCGATTTGAACGAAAATGCCAGCCAGTGCAAGCGACTTTTCATCGCCAGAGACACGATCAATGTAGCTTAAACCTGTTACTCGCTTGCCATCGCCGACAACTTCGGTTGTTTGCGCGTTTTTAATGATTGTGATGTTACTTAAGCTTTTCGCTTTACGAATAAGTACCTCATCGGCGCGTAATGTGTCAGCAAATTCAAGCACGGTGACATGCTCAACGATGTTAGCAAGGTCAATAGCTGCTTCAATGCCTGAGTTACCCCCCCCGATCACTGCGACTGCTTTGCCTTTAAATAACGGGCCGTCGCAATGCGGGCAGTATGCAACGCCATGGCCGCGATACTCTTTCTCGCCCGGCACATTCATTTCACGCCAGCGGGCACCCGTTGCCAATACAACCGATTTGGCATTTAATACCGCACCATTTTCTAAGGTAATTTGATAGTTATCCTGTTTAGTTAATGACGCAGCACGTTGGTTTTGCATCACATCAACACCGTATTCTTTAACGTGTTCTTCAAGTTGCGCAACTAACTTAGGGCCTTCAGTTGCTTTTACAGAGATAAAGTTCTCAATGGCTAATGTGTCTGCAACCTGACCACCAAATCGCTCTGCGACCACTCCGGTGTTTAAACCTTTACGTGCTGAGTAAATAGCCGCAGAAGCCCCCGCTGGGCCGCCCCCTACAACTAATACATCGAATAACGCTTTGTCGTTCAGCGCATCAGCCTGTCGTGCTGCTGCTTTGGTGTCTACTTTATTTAAAATGTCGGTTAAGTTCACAGCACCTTGGCTGAACAATTCACCATTTAAATAAACAGCCGGTACCGCCAGAATATTGCGCTCGTTCACTTCATCTTGGAACAAAGCACCATCAATCATTGTGGCTGTTATGTTCTGATTGTGCGCCGCCATTAAGTTAAGTGCTTGTACTACTTGCGGACACGTCTGACAGCTTAATGAAATATATACTTCGAAATTAAGCGGGCCAGTTAATGATTTAATTTGTTCAATTTCAGCGTCTGACGCTTTGCTTGGGTGGCCACCTGTGTGCAGTAATGCAAGAACCAAGCTAGTAAATTCGTGGCCCATTGGCACACCGGCAAAAATGATTTGCGTATTGTTTACAGGTGAAGACACCACCATTGAAGGACGGCGTACGCCTTGGTCTGGGTTGTCTCGCACCGAAAATTTGTCGCTTAACGATGCTAAATCAGTCGCTAAGTTTTTAAGTTCTGTTGATTTATTGCTGTCATCCAAGGCGATAAGCAGCTCAACAGGGCTGGTAATAGAAGCAAAGTGGCTTGCTAATTGGTTTTTGATATTTGTATCTAACATGGCTTAGCCCTTGAGTTCAGAATAAATAATCTCGAAAAATGACAGGATTAACTGCCCACCACCCGCTAATGTGCTTAATGTGTGTGAGTTGTGATGGGCAATTAAATTCGTATTGCTCGCTTAAGCGAAGCGTGGCTTCGCTTAAGCACTTACGTGCAGTCGCAATTTAGATTTTGCCAACTAAGTCTAGTGAAGGAGCCAATGTTTCTTCACCTGGCTGCCATGATGCAGGGCACACTTCACCGTCGTGGTTCGCGATGTATTGTGCAGCTTGTACTTTACGTACTAACTCTTTTGCACTGCGGCCGATACCTAGGTCATGAGTTTCGATCACTTTGATTTCACCTTCAGGGTTCATTACAAATGTACCGCGAAGAGCAAGACCTTCATCTTCGATCATCACACCGAAATTGCGTGTAATGCGACCTGTTGGGTCACCGATCATTGGGAATTTGATTTTACTAATCGTGTCAGATGTATCGTGCCATGCTTTGTGAGTAAAGTGAGTGTCTGTTGATACTGAGTAAACCTCTACGCCCATTTCTTGAAGTTGTGCGTAGTAGTCTGCAACGTCACCTAACTCTGTTGGGCATACAAACGTAAAATCTGCTGGGTAGAAGAAGAAGATAGACCATTTACCTAGCACATCTTTTTCTGTTAGCTCTACAAACTCACCGTTGTGGTAAGCTGTTGCATTGAATGGTTGTAATTTTGTGTTGATTAATGAAGTGCTCATAGTTTTCCTCATTGATGTATTTAAAAGTTTAATTAACGCAGCCTTGCGTCTGCTTGATTAATACAATAGAGGTCTGAGCGATTAAAATAAAATTGATTGTTTAGATTAAATTAATTGATTTTTTAGATTGCGAACCTAAATTCTTTAAAAAGAATAAAGCCCTCAATCACTTACATGAATGAGGGCTTCTTTTCGTGGGAACGAAACTACTTATTAAAACCGTACAAACTCTTTGGTTTAATATATTTAGGTTCAAAACCTTGTTCTTTTGCAGCCGCTAACATGACTTGTTCAATCCAGCCTGCATCCATAATGTTCATGTAGTTACCATCGGGATCAAAATTAATGTTTGACCCCATAACCACCATGAACGTATCAGTAACTTCGGTGTTTTCTTCAGGCACTTGGAATTGGTGAATAGAACCACCTGGTTCAAATAAATAGCTACCCGCTTTTTGCACATCATCTGGGTACTCTGTGTAATGCCAGCTACCAGACAAAGTATATAAATGTACAACACCAGTGTGAAAATGCTTTGGTAATACTGTACCGGGTTCAAATAAAACGCGTAATACCCATACCCCGTTTTCAGAATCAAGCATCAATGGGTAAATATGAACACCCGGTAATGCATTTTTTATAAGTTTTTCATCATTGGTATGAATCGTTAATAGAAAGTCTTGATGATTGATAATATCTGGTAATGCCATGTGTGTGTCCTCTTTTCACTTGCTTTAAATGTTGTTAATTGTTTAGTTAACTTTGACAGCAGGCTGTTCTGGAGCCGCTTTACAAAGTCCTTGCTCAAATGCCCATTGCAGTGCGCTCTGCATACCATGCTGCAAACTAAATTCAGGTTTATACCCTAATAAACGTTCTGCTTTTTCATTACTATAAGCGGCACTTTTACGGCTAAGCATGCGCATTGTCGACGGGTTAATATCTGTCGTTTTACCAACTAAGTGATAACACCACTCAATGAAGCCGGTCAGTTTCAATGCCAGCTTTAAATTAACAACCTTCACGTGCTGTTGACCCTGTGCCTGCGCTAAATAGTTAAAATATGTTTGATTTGTTACTTGTTCAGGCCCTGACAAATTAAAAATTTCGCCGCTAGCCTGCTCACTCATCGCACTTAAATAAATTCCTTTAACGAGGTCATCAATATAAACCGGTCCAAACATACCCTGTGGCACCATAAAGGTTCCTTTTGCAATTTCTTGCAAGGGGTAAGCTATCCATGGTTTTGACCCTGGACCATAGACATCGCCAGGTCGAATAATTGTTACATTCAACTTTTTACTGGCGTGATAACTTAAAGATAAGTGTTCACTCATCATTTTAGAATCGTTATAAGCACGCCCATCAGGGAGTAATGGTGCATCTTCGCTTATCGCTGTTTGCCAATCGCTGCCGTACACGGCCGTTGAAGAAATATGAATAAAGCGCATCACCGTGCCAGCATGTACTGCGGCATCAAGTAAATTTTTTGTCCAGCCGACGTTTGCTTGCCATGTTTGTTTGTAACTCAATGCGTTAGACACAATAGCCGCAGTGTGAATGACTAAATCGCAGTCTTTGATCAAGTGACTAAAGCTCGCTGGCTCACTTAAATTACCCGACACAATGTTAAATTCATCACACGGCATCAAGTCAACACCGCATACTTGTACGCCTCTATCTTTAAAATACTGCGCAAGTTTGCGACCAATAAAACCATTACCGCCACTTATAAAGACTTTTGTGTAATTCATTGCGTATTCCTATAAGTACTGTTAATGACCTAATTTTAAATAGTAGACCATCATCGTTAATACATTGTTAAACTTTAATCGCTGTATTTACTTTACTTTTCACGCAATTTTTTTTACTTTTTACGCCAGCGCACTAAAAAAGAGCACATTATGCCCCGTTCACCGCACACACCTGACCTAATTAGAGTATCGGCTCTACATGGATACATCGAAATAATTGAAAGCAAGCTCATTAACCCTGATGCACTATTATCGCGCGTTGGGTTAGACAGAAAACAATTACAAGAGCCCAACAACTTCATTCAGTATCAGCAATTAATCGAACTGCTAGAAATCACAGCAAAAGAGCTCGACCTTCCTTATTTTGGATTAGAACTTGGTCGCTGGCAGAGTTTGAACATACTCGGCTCGGTTGGGTATTTAATGGGTAACTGTGACAGCTTAGAAATGGCACTAAAAAACTTAACTAAGTATTATCATGTCCATCAAAATAGCGCCGATCTTTTGCTCGAAATCGGCCAAGATTACGTGAAACTGTCGTTTTTAGTACGCAGCAAACTGAAGGTCAGTGTGTATCATGGAGCCGATTTAGCATTAAGTGTTGGCGTTAACTTACTTAAACAGCTTACGGATGATCAGATAAAGTTACACCGCCTCGAGCTCCCTCACAGCGCCAATACAAATACCAGTGTTTATCGTCAAGCACTCGGGCAAGTGCCAGTGTTCAATTGTCCGCACACCGCGCTAATCTTTGACAGAAAATACCTAAAGCTACCCATCAAGAACTCTGATAAACAACTATTTTCAATTTTGAGCCAACAACTTGGTCACCTTAATGACTCAAAAAGAGAAAATATTTCTGATCACGTTGAAGTGTTAATAAAACAGTATTTATTACACGAACAATTTGGCGTTAACTTAATTGCTGAAAAACTGTCTATGAGTTCCCGCAGCCTGCAAAGGCACTTAACTCAGCAAGGGACAACCTTTCGTGAGCTTGTTGATGACATACGCTGTAATCTTGCGCACCAGTACTTAACAGAATCAAGTTTAAGCTTGTCGAATATTTCAGATATTTTAAGCTTTTCGAACTACAGTGAATTTACCCGCGCATTTAAGCGTTGGTATGGCGTACCTCCGAAAGACTACCGTAAGTCATTACTGCATAATGGCGTAAAAAGTTAAAAATAGGTCGCTAAAAGCTAATTATTGCGTTAACAATTTATATATATTGATTCGCTAACTTCACTGATAAGCGGTCGTGCAATGATAAGAAGGGTGTTTATTACGGGTGCAAATAGTGGTTTAGGCTTTGAACTTGCTAAACAATACATAAAGCGTGGTGATGATGTCGCATTATTTGATATACGCTTTAGCCAGCAAAGTAAACATGCGCTTAGAACACTGAGCGATGATTCTCAATACATTGAATTTTTTGCTGTTGATATGGCCGATACGCAAACGTTGGCTGTTCAAGTTAACAATGCGGTCGTGGCCATTGGTGAGCCTGAGGTTGCGATATACTGCCCCAGCACTAAGAATATCAAGTCTTTAGCAAAGCACTCTGACACTAACAATCATTGTAGCCTACAAGCTAATATCATTCGCACTCTTAACTTTAGCGCCGTAATTCGTCAGTACCTCACCATGAATAGCCACCTTGCACTTATCACTTCACATGCCCCCATGACCCCTTTTGAATACGTGCAAGATCAACGTATTGCTGACGATGTAATCTTGAACTTTGCCAAAACACAACGCCAAGAATTAAAACCGGATGGCATTAAAGTCAGTGTAATTTATGCACCAGAGACCCCTTATTTAAGTGAGTGTGACCAACACAACTGCGCACACACAAACACTAAAATCATCAATAAAGTAAGTCGTTACTTAACACAAGACCGTCGCGTCACCAGACTGATGCGTGGATTAGATAAGCAAAAATTTATGGTGATACTCGGCTTTCAATCTAGACTATCTTATAGCTTAAGCCGTTATTTACCTGCTTGGATGATGACCCCTGTAATGAAGCGCATCATCAAACACTCTAATAAGAACAATATGCTAAGGAGTCCGAATGAACACACACGATAATCTCACACAGCTAATTGACCATACCTGTCAAACTTATGCTGACTTACCGGCCTACAACAGTGCAGGTAAAACATTAACTTTTAGTGATGTAGAGCAGCAATCTCGCTATTTGGCACAATGGTTTCAACAACACAGCGGCCTGCAAGTAGGTGACCGTATTGCGATTCAGTTACCCAATATTGTCGACTACCCTATCGTCACCTATGCAGCTCTTCGCGCTGGTTTAATTGTTGTAAACACCAACCCACTTTACACAGCAAGAGAAATGCTGCACCAATTCAATGATGCGGGCGTTAAAGCGATTGTGCTCCTCGACGGCTTAGCAGATAAACTCACGACTATCATTGACCAAACATCCATTAATACCGTCATAGTGACCGCAGCGGTTGGCTTACCAGCAGTCAAAGGCACACAACTCTCTCTTCCTGAGCTTATTGAGCAAGGTGAACAACTAGCCCCCCTTAAAGCACACAACGCAAACCGCGATGATATAGCGGTACTTCAATACACAGGTGGAACCACTGGGGTTGCCAAAGCAGCCATGCTTAGTCACGGTAATATTTTAGCCAACGCAGAACAAATGAATGAGCGTTTTGCTGAGATCATGCAGCCAGGCCAAGAAACGGGAATTTGTCCGTTGCCGCTCTATCATATCTACGCATTCACCGTGAATATGATTGGCTTATTCGCGATGGGTCAGTTTAACGTACTGATCCCGAATCCTCGTGATTTAGATGCTTTAGTTAAACAAGTAGAGCCTCACACCATTAATTACTTTTCAGGAATTAATACGCTATTTATTGGTTTATGTATGCACCCAGGCTTTAAAGCGCTTGATTTTTCACAATTAAAAATGACCGTTTCCGGAGGAGCTGCGCTGACCCATGCTGCTGCAGATGCATGGATGAAGGTCACTGGCTGCACAATTACTGAAGGGTATGGATTGTCAGAAACATCACCCGTTGCGACCTTAAATGATTTCAAGAAAGAAGAAATCGGCAGTATCGGCCGCCCATTGTCTAATACCGTTGTAGAGATTTGGGATGAGAACGATCAGCCTGTGGCTGAAGGTCAATCAGGTGAAATTGTTGTGAAAGGCCCACAAGTCATGATGGGCTATTGGCAACGCCAAGATGAAACAGATAAGTGTATGAAACGTGGTTTTTTCAAAACCGGTGACGTGGGATTACAACTGCCAAGTGGTAATTACAAAATAGTCGACCGTTTGAAAGACATGATTATTGTCTCTGGATTTAATGTCTACCCTAACGAGGTTGAAAACGTACTTTGTCAGCATCCAGCCATTTGTGAAGCGGCTGTGATTGGCGCTCAAGACGAAAAAACAGGTGAGCGGGTGTGTGCCTACATCACCTTAAAAGAGCCAATTGATGAGCAACAAGTAACAGACTATTGCCGTGAAAACTTAAGTGCTTATAAAGTACCCAAGTCGATTATTTTTATGGAAGAATTGCCCAAGTCAACGGTTGGCAAAATATTGCGTCGTGAATTACGTAAATAATAAAGCGATCGTTTTAGGCGCTTAACTGGTATAAAATACAACGAGTTTGATTAAAAGAAAAAGCATACCCGCAGGTATGCTTTTACTTATTTTATGTCGGTTTAAAAGGCAATTATGGAAAAGTTCATCAATCACATTCAACTTGGTTACTTAGGTCTACTTCCGTTTTTAGGCTGCGTAGGCTGGCCGCTGATCACGGGCAGTAGTGCCATTAATTTAGAATTTTTCACTTTCTACAGCATAGCAATTTTGGCATTTATGGCCGGTAATTTATGGCATGCGGGCCAGCAAACTTATGCCGATGCCATCAAAGCCGTTTTGCCTATTATACCTATTGCCTTTTTGAGCTTTCTACCGCCAGCATGGATTCTGGCTTGGCTCGCAGCCAGCTTTTGGCTGGTGTTATTATTTGAAAAGAGCACACCTCAATGGCAAAACTACCACGTTGACTATCAAAAAATGCGCTTTGTACTTACCGGCGTGGTGTTTGTCTGTCATATATTTGTAATTGGTATTAGCGTCTATCCTGAGTAGCCCTTTCAGTGTGTTTGCGGTAACATCCGCGGCTCAGTTGTTTAAGGACTTGGTATGATAGATCAACTACGCGCTAAACTAGACCATCTTGGTGAGAACTACGTTGAAAAAGGTGCACACTTTAAAATTAAGGTGATCCCTTTTTTTTGTGCAATCCATATAAAGAAAGATCATAAAAATCAGGGGCTCATCACCTTTTACTCGAATCAACTTATCGAAATATTCTTAGCCGTTATGTTTTTATTGTTTGGCTTAATGCTCTTCGATACTGATGCAGGATTTACGCACGGCCCTATTCATATTGTGATTGCGGTGCTGTTAAGTTTTAACCTCATCTTAAAGCAAATCGCTATTGAGGGTTTAAAAACACGTTTAGCCTTGTGCCCTAAACTAGAAAATAGCGACCTCGCTGAGCAAGGTCACTGATTCCATGTTTTTGGATCCAACGTGGCATATTTTAACGGTCGGTGATGGCGATTTATCGTTTTCGCATGCCATTGCCAAGCATGTAAAACCAGCACAGCTTACTGCTTCAACCTATGATGCAGCACAGACAATAGAACAGAAATACGCCGACAACGCCCTTTCACAACTGCGTACGTTAGGTATTCGTGTGCTCACAGAGTTTGATGTAACGAAACCCAGTGCTTGGCAACGCCTTGACCAACAACGTTTTGATGTGGTTATTTTTCAATTTCCACTCATTCCTGCATTCAAAGGTGAAGCCGCCTTTAAAGCACAAACAGGCTCTGGAAGCATGAATGTGCTGAATCGTGCATTGCTTTATCAATACTTAAAATATGCGCATCGCTTTGCACTTGATAAAAACGGCCCTATGCTGTGTTTTATTACTTCAAAAGACGTTAAACCTTACCGAGAATGGAACATTGAAGGGAGTTTAAACCAAGGTTTACCGTGTCATTATATTGGCCAAATGCCGTTTGATATTAGCCGTTTCCCAGGTTACAAAATTCGCAACGTCGACCGTGATAAGCATGTAAAAGACACCAGCGGCATCACGTATGTGTTTAGCAGTAAAAAAGACAACGACATCTGCTCAATGCTAACGATTCCGCCATACTTGGGTGAAAAACACTGTGCATTGTGTCGTGTGGGTCCCTACATGGCAAAAGAAGACGAAGACAAACATTTGCGCAGCAAAAAACACCTGCAAATGGAAAAGTTTGAACAAGACTGGCAGGCTTGGCTTGCACTTAATAGCGAGGAGTAAACATGAAATTTGTCATTGTGGGTACTAATTTTATCAGCGACACTTTTTTAGACGCAGCAACCCATGTTGAAGAATTCGATTTATACGGCGTATGTTCTCGTCAAGAGAGCACTGCTCGTTCGTTTTTAGCTAAACATACCAGCAATAATGCCAAAGTTTTCACGAGTATCGACGAAGTGTGCCACGATAATCAGGTTGAAGCTGTTTACATTGCTGCGCCAAATAGTCTACATAAACACTACGCGGTTATGTGTTTAGCCGCAGGCAAACATGTACTGGGTGAAAAACCATCAGCGGCAAATAGTACTGAGTTAAATGAAATTATTCTCGCGGCAAAAAAGCATCAGCGCCTGTATATGGAAGCGATGATGACCACTCACCTGCCTAATTTCGCCATTCTTAAACACGCACTTACCAGAATAGGCACGCCGCGCAAATATATAGGTCAATATAGTCAGTACTCTTCGCGTTACGACAAATACAAAAATGGGGAAAGACCCAATACCTTTTTGCCTGAATTTGCTAACGGCGCTTTGGTTGATTTAGGGATCTATCCTTTGTATGTTTTGTTAGCTCTTTGGGGCGCCCCACAGAGTGTGCAAGCCAGTGGAGTTTTGCTGGAAACTGGGGTTGATGGTGCAGGTGATGTACTATTAAATTATGCCGATAAACAAGCAGTTATTAGTTATTCTAAAATTTCTCAAGGCGACAACTTTACCGAAATTCAAGGTGAAAAAGGCCGCATTAGAATCGAAGCGGTTTCTTTGTTAAAACGTATGCAGTTTATTGGTAATGATGGCACGGTTGAAGAACTTGCTCAGCCATTTGACGAGCATTTTATGCGCTATGAAGTAAGTCACTTTATAGCAGCAGCCAAAGCCGGACACATTGAGTCTGCTGTAAACACACACACCTTATCAAAACAGGTTATGGACGTGCTGGATACAGCGAGAGCTCAATTAGGTGTCGTGTATCCTGCTGATAATGGCTAATAAGTCCTGCGGGCAACTACTCTAGTTGCCCTAGCAAACTCAAAATACCCTCTTTTGTAATATTGCGAGCTTGCATGGCAACACTTACTCCCGCTTGCTGAACAATATCGAGTGATATTTTCTCAGCCATGACTTTTGCAAAATCGGTGTCTTCAATACGCTGATTCGCTGAACTTAGCATCAACGACTGGTTTGATTCATTACGGATGGTCGATTCAATCGCATTTATTTTTGCGCCTATTTCAGCCCTAAAGCCACCAATACGTGACAATGCGGCGTCTATTCTCGTTATTGCATTTTGCGCTAAATTTTCGCTGCTTATGGTAATACCATCAATTGTTAACGAGCCCGCACTGGCATCAATATCTTCAAACATAATATACCCCTCTTCGCCAATAGCACGGTCGGTTGATGTAACTAACATCGGGCCATCACTCGACTCAGTTGACGAGGAATTTAAGCTTCCCAACGTGTCCCAGCTAGCAGTAATATTGAAAAAGCCACTACCAATAACAGTTAATAACAATGGCTCAGTCACTGAATCAATGATCACTTCTTCATTTAAATTACTTGGATTGCCGTTTCCTGAATAGGTAAAGTTCATACCATTAATCGTTTGGCTATTTACTGCTGGAAAGTTATAGCCACCCCCCTGAAATAAATTGCCATTACTGTACGTTTCTGTTCCTTGGTAACCATTAGCCGGAGTGAATAAATTTGCCTCTATTCTATCTTGCACAGATGATAAATCTTGCCCAACTAAATGATCACCATTTTGAGTAAAAAGGTTTATATCATCATTAGCGCCATTATCATTTATTCGGATTCTAACGTTCGTTGAACCCGCAGGGATTAGGCCTAAAGAAATATCTCCTGAACCCATTCCTTGTTCAATATTATTCGAGAATACTTCATTTAATACCGGCACATTGTCCAAGTTAGTTTCCTGCTCTGGCTTTGACATTAATGGCTTTTTACCAAAAATTTCAGTGTCGGCTACAACGGTATTTATATGCTCCCTTAATTGCGAAAACTCTTCATTTAGAGCGGCTCTATCAATATCCGTATTAGAGCCATTAGCAGCTTGCAGAGCTAATGTTCGCATTCTTTGAAGCGCATCGGTGAGCGCCGATAAACCCGCATCGGCAACCTGTCCGTAGCTAATACCGTCTTGTAAGTTTCGAAGCGTTTGTTGCTTCACCGCGATTTGCGTTGTTAAGCGGTGGCTTATCTGTAAGCCTGCGGCGTCATCTTTCGCAGAGTTAATGCGTTTACCCGAGGCTAACTTCTCATAAGTCGAGGTAATTGATTGCGTGTTTTGTAGTGAGTTAGGCGTACGTAGTCGTGGCGAATTGATCGTCAACATTTTGTCTTCCTTGGCAAAAAAACTTAAACAATGCAAAACCCATACCAATTTACTAGTATATTATAATGAAAAATGACGCATTGTTCAGACATCGCTTGTTCGCAAGTAAATAATCACAATAAATACTGCCGGGTACTCTTGAGATAAATTTTTGTGCACCTGACGTGCGTTTTTCAGTCCGTTGCGACTGAGCACCTGAAAATGCACTTTATCTCTGATAATCAATACATTACAGTTATGAATGCCTCACAACTTAGGTTTCATCGAAAATCGGCTACCGTTTAACGAAAAACATTTCTTAATCATCAAAACATCAGTAAAATCGCCCCCAAACTTCAGCTCTTATTTATTCATAAGGACAGTGATGCAGCGTACCATCCCCCCGTTTTTGATTGCTGTTATTTGCGTGTTATTAGCCATGGTCACCATTCAGTCAGGTGCATCTGTCGCTAAGCAATTATTCCCATTGATTGGCCCTGAAGGGACCACTGCATTGCGCCTCGGTTTTTCGGCGGCGATTCTGTGTTTAGTTTTTAAGCCTTGGAGAGCCTTTCCTCCTATTGGCCAGCGCATGCCGATTATTATTTACGGCTTAAGCTTAGGGGGTATGAATATACTTTTTTACTACGCTATCGAGCGTATTCCGCTGGGTATTGGTGTCGCACTGGAATTTACTGGTCCATTAGCGGTCGCACTTTTATCATCTCGTAAAAAGCGCGACTTATTTTGGGTTGCCTGCGCCATAGCAGGTATTGTGCTGTTATTACCTGATATGAAAGGTGAGGAAAGTCTCGACCCTGTTGGGGTCATTTTAGCGCTAGCGGCAGGAGCCTGTTGGGCATTTTATATTTTATTCGGTAAAAAAACGGGCAATCAAGGCTCAGGCGGCATGACCGTCGCTTTAGGTATGAGCATTGCAGCTATTGTACTTGTTCCCTATGGTGCAGCTTCACAAGGCATGGCGCTATTAAGTTGGGACGTTTTACCTTTAGGTATTCTAGTTGCCATTATGTCAAGTGCCCTGCCTTATACACTTGAAATGGTTGCACTTAGAAATATGCCCGCACAGGGTTTCAGTATCATGATGAGTTTGGAGCCTGCGGTAGCAGCCCTCGCTGGCTTTATTATCTTGGCTGAGTTTTTAAGTGTATGGCAATGGTTAGCCATTTTGCTCGTTATCACCGCATCGGTCGGAAGCTCAATGTCGACCTCAAAACAAACAAAAGTTGAAAGTAACGCTTAAAACTTTCACTATAAAGCCCATGAGCAATGGGCTTTATATCAATACACCCGATTCAATAAAATTATTTGTGATAATACTTAACATTTTTGTAAGTTGCGGGGTCAAAACTGGGGTATGCCGCAGTTCGCATTACATCAGCAATGGCCTTAAAAGTAATGACCCATGCTTTTCTGCATTCAGGGGTAAAATCATCCCCCAAGCCTGTTTTTAGCGTATATAACAATGCATTTCCTACCGGTGTGTAATCATCCACGCTTACACCGTAGTCAATATGTTTTCGTGCAAGTTGTTCAAGTACTGGCACGAGCTCATCTAAATTGTCGAGCCCTTTAACTGCAATACCTAAGGTCATCATTAATTTTTTTCCTTGTGACCTTAAGTCGCTTTTAAAGAGTGTTTTAAGTTTAGGATCATACTCAAATAATTTGGCATAAAAAATGGCTGCTGCGTCGTCGGCTATGGGGGCTACCTTTTTAAAGCTATTTTGAACTAACTGTTTTTGATAAGCGCTGAGCATGCCTATTCCTTTTATAATGAAGATTGTTATTTCATACTAGTACATAAAGACGATTTTACTCCTCAAATACCCAATTTTTGTATGACCCCACTTTATTAACCTTATAACGCATACTGAATTAACTTTAAAATAGCGACTCTGGACGCCGCACTTTATTTACCTAGCCTACACAACGGCTTCGATTTTATGCCAGTGGCTTATTTTATAATGTCATCATTTAGCACACGCAATACACCCTCTTCCACACGTTATTCCGCTAACAATTTTGACCAAGAGTAAAATGGTGATACCTCCTTAAAATTACTCATAATTTTACATGTTGCTAAGCAGCGATAAGCCACTATTAAAATAGACGGTAAGCACAAAATGAAATACGCCTTATAAGCTGCCCTCTTACAAAATAAACTGACATATTTTGTTACATTTATTTGTATTAACATAACACTTTAGATTTAAATCTTGATGATAATTATTATCAGTTGTGATAAGTTTACCGCGAATTATTTTAATCAAAACAATAATCAACCATTGCCATTTACTGCTCACAACACGCGGAGATAAGAATGAAATTAACTCAGTTGCCACTTGCAACCGCTATTATTTATGCATTGAATCCACAACTCAGTTTCGCACAGCAAACTGCTGAGGCTGAAGCGAATATTGAAACACTTGAGATTGTGGGTGTTCGCCAAAATCGTATAAGTGAAGGCGCAACTGGCCTTGCACTAGAGATTGATGAAACACCACAATCAATCAGTATCATCTCCGCAGAGCAACTAAAAAACTATTCAGCCTTTAATATCAACGATGCGCTACGTTTAGCCCCAGGCATCAATGTTGAAGAATGGGAAACAAATCGTACTAACTACACGTCGCGTGGCTTTGAAATTAAAAACACCCAAATTGATGGGGTTGGTTTGCCAAATGATTGGGGCATTGTAACCGGGGCTATGGAAGCCTATGGCTACGAAAACATTGAAGTTATCCGTGGAGCAAATGGCCTTTTAACGGGTGTTGGTAATGCATCGGGCACGATTAACTATGTTCGTAAGCGCCCAAAAAATGAAAATGGTGGTGAAGTAGGTGTTTCATTTGGCTCATGGGACTTTAAACGTCTTCAAGCAGATTACTCTTTGCTTTTAACTGATTCGGGGAGCTGGGCAGCCCGCTTTGTTGCGGCTGCTGAAGATAAAGAATCTTACCTTGACGGGCTTGAAAATAACCGTGAGTTTTTCTCTGTTATTGTCGATGGTCAATTAACAGATAACTCCACTGTTACCGCTGGTTATTCTTATCAAGATGCTGATACCGATGGTAATACATGGGGTGGGCTGGTGTATAACTACACAGATGGCAGCCAAGCAAAATGGGATGTGAGCGACACAACCACCCAAGAATGGACAATGTGGGACACCATCAACACTTCTGCATTTATTGAATACAACTATATTTTTGCTAACGCGTGGCAACTTCAAGCAAGCTATAACTTCCGCGGTTTTGAAGAGCAAGACAAGCTATTTTATGCCAGCGGCACGATTGATAAAGACACTCACTTAGGCTTAAGTGGTTGGCCGGGTCGTTATGACAGTAATATAGATGCAGACTTATTTGAAATCAAAGCATTTGGTGCCTTTGAATTATTTGGTAAAGAACATCAGGCAAGCGTTGGTGTAAGCCATGCAAAAAGTGATGACGTGATGTATCAACACCCATTTGATTTTGCAAACACACCGGCCTATGGTCCAACCCCAGCATTTCCATATGACTTAGATGCTATACCTGAGCCAGATTGGTTAGCGCCTGTTTTATATTCTGATATCGAACAAAAGCTAACGCGTTACTTTGGCTCTGCTCAGTTAAACATTACTGATAAATTATTTACCGTAGTTGGTTTTAACACTATTGAATTTGAGCGCTCAGGCATGAATGCCGGTGCATCAATTGATAATGACGAGAGCGAGACGAGCCCCTATGTTGGTTTTACTTATAAGTTAAACGACGATTTAAACTTATATGCAAGTTACTCTGATATTTATCAGCCGCAAGAGCAAGCAGATTACAACGGCCAATACTTAGCCCCCACCAAAGGCACTAACTTTGAAACAGGTGTTAAGGCTTCTTGGTTTGACGATGCACTAATGACAACGTTTGCCTATTTTACTGCTGAGCAAGATAACTTTGCTCAATACGCGGGCCTGACAGAAGATGGTATTTATTACTATAAAGGCGTGTCTATTGAGTCAGAAGGCTATGAATTTGAAGTCACTGGAAAGATTACCGACAACATCAATATCGTCGCTTCTTATACACATATTGATGTAACTGATGAAAATGGTGATGATACCAATAAATGGGCGCCTCGTGATGTTGTAGGTGTAACAGTAGATTATGCGGTGACCGATGCGGTGGTTGTGGGCTTAAATGGCCGTTGGCAATCTAAAATCGAAAGCACTGACTACAATGTAAAACAAGGGAGTTATGGCTTACTTAATGCCTTTGCTCGATGGAATATCAACGACAACATTGACATACAAGCAAACGTCAACAACATCACTGACGAGCAGTACATTAATAGTTTACAAACTGTGGGTTATTATGGTGCGCCTACAAACGGCAGCCTAACCTTAACTTATAAGTTTTAACTGGGTGGATGTGTCGCCCATCGGGGCGACACAATTTTATTAATTAGGGCAACTGCCTAACTCGTAATACCCCGCACTAGTTTGCGCTAAGGTGCTGGTATAAAAAGTGTTGTAAAGACCTAAGTTATCACCTGAGCCCAACGCATAAGCGTATGATCCGTTCGTCGTCGCACGATTAGCCTGTACATGTGCATAGTTACTTGAAGTCGTCTCTGTACACATATAATCGCCAGTAACCCCAGCATCGATGACAAAACTAATGCTGTCAGTTGATGACTAATCCAATGTGGTAGAGCAATTAAAAAAGCGAACCATAACTATAGTGCTATAAAATTAAGGACAATAAAGCCAAAAGAAGCAACGCGTTTATAATGTCAATATGTGAAATTACACCAAAACCGATTAACAAAACCCAATAAAAAAGCCTCACAATCTTATTGTTAGGCTTTCAGTAAAAAATACAACTTAACGCTCAAATTTAACGCTTTAGGTGTTTAGGGTCTGGCTTCCTAACTTTTGCAACCAAGGGATGATTCATCTTCTTTAATTCTGTTAACACAAGCTGAGCAACCTCTGTTGCACCCAGTTGGTTCAAATGGGTGTCATCTGTTACACCTAACGGGTAATTAGGGTGCAAATCAGGGGCAATATGCATGAAACGTAATGCAGAGCCGTCATCACCTAGCGCTTGAAAGTAGCGTTTAGTAATTGCTTCCATGTCAATAAAATCAACCTTTGTTTGTTTAGCAACATCTCTTACCGCATCTGCATACAGCGGGTGCGTCTCTTTAATCGTTCCGTCTTCATTAAAATAGCGGCGCGTTATCGGTGTCATTAACAGGGGGTGAGCTTGCTTTTCGCGCACATCTTTGATGAAGCCAAGTAAATTTGCTTTAAAGTCGGGTACGGATGTGTAGCGGTCAACTTTTTGTTTTGATTGATCATTATGACCAAACTGTATGATGACATAGTCCCCTGGCTTAATCTCGTCCATAATCATTTGCCAACGACCTTCTGATTTAAAAGTCCGTGTGCTGCGACCATTTTTAGCCAGGTTAATTACCTGTACTTGATCATTAAAGAAGTATTGAAAAGGCATTCCCCACCCTGTTTCTGGGTAATCTTTCACTTCTTTTATTGACATTGTAGAGTCTCCCGCCATAAAAACGTTGATCTGTTCATCAGCCTGAGCAGTAGACGAAAGCGCAACACCGACGTATAGAAACCTTAAAAAATGTTTAAACATTGAACTCTCACTGTAGAAAATTAACTCAATAAAAATGACCCTAGCACACACTGCCACCGGTGGCAAATAAATAAATAAAATCAACCCACTATTGCACCATCATGTAACTTGCGGCGGTTTTAAAAACGTTAATTTGTAAAGGAAATATTAATATTTTTGGTTTATTTGGTTTGACAGCACGAATTTTTACGTATAATTTCTACCTAAATGCCACCGGTAGCAAAACAGGGATTTAAAGTGGCATTTTACTCTTTGCGTAATTGAACACACAATCGCATAAAAAAATAACAGGATATGACTTATGCCGTTTGAAAGTCATGTAATTTATAACAATAAACTACAACTGGAACAGCAATGACAACAAGTAAGCAAACATTCAAACTAAGCTCTCTTATGACCTCACTATTACTCAGTGGCGTAATGGGAAGTTATGCTGCTAATGCACAAGAACAACAAAATAATGCAGTAGAAGATGATGGCATCGAAATTATTCAGGTTAAAGGCTACCGTGGCAGTATTAATGCAGCGCTAATGTCTAAGCGTGAGGCGGTAGGCACACGCGAAACAATCATTGCTGAAGATATTGGTAAGTTTCCAGATCTAAATGTTGCCGACTCCCTGGCTCGAGTACCCGGTATCTCTATTGAAGAAGATGCTGGCGAAGGACGTCAAATAACAATTAGGGGTCTTGGTTCTCGGTTTGTAAAAACAACGATTAATGGCATGGAATCAGCTTCAGCAGGAGCGGCAACCGATGCGGCTGGTGGCTCTAATACTTCACGCGCCTTTGATTATAACGTGTTTGCTTCAGAACTCTTTACACAAATAGACATCGATAAGACCGTGTCTGCAGAAAGAGAAGATGGCGGGATTTCAGGTAATGTCAATTTACAGACTGCGCGCCCTTTCCAATATGAAGGCTTTAAAGGCTCATACAATGTCAATGCCCGCTATAACGATATTTCTGAGGATGTATCGCCGCGCGTGTCATTTATGCTCAGTAATAACTGGGATAATAAATTCGGTGTACTTGCCTCTGTTGCATACAGTGATGGGACCGTCCAAAGTGAAGGTTCATCAACGGTTCGCTGGACCGTCAATAATCCAAACTATGTTGATGGCGGTTCACCCGTTGGTCAAGGAGGTACAAACTACCTATCAGCTGCACCTAAGACCATTTTGTTAGAAAATGGCAATTACACAAACGATAATCTGGATGGTTTATATTTACCCCGTATACCTCGTTATTCTATCTTTTCAAAAGAGCAAAAACGCCTAGGTGCAACCGTCGCCTTCCAGTACGCTCCTACTGATAATCTTTCAATGAACTTAGATATTCTCCATGCAGAGCTAGACACGACAATGGATGAATATCAATACTCAGTATTGTTACGTGATCAAAAAAATATCGTACCTGAAAACATCTATACAGATCCTAACAATACAATTGTTGCTGGTGCGTTTTCAAATGCAATTATACGTTCAGAAGCACGACAAGATTCCTCTGAATCAAACTTTGATCAAGTAAGCTTTACGGGTGATTGGTACATTAATGATCGTTTAAAAATGAGCTTTTTAGTAGGTAAAGGAAAATCTGATTTGGATGTACCTTATCTTCGCACTTTTGCACTTGATGCAGAGGGCTCAACCGTTGCTTACAGTTACGACAGTAATATTGACCCACTTTCTCTAATTAATAATCCCGGTGGTGAAGCGATAGGCAGTGCGCAGTTAAACACAACAATGCCATCATTTGCTTTTGCAGCAGGACAAGCTCCTGGAAACGCGTTTACCAAAGAGCAATTACAAAACACCATGCTAGACGCTAGCAATTACAGTGCTGGGCTCGTTCGTAACCGCGCACAAACTATTGAGAGCGAAAACTCAACCATTAAACTTGATTTTGCCTACGAACTTAATGATGAATACACAGTGAAATTTGGTGTAGGGCAGCGTAGCTTTGAAACTGAACAACACGACTTCCGCAACGCGTGGAAAAACCTAGATATAGAAACGAACAAAACCAGCGGTAAATCAGCTGAAACACAAGTTATTGACTTAGATGCCGATCAAATAGCGGGAGACTTATTTTCTACCACGCTTAATGAGACCGGTATTCACTTTGGTAATAATGCCTCAGTACCGAGCACTTCAACACTATTTGGCTCTACATGGCTAACACCTGACTACAATGCCATGATGGATGCATTTTCTAATGCCGCCTTTTTTGAAGCGAAGGAAGAGTACAAACGTGCCTATTATATAAAAGAAGAGGTAAACACAGCCTACCTTCAACTTAACTTTAGAAAAGATATATTCAATTCAGAACTAAGGGGTAATTTAGGTCTTCGCTATGTTGATAACAAAAACACGAGCCGAATTGTAAATCTGGATCATATTTACAAAGATGGCTACACAGCAGGCAAAGGTGATGGCGCTAACTTTGAAAATGGTTATGGTTGGCGAGAATCGATTAGCACAGGTGATGAATGGTTACCTTCGCTTAACCTAGCTTATGATATCACTGAAGATTTAGTCGGTCGTTTTAGTTACTCACACGCTATTACCCGACCAAAACTATCTGACTTACGTTCATCAATAAGTGTTAATACCCCTGATGAGCAAGACCCTACCGCAACAATTAAACGTGGTGCGGGTCCGTCACTTGAGCCGTACAAAGCAAAACAATACGATATAGGTCTAGAATGGTACTTTGCAGATGAATCTCTGGTTGCGGGTTCTGTTTTCTTTAAAAATATCACCGGTATTTCATCTGAAAGTAGTGATGAAGTGTTAAGTCAGGCTGAGTTAGATCGCTTGGGTATCGACATTGGTGATATGAACGCAGAAGATATTACCTGGACCGTAACCCAACTTACTAATACCGACGCTGAAGATATGTGGGGCGCTGAGTTTATTTATCAGCAGCCATTTACGTTCTTGCCTGAGCCCTTTAATAACTTAGGGATCCAAGCAAACTACACATATATCGACTATACCCGCGATATCGAAGACCCTTTTTATGGTAATTCACTAAGCCTAGTTGAAGAAGAAACATCAAAAAATACATATAATTTAACCGTATATTATGAAGTAGATAATTGGTCAGCACGTTTCTCATACAACTATCGTGGTGGTTATAACAAACAATACCTCGATGAATACAAAGATGAATCAACGTTTGTACGTGGCTATGATGACAAAGCAAAACTCAACTTCTCTGCTCGCTATGAACTGACAGAAAATATGAGCTTGTCGTTTGAAGCCGTTAACTTAACTGATGAAAAGCAAGAGATGTGGAATGATATTTACACACCTCGCCCATACGAAAGCTTATCATCAGGACGCCAATTCTTAGTCGGCTTGCGCGGATCATTTTAACAAATGACTCCCCTCCAAATAACCAATACTGTGTGGTTGGTTATTTTTTATAAAATCTCTAGCAACAATTGCCACCGGTGGCAATTGTTGCTAGAGTACTTCAACTATAAAAACAATTAGCACACACGTTGTGACTACAGGAACCTTGAGTATGAACAATAATCGCCGATTTTTTCTTAAAGCCTTCGCCTCGAGTAGTTTAGTAGGTACTGCTGCATTAATGGGCTGCAAAAGTGCGAGTGTAAATACCTTACTGACGCCAACAGATAATAATGATTGGTCAGCAGCCGAAGCGATTAAAAAGAACATTAAAGTACCACAGTTCCCCGAGAGTGCTTTTAATATCGTTGACTTTGGCGCTCAAAGTGGCGGTACGTTTAATAATAGCCATGCTATAAAAAAGGCTATTTTAACCTGCCACCAACAAGGTGGTGGAAAAGTTATTATTCCTGAGGGTGTATTTTATACCGGCCCGATTCACTTATTATCGAACGTTAATTTACACCTTGAAAAAAACGCAGTGCTAAGTTTTAGTACTAATCCAGATGACTACCTACCTGCAGTATTCACTCGTTGGGAAGGCCTCGAGATGATGGGGTATTCCCCTTTAATTTATGCGTATGGCCAACAAAATATAGCTATCACTGGCGAAGGTGTACTAGAGGGTAATGCGAATAATACCACTTGGTGGCCATGGAAAGGTCCGCACAAAGAAAAACACTGGGAATTACAATACCAAGAAAATGGTCAATTGATGGATCAAAAACCAGCACGTAAACAATTAATGGTTGATGCTGAAAACGCCTTACCTGTTACTGAGCGAATCTACGCTGATGGTGCATATCTGCGCCCCCCTTTCATTCAACCCTACCGCTGTAATAATGTGTTAATTGAGGGAGTGACTATCAAAAACTCTCCTTTTTGGTTAGTAAACCCCGTGTTATGTAACAGTGTGACAGTCAGTGGTGTCACGTTCTCAAGCCATGGGCCAAATTCCGATGGTTGCGACCCAGAAAGCTGCAATCATGTGCATATAAAAGACTGTACGTTCGATACAGGTGATGACTGTATTGCAATTAAATCGGGGCGAAATGCTGACGGTCGTCGCGTCAACACGCCATCTGCCAATATAGTGATCGAAAACTGTCATATGAAAGAAGGTCACGGTGGTGTCGTCATTGGCAGTGAAATATCAGGCGGTGTGAACAATGTTTACGTACAAGATTGCACGATGGATAGTCCACATTTAGAACGTGCCATCCGTATTAAAACCAATTCTGTCCGCGGTGGATTAATTGAGCATATTCGCATTCGTAATGTTGAAGTTGGCACAGTAAAAAATGCAATTGTTATTAATTTCTTTTACGAAGAAGGTGATGCAGGCCAATTTGACCCCACCGTACGCGATATCGTTATAGACAATCTGCACTGTAATAACGTGCTTGATAAAGCGTTCTATTTAAATGGATTTGAGCGGGCACCTATCAAAGATTTTACAATTATAAATAGCCACTTTGATAACGTCACAAAACAGTCAATCGTTAAAAATATCACCGATTTCAATGTTGAAAACGTCACCTTGAACAATCAATCAATTAGCGCAAAACAATTATTAGCGGAGTCAATCTAATGGCACAGAGCGCATTTTCTAAATTAATGGCAGGACAACCGATTTTGCCAATCATCCAAGCACATGATCCACAGCAAGGAGTCGCCGTTGCTCGGGCTATGCAAGATGCTGGTATTAATTTAGTCGAAGTTGTACTTCGCACTGAGCAATCATTAGCTGCAATAACAGCGATAAAATCGGCATTACCAAATCTCATCGTGGGTGCGGGGACAATTACCCGTAGTGACACATTAAATAACGCCATTAATGCAGGCGCTGATTACATTGTAACGCCAGCAGTATCGCCTCGCCTGCTAGATGCTTTAGCAAGTTGTGGCAAACCATGCTTACCAGGCGTATCGAATAATGCCGATATTCTTCTCGCCAGTGAATATGGCTTTACAGAACACAAGTTATTCCCAGCTTCATTGTGCGGCGGAATCGATTTTTTACACGCTGTCTCGAGTGTTTTTCAAGAGGTACGCTTTTGTCCTACAGGCGGTGTAAATGCTCAAAATTTCAAAGATTTTTTAGCATTAGATAATGTATTTGCTGTGGGTGGAACGTGGGTCGCAAAACCTGATTGGGTGAATACAAAAGACTGGCAAAGTATCACTCAAGCCTGCGCTAACGTACTAACAAAATAAATTGGCCTATTTTGCCACCGGTGGCTAATAAGTAAATGAATAAAGGAAACACTATGACTCGTCAATCACAGTCTCTTAAACTACATCCTGATCGCCTATTTTCAAGCGATCCCGCTGTCGTAAACATTGCCCGTGAACTTTACAATGAAATTAAAGATCTCCCTATTGTAAGCCCTCATGGCCACACAGACCCTAAATGGTTTAATGAAAACCCTCATTTTGGTAACGCTACTGAGCTTTTCATAAAACCAGATCACTATGTGTTTAGAATGCTCTACAGCCAAGGCATCGACTTAACAACGTTAGGAATTCCTGAGCATGGCTTAGAAGGTGATATGGCGCGTTCTAAAAGCGTTGATCCAAAAAAAGCATGGCAAATTTTTGCGGATAATTATTACTTGTTCGCAGGTACACCCAGTGGCTATTGGCTAGACGCTGTATTTAGCGATGTTTTTGGTTTTACTGAAAAATTAAATTCAGAAAATGCGCAAGACTATTATGACAAAATCACCGCAGAGCTGGCGACTGATGCCTATAAACCGCATGCGCTAATGGACCGTTTCAATATTGAGCTAATTGCAACCACAGAAGGTGCGCTAGACTCGCTCGAACATCATCGTGGCATGGCTGGCACAAACATGGCAAAGCGAGTTATTACAACGTTTAGACCAGATGATGTGGTTGATGCAAGTCGCGAAGACTTTATTGATAATGTCGCAAAACTAGGGGAGCTAACCGAGCAAGATACCACAACATGGCAAGGGTATTTAAACGCTATACGTATTCGCCGTGAGTACTTTAAAAAAGAAGGTCGCGCAACAGCCACTGACCATGGGCACCCCAGTGCAATAACTGCCGACTTGTCACTGAGTGAATGTGAAGCATTGTTCGAAAAATGCCGAACTGGTCACGCAAATGAGCAAGAACAAGAGCTGTTTCGTGGACAAATGCTGACCGAGCTTGCAGGCATGAGTATCGAGGATGGTTTAGTAATGCAAATCCACCCAGGTGCACACCGCAACCATAACCAACCGATTTTCAATCAATTCGGTCGTGATAAAGGGGCAGATATCCCAAGCCAAACAGAATATGTAAACGCGCTTAAACCACTATTGAGTAAATACGGTAATCATCCAAAGTTAAAAATCATCTTATTCACTCTCGATGAAACCACCTATAGCCGCGAGCTTGCGCCACTTGCAGGCCACTACCCTAGCCTAAAACTAGGGCCTGCATGGTGGTTCCATGATAGTCCGGCTGGTATGCTGCGTTTTCGTCAACAAACCACTGAAACAGCGGGCTTCTATAATACTGTTGGTTTTAATGATGATACGCGTGCATTTTTATCTATTCCGGCCCGCCACGATGTCGCGCGTCGTGTGGATTGTCGCTATTTAGCTGAACTTGTTGCTAATCACCAAATTAGTATTGAGTCAGCGCATGAACTCGCTTATCAGTTAACCTATGGTTTAGTGAAAAAAGCATACAACTTATAATAAAAACACTTAGGCCAAAGCTTTGCTTTGGCCTTTTCAGGGGAGAACAACAATGAAACATTTACCCTCACGTCACCTGATACACACATCACTGATTACTTTCGCTGCTTTGTCTGTTACCGCTTGCCAACAAGCAGAACAACCCCAGCATCACAGCATAAAAGAAGCACAGACAGGTTCTGTTGCCACTGTTGATATTGCTAATCCCAGCCCGTTTAATCGCGAAGATGAAGCTATTTATTTAAGCTACTACGACTTAGGTGTAGCACCTGATACAACGCTTGCGGTAAATATCGGCGATAATCAAGTTGCCAATCAAGCGATTGATAAAGATTTGGATGGAAAGAACGATGGTATTTTGTTCGTTACTGATCTTTCTAAAGGTGAAAATATACACGCAGAGATAATCTCAACAACACGTCTCGCACCTTCCAAAAAGCGTGTACAAGCAGATTTAGCTCATAAAGTGGGTGGTGAATGGGTACCTCATACTCGCCCACCAAAACACCAACAAAATGCTGGAATGAAAGAATATGTCGGTGGCCAGTTTAAAAATGTTCAATCCATAACCCCTCCTGAATATTACACAGACCATTCAAACTGGATCCGCTATGAAGGACCGGGGATCGAATCAGATAAGGTCGGTTATCGCATTTACCTCGATTGGCGTAATGGTTTTGATATCTTCGGAAAACTGACTCCAGAACCCGTATTGCACAACGTTGGTTTAGATGGTTATAAGTCGTATCATTCGCTGCAAGATTGGGGAATGGACTTATTAAAAGTAGGAGGATCGCTAGGTGCAGGTGGTTTTGCCTATACCAATGAGAAAGGTAAGCTTGAACATGTCAGCAAAGTAGATACTCGTACTGCAAGCATCACTGCGAATGGCGATCTATTCGCCCAAATTCAACTTGATTACCATGGCTGGCAAAACAGCGTACAGCAACAAGACCTCAGTGCATTTATCAGTATGCAAGCGGGTTCTCCACTGGCAGAAGTCACCTTAAAACTCGACAAACCATTTGATAACATCACCGCAGGCCTTGTAAAACATCCCGATACAACCTTTTTAAAAGCCGATTTACAAAGCATGAGCAATTATGGCTATGGGTATATTGCTAGTTGGGGCAAACAAAGTCTCGACGGTAAGGCGCTAGGCATGGTGGTTTTTTTCAAAAAAGGGGATGTAAAAACAGTACGCCAAGATGATAAAAACTACTTAGTAGAATTAACGCCAAAAGGCCAGCAAGGCAATCAGCAAGTTCACTATTATTTTGCATCTTTATGGCAAGCACAAAGCGGTATTAATACCGTAGAACAATTTGAACATTATATTAAACAACAAGCGCAAAAGCTGACCATTAAGCCTCGAGTTCAGCTCAAAACATCGTTGACACAGAATGCAATGCAAGCGTCTATCTCCGCAGAGTCTGCGCTTAAGTGGACACAAGCATTCGCAGATTCTGAACTGGCGCGTAAAACGCTAGGCTACCATTACAATGGATGGGATGTTAACCGTAAGCGATCTCCAAAGTTTGAATATGACATTATTGGTATTCAACCGTATGCTTATTACACACTCGGTGAACTCACAGATAATGCGGAATATAAACAAGTAATTGAAAAAGTGACCGGAAGCTTTATTTCTGAAGATGGCCTTATTTCAGCCTATAAACAAAGCAATTTTAATATTGATAATATTCCGCCTGGTCGCAATTTAATTACGCTATACCAGCAAACAAATGAACAAAAGTATCTAAAAGCAATTCATGCGCTAAGAGAGCAATTACATAAACACCCTCGCACGTCGACAGGGGCTTTTTGGCATAAGAAAAAATACCAAGGCCAAGTATGGCTTGATGGTGTGTATATGGGTATGCCTTTTTTAGCTGAGTACGCAGCCTTATTTGAATCGGGTCACCAACAACAAGAAACCTTTGCCGAAGTGGTGAACGAATTTAACTTAACCCGCGAGTTTTTAAAAGATACACAAACAGGGCTTTACTATCACGGCTGGGATGAGCTTAAACAACAGGCATGGGCTAATAAATCAACGGGGCTTTCACACGAGGTATGGGCTCGCGGAATGGGCTGGCTTGCGATGGCCGTTGTCGATGTACTTGATTATATTCCTGAACAAAATAGTCAGCAACGAAAACACTTACTTACCATGGTGCAAGAAATTGCCGACAGTCTAGAAAAAACGCAAGACCCAGCAACCGGTACCTGGTGGCAGGTAATGGATAAACCCAATGCGATAGGTAATTATAGAGAGTCATCAGCAACGGCGATGTTTACCTACTTCTATGCAAAAGCAATAAATAAGGGCTACTTAAGCACCGATTACCTTGCGACTGCATATAAGGCCTATCAGGGATTATTAAACGAATTTACCTTATTGCACCAAGATGGCACTGTGTCTATGACTAACCAATGTTATGTAGCGGGGCTTGGCTATGGCCGTGATGGGAGTTATGACTACTACATGAGTGAACCTGTTGTTGCAAACGACCCCAAAGGCAACGCGGCGTATATTTTAGCTGGCACAGAAATGGTAAAATTGCTTCGTCAGAAAAGTAAATAATCATGCAAACATTTCGCTACTTATCGATTTTATTAACCTGTATTTTAAGCGTTTTTCGGTCAGTAAACAGCATTGCAAGCAATGTTAAAAACCCCCCTATTATGTGGTCGATATGGATGGCTGAATCAGAAATGCAACGTCATCCGCATGCCTATTTGATTGACTGGCGCACTGCTGCTCGCTGGGACTATACCCATGGCTTAGAACTTATGGCATTTGCTAAGCTTTATCAAAAAACAGGCGATACACGCTATTTCAATTACATAAAAGAGTATGTTGATAGCCTCGTTATGGACGATGGCACGATTAAGACTTATCAACAGAGTAAATACAACATCGATATGCTCAATGCTGGTAAGTTATTGTTTTTCATGTATGACGAAACTGGCAACAAAAAATATCGACTCGCCATCGACACACTAGTAAAGCAATTAGAAAAGCATCCCCGCACTACAGAAGGGGGATTTTGGCATAAAAAACGCTACACCTCACAAATGTGGCTAGACGGTTTATACATGGGCGCACCATTCTACGCTGAGTACATTCGTCGTTATGGTCGAAAAGAGCAATTTAGCGATGTTATCAAGCAATTCCAACTTATTGAAAAGCATTTATACCGACCTGATACCCAACTCCCTGTTCACGGCTGGGATGAGTCAAAGAGTCAAAAATGGGCTGACCCAATCACAGGACAATCAGCAAATCACTGGTCACGTTCAATAGGTTGGTATGCCATGGCGATGGTTGATGTGTTAGCGCAATTGCCAGATGATTATCCTGAAAAAGCATGGTTATCTCGCCGCTTTAAACACTTAATCGATCGCTTATTACATTATCAAAATGACACTGGAACTTGGTATCAAGTCACAGATAAAGGCGATGAAGCCGGTAATTATCCTGAATCCTCTGGAAGCAGCATGTTTACCTACGCAATCATCAAAGGAATATTAGATAACGCCTTACCTGCCTACTACTTAGTGTACGCAGAACAAAGTTATGCTGGATTAATCGATGAATTCATCGCTGTCGATAAAAAAACAAAACGTATTTCAATCACATCAGCCTGTGAAGTCGCAGGGCTTGGCGGCAAGCCATATCGTGATGGTAGCTATGATTATTACTTAAGCGAAAATATCCGGGATAATGACCCTAAAGCAGTTGGACCCTTTATTTTAGCGAGTCTTTTATTAGGCAGATAAGGAAATCAAGTGAAAGCGATTTATGTCTTAATAAATACCCTTTTTTTTGTCAGTTTTACTTTACCGGCTATTGAACTGATAGAGTTCCCCACTGAAAAAAATAACATGCCGCTCATTTGGCAGGCAGATTTAGAAAATGGGTATTACCAAAACCCTATCATTCATGCTGACTTTTCAGATCCTGATATCGTTGCCCTGGGTGATGATTATTACATGACGGCATCAAGTTTTAACTCTGCGCCGGGGTTGCCTATTTTACATTCAAACGACTTAGTTAACTGGCAACTCATAAATTACGCACTCCCTATTCAACAACCGCGTGAGCACTACAACACGCCACAACATGGTAATGGCGTTTGGGCACCCAATATTCGTTATCATAATGGCTTATTTTGGATTTTTTACCCTGACCCAGATTTTGGGATCTATGTTATTACAGCCAAAGACCCCGCTAAAGCATGGTCAACACCCTCATTAATTCTAAAAGGGAAAGGAATTATCGACCCAACACCCTTATGGGACGATGATGGCAAAGCTTACTTGCTCCATGCGTGGGCAAAAAGCAGGGCCGGATTTAACAATGTTCTCTCAATTCGTGAAATGAGTGCTGACGCCAGTTGGGTAAGTGACGAATACCAGCATATCGTCGATGGCAATACCCTGCCCTCATATCGTACCCTAGAAGGTCCTAAGTTTTACAAGCGTAATGGCTTTTATTATATTTTTGCTCCTGCTGGCGGAGTCGATTTAGGTTGGCAGTCGGTTTTTAGAAGTAAACACATACTAGGCCCGTATGAAGACAAAATTGTAATGGCACAAGGAAACTCGCTAACCAACGGCCCACACCAAGGAAGTTGGATCAACACGCCATATGGCCAAGATTGGTTTGTTCATTTTCAATCTAAAAATGCCTACGGCCGTATCGTGCATTTACAACCGCTTCAATGGCTTAATGATTGGCCCGTGATTGGCCGAGATCCCGATAAAGATGGCATCGGTGAGCCGGTTTTAAAGTATCGAAAACCCAAAGCTAAACGGTTCTTAAGCACTCAAATACCCAACAGCGATGAATTTAATGCTGAGCAACTTGGTTTACAATGGCAATGGAACGCAAATCCACAGCCACACTGGTTTTCTTTAACTGACAGTGCTGGCTATTTAACACTATCCCAACAGCAAGAAGTAGCAGACAGTTTGTGGCTTACTCCTTCGCTGTTATTGCAAAAACTACCGGCAGAGCGCTTTTTCGTTGAAACAAAATTAGTCTTTAATCCAGAAACTTACCAGGGCGACAGCGGTCTTTTATTGTTTGGCGAAGACTATGCGTGGATCGGTATATCGCGTTCAGATGAAGGCGCACTCCACCTTGTTTATAGCCAATGCAAAGGAGCACGAAAAGGATGTACAGAACATAAAACAATCATTACAGAGGTCACCACTGAGACAATGTATTTAAGATTACTGGTGCAACCTGGCGCTCATGCGGTATTTAGTTATAAAACGTCAGAAGCCTCACAATATCGGGCCATCGGAGAGCATTTTAGTGCCAAAAAAGGCCGTTGGGTTGGTGCCAAAGTGGGCTTATTCAATGTCAATAAGTTGGTCAGTCGCAATTCTCACTCTGTACATTACGATTATATTCGCTTTTCTAAGGTAGCTGATAAATGAAACACACACTCCCCCTTATCGCTTTTCTATTAAGTGGAATATCAAACCACGTTCATAGTGCGTCTTATACTCTTGAAAACACCTATAAAAAGTTAAAACCACGCTACAGCGAGTTGCATCTACCAGATGACAGCCCAATCAGTAATTTAAACGTCGAACAACATACGTACCCAGGTAAATTGCGCTCCCAGTCAATCACTATTATTCGACCTAATAACAACACCGTATTACCACTGATTGTATTGGTGCATGGTGGTGGATGGGGCTCGGGTTCACCGGCCATTTTACAAACCCTCGCAGCAAAACTTGCCGCTAAGGGCTTTGTTGTGGCAACCCCTGCTTATACACTTTCGGATGAGGCGCAATATCCTGCATCGATTCATGATATTGCACTAGCAACACAGTGGTTAAAAAGTAACGCTTCACGCTTTCACTTAAACGCTGAAAAACTGACCCTTGCAGGCAGTTCAGCAGGCGGGCAAATAGCTGCCCTACTGGCTTATAGTCATGGCAAGTTATCAAATCAAAGTGCCTCATTGGCAGTGAATGCGCGCGTGTTAATCAACATTGATGGCCTGTCTGATTTCACTACCCCTTTGGCACTGCGCTACGAGAATGATAAAAATAAGGCGGTTACATCTGCCAGTAAGTGGTTAGGAGGTCGTTATGAAGAAGTCCCTGCAATTTGGCAACATGCATCCCCAATTAATTACATCTCAAACACAAGCCCTGCGACTTTATTCATCAACGGTGGCTTTGCGCGATTTTATGCAGGAAAAAAAACAGTTCAAGAACAATTAACTGAGCGTGGCATTACAAACAAGGAGCATGTGTTTAAAGAGGCTCCCCATTGCTTTTGGCTATTTCACCCTTGGCAAAATAACACGGTTGAATTAATCAGTGAGTTTATTAATAAACAGTTAGCCGTTGACTCTTCCCGTTGACTCGCGTGTAACGAGGTTAGGTGTCACTGTTTTTTGTAAGGCTAACTTTTCCTGATTATTACGGGATTTATTGATCAGCTTTTGGACTGCCAAACACGCCATATTAAACACTGGGCGTCGGATAGTTGTTAATGAGGGAATAATACGTGATGCCAAAATATTATCGTCGAATCCAGCCACTGAGAGCTCATCGGGCACTCTAATATTTAAGTTGTTTGCAACCCGAAGAACCGCTGCAGCCATTTCATCGTTATTTGCAACGATTGCAGTGGGTCTTGGCAAAGTATTAAGTAATTGCTCAGCACACGCCAAACCACTGTCATAATTGTTTTTACCTTCAACTATGCGGTCTGTTGGTAGCTTAACGTTATATACCTGCAACTCAGCCAAAAAGCCTGCTAAACGTTCAATCGACGAGCGGTAATGTTGAGGGCCCGAAATAAACCCAATATCTGTATGACCTAACTCGACTAAATGTGTCGCCATATCACGCATGGCAGCACGCTCATCAGACACAACAATATTGTCTGCATCATCTAAATCAACTGACGCAAGACGAACATAAGGACAATTAATTTCTCGAAGCGCTGCTGCCAATGCTTTATTTTCAGATACAGGAGGTAAAATAATCACGCCATCTAGTTTTGAGCGCGAAATAAAACTAAGGCAATCACTAATGAAGTCATCGCGTTTTGATGATCCAGGGTGCACAACAAGCTCATAGCCAAGCTCAGCACAAACACTCAATGCGCCACGTTGCACTTCATCAATATACAGTGCATCGGGGTTATCATAGATTAAGCCCAGTAAGTAAGAACGACTCGACGCCAAACCGCGCGCTTGCTTATCTGGCGAGAACCCTGTTTCTTTAATAATTTCTAACACCCGCTCACGGGTTGCTTTACCGACCGCCGGTGAGCAGTTTATCACTCTCGAAACAGTGCGTTTAGAGACCCCTGATAAACGAGCAATATCGTTGATTGTTACAGACATATAAAATTCCAGAGTCAACTACTTAGCGACAGTAGTGTTCAGCTTTTAATTATTAAAAGTACACAAATTCGTTACATTATAAATGACAAAAGAGGCGACATGCACCTCTTTGGTGATTTTAATCTAATAAACCGAATAAGCGTGGTAAAAATTCACTAATTGCAGGTACATACGTAACCAACATTAGTACCAGAAACATCACTAAATAAAGTGGCATCATGGGTTTTATTATTTTATGTATCGCTGTTTTTGCAACTGCACAACTTACAAATAATACACTCCCCACTGGCGGAGACACTAATCCTATCGATAAATTGAGAACAATCATGATACCAAACTGAACAGGAGACATACCAAATTGCATTGCCACCGGTAAAAATATCGGTGTGAATATCAGTACAGCTGGCGTCATATCAATGAATGCGCCCACAAGTATCAAAATTAAATTAATTAATAACAAAATAATTATTGGGTTATCACTTAATGTTAAAAAGAATTCACTGACCATTTGTGGAATATGCGTATAGGACAAAAGCCATGACATTGCAGAAGATGCCGCAATAATAAGCATCACAATGGCGGTTGTTTCGCAGGCCTTAAGTAATAACTGAGGCATTTCATTTAAACGAATTTCTTTATACACAAACACAGCAAGGACGAGAGCATAAATCACGGCAACGGCCCCGGCTTCTGTCGCCGTAAAAACACCACCAATAATGCCCCCAATCACAATAAAAACAAGTAATAAACTGGGCAATGCTGCGATTATTTTTTCGAACATGACCGAAAAAGGCAGTCGCGCTGTCACAGGGTAATTGTTCTTAATAGAATAAATTGCACACACCATCATCAGTGCTAAACCGAGTAAAATACCCGGCAAATAACCCGCAATAAATAAGGCTGCAATCGATACTCCCCCACTCGCAATAGCGTAAATAATAAGAATATTACTCGGGGGTATTAGCATACCTGTTGTTGCCGCACTTGCTGTGACTGCTGCTGCAAAGTTTTCGCTGTAACCGTGCTTTTTCATTTCTGGCACCATAAAACTACCGATAGCCGACGTAGCTGCAACAGCAGAACCCGAAATAGCACCAAACATCATGCACGACATTACATTCACAAGCGCTAAACCACCGGGTAAGAAGCCAATCATTGCCATAGCACACTCAATTAAACGCTTGGCTATGCCTCCTTGGCCCATAATTAAACCAGACAAAATAAAGAATGGGATGGCTAACAAGGCAAAGCTATCCAGACCGCCCATCATCTGTTGGGAAATCGTAATACTTGCTGGCGTAAAATCCATATGTAACGTAAGCGCAATCAGTGTCGATAATGCGATACAAATAGAAATAGGGACATTAATAAACAGTAAGATGAAAAAACACACAATTAGAATTATGGCTGTCATTTCCATTATGATTCCTCCATCACATTCATTAAGCAATTAACAATATTTTCAACGCAGTTAAATACAATTAATAGGCCACTTAACGGCAATACAGCATAAACAAAGCCCATATTAATACCCAGAGCTGCCGAGCTTTGTTCAAGCTCAAAACTCAGCATCATTAACAAACTGCCGCCATACACTAAAATGCAAGATGCGGTTATCAATACCGATAATTCAATAATAAAGGTGCATTTTCTGCGTAGTGTCGGAACCATTTTTTGATAGAACAGATCAAGTCCTAAATGGGCGCGAGTTCTGTATGCGTACGATGCGCCTAAAACCCCAATCCACATTAATAAAAAACGTGCTAACTCTTCTGTGTATGAACTTGGCGAACGCAAAATAAAACGCGAAAACACCTGCCAAGTCACGACAGCCACGATGGCGATCATCGCTACTATCAAAATACGTTCTATCAATGAGTTAAGATGTGAATTTAGCTTTGTCATTTTGCCTCCCCCATCGCTTTGATAGCCTTGATATGTTGCTCAACAGGCGTACCTGCAAATGAAGCATGAAAATCGGCGACTTTATCCTGAAACGCTTTTTTATCGGGGTAGGTAACTTCAACGCCGGCCTCAATAACCGCTTTAAGTGCTTCATCCGATGCTGATTGCCAGAGTGAACGTTGGTATTCAACAGAATCAGCCATGGCTTTAGTTAGCCATGTTTGCTGTTGTTCACTCAAGGACTCCCACACTTCTTGGCTGGCCAAAATAACATCAGGTACAAAGGTATGTTCATCTAACGAGTAGTACTTCGCAATTTCATAGTGGCGAGATAAGTAATAACTGGGTGGGTTATTTTCAGCGCCGTCAACAACCCCCTGCTGCAGAGCCGAATACAGCTCAGCCCACGCAATAGGTGCTGCAGCACCGCCAAGAGCTTGTACCGTCGCAACGGCCGTGGGGCTATTTAATACACGAATTTTCTGACCAATTAAATCCTCAGGCGTGTGAATGGGTTTTTGGGTCGTATAAAAGCTTCGGCTGCCTGCATCGTAATAACCTAACCCTTTGAGTCTTGCAGAAGATACTTTATCAAGCATGTCTTGGCCTAACTGACTGTTTAATACACGCCAAAAATGCGCACTGTCATTAAACAGATAAGGAATACCAAACACCTTCATTTCTGGCACAAAGCCCTCAAGTGGACTCGCAGACACTTTGGTAATAGCAAGACTACCTATTTGTAGCAACTCGATAAGCTCTCGTTCTGACCCTAATTGACCACCGGGATAGATCACTATTTCCATACTTCCGTTGGAATAGTAATCTAAACGTTTTGCCATATACTCCATCGCTTGATGCACCACATGCCGGGTATCCAGCGTGTGGGCAAGCGTCAAGCGTGTGGTTTTGTTGTCATTGCTGCAGCTGGTTATAAAACCAAGCGTAAAAACCACAAAAACGCTGTAAAGAAGATTTCTATTCATTATTATTTCTTCATTGTGTGTTCTGTTAAATGTGGACTATCTCAATTGTTGCGGTTGATACTTGTCCATGTCGTCATAATCTAAGTTTTCACCAGCCATCCCCCAGATAAAGCTGTAATTCTGTGTCCCTGCACCAGAATGGATTGACCACGGTGGCGAGACCACAGCTTGCTCATTATGAATCCATAAATGCCGCGTTTCTGTTGGCTCACCCATAAAGTGACAGACCGCTTGCTCTTGAGGTATTTCGAAATAAAAATACACTTCGTTACGACGATCATGTTGATGAGCTGGCATGGTATTCCACACACTACCGGGCTTAAGTTCAGTTAAGCCCATTTGCAGTTGACACGTTTGTACCACTGTATTGATGAGCATTTGGTTGATATTACGCTCATTCGATGTCTCTAAACTTCCTAAATGAAGTACATTAGCATCTTGTTTAGTAACGTGTTTATTTGGATAACTGTGATGCGCAGGTGCTGAATTTAAGTAAAATTTAGCTGGGTTTTTAGCATCATCACTGCGAAAAGACACTGATTTGTTACCCCGACCTAAGTAAAGTGCATCTTTATAGTCTAATGAGTAAGTTTCACCATCCGCTGTAATACTACCTTTGCCCCCAACATTGATAATGCCCAATTCGCGACCATCAAGAAAATGGGCCGCTTTTAAGTTATCTAATGTTTCAAGCGTTAATGCGTTATTTAAAGGTACTGCACTGCCAACCATAAAACGTTCATAGTGGGTATAAAGCCAATACACTTTGTCTGCTTGCATTAATTTGTCGACTAAAAACTCGCTTCTCAATTGCTCAGTGTCAAACCCCTTTACTTCATTTGGGCCTACTGCGTAACGTGATTCAATTTCTGTGTTCATTGTTTTATTTTCCTACTAACGTGCTAACCATCCGCCATCAACTGCCAAAATATGTCCATTGACATAATCACTGGCTCGTGATGATAAAAAGATTGCGGTACCAATTAAATCTTCAGCTTCTCCCCAGCGCCCTGCTGGGATACGTTTTTCTATTTCGCTATTACGCCCAGGATCATCCTGAAGCGCTTGCGTGTTATCTGTTCTAAAATACCCAGGTGCTATCGCGTTAACCTGAATATTATATTGTGCCCATTCATTTGCTAAGGCTTTGGTAACGCCTGCAATAGCATGTTTACTTGCTGTGTAAGCGGGCACAGTCATTCCGCCACTGTATGACAGCATGGATGCAATATTGATAATTTTACCTTGACCCTTTTCGATCATTTTCGGTGCAAATGCCTGAGCAAGTAAAAAGCTGGCATCAAGGTTAACCTTTATCACCTTTTGCCATTCATCGTAGGGGTAATCGATAGCGGGACTTCTAAAAATGGTGCCACCCACATTGACCAGAATATCGATGCCATCATTAACCGACAACGCCTTTTCTGCTAATGCTGACACGCTTTTGGCATCGCTCAAATCAGCGGCAATATCCCATGTTTTCGATGCGCTTTTAGCTATTTCGCTGCATGTTTCTTCGCAACCATGCTCACGACTACTGCTACAGATCACATCAGCCCCAGCAGCGGCTAATCCCATTGCAATTTGCTTTCCTAAGCCACGGCTCGCGCCTGTTACTAAAGCCGTTTTCCCCTTTAAATTGAATAGCTGTGTTGTCATAAAATTAACCTTTTTATCTGTTAACTCTCTGTATCAGACTCTTCAAATAAGATGATACAAAAGTTTGAATGCCTGTTTTAACACCACTTTAATAAACAAGTTGTAAAAAACATTCACAAAGTTGTTAATAGCCATTCTTCGCTACCGGTGGCAATTTGTCAAATTTTATTTGCCACCGGTGGCAATTATGTCTAAGATGTAAAAATCAACACGCCAATTAAGGTTAAAAATGGGTCAAATGTATGTACACACTAAATAGAAAAAACGTCAATAAAAACAAATACCCGACGACTATAATGCAATTCGGTGAGGGGAATTTCTTACGCGCTTTTGTGGATTGGCAAATCGACAAATTAAATGAACAAACAGGTTTAAACGCGGGTGTCGCCATTATTAGACCAATTGATTACGACACATTACCGCTACTTAATACTCAAGATGGTCTCTATACCAGTATTATTCGAGGCATTAATGAGCAAGGTGAATCGGTATCTAATGAACGCATTATTAGCTGTGTAAACGAAGAAATTCCTATTTATAAAGAATTCGATAAATATTTACAGCTCGCAGAAAGTGAAGATCTGAAGTTAATTTTTTCTAATACAACCGAAGCAGGCATCGAGTACATTAGCGAAGACTCACTCACTGATAAGCCAGCAAAAGCCTTCCCTGCGAAATTAACTCAATGGTTATTTCACCGCTTTAATCACTTTAACGGTGCAAGTGATCGCGGCATGATCATCATTCCTTGTGAACTAATTGATTATAATGGTGAAAAATTAAAAGAAATTGTCCTCAAGTACTGCCAACTATGGGATTTACCCAGCGAGTTTGTTAGCTGGCTTAACGAGCATAATTATTTTTGCTCATCGTTGGTTGACCGCATCGTGACGGGCTTCCCACGTGATGAACATCAACACTTGCAAGAACAATTTGGCTACTACGACAACTTCATGGTCACAGCTGAATATTTTCATTTATTTGTTATTCAAGGGCCGCAACATTTAGCTGACGTATTATGTTTAGAAGGCAGTGATGTCAATATTAAAATTGTTGACGATATAGCCCCTTACAAACAACGTAAAGTCGCTATTTTAAACGGTGCACATACTGCGATGGTGCCTTTGGCCTATATGGCAAATATCGACTCTGTGGGCGAAGCGCTCGCCTCACCATTAATCGAGAAATATGTAAGTAAACTGATTTTTGACGAGATTATTCCCACACTATCTTTACCTAAAGATGAATTGCAGGTATTTGCCAATGATGTGCTTAATCGCTTTAGAAATCCGTATATTTGTCATTTACTTATGTCGATATCACTGAATAGTATGACCAAATTTAAAACGCGATTACTGCCGCAGTTAGAGCAATATATTGTCGATAATAAAACCGTTCCAGCACTTATTGCGACAGCAATTGCGGGGCAAATTTTGTTTTACCGCGGCGAGCGGAATGGTCAATCCATTGAGCTTTCAGATAGTCCTGAGTGGATCACTTTATTCAAATCCATTTGGCAACAGCACCAAGATGGTGCGATAACATTGAAAGAGCTTGTCAGCAGTGTGCTTGGCGCTAAGTGGCATTGGGATAAAGATCTCAATGAACTGACAGGATTGACTGATCTAGTAACAGAACAGCTTAACAGCATGCTTACGACCTCTGTTGAAGAGACACTATCAAAACAAGTGGAATTATAATCATGGCACAGTTATTAAGACTTCATAATACTGATGATGTTGCTATTGCCCTGAGCCCAATTAGTGCGGGTGAACACATTGAGTTTGAAGACTTCTCGTTCACCGCATTAGACGACATCGAAAAAGGACATAAAATTGCGTTAAAGCCAATTTCAAAAGATGACCGTGTTATAAAATATGGCGCTCCAATTGGCTTTGCTCTTGAAGATATAAAGCAAGGTGCTTGGGTTCATACCCACAGCATTAAAACGACCCTGCATGATGAGTTAGAGTATCAATATCAGCCTGAATTTGTCAGTCAAGCTCCTGCTGAGCCCTCTCCACCCGTGAATATATATCGCAGAGCGAATGGCGAAATTGGTATACGTAACGAAATTTGGTTGATTCCAACGGTTGGCTGCGTCAACGGTATGATCAAACAAATGAAAGATGAGTTTCTACGGAATCACCCCGATCTTGGCATTGACGGGGTTCATATATTTCCTCATCAATTTGGGTGTTCACAGTTAGGTGACGATTTAGAAACCACGAGAATTTTACTGCAAGATATGGCATTACACCCTAATGCCGGTGGTGCATTAGTTGTCGGTTTAGGATGCGAGAATAATCAGCTTGCCGCCTTTAAAGCGGGGTTAGGTGATATTGATGAGAATCGAATAAAATTTTTAGTATCTCAGCATTCCGATGACGAAGTAGAAGATGGTGTCGCGCTGCTAGAACAAATTTACGATGTAATTAAACATGATAAACGTGAACCCGGTCTGCTGAGTGAAGTAAAGTTTGGTCTTGAGTGTGGTGGCAGTGATGGTTTATCCGGTATCACAGCAAACCCAATGCTAGGTTATTTTTCTGATTACTTAATTGCTCAAGGTGGAACGACCGTACTGACCGAAGTACCCGAAATGTTTGGTGCAGAAACCTTACTAATGTCTCGCTGTAAAGATGAAGACACCTTTAACCAGCTTGTCAGCATGGTAAATAATTTTAAAGGTTACTATAAAGCGCATAACCAACCCATTTATGAAAACCCGTCTCCGGGTAACAAAAAAGGCGGCATAACTACATTAGAAGACAAATCGTTGGGCTGTACTCAAAAAGCAGGTACCAGCAAAGTACAGGCCGTGCTTGATTATGGTGAACGATTAAGTACTCCAGGACTCAATTTACTCAACGCCCCCGGCAATGACCCCATTGCCACCAGCGCACTTGCAGCTGCGGGCTGTCATATTGTGCTCTTTACTACCGGGCGAGGTACGCCTTACGGTGGTTTTGTGCCTACCTTAAAAATAGCCACTAATTCAGAGCTTGCGAAAAAGAAAACCCGCTGGATCGACTTCGATGCTGGTGTGCTGGTGAATGGCAAAACCATGCCTGAAGTTCATCAAGAATTTGTCGATTTGTTGGTGGATGTGGTGAATGGTAAACCGACCTGTAATGAAATGAATGATATTCGCGAAGTAGCCATCTGGAAAAAAGGAGTAACCCTCTAATGTCAAAAAAGAAAATTGCCATTATTGGGGAATGTATGGTGGAGTTGTCTGGCGCTATTTTTGGCGAAATGCAACAAAACTTTGGTGGCGATACCATGAATACAGCCATTTACATGAAAAAATTGGCAAGCGAACGCATTGATGTCAATTACGTCACTGTGATGGGAGAGGATGCGTTAAGCCAAGCAATGATTGCTCGCTGGCAAGACTATCAGGTTAACTGTGACACCGTATTAATCGACAGTAACAAGCATGCTGGTTTATACATGATCCAAACTGACGCCCATGGCGAACGCACTTTTCAATATTGGCGCAATGATTCTGCGGCAAAATACCTCGTTCGCCATGCTAAATTTGCTGATATTGTTAGCCAGTTAAAAGCGGTCGATGCAGTTTATTTGTCGGGTATTTCACTCGCAATTTTGCCCATCGATGATTGTAATATTTTACTTAATGTATTGGCTGATCTAAAAGTTCATGGTGTTAAAATTATCTACGATAGTAACCACCGGCCAACGCTTTGGGCATCTCAATCTCATTGCCAACAGAGCAACAACCGTATGTATCAGCTTGCTGATTTAGCCTTGGTGACATTTGAAGATGAAGCCCAAATTTGGGGCTTTAACAACCTCACAGAATGTCGTGAGCACTTGCATCAACAAGGTGTAAGGCAGCTGGTCATTAAAACCGGTGAAAAGGGCTGTCAATACAGTGAAAATAGTCACAGTATTGTCAATCAGTATGATGCCAGACTGGTAGATAATGTTGTTGATACCACTGCAGCAGGTGATTCATTTAATGCGGGGTTTTTAAGTTATTGGTTGCTAGACCATGACATTGCAAGCTGTGCAGAGGCTGGAAATCTCGTTGCAGGACAGGTTATTCAACAACGAGGGGCCATCGTCCCAATAGATAACTCAATACTAAACAGCACACTTTAGGAGACAAGTATGCGTTTATTTTTATCATTGCTTGTGGTGTTATCTATTGCGCAGAGTGTTTTTGCTGCGACGCCTGCAATTGGCACCGAGCCTGTCACATTTATGCATGTAGAAAAAAATAATAAGCATGCCTATAACAGCATTCAAGCTGCAATTAATGCGAGTAGCCCCTATAAAGAGGTGGTGATCACTGTTGCAGCTGGTGAGTACAACGAAAAACTGTATATCACCCGCAGTAACCTCAGTATTGTCGGTGAATCCGCCGCTAATACTATCATTCGTTACGCACAGCTGAGGAATAGTTGGCGTGAACACAATGACAGTGACTGGGGAGCTGCCGTGGTTAATATCACTGGCAGTGACATAACACTCGCCAATATCTCCGTTATCAATGATTACGGAAAAATTCATAACACACTTGAACATCAGTTTGCGATCCGCGGCTTTGAAAACGCATCACGAATCATCTTTCATCAATGTGACGTACAGGCCTATGGTGCTGATACAGTGAGTCTTTGGAACAAAAAAGAGGGTCTTTATTACCACTCTTACTGCTCTTTCACTGGGGCTACAGATATGGTTTGCCCAAGAGGTACCGCCCTCATTGAGCATTCTCAATTTTACAACTTAAAACAAACCGCGACTCTTTGGCATGATGGCGAATTGAGTAGCGAACAAAAGTTTGTTGTTGCTAATAGTGAATTTAATGGCGTAGAAGGCTTTTGGCTTGGCAGACATCATTATGATGCCCAGTTTTATTTATTGGGAAATCAGTTTTCTGATAACTTAGCAGATAAACCTATCTTTAAAAAAACCTATGCGGATAAGCAAAGAGACCAACCAAATCGTTGGGGATCCCGTTATTTCTTCGCCAATAACAAAGCCCCGTATGCTTGGTTAGATGATAACTTCCAACCGAAACAGCTCAATATAGAAGAAAACAACCTTGTTGACTGGGTTTTCAAAGGCGAATGGCAGCCCAAGCAACAATTGCAGATGCTGGAACAACAGCTGGCTACTCAAAATTTTAAAACTGATTCATTTCAGTTGAAATAAGTTGCGTTAACTTTAGAGTGCATGCTTTGGGTTTCAATGTCACTGTAAGTTATATCGTTACTCACCTCTCACAGGTATGCACTCAACCTCGTTCGATAAATATGAGTGTGGCATAATTACGCCACACTCATATTACTCATCACATTTAAAAGTTAACACCCACTGACAACCAGTAGCGACGACCATCTTCTACATAACCATACTCTGCCTCTGATATTTCTTTATCGAATAGGTTATACACACCAAAGCCAAGTGTAATTCGTCGGCTTAAATCATAGTTACCCCCCATGTCTGCCAAAGTGTAGTCTGGCGCAATTAAGCTACTTTGCGATGGACCTGTCGTAGGTTGGCTTTCTTCACCGCGATAATGTACACGCAGCCACGTTCCTAGTTTATCTACCGGGCGCCAATTAAGTGAGGTTTGTAAAATGTGTTTAGGTAATTGATTAAGCGGACTACCTTTGTATTCACCGGTTTTTTGCTCAGAATCGGTGTAGGTGTAATTAGCACTCACATCAAGCTCGCTGGTAATATCGTAAGAAACCGACAGCTCAAACCCTTGTGTTACTGCTTCATCAACATTGATATAAGTTGTAGGAAGAGAACCAAACTGATTCGGACCATCTGTACATTGCGTTAATGGGCAAGAAATACGCGTAATTTTATCTTTAAACTCGTTGTAGAACACTGTACTTGAGAGCGATAAATCACGACTGATATCATAATAAATCCCCATTTCGTAGTTTACGGACTTTTCAGGGATTAAGTATGGGTTACCATAAATATTACCACCACGGCTTACCTGTCCCCACGCTGGAGTAGATTGGCGAATATTCGGTGCTCTAAAGCCTGTTGAAATCCCCCCTTTCACAGTCAGCGACTTAGTGGCATTGTATACACCATATAAACGCGGACTAAAGTGACCCGCAAAGTTACCATCATGATCATAACGAAGCCCTGTGGTCAGTTTAAATTGCTTTGATGCAGACCATTCATCTTCTGCAAACACCGACCATTGCTCGTTTTCCACATGCGTTAAATCACTGATGCTATTACTCGTATAATCATCCAGTTCTTCTTTTAAATACGCCGCGCCAACGCTTGCATTATGATTGGTAAATGGCAGTGTCCAGCTTGTTTGCGCGTCGGTATTTTCGACATACATTTCACGCGAGGTGTTATCAAACTTATCGTATTTTAGATAGCTGCGCGATGAGCCAAAATCGTAGAAGCCATTATGGCTAAGCGAATAAGTTTCTTGGTCGTACTCTGTGGTTGACGACTCAGGACACCCCCGTCGGCCACAGCTTTCACCTTGCGCTAAAGGCGCGACAGTTTTACCTAAAGTTTCATCCAGTTTTTGTTTTGCCGAGCCCACCTCAAACATAATTTCGTGATTATCTGATGGCGTTAAAATAAACTTCGCTTTGATATTGCTTTGCTCTTTACCTCGAAAGCCAGCAACAAAGTCATCTTCATCACGCTTAGAGAACTGCCCAGAAAGCTGAACTCCTAGCAACTCTGGAATTAAGCCACCCGCGGTAAAAAAACTACCTTGATTAATGTTGCCAGATTCGCTTGATTCTTGAATGGTGCTGTCTAAACGCAGTTCGCCATACCACTTTTCGGGTGTTTTACGGGTTATAATATTGATAACCCCACCAATGGCATCAGAGCCATACAGTGATGACATAGGGCCACGAATAACTTCAATTCGGTCAATGGCTGAAATAGGGGGTGTCCATGCCCCTTCAACACCTGGGCCATCACTGTTTGGACGAGTTTCGCGAGAGGTTTGACGCTGGCCATCAATTAAAATCAAAGTGTACTGGCTTGCCATACCACGCAAACTGATATCTTTTCTATCACCACCACCGGTCACAACCACACCGGGTACGTCGGTCATGGCATCTGTTAAGTCACGGTAAAAACGCTTTTCTAGCTGCTCACGATCAATCACGCTAATACTTGCAGGTGCCTCTTTTAACATTTGCTCATACCCAGATGCAGAAACAACAATCACTTCCATGTCTTGTTTTTTATCATCAGCGTATGCAAAATGAGATAGGCCTGCTAAGACAGCAGCGGTGAGAGGTAAAACAGAAGGAACAACCCTCGTCATAATAATACTCCGTGACTTTTTGTTTATAAATGATAATAATTAGCGTTTGCAATATTAATGAGAAGTCCCCGTTTTAACAATTTACGATTTCTTAAAACTGAATTAAGAAGGCCTGAACAATGAATTCCAAGCTAATCAAAACACTACGCGTATTTTCTCGTACTGTTGAAACAGGCAATATGAGCAGTGCTGCTGCTGAGTTATCAATGACGACATCGGCTGTAAGCCAACATATAAAGCAATTAGAACAGGAAATCGGGTTAAGTTTATTTAATCGCAGCCCGCGAGAGTTGACGCTGACCGAAGCCGGTCATTTGTATTATCAAAGCTGTTTAAAGATGCTGGCACTTGCAGATCAAGCCAGCACGCAATTACAGCACTTACAAAGTAAACCCAGTGGCGAATTAAAGTTAGTCGCCCCCGTCGGTTTTGGTGGAGGGCTTTTAAGTGAACCGCTCGAGCGCCTAATAAACGAGTTTGATGATTTACGTATTCAGTTAATTTTAACTGATGAGCCAATCGATATGATAAAAAGTGGCGCAGATTTAGCCATTGCAATAGGCCCATTAACAAACTCAAATCTGATTGCACGAAAGCTCGCAACCTGGCCGTTAAAGCTCTGCGCCCACAGAGATCATCCTATCGCTAAGTTTAAAAAAGTCAGTTGGGATGATTTACATCAGTTCGCCCGTATTTCACATACATACGCCGACAGCAATGCATTTAATCCACTAACGCTTGAAAGTAAACCGCTGCCCAAGGCAAAAATAAACGTCAATAACATGCAAAGTTTAATTGCGCTTGTCTGTGATGGGGTCGGTTATGGCGTGTTGCCAGAGCCTGAAGTGAGACACTTATTAAGAACAAAAGAACTCATCGAAATCGCGCCCGAATGGGCCATGCCAAACTACACCGTGTATGCAGTTACCCCAGCAAGAGACAGCTTAGCTGCAAAAACCAAAACAGCGATAGAAACCATAAAACACTGTTTTAATGATGTATCGAAACAGGTTGAATTTGTTGATTAAGGCCAGTATGGATAATACCAATTCGCTAAAATAAGCGCGTGGGTATTATCCAAGTGCGAGCCAAACACCTACACACATCATAAGCGCACCGGCAATACGATTTAGCCATTTTAAATTGTCGCCTTTATCTAAAAATAACCTCAAGCTTTTACCACCCGTGGCATAAATTAACATACAGATAAACTCGCTCAGCATAATAATGCTTACTAATACAGCAAGCTGCGGGGCAACGGCTAATTCTACATTTATAAAAGGGGGCAAGAGTGAAATCATAAACGCCCACCCTTTTGGGTTTGCGATGGCAGTGATATAACCTTGTGAAAACAGTTGTCCGCGCCCTATTTGCTGCTCGGTTTCATTTTCGGGCTTAAAACTGGTTTTTGCGCGCCACATATTGACTCCAAGATAAATAAGGTACGCACCGCCAACATATTTTAGTACCGCAAACAACGCAGGATAATTAAGCATAATACTGGCAACCCCCACAACAGCCGCAATTGCCACCGTTGCCACGCCAAGCACTTCACCCACCATCATCCACAATGTGCGCCTTACCCCCACACTCATACCCAGAGTCATCGCTAAAGTCATGCACATACCTGGTGTAATAGAGACAAAAAAGAAAGTAGGAATAAAAACCGCAAGTACTGCTAAATCGAGCATAAACCAATCACATCATGAATACTGAAAAAATAGAAAAGCGATTTAAACACATTCAATTAAATAAGCAAACAAACACGCGATTACTCACATTTCAATGCGCTAAAGCTCATGAAAACTGGTAATGCAATATTAATATAGGGAGCTAGTTAGCCCACGATCTTCGTTACTAAAATATAAGCTACCAAAAAGCCTATACCATTAGGTTGGGCAACACATTCTATTGCAGCAAATAATCAAGCCAGATCATTATTACGTACAGCGCGACCACGAGTAGTCATTGTATCGGACTCCATCTATTGTGATAGCGATGGCTATTGCACAAGCGCTTCATCTTCAGTCAACTTTGCTTAACTCAGCTCTACTTTATAGCTTCGATAAGTACAGACACTATAACTAATTTTCCACGTGAAACTGAGTTTAGTATTTTACCTAAACAGCAATGACCCCTGTGATCACTGCAAACTTGTTGCGCTGAGCTTTTACCTTCTCTGTAAAATACCTATGAGTGCTCTGTAGCTTTATCTGACGGGATAATTTAATTGAAGAAAGATTCGAATGTGCAGTTTGAGAGAACAATTAAAAAAACTCATCACCAAAAAAAGACCATTGCCTGATGAGCAATTCCATAAGCACGACTAACGACTCACAAAAACAATATACACGTTGGTCAATCTCATTATTTAGCATGTAAAAATAAACAAAAAGACATAATTAATTCCAAAACAAAAACCAATAAGAAAAACAATTCCCCAAAAAAGGGTTAAATAGATTGAACAATACCAATATTTAAATTAACGTCGTTAATAGAATATCAACAAAAAAACACTGGGAACATCAATGAAAAACACTCTATTAACAAAACAAACTATTTTAACCACTGTGATTTTAGGTCATTTATATGCAGTTCCAGCAATAGCGATGGATACAGAAGATAAAATTGAAAAAGAGGAAAATCTAGAAGTAATAACGGTTACTTCGCGTAAAAAACTTGAAACAATCCTAGAAATACCTATGAGTATTTCAGCGGTATCTGCAGTTGAGATTGCCAATCGAAACTACCTTGATGCATCTGATATTTACCGTACTTTAGCTGGTGCTGCAGCACCTCGTGGTCAGTTAATTTTAAGAGGGTTAAGCGGAGGGAATAGCGCATCGCCAGATACAACAGCCATATTCACTGATGATATCCCGTATGAATTTACAAACCTCACAGATGTTGAGCGAGTTGAAGTATTACGCGGCCCACAAGGTACATTATACGGTTCGAATGCAATCGGTGGTACGGTTCGCGTTATCACTAAAAAACCACAATTAGATGAATTTGAGTTATTTGGTACGATTGAAGGCTCAAGTGAAAATAATGTAGATGGTTTTGACAGCAGCTTATCTCTAGGTGTTAATGTACCTCTATTAGACGATACCCTTGCATTAAGAGTGACAGGTAATATAACCAACGATGTCCGTCCTTATGTCAATCAAGCAACAGGCCAACAGAGTAAAAGTCAAAGTAGTTTTATTCGAAGTCAATTATTATGGCAACCAATTGATAATTTAGCACTTAACTTCACCTATGTGCATGATGAGTATTCTGCTAATGGCGCAACATTGGGAGATACCTCAAAGCCAGGATATTACTATGAATTATCTTATGATGATGATGCTTCAGCTAAGTACGGTTATGATATCTCAGACACTAAAATAACATGTGATCCGACATTTAATCGCCCAGATTGTATTCAAGGTGGTGGATTTATTCATGGTGCTGATGATAAATATGCTCTCTATAATTTACTCGATGGTTGGGATAAAGAGTCTACAAATTTATATAGCTTAACTGTTGATGTTGATAATATAGCCGACGTTGCTTCATTAACTTATGCTGGTTCATACCGAAAAGTAAAATCTGATTCGCTGGATGATTGGTCTCGTTTAGATGCTTCTGATATGTTTAAAACATGGATAATAAACGATCAAGAGCTGTCCCGCGTTACCCATGAAATTAGGCTTCAGAACTTCGATTTAAATAGCAATTTAAGTTGGACTGTCGGTGCTTATTGGGATAAATCATGGAGACCTGACTCTCCAGGTCATCAATGGCAATATATTGAAAGCGGTGACAGGACAGCAGCTGCTGCACTTTACTGGTGGGGGGACGATGCCCAGCAAATCGGTTTAGATAACTTTGACGATCCTAATAAAATTTGGAATTATCATGTGTTCAGCGAGTGGGCAAAAGAGTTTGCGCTGTTTGCAGATGTAGCGTACCAAATTGAAACAGACGATTTTGGCAATATTGAGTTAAATGCGGGTATTCGCCATTTCAATTTAGAAGATTTTGAACGCACTGAAGAAATTGGTGTGTGGTCAAACGATAAAACACTGATAGGCGGTGAAGAACAAGGAAATCGCTTTAAATTTAGCGCTTCTTGGCAACCTACTGATGATTATTCAATTTATGCTCTTTACTCTGAAGGATACCGCCCAGGTGGTAACAATAGCCCACTAGCCGCAGCGTGTATAAATGATGTTAACGCTAAGAATCGTAAAGCTCGCTTCACATCTGATTCAATCGATAACTATGAAGTTGGCTTAAAGGGCTCATTATTCGATGGTAAGTTCAACTTTAGCTCTGCTATTTATCAAATAAACTGGAGTGATATTAAGACGAGTATTTACATGGATTCTTGTGGGTTCTCTTATACCGCAAATGCAGGAAAAGCACGTTCAAGAGGGCTTGAGTTTGAATCAAAAGCAAGCTTAACAGATACTATAGCATTAATTGTAAATGCCTCTTATACCAACTCTGAACTTACTGAAGATAATGAAACAATCGGTGGCGTTAAAGGTCAAGAAATGACGATGGTGCCTAAATATAATGCTTATATCGCAATAGATAAGGAATTTGACATTAATAACAAGCCATTCTTTATTCGTGGTGACGTCTCAGCATATGGTAAATACAACACGCACTTTGATACCAAACCTGGAGATGAAGTGCCTGGTTATGAAGTATTTAACTTATCAGCTCGTTATGAGGTCAACGAAAACGTGAAATTAAGCGTTCACTTAAATAATGTCTTCGATAATGATGCGATTAAGTATAAAAGAGATCGAAGTCGTAGTAATAGAACAACCGCTCAAAAATACATAGATTTTTTACCCGAGCGTAGCATTGGCATACGTTTAGATTACAACTTTATGTAAATAACAATTAAAGAGTCAATGCCGCTTTCTAAGCGGCATTATTTTTTCAACACGCTATTAACCAATTTATTTTTAGCTCAGATAAGTTCGCCAAAAATATAAAACGACCGTTATATAAATTGTATTAATTATGTTAGCGACTTTAAAAATATCTCGTTGATAAAAATTAAAAAATTAGTGATTAATTTTTTCAACAATTAATTCTATGCAGCTCAAACTCGTTAAATCGTAATTGGTAATACTGACCACCATTAACTTCAGCTTTAGCCGCTCAAAAAAATCCCCGCTAAAAGGCGGGGATTCTTAATATAAGTATTTTGCTAATTACTGAGTGACACCTTCAGCAGCAACTGGCTCTGCTTGCTTTTCATCACTTAATAAGTATTTATCTAACCACTGCTCTTGCTCCCAAAGCACATGCAATAAGCTCTTACGGGCACGGTAGCCGTGCGCCTCATAAGGCAACATAACTAAACGAGCCTCTTTGCCAAGGCCTTTTAATGCGGCGTACATGCGCTCGCTTTGCATTGGAAACGTGCCTGAATTTGGATCTTCTTGGCCGTGTATCATCAACATAGGTTCATTGATTTTCTCAGCATGGAAAAATGGCGACATTGCTGCATACACATCTTGAGCTTGCCAAAAATCACGTTCTTCACCTTGAAAACCAAATGGCGTTAATGTGCGATTGTAAGCACCACTGCGGGCAATACCCGTTTTAAATAAGTCGCTGTGTGCTAGTAAATTAGCCACCATAAAAGCACCATACGAGTGACCAGCAATCGCTATTTTGTCTTTATCGGCAATGCCTTTTTCAACCAATACATCAACAGCGGCTTGCGCACTCGATACGAGCTGAGTACGGAAAAGGTCATTCGGCTCTTTACCATCGACACCTACAATTGGCATTTTAGGGTCATCAAATACCGCAATCCCTTTTGCAAGGTACGGCATAGGCCCCCAATACCCAATGTAAGTAAACTCATACGGTGATTCGCGCACTTGCGATGCCACCGCTTTATCTTTGTATTCAAGCGGGTAAGCCCACATCAGTACAGGTAACGTTCCTTGGGTTTTGTCATAGCCCGGCGGCAAGTAAAGTGTGCCACTCAGTTCAACACCATCCTCTCTTTTATAACGAATAAGCTCTTTAGTTACGCCTTTAAATTCAGGGTAAGGATGCTCAAACGTAGTTAATTGAGTGAGTTTGTCGTTATCTAAATCACGAATAAAGAAATTTGGTTGCTCTGTTTTTGATTCACGTATGGTGATCAAACGCTCGCCTTCATCGTCTAACATCGCACGCACACGCTCGTAATAAGGTGCAGCTGATTGCCAAACACGGGTTGTTGAGTTTGTTTTTACATCGTAACGGTCTAAGAATGGGATATTTCCTTGCTCAGACGCCCCATTACCACGGAAATAAATATAACGACCGCCAACCACTTTGATGACTCTTTCACCTAAGTCGTTTTTCTCGTAGATTGGGTAACCCGGATCTTTATAAGCATCATTGTAACTGCGCTCAGAAAAGAGCACGCGATTTTTATCGGCATTTCGAGGTTGTATAACAAATGTGCGTATTTGTCTGTCGCTAAAACGCCATTCAGATAATAAGGCAACATTGTTACTGCCCCACTCTATTGAGTCGAAGCGACGCTCAACTTTAGCAAATAGCTTAGGTTCACGTTTAAACGGAGCGCGCAGACTATAAAGGTAGTCATGGTGCGCTACATCTGTTTTCATATCGCCACCGTCTTGTGCTTCTGCCCAAATGACTTCGGCACCTTGGTCTGAACGCCACTGAAAATCTCGACGGCCAGTACGAACGCTGTCGTAACCTTGGGGAATATTGTCGGCTAGCGGCTGTTTTGCCAGCTCAGCCAAGGTGTAACCGCGCATTCCCCAAATTTGCCATGTAGCAGCAAAGCGTTGGTATGGAACTTGGTACGAAAAAGGCTCATCGATCATACCCACCAAAATATTGGTTGAATCGGGCGATACTGAAAACGACTTAATTAACCCAGCTTGACCAATTGGCTGCGCTTGGCCGCTCAATGGAATATAAGTAAGCTGACTTTGGCCAAAAAACTTAAACTGCGCTTCATCGAAGGGGCTGCTTAATAAATTTTGATAAGTGCGCGCAGGTGCTTTTTCACCTGTACTTTGTTGAATTACCGGCACGACAGCCGTGCTGTCATTGGTTAAACGAGTTTTACCTAAATTAACAGCCGCATTTGCAACGATAGCACTGCTATCGGGTAACCACATGTAAGGAGTACGCGTTAATACTGAGTTTAACGGCGTATCACTAAGTTGCCTTGCTTGTTTTGTACTGACGTTATAAACCCATAAATTGGCACTATTTTTTTGTTCAATCACAAAGGCTAAGTATTGACTATCGCTTGACCAACTGGGCGAGCGAATTAAACCATTGGGTAAACCCGATACCGTAATTTCACTCCCTGTTTCAACATGCTTTAGCACCAGAGACGTAAATATAGCGCGCTCACGTGAGCGCGAAAAATTGGCAGGATTGAGTTTAATTCCGGCGAGTTTTAGTTCTTCTTTCGCAAGATCTTGTAGGGTATCAATACGTTTTCTATCAAATAATGCCAACCACTCGGCATCATTTGATAAATAACTACTGGGGGCTAATTTAGCATCGACAACCGAAGCCAAGGCAGGTGAAGGTGTTTGATACCCTTCATTGGCAAAACTTGAAGTACAAACTGACACGCCAATCATCAGCGTAAAAAGCAATTTTAATGCTTTCATGTTAGTTCCTTTTTTCGTTTTTATTTCCGACTAAGAAAATAGTTTAAGACATTTTATAAAGAGTTTCGACTCTTTTGGCAGCTAATCAGTGACTTAAATCACTAAATTACGCTAATATAAGCACACTATATTCGCTACTTTTCGCTAGACAAAAATGAAAAAATCAACGGGCAAAGTCACTATTTGGGACGTAGCCAAAGAAGCGCAAGTATCAAAATCTACCGTGTCTTTGGTTCTCACTAACAGTGATAAAGTCAGTAATAAAAGTAAAGAAAAAGTGCTGACTGCCATCGATAAGCTTGGTTATGTATATAACCGAGACGCCGCAGCACTTCGAAGTAAGCGCTCGAATCTTGTCGCACTGGTAATTAATGACCTAACCAACCCCTACTCAGCGCAACTAGCAGTAGGCTTAGAGAAGCATATTTACGATTTAGGGATGCTGCCTATGTTGGTAAATATTGCCGAATGTGTAGAAAGACAAAAGCAAGTTGTAAAAACTCTAAAAGAATACAATGTGTCTGCTTTTATTATGTGCCCGGCCCCTGGCACCGAACAAAGCTGGCAAGATGACCTGATTAATAGCGGCTTTCCTGTAATTAATATAATGCGTGAGGTTCCCTTTTCGGCAGCACCGTGCGTTTTACCCGACAACAAAAAAGGCACTCATATTGCTACCAGCCATATCCTGTCGCAAGGTATTGAAGAAATTGCTTTTTTAGGTGGTGTAGATGAAATATCAGACTACCATGAGCGACTGAGTGGTTTTTTATCGGCGCTTAAACAATTTAATATAAGCGAAGACAAACGTGTTATTCAGGCACAAACAAATCGTCAAGGTGGCCGCGAAGCATTCAACAGTTTGATCAAAAAATCCCCACATATCAAAGCGATTATTTGCTTTAACGATGTGATTGCTTATGGTGCCATTGAAGCAATGCGCCAACATGGATTAGAACCGGGCAAAGACATTAAAGTTGTTGGCTTTGATGATCTTGAAGATTCGCGATTAATGCTACCATCGCTCTCAACCATTGCAATAAATGCCGATGAAATTGGTAAGCGCACTTGCCAAGTTTTAAAAGAACTTCTTAACCAATCGACACCACCTGTCCGCACTTTGGTGGATGTCAATTTACAAATACGAGACTCAAGTCAATGAAAAAAGTGTTAGTGATCGGCTATGTATGGCCAGAGCCAAACTCCTCTGCCGCCGGCACCCACATGATGTCGCTATTGCGCGCCTTTCGAGCACAAAACTGGCAGGTCGAGTTTGCCAGCCCAGCGCAAAAAACAGAGCACATGATTGACCTTGCAAACGAAGGCATAACCAGCCAAGTCATTGCCCTAAACTGCGCCAGCTTTGATCAGTATGTACAAGCTTATAATCCCGATATCGTGATGTTTGATCGCTTCATGATGGAAGAGCAATTTGGTTGGCGTGTAGATAAATACTGTCCCAATGCTTTAAAAATCCTCGACACAGAAGACTTACAATGCTTAAGAAACGCTCGCCACGAGGCACATAAAGCAGGACGTGCATTCAGCTTTGCAGACTTACACAGTGATATTGCCAAACGTGAAATAGCCGCTATTTTGCGCTCAGATATTAGTTTGATCATCTCGCACTATGAAATGCAATTACTAAACGATGTATTCAACGTTGATAGTGCGTTATTGCATCACTTGCCATTTTTAGTCGACTTAAAAGCGCTTCCGACCAACACAAAACCCTTTAATGAGCGCCAGCATTTTATGACGATTGGTAACTTTCGCCATGCCCCAAATTGGGATGCCGTCCTTTACTTACAACAAATCTGGCCGTTGATCCGCAAGCAGTTACCTGACGCCGAATTACATATTTATGGCTCTTACCCACCGCCTAAAGCAACGGCACTTAATAACCCTAAAACAGGATTTTTAATAAAAGGCTGGGCAGATGATGCCTATAAAGTGATGGAAGATGCTCGCGTATGCTTATCGCCACTGCGCTTTGGTGCAGGTATTAAAGGTAAGTTACTGGAAGCGATGATCATGCAAACGCCGAGTGTCACCACCCCAATTGGCAGTGAAGGCATGCACCTAAACGAGCCGTGGCCAGGTACAGTTTGCGAAAATGCAGAGCAATTTGCCGACGCCGCCGTAGCACTTTACAAAGATGAATCTGCGTTTATTCAAGCTCAGCAATATGGCAAACAGTTATTGCAAAAATATTATGATAAATCAAAACTTGAAGCGCAATTAATGGCTAAAATTGAACACGTCAGTGAGTCACTGATAAGCCATAGACACAACAATTTCACAGGGCAAATGCTGAAACATCACACAATGCGTTCAACACAATATATGGCGCAATGGATTGAAGCAAAAAATAAGTAAATTACCCCTAAATAACACTAGACATAGTAGCGTTTGTCGCTAAAATCGCGCTGGTAAATTTAAGCTTTATAGTCTGCTTTGCAGACTATATCTTATTGAAATTTGGTCTATCCTTAACTGAACAATTTAACCTTTGGTTCAAAACGCCTTTGAAAAACGCAACGTTTACTGAAAAACGAAAATTTATCGTTAAGCTGGGTAAAATGCTCCATAAATATGGCACACCAGCATATCGACTTGAAGCGCACTTAATGGAAGTCGCAACATATCTTGGCCTAAAATCCTCCTTCGTCATGTCGCCTACTTCAGTGACGTTTGTGATCTGGACAGATGGCCACGAAGAAGAATACACCCATGTTGCACGCGTTGATCCGGGTGATCATGACTTAGGCTCGCTTGCTGATACCGATGATCTGGTAAATAAAATGCTCAATGGCGAGTTAACCTTGCAAGAGGTTGATAAACAGCTCGACATTATTTACACCATGCCAAACCCTTACAACAAATTTACCACTGGCGTTGCGTTTGCAACATCAGGTGGTGCATTTGCAATGCTAATGGGCACCAGTTGGAATGATGTATTTTGGTCTGCACTGCTGACTTTAGTGGTGTATTTATTTGTTCTTTGGTCAACACGTTCTAAACGCGTTGCTCATATGCTTGAACCATTAGTGGCCATTGTTTCCGCTATTTTAGCGTGTGCAGTGAGTGTGTACCTCGATGCCGAAATTAATATTCGGTTAGTTGTTCTCTCTGCCATTATTGTGTTTATACCGGGGCTTGCTTTAGCGTTAGGCTTTGCCGAACTTGCAGCGAGGCATTTGGTGTCGGGAACAGCCAGAGTCATGGATTCCTTTATGTTGCTGTTTAAACTCTATTTTGGTGCTTTTATTGGTATTGGTATCGGGTTTGCGATTTTCGGACAAGCCGATTTTGTGCAACCAGAACCATTACCCAAGTGGACCGCATGGCTGGCTATTTTCATGTTATGTAGCAGCTTAATCGTGATATTTAGAACCAAGCTTAAACATGCGCTATGGTCAATTGCATCAGGTTTTATTGCATATGGTACAAGCATTGGCTCAGCAATGTATCTTGACTACACCTTGGGTACATTTGTAGGGGCATTATCGGTTGGTATTTTTAGTAACCTGTTTAACCGTGTTGCGAATGCACCTGCTTCTATCGTCGCCATGCAAGGATTAATCGTGTTAGTCCCGGGAAGCAAGACCTACATTGGCCTAAACTCGCTGATTGAAGGTCAAGATTTTGTGTACGCCGAGCACATAGGTCAGCAAACATTCTTGATTTTTATGTCGTTAGTAGCGGGTTTAATTTTCGCCAACGTTGCGCTGCCACCGAAAAAGAGTTTGTAATTTATATAAGCCCGAGTTTACTCGGGCTTTTTGGTTATTGGCAGCCGTAAGCAAGCTTGTAAAGTCAAGAAAACACCCCTTCTAAAGAAAACCAAGTTCGCCATGGATTAAAGCTTCGCATTAAAAACGAGGTTACTGCATAACTGATACAAACAAAATACCTAGGTGCCCCGCGACAATTTAAAATTTCCTTCTTCGTGTTTATTCTCAGCTTCTTTTAATCAGTATCGAATCGTTTTTAAATTTGTCCACTTTTTCATCTGAAAGTTGTGAATGTCCGCTATTTAATTATCTAAAAAACAATAAGTAAATTTAACTCATTAAAATAACCAACAAAAATAAAAATAAAAAACACTAATAAATCAACACATTAAACAGAACAAAAGTCTAAATTTAATTGATTTTTAACATTTCACAACTTTTCACTCAAATTCAAGACTCCCCAATCAAGAAAAGCGTTTAATAACCACTCAAACTTTATGACAGCGCTGCCTTTTGGCAGAGCAAGAAAAATAAGCACGCGATACGTTGCGTTAGTTTGACACCAGTTAAGTGCTCTGTGTATGCCGCTAAGCACTTAAACCTAAATGATAAAACACAAGTTCGAATTCAAGGGGATCGACAATGTTGAACTTAAACAAGAATAAACTCAGTTTAGCGATCAGTTTGTCATTATTAAGTGCGGGCGTAGCTTCACCTGTATTTGCTAATGAAACTGGCCAAGCCACCACTGATGAAGTAGAAGTAATTCAAGTTCGCGGTATTCGTGGCAGTGTCGTCAAATCACTAAATACTAAACGCTTTGCAAACTCTATCGTCGATGCTGTGACATCAGAGGATATTGGTAAGTTTCCAGACCAAAACGTTGCAGAATCACTGCAACGTATTACTGGTGTATCGATGAGTCGTGCCTTTGGCGAAGGTGAGCGTATAAGTATTCGCGGTACATCAGAAAACCAAAACCGTACTCTTTTAAATGGCCAAGCCGTTGGCTCTGCTGATTGGTGGGTTGATTCTTCAGCAAGCCGAGGCTTTAACTACACGATGCTTCCTTCTGAAATTGTCTCTGGATTAGAAGTGTATAAATCACCTGAGGCTGATATTGATGAAGGCTCTATTGGTGGTACGGTGATTGTTCGTACCCGTAAGCCTCTTGATCTTGAAGCAAATAGAATCGCAGGTTCGATTTTAATGCAACACAGTGAAATTTCGGGTGAAACAGACCCACAATTAGCAGGCCTTTATAGTTGGAAAAATGATAACGAAACTCTCGGTGCGCTTGTTTCTGTATTTAAACAAAAACGTAACCTGCGCCGCGATGGTATTGAAGCATGGAGCTGGACGCATCGTGATATTACTCTGGAAGATGGCACTGAGATTGAAAATGTATACACACCTGGTGGTGGCGGTTCTGCCATGTTTACTCAAGAGCGTATTAGAACGGGTTTCAACTTAACTTTACAGTATCGCCCTACCGACAATATTGACATTACATTCAACGCGCTAGACTCAACAATGAAAGCCAATAATGCTAACCAAAACTTCCTTTGGTTACCTGGTTATGGCGGCTCGCACTATACTTCTTTAGATATTGTAGCGCATGATAAAGTGGGACGTTTTGCCCAAGCGGGCACACTTGGTTTATCACCAACAGGTAATAACATCCTAGATGAAACAAAAGTACGTAACTCAGAACTTAAAACGAATTCGTATGATTTAAAACTGACCCATGAAGGTGAAACGTGGAAATCGTCTTATCATGTTGGTGTGACCGAAGGCTCTGGCGGTACACAAACTGACCGAAGTGTCGGCTGGGAAGGAAATGCTGTACATAGCTACAATGCGGCGAATGTTGAAAGTATAGAAACTAGTTATGCAAAAGACCCAGCCGATGGCGATGCGTGGAACCTAGGCTTTTTACGCTATGATTCAAATGATGCGCTAGATAAAGAATATTATGCTCAAACAGATTTTGAGCGTGCTATTGATGTCGCTGTCTTCAGTAAAATTAAATTTGGTCTAAAGTACCGTGATCATAAACGTGAGAATGTGCGCTTACAATCACAAACACGCACTGATTTAAACTGGAGCTTGGCCGATTACTCAAACCCAGCACCCCGTGATTTTTTATCGGGTATTGGATCGAGTGGCACACTTCGTAACTACGCGATGACTGACTTAGCTAAAGTACGTCGTGATGGTGATGCACTTGATTGGCAATATAATTTATTATTTGATAGTAACTTTGCAATCGAAGAAAACATTTTCGCAGGCTATGTAAAAGCAGATATCGACGTTGAAGGCATGCGCGGTAATGTCGGTGTTCGTTTAGTGGAAACAAAACAGACAACAGGCGCATACGTTGGCCCTGCAGATGCAAAAACATGGCAAGAAGAAGAGACCAGCTACTTTGATATTCTTCCTAGTTTAAATCTCGCTATAGACTTAAACGACGACATGTTACTGCGTATTGGTGCAGCCCGAGTGATGACCCGCCCTGATTATGCGGCAATGACCAATGCAACCACCTACAATACCGAAACACGTGTAGGCACGGGTGGTAATTCAAATATCGACCCGTATCGTGCCACTCAGTTTGACGTAGGTTATGAATGGTATTTTGCTGATGCAGGCATTTTTTCGGCTGCACTATTCTATAAAGACTTACAATCAACACTGGGCAATAACACACAAACCGAAGTATTCAATGGTGTCGAAATTGAAATCAGCCGCCCTATTAATGGCCCATCAGGCACATTAAAAGGATTAGAACTTGGTTTACAAACGGAGATCGTTGAAGGATTTGGTGTTGCAGCTAATTACACCTTTGTCGATGGTGAGTCTAAAGACTTAGATGGCAATGACGTACTAATCCCAGGTATTTCAAAGCATACTTATAACATCAGTACCTATTATGAAACTGAGCGTTTTGGTGGTCGTCTGTCTTATAACTATCGCACAGGATACGACACAGGTCGTGCTTGGCCAGGGTATCAAGATGCCTATGGCCAAGTTGATGCGACATTCAACTTTAACATCACTGAGAACATTACCGCTGTTTTTGAAGCGACTAACTTAACTGATGAGCATACATTCAGCTACCAAGAGGAAGGTGTTAAGCAGGCACTAACGGGTGTGTATGCGGATGGACGACGCTTTTCTGCAGGTATTCGTTTTAACTTCTAGTCGACACACTTGCTAACACAGGTACACGACTATTGCCATGGAAGGCAAGCCTCATCGCCCTGAGGTGTTTTAAGCGGTGAACCTACTTTCACCGCTTTTTTTCAACTAGCAATCATGCTTAAAACAAGTACAATCAAATGCTAAACGGTTTAAAAATCTTAAAATATAAAATTCGTGTCGGCTAATACCACCCACTACAAATTATACAAAAGCGTTATTAAATCCTTGCAGGCAATAGCCTGTTTATTTGTATGCGTGTTGTATTCTACCACCAGCCATGCTGACCTCTTAAGTGCGACACTTGATTATCACAAGGGTAATTACAATGAAGCACAGCAACAGTTTTATGAGTTAGCGCAATTAGGAAATGTCGATGCAATTTATAATATTGGGGTCATGTATTTACATGGCCAAGGGCGAGAAAAAAACCGTGCAAAAGCGTATGCATGGTTTAATTTAGCCGCCGACTTTGGTCTCGTCGAAGCACGCGATACCGCCAGGCTGATTGCAGAGCAAAGTGAACAGCAACAACAAGCACTTGAAGATGCCTATGCCGCGTTATTAACGCATATAAGTTTTGAAAAATACGACAAAGAATTGCGCCCTGAGCTCACAGCTTCCCCTGTTCATACCCTAAATATAAACCGCAGTTACACCGTAGAACCACTCTACCCCGAACATGCTTACAACAATGGCCTTGAAGGCTGGGTATGGCTTGAATTTGATATCGATAAAAATGGCGCGGTGGGGGATATTACTTTAGTCGATTCTTACCCAGAAAAAACCTTTGATAAAGCACTTATAAATGCTGTTAAACGTTGGCAATACAAGGCCGACGATAATGCTTTACCCCATTATAATCGTTCTTTGCTATACCATTTTACTACTTTTAAAGGGGAGCAGTATCAGCACAGTTTCCAACGCCAAAAAAAGAGTTATCAAAACGAAATAAGTGAACTCATCGATGCCGCAGAACAAGGCAATGCAGTCGTGCAATATTACATTGCTAATTGGTTAAGTTCAGATAAATACAATGCCAGTAAACTTTTGAAATATCACTGGCAAAAAAACACCGCGAGTAGTGAGTTATTACTTACCTCTGCACGCAATGGTTACGCTAATTCTCAATATAGAATTGGGGCTAATTTACTGCGTGGGGATTATGGTCAGGTAGACAGGCAAAAAGGCCTAAATTGGATTTTGCTTGCTGCACAAAATGGCTTTGCCAATGCGCAATATCGCCTTGGTCGCGAATTATTAAACCAACGCTATGTTGATTATGCCCCGAATAAAGCGCAAAAGTGGTTAACTGCCGCGGCCAAACAAGGGCATTTTAGAGCCAAACGAGATTTAGCACAGTTATTGTTTGAGTTAAACCAACCTACTACTGCTATTCAAACCGCGCTAAACGACGCCCTTAATCATGATAATAATCATCCCCAACTCTTGCTACTACAAGCAAAGCTACAGCAACAACAGAAGCAGCTACAACTCGCCAAAGAATCTGCTCAAGCAGCTTACAAAGAAGCCCAAGACAGGAACTGGAATACCCAGTCTATTTCTGCGTTTTTAACGACACTTAATTAATCACTTGATGAACTAAAATATCGGTTTCAATCCCCTCAACCTGACTAAATACTAATTGTGTTCCATCCACTGAGCTGCTCATTGTTAATTCAACTCCGATGTCTAAACCATACACACTCAGTGGTTTTATAAATAAATTCTCTTTAGAAGCAATTAAGTAACAATATAAAGATAACTGACGACCTTCACGCAACACGTAATACATGCCTCCTTCAAAGAAGGCAGGCTTGTACAACGCCATAGACGGCAGTAATTGTGACAAAGGAATATGCTGCTCAAGTGCAGCCGATAAATAAAACCGCAATGTTTGTTCATAATCTGAATACGAGGGGTTCAATTGCCAAAGTGGTTGCTCTGCTGACAACCTGAACAGTGACACATTATTCGCAAGTAATGAGTTACTGCTCTGTTGTAAATCATAACGCCAGTCTTGCCACTCATCTTGAGCCGATTTTGCTTGATACAACACGCTTTGGCTATCGGCTGACCAGCGAACCGCATTTAATTGCTCAAAACCTGAAATAATGGGCACTAAGCGCCGTGAAAACGTGTTAATCAAGTACACTTTTTGCGTTTCATCCATAAGCAATAAAGTGTCGCCATTTGGTGAAAATTGCAGATATTTTGGCATTATATTGCTTGGAAGATGAGCCACTAGATTAGCTGATTTTCTACGTTGATGCTTAACCCACACCTCAGCGCGCGAAAACGCTGTAACACTCGGGCGCTGCATAGAAATAAACGCAACCTGCTTACCATCATGTGACAATGTCGGCATAAAATCCATTTGAGTTGACGAGGCAAGTTGTGCAACGTTATCAACCAGAATACCTTGAGGTGATTTACTTAAACTTAACTGATAAGCGTTGATTTGTGCCGCCCCTTCAGCATGGGCTATATCACCCGTAGCGGGGTTAACAGCAAGGCTGGCAATAACCCCCCTCGATTTATGTAAGGTATAGGGCTCGCCTTCTAATGAGCTGCGTTTAAGATCTTCTTCAACATACAAAATATGCTGACCTGTTTGATCATACATAACAGGATGTTGCTTATATAACTGGCGGCTAATAACACGCCGCGTTGATAAATCATGCAGGCTGACTTCAAAAAGACTGTACCAAATGCCCTGCTTTTCAAGAATAAGCATATTACCGTCATGATTAATATCAAAAGCGAGCGGCTTGAACTCGCCGACAAGTGTTGTATCGAGAACTTTAACAAGGCCGTCAGTACTGAGTGTGTACTTTATTAAGCGAGGTTGATTATCATGCCAAGTTATCCCAAACAGTGCGTTAGGCTGATACCACTTTAGACGCATAGGTGCACTGTAAGGGTTGCATTTGGTAAGCGTATATTCAGGGCTCAATCGCCATGTTTCAATCGCGTTATTAACGCCAATCATGCGTATGTCACAACGTAGAGGGTCATAACGATAATACGCTAACCATTTACCATCAGGTGACCAAACAGGGGCTTCTTCAGAATAGCCCGAGCTTTTGACACTGTGTACGGTTTTACTTTGTTGATCAAACACAGCAAGATCAAACTGGTTTTGCATTTCATCTGACTGACTAAAAGCTAAATAACGTCCGTCGGGTGAGTAACGTAAAAACGACTCAGTACCAGGCGCAGAAGTTACACGAGTACGATAATTAAACTCGACTGCTTTAGTATCAACCGCAAAAAAGTATTGTAAAAACAGGGTTGAAAATACACCAATCAGCCCTCCTGCAAGACCCCAAAACACCATTTTTTTAGAGGTACTCGGCGCTACTTGCTCCAGTAATGTCGGGGGCTCACTAACTTGAGCGATTAATTGATATCCAATACGCGGGACGGTTCGAATAATCTGTTGTGGTGTTTTTGTATCATGCAGACTTTTGCGCAGTTGAGTGACTAACTGGCTTACCGAGTTGTCACTCACAATCACCTCACCCCAAACAGCATCCATTATCTGTTCTCGCGATACAGCCTTTCCTTGGTTTTCTAATAATAAGGAAAGCAACAGTAACTGTTTTGACTCCACATCAACCCAGGTGCCCTGCACTTTTGCTTTTAAGCTTATAAAGTCAACGATGACATCGTTAAGCATTACTTTTTGTTGGGTTGACATCGACATTTGTTTAATTGTTACACGCGTTAATATATGGTTAAATAATTCAAGAGAGCGTAAAGTATAAATTGGGAACAAACAACAGCCCCAAGCGCTTGATCACATTGTTAGGCAGCGAGTCTTTGAACACATTAACCGCTTAGTTGGATTTAGCATGGCTTTTAAAACGCTCAATTTTATGACCCTATTTACCTATTCTAGTTTTATGTTATGTCTATCCGGCTCGAAGTTGGCTACTGCTCAATCAAACAATGATGCAACGAACGGATTAGAAACTATTCAAATTCGGGGCTTTCATGACAGCGCTGTCAAGTCGCTCCATGATAAACGAAATAGTCACTCAATTATAGACACAATTAGTGCGCAAGATATCGGTAAATTTCCTGATAAAAATGTCGCTGAGGCACTCCAACGTGTGACCGGAATTTCACTTTCTCGGATCCAAGGAGAAGGTGAGCGAGTCGGCGTTCGCGGGACCACACCCGAGCAAAACCGCACTTACCTCAATGGACAATCTATCGCTTCTGCCGATTGGTGGATATCGTCTCAGCCAAACCGTGGGTTTAATTACACGCTACTACCAGCAGACTTAGTTGCCTCACTTGAAGTGTATAAAACCCCACAAGCAGATCATGATGAAGGATCGCTAGGTGGCGCCGTTAATATCAAAACAATGCGACCCTTACAAACGCCTAATAAACACTTTGTGATTAATTCTCAACTGCAATATAACGACCTTTCTGGCGAGTTCGACCCGCAGTTTGCTAGTTTTTATAATTGGAAAAACAAGTCTGAACAAAGTGGTTTATTACTCACTTTTACCCGCAATGACCGATTGCTGCGCCGCGATGGATTAGAGTCATGGGGGTGGCATGAACAACACTTTCAGAAGAATGACGACCTTAGTCTAAGCCCAAGCGATAAAATGGCCGATATCAATCATATTTGGACACCAGGCGGCGGCGGTTCAGCACTCTTTCAACAACGTCGTGTATTAACAACCGCAACATTTGCCTTTGAGCATCAAATGAATTTTGATTGGAATATTCAACTCAACGGGTTGTATTCTGTACTTGATGCCAATAACAGTAACCAAAACTTTTTATGGCAACCAAGCAGCGTATTCGCCAGAGGAGGACGCGTTTATAATGCTGACATTATCGACAACACCTTAGCCTTTGCTCGTTATTCAACAGTAACCGATGAGTCCAAGCCACACAGTACCGCGATGGAAGCCATCTGGCGCGAGTCACAAATTGATACCAGTAGTATGCAGTTGATTGTTTCACAGCAAGCCGATTTATGGCAAAACACCTACCAGATTGGTTTTACACATGGTGGCGGCGGTTCAAAACAAGATTACACATCACAGTTTTCAGCCAATACAGCCTACACGGTTGATACTCGACAACGTAAAAACATCATTGCTGAATACGCAACCTCCCCACTCGATGCTCAACAATGGCAATTGACAGAAGCAAGAAACGATAGCCAAGATTCAACCGATCAAGAGCTGTATCTGCAAGGCGACTTTGAGCGTGCGATTGATCACTCAATTATTTCTTCGGTCAAGTTTGGCGTGAAATACCGTGACCATCAACGTGATTTTATTCGTCTGCGTTCTATAAATGGCTCTTATGATGCGCTGACAGAGCAACTTGGGTGGACCTTAGCTGATTTTCCCGCAACCATACCTACTGACTTTTTAGCGGGGATTGGCGATCAACACACCTTGAAAAAATACAGCTATGCAGATATTGATTCTCTCGCCAAGCAATTCAATACACTTGAATTCGAACAACAAGAAGAAAAAGCCAGTCGGTTTGATATCCAAGAAAGAACAACGGCGGGTTATGTTAAATTAAACTTATCGGGTGACTCTTATAGCGCAAACCTAGGACTTCGAGCAGTAAACACGCAGCAAGACGCTGCTGCCTATCAACGAATTGCATCGCCTATTGAACTCCCAGACAGCTATCAATGGCAAACACATCAAAAAAATTACACCGATCTATTACCCAGTGTAAATTTAAACATTAATATTAACGACGATATTGTCACCCGCTTTAGTGTTGCTAGAGTTATGTCACGCCCACAATATAATCACTTAATGCCTTCTACTAACTACAACGTAACACAAGCTCAAGGCCAAGGCGGTAACCCTAATCTAGACCCTTATAGAGCCAACCAATTTGATGCTAGCCTAGAATGGTACTTTGCAGATGCGGGGCTTTTATCAGCCGCACTATTTAATAAAGATGTTGAATCGTTTGTTGAGTTTAAAAGAAGCATTGAGGAGCATGAAAATATCGCCATGACCATTGATAGGCCCATAAATGGAAGCGGCGGCACGATTCGTGGACTTGAATTGGGTTATCAGCAAGAGCTGTTTTATGGGTTTGGTGTCATTGCTAATTACACCTTCGTAGATGGAGAGCGTAGTAAGCGCAATGCATCCAGCATTAATGCAATACCCGGTACTTCAAAACACACAATAAATTTAACTAGTTACTATGAGAATGAACTCATCAGTAGTCGCCTTGCCTATAACTACCGTACAGAATTCGCCACCGGCGTTGGCGAGACCATGATGGACAATTTTGGGCAACTCGATGGTAACTTAACTATTAAGCTGACAACACAGTTTGATATTATTTTTGATGCTATCAATCTCACCAATGAAACAACCTATACCTATGAGCGCAATCAATATGCTCCAACAGGCATATACAAAAATGGTCGTCGCTTCTATTTAGGCATTCGGTATAGTCATTAACCGCATTCGTTACTAATCCTGTTTCATATTGCTATAATCGGTGACAATAATAAAACAAGCGAAGGAAAACACTATGCTAAAGTCAGTTTTAGCCTTAGCCGTTGGTTTGTCTAGCACATTTGCTGTAGCCAACGATACTATCACGATTGATGATATCCCATTGATTCAATCTGTCGTTCAAACCAGTGTCAGCCCAGATGGCGATAATGTTGCCTTTACACGCTCGGTCCCGCGCACATTATATAAAGATAAAAATGGCCACAATTACAGTGAGCTTTTCATTGTTGACGACAAAGGCGTTGAACGTCCTTACATTACAGGTAAGGTCAATATCAAAAGCATTCAATGGTCTAACGACAGCAAAACGGTGTACTTTTTAGCTAAATTGAATGATGACGAATACACCTCACTGTACCAAATCCCTGTTGATGGTGGCCAAGCGCAAAAAGTGTTGTCGTTAAAAGGCACATCTATTTCAAGCTATAAATTAGGCCCAAATAACCAACATGTGGCTATTTTGGCATTACCAGCAAAAGACAAGTCTGAAAAAGAACTAAAAAAACTTGGTTTTATGGCTGAAGTTTATGAGTTAGGTCTGGATAATAAAGCGCTGTTTATTGTCGATTTAGCGAACTCTAACGCCCCATTAAAGCCTACAGCACTGAATGTAAATGACTACGTCAGTGATATGAATTGGTCTGCAAATGGTCAAAAACTACTTGTTAAAACCCAACCAACAGCGCTTATTGATGATAAATACACTAAATCAATGTGGCACTTGTATGATATTGCAAGCAATGAAGTCACTCTGTCTTTTAAAACAGAAGGCAAGCTAGGCGATGCTGAGCTGTCTGCCGATGGTAAATATATTGCTATTTTAGGGGCCGAAGACAAACACGACCCAGCCACAGGTCGCTTATTTATAGCCGACACTGATACAGCCGAAATCACTGAGTGGCTGCCAAACTTTATGGGGCATGTTGTTGACTTTGAATGGTCTCATAAACGCAATACACTTAATTTTATAGCCAATGTGGGCACTGAAAGCTTTATTGCGAGTATTAAAACGGGTAGCAATAAGTACAAAAAGATTATCAAAGAAGGCAAATTTATTGCCACAAACCTAAGCGTATCTGACTCAGACAAAACACTTGCTGTTCGCGCTAATACGGCGCAGCACCCGAACGAAGTCTTTATTATTCGCGGTAATAAAGCCACCCGCTTAACCGATTCAAACAGCTGGTTGAGCGATAAACGCTTTGCAAAACAAGAGACTATCTCGCTAAAAGCGCGCGACGGTGTAGACATTGAAGGGGTATTAATTTACCCGCTAGATTACCAAGAAGGAACCCGTTACCCACTCATTATGTCGGTGCATGGTGGGCCTGAAAGTCATGACAAAAATGGCTGGTTAACCAATTACTCTCGCCCAGGGCAAATGGGTGCAGCACGCGGCTATGCAGTGTTTTATCCAAACTACCGCGGTTCAACAGGTAAAGGGGTTGACTACTCTAAGCTTGGCCAAAACGACTATGCAGGTAAAGAGTTTGATGACCTTGTCGACTTTAAAAACCATTTAGTTGAAATGGGGTTAGTTGATAGCAAACGTGTGGGTATTACCGGTGGCTCTTACGGTGGTTATGCCTCTGCATGGGCTGCAACTAAGCTCACCGAGCACTTTGCTGCCAGCGTCATGTTTGTGGGTGTTTCAAATCAACTCTCTAAGTTTGGTACAACTGATATTTCGAATGAAATGAACCTTGTTCACGCGCGTTCTTACCCGTGGGATAAATGGCAGTGGTACTTAGAGCGCAGCCCAATATATTGGGCTGGTCAATCTAAAACACCGCTACTTATTATGCACGGTAAAGATGATCCTCGCGTACACCCTGCTCAATCAATGGAGCTATATCGCTACATGAAAGTACAAGGTAAAGATGTGCGTTTGGTGTATTACCCAGGCGAAGGCCACGGCAACCGAAAAGTGGCTGCTCAATACGATTACAGCTTACGATTAATGCGCTGGATGGATAACTATTTAATGAAGGGTAATAAAGACATGCCTGAATTTGAAATTGACCATGCTGCAAAATTAAAAGCACGTAAACAAGCAGCAGAATAAAGCACTTCCCTAAACGCCCTGTCCTTAAAAAGCAGGGCGTTTTTAATTTAATACTGTACTTTGATTATGCAGCTCAAACTGATATAACTCATTAATAGGTTTACTAAAAAAATAAAAAGGAATTGTTCAGTGATGCGCCTAATCTGGATTTTTATCAGTCTCGTTGCTGTGAAAGTGTTCGCAGAACCTGCGTGTATTAATTGTCATCAAAGTCAGGTCGAGGATTGGCAAACATCACACCATTTTCATGCAATGGAAAAAGCCACACCGGCCACAGTGCTTGGCAACTTTGATGATCAAACACTTGAATACCAAGATCAAAAAACACGCTTTTATACACGCGACCAACAGCTATTTATTGCTATGCCAAACCTTAACGGCACACTGACTGACTATCCCGTTTTATATACATTTGGTTACGAGCCACTGCAGCAATATATGTTTGATATGGGAGGAGGCCACATTCAGCTTTTTCCGTTTGCGTGGGATTCTCGTAGTAAGGAAAACGGCGGGCAGCGCTGGTTTGTGCTTCATCCAGAGCAAAAACAACATGATTTATTTCACTGGTCACAAAAAGGACAAAACTGGAATCACATGTGTGCCGATTGCCATTCAACTGAATTTAAAAAGCAATTCGATCTTAACACCAACCGCTTTAATTCAACCTACAGCGCTATCAACGTCAGCTGTAAAGCGTGCCATGGCGATACAACTGAACACTTAAAATGGGCAAATGGTGATAAAAAAAGAACAGATAAAGGCTTTGCTAACAATATAAATACACAAACGCCGTTGTTCACTACCCAAAAAGACGGCAGCATAAAAAGCGTGCAACCTCTCGTAAAAAGCGACCAAGTTCAAGTCTGTGCAACGTGTCATGCTCGTCGTTCGCAACTTAACGACCGAAGTGATCCCCATAGCTTTTTAAAGGATTTTCGCGGATCGCTGCTTACGCCTGAGCTCTATCATGTTGATGGCCAAGTGTGGGATGAAAATTATGTGTGGGGCTCATTCTTACAAAGTAAAATGTTTAATGCAGGCGTAACCTGTAGTAATTGCCATAACCCGCATTCAGGAAAGCTAAAACTACCCGGCAACCAAACCTGTACACAGTGTCACAGCCAAGTCGATTTCGATACACCCGAGCACCACGGTCATAAACTCGAAAGTGAAGGTAGCCAATGTGTTGATTGTCATATGCCCGCTACTACGTACATGCAAGTTGATGCCAGACGCGATCATAGTTTTCGCGTACCTCGTCCAGACCTAACTCTTAAAACCAATGCACCCAATGCCTGTAATAGCTGCCATGAAGATAAAACACCTCAGTGGGCAGTAAAGCAGATACGAAACTGGCACCCAAATTCAGCACATTTAGGCAAAGAGCACTTTTCAGAGGCGTTCCATGTCGCTGATAATGGGTTACCCAATGCATCAGCCATGCTGACAAAAATTGTGCAAGACAAATCATTTCCTGACATTATTCGCGCATCGGCACTGAGCCGTTTAGCAAGCAGCCCCGATAACAATGCCGTAGTTGCGATTGCGCGATCAGTAAAAGATCCTGAGCCGCTGAAACGCCAAGCAGCAATAGAAGCGGCAATGCCTTTTGACATCAACCAACGCTGGCGAATGCTCAATCCACTGCTTGATGACACGCACCTTCCCATAAGAGCAGAAGCAGCCCGCGCCTTAGCGCCTATGCTAATGGAGGCTTTTCCAAGTGGATTGAATGAACCAGACTCTGAGCGCCTGAATAAAGCCCTTAATGAATATAAACAAACCCAGCTGTATCAAGCTGAGCGCGGGTACGCACATACCAACTTAGGTAATCTCGCCCTTACTCTACAAAAACCAGAGGAAGCCAAAGCACATTATCTGCAAGCAATCAGCATTGAGCCAATTTTTGCACCTGCCTATGTTAACTTAGCCGACTTATATCGGAATCAAGGAAATGAGGAGGCCGCCCAGAAAACCTTGAAACAAGGCTTAGCTGTAAATAATGAAAGTGCCGATTTGCATTATGCATTGGCAATGAGCTTAATTCGCACCAAGCAAAAAGAGGCTGCGTTAGGTCACTTAAAAAATGCCGCTAATTTTGCAAAAAACAATGCCAATTACTCTTTTACTTATGCGTTGTTGTTGCAAGACTTAGGTGACATGCCACATGCCATTTCGGCCCTTGAACATGCATTCACACTCGCACCAAATAACCCAGACATCAGTTACAGTTTAGCCCAGTGGTATGCTGGTGAAGAAAACTACGCTCAAGCACTCTTCTATGCACGAAACTTAGCGCGCCTTGTACCGGGCAATCAGCAAGTTCAACAGTTTATTCAACAACTAGAAATGATGAACAGTATTGGTAAATAAACACGCCATAAAAAGGGCCTAAAAAGGCCCTATTTATTACAGACTCTGTTTGGCTTTAGTGGCCATAATTTAATGACTTCGCTTTTTCTATTGCTTCGTTTACATTCAGTGAGGCTGCTTCTTGGCGAGGCGGGAACTCAACAAACGTTTTTACATGCTCATTTAACTTGGCAATAATAGGTTGCAATAACCAACTCTTACGCATGATTTGGTGAAAACCCGTTACCCCGTCGTAATGCTCTAAAGGGTCTTTACGTAAGTTGAACAGTTTGGGCATACTGTGAGTGATCATATCATCGTAGTAAATACCGGTTGGCTTCGTTGCAAAGTGCATTTTCCAAGGGCCAAAACGAACAGCAGTTAACTGCGACTCATAGTAATAAAAGAAAAAGTTACGCGCAGATTTATCAGCCTTACCAGTCCAGTAATCAAGGTTATTTTCACCATCGATATAAACTTTATCTGATTTTTTCAGTTTCTCACGTAAGTTCTTCTCACCGAGCGCAGCGGCAATAGTCGGAAAAACATCTTCATGTGATGAAATACCGTTGAGCTTTAAGCCTTTCGGAATTTTGTTAGGCCAACGAACCAAAAATGGGACGCGAACACCCCCTTCCCAGGTTGTCATTTTTTCACCACGGAACGAGGTTGTGCCTGCATCAGGCCAACTTGATTGCTCTGGACCATTGTCACTGGTATAAATAACAATGGTGTTATCTGCAATTTTTAGCTCATCCAGTTTGTCCAGCAGTTTGCCAACATGCCCATCATGCTCCATTAAACCACTACCAAAAATATCTTCTTCCGAGCTAATATCGGTTGCTAAATGACGGCTTTCTGGTTTTAAGTGCGTATAAACATGCATGCGGCTAGTGGCATGCCAAATAAAGAATGGTTTTTTAGCTTTAACAGCGCGTTCCATAAAATTGAGCGAACGCTCTAACACTTCTTCATCAAACGTTTCCATTCGTTTACGCGTCAGTGGTCCTGTATCCGTAATTTTACCATTAGCATATGACTCAATAACCCCTCGTGGCCCAAACTGTTTTATAAACTTCGGATCTTTAGGGTAATCAGCTTGTTCTGGCTCTTCAGAAACATTTAAATGATACAAGTTACCGTAAAACTCATCAAAGCCATGCTTAGTTGGTAAGTGTTCATCCAAATCGCCTAAATGATTTTTACCATACTGAGCAGTCATGTAACCACGGTCTTTTAAGAATTCAGCCAATGTAGGATCGGCTTCTTTAATTCCTAACGGGTTACCGGGCTGGCCTACCGTTGTTAAACCTGTACGAATTGGTAACTGACCCATTAAAAATGCCGCTCGCCCTGCTGTACAACTCGGTTGCGCATAATGATCTGTGAAAAGCGCACCCTCATTAGCAATTCGGTCGATGTTTGGGGTCGGGTAAGTCATACCATGCGAATATGCACTAAGTGAAATTGGGGCAACGTCATCAACCATAATGGCCAACACGTTTGGTTTATCTGCAGCAAGGCTTACGGTGGACACCAAGCTGCAAATAGCCGCCGCGAGTAGTTTTTTCATAAATCATCCTTTTTCATTGTTAATAACATCATAGTCTCATGATGAATCAACAATCAGTATAGATGAAAAAGCCACCATTTCTAGTTTCTAAATTAGGCAAACACGATTTAAATCAACTTTTCTTTTACCCACACAGCCATTATTAATAAGTTGATTTTATTAACTTTTAAATATTTAGAAATGCCTATTCAGCAACCAAATAAGCAATCAAGTATGAAATGAAGGACACAGCACAGTGGATATCGCTGCTAGCAGCCCTTATTTGTAAATTTATAAACGGCTAAACGTGCACTTAAGGCTCTGGTGTAGGCAGTGTGGTGAGGGGATTTTTACTGGTTTTTTTACGCTCTTTACATGAATAAATTGCCCTAAATTGATCTATCCCATGCTTCGCTTGTAACCGACTAACTTTATCAGCTCGATTATTGAACTCATCGAGCAAATAGACTATAAGTACTTAAAGTACCTATTTTTTATCTCTATTTTGTGTAAGGACAACACATGAACTCACAGTACTTTTCTGTTCTTTTATGCTCATTGAGTGTGCCACTTAGCGTGGTTGCCGCTGAAGAAAAAGCAGTACAGGATATGTCGGATCCACTCGCTGTATATACGCAGGTGGGTATAGGTGCTACCAATAAAGGCCTCAACCTTAAAATTGGTCAAGCATACGACACCGGTATTGCAACTACCGCAGGAATGAATGTCATTGAAGTAAAAGGGATCTACGGAGATACATTAGGTTGGGACAGTGATAGCAAAACCACAGACTCAATCGATTCATTCCGTTTCCGTAATTTTTCTGTTGATTTAACCACCATGAGTGCCACTCAAATAGACGCAACCTATAATCTGAATGCGAATTTGGTTGCCGACGAAAGTATGGATGTATCTTACAGCTATATTAAGGCACTCAAACCTATGGGACGTTTCTCGTTTTATCCATTAGCTGGGGTTGGTGCGTCGTTGGGTGAAAATGCACGTGAGGACGATGGTTCTCGAGACAGTGGCTACTCAATTATGGGAGCGTATGGGTTAATAGGTATGTACGCGAAAGTTACTATCTCCGACAAAATCTGGCTGAACTACAACCCCTTCTGGTTAACAACCATTGGAGGAAGTGATACCTACAAAGACCATTATTATGGCCTTGATCAAAGTCATATCCTAACCCACGAATTTGCTGCAAGTTACCAAATTAATCCACGCATGAATCTGCGGTATTTTGCAAACTGGAATGAAAATGTCGATTTCATGGACGGTGACCATCGCTTGGAGTTTAACTACCAGCTATAAAAACATTGATAACCGAACGCCAAGGAAGCAAAACACAAAACTGAGGTAAAAAAGAAGTGAGAAACGTTGTACTAATAAATTTAGCGGCTGCATGGTTCGTGAGTACCCATAGTGTTGCTTCCAGCTATGATGACTACGCGATAAAGCCAGCAGAAACGCAATTAAGTAATCAGCAACAAAAAGTGGATGAACCGATTTCTTTTTTACCTATTCCAACTTTTATTACAGAGCCTGCCGTCGGGCCTGGATTAGGTGTCGTTGGGCTATTTTTTCACGATAACGAAAAGAAGAAAAAAAAGCAGAAAAAAGAAGGGTCGACCTTGCCACAAAGCATCAGCTTAGTGGGTCTTATGGGCACAAAAAATGGCACCAAAGGAGCCGCTGTTGGGCATATTACCTTTTGGGATGAAGACCGTATTCGCTACCAAGGTATTATTGGTTGGGCGAGTATAAACCTCGACTTTTACACCTTTGATGAAATAAAACTACTTACACCACTTTCTCTCAATATTGAAGGCCCTGCCCTATTTCAAAATTTAAAACTTCGGTATCAAGACAGCAACTTTTTTTATGGCTTCAAACAAATTTACCGTCAGGTGGACATTAGCTTGGCAGAGAACCCCATTGAAGATTTTTTGCTTGAGAATGGCATCATCAAAGAACACCTTTCACTCGATGTAAATACTTCAGGTATTGGCCCCTTATTAGAGTACGATAGCCGAGATAACCCGCTTAACCCTGAGCGTGGTTTTAACTATAAAGCCGAGTACTTATATTTCGATGAGGCGATTGGCAGTAAAGTCGATTACACCAGTTTAAAATTAACCGCTCTTAATTACTGGCGTTATACCGATAAGTTTAACTTTGCATTACGTATGCAATACGATTCGGTTAATAACCGAGGCGACAAACGCTTACCCGTATATATTCCACCCAGTATTGGTTTGCGCGGTGTATCGGCTACGCGTTACCAAGGACTTAATGTATTTGTCACTGAAGCAGAAGCCAGTTATAAGGTCACTCATAAAATAAAATTAAATGCATTCACGGGTATGGGTTGGGCTGCCGACAATTTTTCTGACTTATCAAAAGCAGACACCGTAAATACAGTAGGCGCGGGCTTTCGTTACTTAATTGACGAGCATTATGGTATCAGTATTGGCTTAGATGTAGCGCATGGCCCAGAACAAAATGCTATCTATATTCAGGCGGGTTCAACATGGTAGTTATACCTAATATTTAAATCTAACGTTTTAAAATTGTGTAATCACAAAGGTTGAAGTTGGATAATTAACTGCTACTATCAATAAACTAATAATAAATCAGTATATTCGTGTTTCAGGGATTGAATTTATGCGCAGCACAGCCTCGACCAAACATTTTCCGTATAAAAACTTTAAACCTCATGGATTAGTTGAGTTTTATCAACATCAGCACACGCTCTTTGCAACAGCGACTGGACCGTTTAACGAAGAAATTATCGACGCGCATTCATTTATTCAACAAGCCTACATTACTAAATTGATTGATACCTACGGAGGCTGGTATGAATTGGTTGAATTTGAAAACTCATGTATGGCAACACCAGGGGCACTTGAAAAACTGATGGTGTATTTATCAGAACTAAAACGTAAAGGTGTCGCCTCAAAAAAAACCGCGTTGGTGATTTCAGATGAACTTGAAGGCGCAAACCTGCTCCGAGAAACGTACCGCAACTTATATAAAAAAGCCGGAATGACAATGAACATATTCAAATCAAAAACGGCTGCCTTAAATTGGTTATCCGAAGAGCCAACACCCGAAGTGTCGTTCTAACTTAGGCGATTTAAAAAGTGTTGCTCTTCTTCACGTAAGGTCAACACCTCCACACCAGCAGATGTCACCGCCAAAGTATGCTCCCACTGTGCAGAAAGTTTTTTATCGCGAGTAACAACCGTCCACCCATCTGGTTTGGTTTTTATTTTAGCCGTTCCCTGATTTATCATAGGTTCGATGGTGAATGTCATACCTTCTTTAAGCACTAATCCGGTATTTTTTTTACCATAGTGGAGCACATCGGGTCCTTCATGCATTTCTTGCCCTATGCCATGTCCACAGTATTCTTTCACCACGCTATAGCCTTGTTGGTGAGCAAAATTTGCAATGGCGTTACCAATATCACCAAGCCGCACACCTGGTTTTACCATGTTGATTGCATGCCACAGCGCCTCTTGAGTTTTATTAACCAGACGCGTTGCCAGCGGTGAAACCGCCCCAATCATGTACATTTTACTGGAGTCTGCCAAAAAGCCATTTTTTTCAAGTGTGATATCTATATTGACGATATCTCCATCTTTTAAAACGCACTTTTCATTTGGAAAACCATGACATACCACCTCGTTAACAGAGGCATTTAGCACATAAGGATAATCGTACTGGCCTTTGCTCGACGGCCTTGCCTGCAATTCATCAACAATATAGCGCTCAACAAGGTTATTAATTTGCATTGTGGTTACCCCCGCTTTGACATGAGGGTCTAAATACGCGAACACCTTGGCTAATAAGCGCCCCGATTCACGCATAAGCGCCAGCTCGTCCTGTGTTTTAATTACCACTTTTTTCATCGATTCCTTCCTTAACGGCAACATCCGCTAGCCGTAACTGTTCTTTAATAATGTCACTGTAGGTCATGGTTGGATTGAGCTCGGCTAACATACCTATTTTAATCCAGTACTCTGATTGCGAGTTTATTGAACGCACCATCGCAGTGCTTGCTTTACGGATTTCTTCATGCAGTTCATCACTAATTTTAACAATACCCATCACATCACCAATATATGAAACATATACGGATCGTATATTTAAAATATGAAATTGCAAGCGATATTTATTTCACCTTTAAATCAAACACACTCAAGTCGCTCGCCCTTTTACACAAACAGGCTATGAGTTAAAAAAATTCATCTATCAGGTTTATTTTAATCGTTTGTCGGTTTAGATGGATTACTCTAAAGTTAACTCATCAGCAAACGATGCTGCGATTAACGAGGAAACTAACCATGTTTAAACCACTTTTAAAACGACTTGCCCTTAGCTCATTACTTACTTGTTCAGCTTTCGCAATCGCTGATCAGAGTGACTATAAATTAATGGTTATCAATGACTCAGATTCATCGCAAGCCATTATGCAAGGCCAGTATGATGCTGTGTTAGCAAACACAACACAATCAACTGACTTAAATCGTCAATATGAACTTGCATTTAATCGTTGTGCAGCAAGCGTGAAGTCAAAGAACTTCAGTCACGCAGAATCACTTTGCACAGAAGCAATTGAGCTTCTTAACAAAAGCGAAGTACGCGGCTATAAGCGCCGTGAACTTACATCATTCGCTTTAAGTAACCGTGGTATTGCGCGCATTATGTCGAAAAACGACACGGCTGCTCTAGCAGATTTTTATGAAGCGGTGAAAATCTCAGGTAATGATTTAGTTAATCACAACCTAAACCGCGCTAAGCAAAACTTAGCTCTTTAACCGAATTGTTGTCACAAAAGCCTAGTTTGTGTGTTCTCTGGGCTTTTTTATACCGAGTCAGTGCATACGCGGTGACTCAACCATATTGTTGTCAAAAGCTTAGCTTGTGTGTTCTCTAAGCTTTTTTATTCCGGGTGACTGCACACGTAGTCACTCAACCATATTGTTGTCAAAAGCTTAGCTTGTGTGTTCTCTAAGCTTTTTTATTCCAGGTGACTGCACACGTGGTCACCCAACCATATTGTTGTCAAAAGCTTAGCTTGTGTGTTCTCTAAGCTTTTTTATACCGAGTCAGTGCATACGCGGTGACTCAACCATATTGTTGTCAAAAGCTTAGCTTGTGTGTTCTCTAAGCTTTTTTATTGTGAGTGACTGCACACGTGGTCACTCAACCATATTGTTGTCGAAAGCCTAGCTTGTGTGTTCGCTGGGCTTTTTTATGTCAGCTATAAAATAACCTGCCAATATGCAACATCAATCCAATCATCAAATTTCCTTCCAACTTGTTGAAAATGTGCAACCTTTTTCATACTAAACTTTTCGTGTAATGCAATACTGGCAGCATTAGGTAGTGCAATACCTGCCATAACAGCATGCAGATTACGCGTCTTTAAATGTGTGAAAAGTGCAGTGTAAAGTTGTGTACCCACTCCCTGTGCCTGACACTGCGCATCTAAATAAATCGAGACTTCAACGGAGTGTTGATATGCTTTACGCGCTTTCCACGGTGTTGAATAACAATAGCCAATGATCTTGCCGTTAACCTCAGCAACCAACCATGGTAAATGAGAATCAAGACTGGCCTGTATACGTTTTGCAATTTCGCCCCCAGTAACCGGCTCAACTTCAAAGGTCACGGTGCTATTAAGAACATAAAAATTATAAATTTCAGCAATCGCTTCGCTATCATCTATTGTCGTATTTCTTATCATTATTAACTTACTCCCTGCTATTAATAATTGATTAATAGCAGAAAAAGCGCATTACAAATAGATAAAAAAACGCCACTAACTAAAGTGGCGTTTGGGTAGTTTCGACAACAATAAGAAATTGCTTTTAAAAGAAGCCCAGTGGATTTTCACTGTAACTTACTAATAGATTTTTAGTTTGTTGGTAGTGGTCAAGCGCTAACTTATGTGTTTCGCGACCAATCCCTGACTTTTTATACCCACCAAATGCCGCATGTGCCGGGTACATGTGATAACAATTTGTCCAAACACGGCCAGCTTCAATCTTGCGGCCAAAATGATAAGCCCGGTTCATATTTCGGCTCCAAACACCAGCTCCTAAACCAAATTCAGAACTATTGGCCAGCGCTAATGCTTCATCTTCATCTTTAAAAGTAGACATAGAAATCACTGGTCCAAAAATCTCCTCTTGGAATACACGCATATCATTGGTGCCTTTTAATAGCGTTGGCTGAATATAATAGCCCCCGTTAAGCTCGTCTGATAACTGCTCTACTTCACCACCGGTAAGTACTTCGGCGCCTTCCTTTTTACCAATTTCAATATAGCTTAAAATTTTATCAAACTGCGCTTGTGATGCTTGCGCCCCTACCATGGTCTCGGTATCAAGCGGGTTACCCCGTTTAATTTGTAATGTGCGCGCCAGTACACGTTCAATAAATTGCTCGTAAATATCTTCTTGGATAAACAAACGTGATGGGCATGTACACACCTCACCTTGGTTAAAGTAAGCAAGTACAGCCCCTTCAATGGCTTTACTTAAAAATGCATCATCTTTTTCCATCACATCATTAAAGAAAATGTTGGGCGATTTACCACCGAGCTCTACAGTCGAAGGAATAATGTTCTCGGCGGCGCATTTTAAAATATGTGAACCCACAGGCGTTGATCCAGTAAAAGCAATTTTCGCAATACGTGTGCTGGTTGCCAGCGCTTCACCCGCTTCTTTACCATAGCCATTCACTACATTTAATACACCTGCTGGTAATAAATCACCAATCACTTCGAGCAAAACAAGGATTGATGCGGGTGTTTGCTCGGCAGGTTTTAAAACAACACAGTTGCCCGCCGCAAGTGCTGGAGCGAGTTTCCACGCAGCCATTAATAGTGGAAAGTTCCATGGAATAATCTGCCCGACAACCCCTAAAGGCTCATGAAAATGATACGCTACTGTGGTTTCATCAATTTCACCAATTGATCCTTCTTGAGCACGCACACACCCCGCAAAATAGCGAAAGTGATCCGCCGCTAGTGGAACATCTGCAGCAAGGGTTTCGCGAATAGCTTTACCATTATCCCACGTTTCAGCCACTGCGAGCATTTCGAGGTTTTGCTCAATACGGTCCGCAATTTTTAACAAAATATTACTACGCTCTGTCACCGATGTTGTGCCCCATGCTGCTTTTGCGTCGTGGGCTTTATCAAGTGCAAGTTCTATGTCTTCTTTACTTGAACGAGGTACTTTACAAAATACCTTACCGTTTACTGGGCTAATATTGTCAAAGTATTCACCGTTAACAGGGGCGACCCACTGGCCTCCAATATAGTTCTCATATTGCGCTTTAAAACTAACTTTGGCACCTTCACTGCCTGGATTTGCATAGATCATAATGTGTTCTCTCTTCAAATTGTTGTATTTTATTTAGGCGGTAGGTTATTGTTTATTTAACCGCTAACTAGTGAAGTTAGCCTAGTTCAACAAAACACATTTGATTCCCAGTCCAGATTTTTTGACTATTTGTCCAAATTTAAGGGAAAACACGAGGTAACAATGAACACATCACTAATCAACAGTCGCTTAGATAAAAAACGCCAACGTATTGATGTGCTAATTGAAAATAAGGTAAGTTTTGCCGGTGAGCATGCCGAATTAAGCATTTACGACACCTACCTTGATGCACAAAAAGTCGCGCTGCATTCCAGCGAACTATTATTTTGCGGCATGATCAGCGGTAAAAAAATTATGCATGTTGCCGACAGTGACTACCACAAAGAGTTTTTACCACACCAGTCGTTTGTACTAGCGCCAAAGCAAGGGGTATTAATTGATTTTCCAAACGCATCTCTTAATCAGCCTACGACCTGTTTAGCTATTGAAATTAGTACCGACAAAATTAGCCAAGTGGTTGATGCATTGAATGTTGAGCAGCAAATTAGCCATGATGATTTTTTTCATTATGAGCCTAAGTTAGTCCATGCAGAGCACAACATTCAAACCCAACAACTACTCGAACGCATGATCAATTTATTTAGTGAAAATGAGCAGCACAGAGACTACTTAATCGATCTTTCACTGAATGAACTTATCACTCGACTATTACAACAACAAAGCCGTGATTTAATGATTGCGAGTTGCAAACAGGGCAAGCTTGCAACACCACTAAGCCATGTTATCCAGTATATTGAGCAACATTTAGCGCACACTATCGACATTGATGTACTGTGTAAAATTGCCTGTATGAGTCGCAGTAAATTTTATCAACAATTTAAGCTAGCCTTTGGCTCTACTCCCGCACTTTGGCAACAGCAGCTGCGATTACAAAAGGCTTATAAACGCTTAGAAAAAGGTGAGTCTATTAGTAGTGTGTGTTATCAACTTGGTTTTAATAACCTTAGTCACTTTAGCAGGCTGTTTAAACAAACCTTTGGGGCAACACCTAAAAGCATTGCCAGCCATTAAGTTACTCTGTAATACGGTGCGAATATACTCGGTAAGTCACAGCCAACAAAATACAAATCGTACTCGGCACCAGCAAAGCTAAAAAGGCAAACTGGATAAAAAACCAGGCCCCTAAACAGCCGCCGATGATAAAACCTGCGATGATCAGCAAAAACAGTTTAGCTTTTCGTTTATCTAACGGCTCCCCCCGAAAAAAGCGCCCAAACATAATACCTAAATCAGTAAAAATTCCCGTAACATGGGTCGTACGAACAATAGCTCCACTGTAAGTGGTCGCTAGTGCGTTTTGCAAACCACACGCCGCCGAAGCCAAAAAGTGCCCATAGCCAGACCCCTCTGACAACAACCATAACGCTCCCAATAATAAAAAAGCTTCAATAAATAGCGCGGTGTCGTAATGACGCCCTAACTTTAATGCCGAGCTGTTCAGTAAAAAACCAGCAATGCATGATCCGACTAAAAAAGACACAAGCACGCCGAGCACATGTACAAGACCCAATACACTGCCCTTAATCATACCTACACCAAGTAAGGTCGCCGTACCCGATAAATGCGAGACTGCCTGATGTTCAAAACTAAGCAACCCAATCGCATTGACAAACCCCGCGACTAACGCAAGGATCAATGCGCCAACTTCTACCCATTTTGGTAATTTTGAAATCAAACCTCATCACCTTCGTAAACAAAAAGTCAGTTAATCTGTATGTTACGCTTATTTTTATCGTTAAAAACACTTTTTTTCGGGTCTTTCTATGGTAATTTACTGATAAGTAAATCGATTAAGTTGCCACCATGTCAAAACCTAAAAGCTGGACCTTAAAAAGTATTGCCAATGAATTAGGGGTTTCAAATGCCACCGTATCAAATGCGTTTAATCGTCCAGATCAACTGTCGAAAGCACGCCGAGAAGAAATCTTAGCAGCGTGTAAAAAACTCGGGTATTTCGGGCCAAATAAAGCCGCGCAATCATTGCGCCGTGGCACCTTTAATATTGTTGCCTTAGTGCTACCTGATAGCGTTGAGTATATGGTGTCAGATCCAGTGGCGAGTAGTTTTATGCGCGGTGTGTCATCGGTACTCGAGAAAAATGGCATTAACTTGCTGTTATTTTCTGGCAACAGCGACAACCTTAACAGCGTCGTTGACTTTGTTGACGGCTTTATTTGTTATGGTAGACCCCGAAATAAACAGCTAGTCGAACAGTTAAAAAAAGTACCAAAACATGTCGTTACTGTAGACTTTGACATTGGCCGTGAAGCATCGGTCAATGTGAATAATCAACAAGCAAGTTTTGATATTGCCATGCATGCCCTCGAAAATAGTGATGATCGGGTGGCAATTTTAGGGCTCAGACTCCTTAATGATAATGTGTTGTGCCGAGTATATGAACATCACGAGTTTGAAGCAGGGCAATCTATCGCGCACCAACGTTTGCGGGGTTATCACCAAGCGATTAACGAAGCGGGCGTCACACTTAGCGATGATAGAACGTGGAATATTCCTGAAAGCAGTGAACGCTTCGCCAGTATTGCAGCTAAAGAGGCATTAAGCAGCACTCCCCGACCTAATGTCTTGTTATGCATGAGTGATTTAATTGCTTTAGCAGCCATGCGTGAGGCTATCAAAATGGGGCTTTCTATTCCAAACGATGTCAGAATTGTCGGGTTTGATGGTATCGATGAAGGCCAGCGATTTGTGCCAAAACTCACAACAGTACATCAAAATAGCGAAGAAAAAGGCCGCTTAGCAGCGACCTTATTTTTATCAAAAGAACAGCAAGTAGCGCAGATTGACTACCAGCTGCAAATAGGCCAAAGCGGTTAAGCGATAAAGTCAGCCAGAGAAATTAAAACTTGCTCATTATCATGCTGATCAATAATGAGGACTTCTCGGCTGGCGAAATTCACTTTAAGTTCAATTGAACTTTCATCTTTATGCCAGTTTAAACAGCAACTAGTGCCTTCGCCTTTAACATTAAACTCACCATTAAATGCAGGATGTTCGTTACGCAGCTTAATCAGTTTGATCAGTCCGTTAACAACCGGTTTAGCGAGTGCTTTATCAATATCAGCCGCGCTCAGATATGGGCGATTAATATCACGGCCTACATTGGTGTTAGCCAATAAATCCATGTCATTTTCACACGCAAATAATCCGCCATAGTAAACCTGTGGAATACCCGGCGCAAAAAACTGTATGGCACGTGCGAGTAAATAATCAAAATCGTCTGCGCCAAGTGCGTTGTAATAAGTACAATTCACTTGATACAAGTCAACATTACTTGCAGCCGCACCGGTTGCTAAGCGACTTTGACCCTTGCTTTTTTCATGTATCGTTTCAACAAGATTATCAATTTGTTCAGCATCTAATAGCCCTGGCTTTTCACCCATTGGACCCGCATCAATAATGCCAATACCGTCATGTGTATCAAGCACGGTTAAACAATTACGCGGTGAAATAGCCAACCAGTCTACGAGTGCATCAGCGTTGTTACTGAATAAACTATGTAAAATCAAAGGTGGAAGAGCAAAGTCATATACCATATTGACACGTTTAGCGACTTCAACCTGTGTTTGATAATGGCTGTGGATTTCAGCAATGGTTTCCATGCCTAAATCATTTGCCTGAGCAGACAACTTGTCTAAATAAGCAAACGTTTCATCGAGCATAAAGCAGTTTGTGCCAGCTTGTTTAATTGCATAGCCTGCAGCGTCTAAACGAATGATATTGACGTTGTTTTCTGAAAACTTAGTTAATACATTATTTAAGTATTCAATACCTGCTAATGACTTAACATTTATATCAATTTGGTTATCGGTAAACGTGGTCCAAAAGTCATACGTATTACCGTCACCACACTTAATAGGTGTGAAACAGCTACCAGGGCGTGGACGATAAATGGCTTTTTGTTCTGTTTCAGACATTCCATTTGGGAAAACATCGTCTTTGGTTAAGAACAAATCCCAAAATTCAGACTCTTTGCCTTTCGCTAATACATCTTTAAATTGATATGACTGAGCAGACACATGATTGACGATTAGGTCAGCCATTAAGTCATAATTTGCACCTAATGCTTGAATGTCTTGCCAACTGCCAAGGCGTGAATCCACTTCACTATGATCAATGGGATCAAAACCAGCATCACTGCCGTCAATCGGGTTATAAAATGGCAATAAGTGTACACCTGCAAACACATCTTTAAGTGGGCCATTTAATAAATTACTTAATTCATCAATACCTTGACCAGTAATCCGGTCTGCGTAGGTGATTAATTGCACTTTATTGTTGATCATAATTGTTAATACCAAGTTGAAACTTAATCGATTAAGTTATATCTTTAACCACGACAGCAAATTATTCAAGCAGTTTTTATAACTTTTATACACTAAGATACATAGTAAAGGCGCAAGCCTTCATGTGAGGATACAACCATGAATAGAACACACGATCCTTTGCAAACGATTAGATGGCTGACATATATGATGTTTTTTATGTTTGCTATGACATCAGATGCCGTCGGTATGATCATTCCAGAGCTTATTAAAGAATTTGATCTCAGTATGACGCAAGCCAGTGCTTTTCATTATGCACCGATGGCTTTAATTGCGTTTAGCGGACTGTTTTTAGGTTTTCTTGCCGACAGTTTAGGCCGTAAACAAACAATTATGCTAGGACTGGGTTTGTTTACAATTAGCTGCTTTTTATTTGCAGTGAGCAGTAGTTTCATGGTGTTTGTCCTGTTGTTAAGCTGTATTGGCCTTGCTATAGGCTTATTTAAAACAGGTGCACTGGCTTTATTAGGTGATATTTCTAAAAATAATTTAGAACACACCAAAACAATGAATTTAGTCGAAGGTTTCTTTGGTGTTGGCGCCATTGTCGGCCCTGCGTTAGTTAGCTTTTTAATCACCCAGAAAGTCAGTTGGACCTATCTATACCTTATCGCGGGTATAATGTGCTTAATACTCACTATTACCGCTTGGCGAGCTGACTACCCTAAACCTAAAAAGCAAGACAAGCATGCAAAGCCAGCCTCACTTTCGACAACCATGGAAATGATGAAAAACCCATACGCACTAGGATTTTCGCTAGCGATTGCACTTTATGTTGCAACCGAGGTGGCGATTTACGTTTGGATGCCGACACTTTTAGGTGACTATCAGGGTCCATGGCAATTGTTAGCGACCTATGCACTTACATTGTTCTTTATTTTGCGTGCCGCAGGGCGCTTTATGGCAGTGTGGTTATTAAATCATTTTAGCTGGCAAGCAGTAATGCTGTACTTAAGCTTAGGAATAGCACTGTGTTACATAGGGCTAATTTTAGGCGGCGTTGAGTGGGCTGTGTTTTTATTACCACTATCAGGCCTGTTTATGTCAATGATCTACCCTACTTTAAACTCTAAGGGAATTTCATGTTTTGCAGTGCAGCAGCATGGAGCTGTGGCTGGCGTTATTTTATTCTTTACCGCCCTATCAGCCGCCGCAGCCCCCCTTTTAATGGGCATGATCAGTGATTACTTCGGGCATATCCGCTATGGCTTTTACTTAGCGACAGGGTTCGCATGTTTACTATTTTTAGCCATGCTCTATAACTATTTACGCAACCCTGCAGAGCACGCTTTAACTCAACACAGCGCGTTGAGCCATTAAAAAGTTATTTAAAATCAACGTTTGAATAGAAAACGTGCAACTTTTTGTTTAAAAATACTTGCACTATGTAAATTAATTGCTATCTTAACTTAATCGATTAAGATTAAATTTTAAGACAACAAAGTCACCTTTGGATTGAGATGAGGCACATTATGACAACACACAAACACGCCCTATACACTCTAAGCGCCTTAGCGCTTGCTATCAGCCACAATCTGTATGCTGAAGAGCAACAAGCACCGCAGGAAGCAAAAAAAACAGGCCTTGAAACAATTGTTGTGACGGGTGTACCCCGCCGCACAACCATCATGGCATCTAGCTCTTCGGTCAGCAGTGTTTCATTGGCTGAAATTGAAGTATCAACACCTCGCTCAACAGCAGAAGCATTTAGAACCATTCCGGGTGTGCGCTCTGAATCAACGGGTGGCGAAGGTAATGCAAATATCGCAGTTCGCGGCTTACCTGTCGCATCGGGGGGTGCTAAGTTCTTACAACTACAAGAAGATGGCTTACCCGTTATGCAGTTTGGCGATATTGCCTTTGGTAACGCAGACATTTTCATGCGCTTAGATTCTACCGTACAAAGCGTTGAATCTATCCGTGGTGGCTCAGCCTCTACCGCTGCAAGTGACGCCCCTGGCGGTATTATTAACTTTATTTCTAAAACAGGTGAAAATGAGTCAGGCAGCGTGTCAACGACAGTGGGCCTTGATTACGACTCTATTCGCACAGACTTTGAATACGGTACTTATCTAAGTGACAGTGTTCGCTATCATATTGGTGGTTTTATTCGCCAAGGTGAAGGTCCGCGAGAAACTGGCTACACATCAAACAAAGGCGGTCAAATCAAGGCTAACCTAACCAAAGAGTTTGATACAGGGTACGTGCGTGTATACTTTAAGCACTTAGATGATAAAAGCGTGGGTTACCTGCCAATGCCAATGTATTCAAATGGCGACTCAATTCCAGGCTTTGACGCACAATCAGACACACCACATTCAGCATTATTTACACAAACCTTGCGCCTAAATGGTGATAACCAAATTAGCACCGGTGACATGACAAATGGTATGAACCCTGAAGTAACATCGCTAGGGTTTGAAGCTGCATTCGATTTAGAAAACGATTGGCGTATTGAAAATCGCTTTAGAAAATCATCTGTTAGCGGTAACTTTATTTCTCTTATTCCTGCCGAAGTTGCCAGCGCAAGCTCAATCGCTTCAAGCATTGCAGGCGACGGTGCATCACTGATTTATGCTAATGGTGGCTCAGCTGGTCAAAACTATGGTGATAATCTGGCCATGCGTATCCACACATTTGATGTAACGCTTAACGACATGGGCTCTATCGTTAATGACCTAAAACTAACGAAGTCATTCTCTGATGACACCAGTGTTACTTTTGGTTACTTTGCATCTAGCCAGTCAATTGACATGTCGTGGCTTTGGAACTCATATGTTATGGAGCTTAAAGGCGATAATGCAGCCCTGCTTGATGTGGTAGCAGCCAATGGCGACAATTACTCAGAAAACGGGTTATACGCATACGGGACACCCTATTGGGGAAATTGCTGCCAACGTAATTACGATACCGAGTACGAAACACGTGCTCCTTATATAAACGTTGCTACCAAATTCGGTGATTTAAGTATTGACGCAAGCGCTCGTTATGACAGCGGTGAAGCTCGTGGTAACTATGCCGGCGCTGTAACATCTACTGTCGATATGAATAATGACGGCGTTATTTCGATTCCAGAACAAAATGTAGCGGGTATCGATAACGCAAACCCAGGCATCGTTAACTATGACTGGAATTACAGCTCATATTCTGTCGGTGCGAACTATCAAATTGATCCAAGTTTTGCGACTTTTGCCCGCCTGAGCAAAGGCGGACGTGCGAATGCTGACCGTCTACTATTTGGTAAGGTTCAAGCTGATGGTTCAGTTGCAAAAGAAGACGCGATTGATGAAGTAAACCAGTACGAAATCGGTGTTAAAAAACGTTTTGATTCACTGTCAATCTTTGCAACCGCTTTCTATGCTGAAACCGAAGAGCAAAACTTTGAAGCAACATCACAAAAGTTCTTTGACCGCGAATACGAGGCTAAAGGGATTGAGATTGAATCGACTTACTTTATCGATGCATGGGATTTCCGTGGTAATTTAACTTGGACTGATGCCGAAATTGCAAAAGACGCGCTTTCGCCAGAACTTGTTGGTAATACACCACGTCGCCAAGCAGATCTAATTTACTCTTTAATGGCGCGTTATAACTTTGATAAAGGTTCTGCTGGCTTAAGCTTTATCGGCACAACGGATGCGTACGCACAAGATAATAACGACCTGAAGTTTGATGGATACACGCAAGTAAATGGCTTTGTAAGCTATGACTTATCTGAAAACTTAAACTTATCGCTAAATGTAAATAACCTATTTGATACAGTGGGTATTACCGAAGCAGAAGAAGGGTCAGTGCCTGATAACGACATTATTCGTGCTCGTACAATCAATGGCCGTACAACATCACTAACATTAAAATATTTATTTAATTAATAAACACTCCCTTGTTTTAGCCCAGTATTTACTGGGCTTTTTCAGTTTAATACCATGACGCTTAACTAAATTGCTGAGTGTTCAACAAACCGCTTTTCGGTCTGCGCTTCTTTTTGTTTCAGCAACCTAAAAAGCGCTAGGCATAACATAGCAAACAATGCGGTTGTAATGGAGCCAAGTGTTGCAAACCGGAAGCTATAAAACTGTGCAATAATACCTGTAGCACCCGCCCCGCACATTACCCCGAGCTTAATTGCATTGGTATAAAATGCAGATGTAAAGCCAATACGATCTGGTAATTGGTCTTGTAAAACCGTTAAACCAATCCCCGCAAAAATACCGTAAAACACACCATTTAACAGTTGCAAAGCGATTAAGTGCCATACTTCAAAGGCAAAAAATACACCGACATAAAACACAATCGCACAGCAAAAAGCCCCTGCAAGCAATGTTATTTTATTGTGTGTTCTAGCAAGTTTAGCGCTATACAACATAATTGGAATTTCTAAAAAAGCCACCACCCCCATAAATATGCCTGGCGTGTGCTGTGCAAAACCCAGTTCATTAATACTGTAAAGAGGCAGCGCAGAGGAATACATTATGTTGCCTGTAGAACCCAACATAATGGCTAAACCTAAACACCAAAACGAACTGGGGGTCACTGGTGCTTGCTCACCAAGGCCGGTGCGCTTTTTGTTGTTGTAGTCTGGAATAAATAGAAAAGCAAAAATGAGTGCGAGTAATGCACACCCAGCAGCAAAATAAAAAGACAAACTAAATTGCCCACCCGACGCTAACAAATAACCTAAGGGCGGCCCACCGACCCAAGCAAATGAAATGGCAGCACGCAGACGCGAATTAAAGCTTGTTATATCAATGTTATCTTGTCGAGCTGCCCATTGCCTAGCGACTGTCATCATTTGCGGTATTGCAGCATTACCCATCGCTAAAAACAGCACTCCAGCAAGCATTACTTGCCAAAATGCAGTTGCATTGGCAAATGTAATGAGCGCACACATCATTCCTGAAACAGCCACCATAAACAGTGAACGTGCGCTTGTGCCTTTATCAGCCAAACCGCCCAACCATTGACTAATCACTATACCCGTTAAGGTAACCGCGACCATGTAAACACCTAAATATATAGGGGGCGAATTAAGGCCTTCAACAATAAATAAACTCATTAATGGGTTTACAAACGCGCCCATTAAGCCTGTTAACATACTGAGAAGAATAAAAATAACACCATGCTGCTTGAGCAACGTTTTCACGAAAAGACCCCATATAATGAAAAACCCACTATGACGTTACACAAGCCACAGAGGTTATTTAAAGGGCGCAAATTATACATGGCTTTTAGGTGAATTTCATTTTGTATCACAAATAAATTAAGAACCTTATGGCCACATTATTGAATAAAGAACGACTGTTACTAAAGAGCACGCTCACGAAATTACTACGTAACCATCGTTTCGTTAAGCCCCTCGTATTACGTATTATTAGCTAACAAAGTGTAAAATCGAGACGTTACTCCATTTGTCCAACCAAAGCCTTGCTGTACGGAGTATTCCCCGCCACCAGCACGGCTTACTAAATCACACACATTGTACTTTTCGAGCAAACATTTATCTTCAGCAAAGCGCATTTCAATCATGTTTAACCACTGTTTCATTATTGTTTGTGCGTCGTTGTGGTAGCCATAATCAATCAGTCCTTTTACTGCAAACCACTGCAACGGTGCCCAGCCATTTGGGCTATCCCACTGCTGTGATGTGGTACATAACGTGGTAACTAAACCACCCGATTTTAAAAACTCATTCATCAATTTTTGCTTTACATGTGCGGCTTGCTGTTTAGATGCAGCACCAACAAATAAAGGCACAGCCATCGCTAAAGAGTCCACTTGGTTTTGGCGTTTTAATCGAATATTAAAATCTCTGTATACGCCTGCTGACTCATTCCAACAATACTCATTTATCGCATTTAAACGTCGCGCTGCAAAATCAATATAATATTCACTCTGTTGATGTTGCCCTAATAAGTCATGATAATGCGCAAGCGTCTTCTCCAAATTATACAGTAAGCTATTCAAATCAACGGGGAGAATATTGCTTGTTTCTATACTTGTTAAATCATCACCGTGTTTAAGCCAACGACTGCTAAAATCCCAGCCCGATTCACAGGCTGCTCGAATATGTTGAAAGTAGTTTCGCTGCTGATTAGAACCAAGCGTTTTAGCGTCATGTAAATCTTCTTTTAATGACTCAGGGCGAGGAGTGGCAGCGCTATCCCAATAGCGATTCAAATAAGCACCATTAGGCATTCGCACCACACGCTTAGAAACCAAATGTTCTGATGAAAGCTTGTCACGATCACGCATCCAAAACTGATACTCTAATTCAAGTGCGGTCACCCCCTTTGCCAACCAAACAAAATCAGCATTTTGTCGGTACTTTGCTTGCCACAGCATATGTATCATTAACGCTAAAACCGGTGGTTGAGAGCGAGAACTGTAGTAACTTCTATTGCCATTGGGAATACAACCAATGCGATTTTGCAAATCAATAAAGTTATTTACCATTGCTTCAATTGTAGCTAAGTCACCAATATCTTCTAAGCCAAGCGCTGTAAAGTAACTATCCCAATAGTAAATTTCCTGAAAACGCCCGCCCGGGACAATGTAGTCATAGTTAAGCGGTAACAATGAACTCGATTCATTAGTATCTGCTGCACGGTGTAAGTGGGGCCAAAGATCTGCAATATACTGCTTCACTGAAAGAGAATCTAACTTAGCAGATGGCAGAGTTTGGTCGGCGAACGTAAAATGTGTCATTACAAACGCATGTAATTCCTCACCTTTTAATGGGCCTATCTGTTGATAACGATCACAAGCAACTTGCCATGATTGATACGGTATAGCATCGGCGAACATCTTTGAATCAGCAAACACTTCTGCCAGCTGAACATCATTAAATAATTGGCTGTTTACAAAGCTCATAATCATCCTTTAGCAGGCGTTAGACGCTGCTAGATACTGCGGTTTTAACGTTAATTTTTTGAAAATTGCGACACTGACTAGTAATAAAGCAATAGGAACAAGAGTTAGGTAGAAGGCGTGCTGGCCGCTAAATTTATCAAACACAAAGCCTGTAATAATCGAGCCAGTTGTCCCCCCAAGTGCTGAGAAAACAACAATTAACCCTGTCATTGCTGCATGCTGGTGTTTAGCTAATGAACTTAACATCACAGAATTAAGTAATGGGTAGATAGGCGCCATAAAAAAGCCAATCAAGGGCAACATATACGCGGCAAAAGGCACATCAAACACACTGCTTATTTTACTGCCATCAACATCGTGTGTTAGCGGTAAAATCAATAACACCAGTACCGCCATAGCAATTAAACAACTCAGTAATAATTTAAACCAACCAATAAAACGCAATAATTGCCCAGCGACTAACCTGCCGAGTGCTAAGGCGGCGGCAAATAAACTGGCAAGCTGAATACTGACATCAACAGGGAGTTTTAACACTTGATTATTAAAAGTGGGTAGCCAGGTTCCAACCCCCTGCTCAACTAAAACATATAAAAAAGCACTCACAATGAAAATAAGCACCAAAGGCTGATAAGTGAGCTGTAGCATGTCAATAAATGCGTGCACTTGAGACTGCGATTGATGACTACGTGGCGGCGATTTTATGGGGGCTGTGGCTACGGCTAACACTGCAATAGCAATAATAAGTGCTAGCAGATAATACACATTTAACCAGTGACTACTTTGCGGGTTATTAGCATCAATAAAGAGAGCAAAAATCCAGTAACCCGATAACACCCCCAGCATAAAAATACCTTCGATAGTGTTCAGTAACGCTGAATGTTTATTTGCAGTGTCTGTTACTTGACCAATAACAGAGTAAACAGCAATTTTCATTACTGCAAAACTACACCCAATCGCTGCAAATAATGCTTTTAAAGCCCAAAACTCTGCAATGCTCGGTACAATTAAACAGAGCATAGCCACTAATATTAACGCACCTAGCATCGCGACTTTGTAGCCTAATCGTGGAATGAATGACGCCACAACAAAAGACACAATCGCGATTGTGAGATCCTTGTATCCTTCTAAAACTGATGCGTTTGTTTTACTGACATCTAAACTGTTTATTGCCTGTAAAATAACAGTGCCGACACTATTGAGCATAATAGCAAACACAAAATAGCTGCATGCCAATGCAATCGTTATTCTTATTGGGGTCATTCGCTCTAGCCTGTGATTATTTTTATTCAGTCTAGTTTAGTGCAAAATAAAATGCAAACGTTTGCAAAATCAAAATAAAGCGATATATAAGTATAAAAGTTGGCTAACGTTGGCTTGATTGCCTATTAATTAATTCAATTTCAATAACTTGAGATTCTACTTTTTGGCCAGCGAGCTGTGCTAATAATTTTTCAACCAAGATAACAGAGGCTCGTTGCGTGTTTTGTTTAACACTAGAAAGCGAAGGGTGGCTAATATCTGCCATTGCAATATCGTCAAAACCAACGAGGGCAACATCGGTAGGAATACTAATATAACGCTCTTTTAGTGCTTTCATTGCACCTAATGCCACCATATCACTACACGCCATAATGCCATCAAAGCATAGCCCTTTTTCAACCAATAATTGGTTTATCCCTTTGTAAGCTGCACTACTCGTAATATCAATAGAAACCACGTGCGGTATTGCTTTAGCAGCATTAAGTGCATCCATATAACCCCGATATCGCTCACCTATTTCGGCATGATCAGGATCCCCTAAGAATAAGATGTTCTTAGCCCCCTTTTCGAGCAAGTGTTCCGTAGCAAGACGCCCGCCCAAGTAGTTATCGCTGCCCACTATAGGGTAATTACTGGGTGTTTTTGGGTCACCCCAAACAACTAGAGGCACACCAGCTCGTGCTGCAGCTTCAATGTTTACTTGGCTTTTACCTTGTCCTACAACAATAATTCCATCAGCACGACGACTATTAATGAAATAATTAGCCCAATCATCATTAGCCATAAATGAATTTGATAGCAACAATTCTAAGCCGTGATTATTAAGTGCAAGATTAATCTCGCCGACAACTTTTAGTAAAAAAGGGTCATTGATAGATTGTTCGGTATCGCCATCAAGGTTGATTATGACTGCAACAACATTCGTTTTTTGCGTACGTAAACGACTAGCGGCAGTATTTAAACTAAAGTTATGCTTTTTAGCTAGTTGCTGAAGCTTGTCACGAGTTTCCTTTTTAATCAAAGGGTTATCATTTAACGCACGGGATACTGTCGACGTAGATACACCCGCTAACTTAGCAAGATCAGCTAACTTTAATTTTCTATCGTTCATGATGTTAAAACACTGCCTTCCTTATTACTTGAGTGTTCAATATATCATTATTTAGCATAAATCGCTGCGCGGCTATAGATAATATTTTTTCAATAGATACATCAACAAACAGACTCTGTGTTCAAAAATAAAGCAAAACTTGCAAAAAATAATTGCAAACGTTTGCATAACATTCTAAGGTTTAAAAAAGCATCGCATTAACATTTCCATAAATACTGTTAGTGCTGTGGATTCAACAATACAAAAAATGGGAACACACAATGACAACAACACACACTCGCAGTGCAGTTGCCTGCGCTATACTGTTTGCAATTAGTGGCCAAACTGCAATGGCTGCGGAACAAACTGAAAAACAAACAAAAGAAAAAGTAGAACGCATTGTTGTATCAGGCACACCTGCGGGTGTAGGCGTACGTAAAATTGATGCTGGCTATGCAGTTACAAATATTGATGCAGAGCAAATAATTAAACTATCACCAAAAAGCACGGCAGATTTATTTAAAGCAGTACCTGGTGTGTGGGTAGAAAGCTCGGGTGGTGAGTCTGGTGCAAACGTATTTGTGCGTGGTTTTCCTGGAGGGGGTGATGCGCCATTTTTAACCTTAAGCCTTGATGGTTCACCTATTTACCCAGCTCCAACCTTGTCATTCCTTGAGAACTCGTCGTTATTTCGTATCGACGAAACCATTGAAACAATGGAGGCATTGCGTGGCGGTCCAAACCCTGTTGTATCCAATGGACAGCCTGGCCTAACCACTAACTTTCGTCTTAAGCGAGGTCATGAAGATACCGAAGGTATGTTCAAATACACAACATCAGACTACGATTTACAAAGAGTTGATGCAGTCATAAGTGGTGAAATTTCTGATGATTTATATTTCATGGTGGGTGGTTATGTAAAAAGCTCGCCAGGTATTCGTGACGCAGGTTTTACTTCAGAAAAAGGTAACCAATTCACTATTAACATCACAAAGGTGCTGGAAAAAGGCGAAATCAATGTATATACACGCCAAACTGATGACCACGGTGCATGGTACTTACCAACACCTCTTAATGTTGATGGCATTGACGCCAAATACACGCAGCTAGGCACTCTTAATCGCCAAGCGATTATATACACAGGACCCAATAACGAAGCACATCAAGTAGATATTGGTGATGGTCGGGGTTGGAAAGGTCATGTATCGGGCGGTAGCATCAAACTTGAATTTGACAACGGCTGGAACTTCACAGATCGCTTTAATATCACCAAAGGTGATGCAAACACCTACGGTTTAGTACCGAGTGGCTCGGCAACAACTGTTGCTGACGTTGCCGATAATGGTGAATTTGCAACGGGAGCGGCAACAGGCACGGTGTATGACGCAGACACCCCTATACAGCAACTCGGTCGCTGGGTCGTTTTAAAAGAGATTAGCTCATTTACTAATGACTTAGCTTTTTCTAAAAAGTTTGGTGATCTTTCTACTGCATTTGGCTACTACACAGCAAATACTTCAGCCAATGATTGGTGGAGCTTGGGTAATACTGCTTATCATGTGCTTGAAGCTGGCGGCGAAATGCTAGATGGAATAGCGTGTAATGCAAGTGTTGAAGGTTGTGATTTTAATTACGATATAAACTCAACAGGTGATGCACGCACCAATGCTTTCTACACCACTGCTCAGTTTACACTTAATGAAGCATTTACACTTGATGCGGGTATTCGCTTTGAAAACCATGAAGTTGAATACAGTGTTGATGAGGGGCTAGATGGTGTGATCAACAAAACCGTGCAATATGACGAAAGCAAAACGTCATGGACAACCGGCATAAATTACTCAATTAACGACGATATGGGCGTATTTGCGCGCGTGAACCGTGGTTACAAAATGCCTTACTTCGATGATTTTCGTGATAACTTTGGAGCTTACGAGGGAGGAGAAAAGTTAATAAAAGAGGTAACCCAAGCAGAGTTTGGTTATAAGTTACTGACTGATAGCACTGATTTCTATGCAACTCTTTTCACCAATGAAGTAAAAGGTGACACGTTTGTTCGTCGCCCAGGTGTTCCCGCTGAAATCTTAACGAACGAAGCATACGGTATTGAGCTTGATTACAACTATAACCACGAGTCTGGTTTCTCAGTCAACTTAAACTCTACTCTTCAAGAAACTGAGATCACTGAAAGCCCCAGCAATGAAGGTAACGAGAGCCAGCGTCAGCCCAAATGGCAAGTGCGTGTAACACCAAGCTATGACTTTGAAGTAAGTGGCATGTATGCAACGCTATACGGCACAATATCAGCAGTTGATGACCGCTTCGGCAACAACGAAAATACCGTTGTGTTAGAAGGCTACGAAAAAGTTGACCTAGGTTTAATTGTAGAGCCGATGGAAGGTATAAAAATACAATTAGCCGTAGATAATTTAACAGATGAACAAGGCATCACTGAGGGGGATCCCCGCAATGCTGATGCACCAAATGGTCGTTACATTATGCCTCGCACCACACGTTTAAGCGTAAGTTACGCATTTTAAAATAACCTCCCAAACCCTTGATTAAAAGGTTAAAGCCCAAGCCACAGTGTTTCATTACCTGTGGCTTTTTTGCTCACAAAGCAAATAATGTAATTTATGTGCCAATTGTTTATGAGACTCATCGGTTAAATGTAACCCCTCTTTCTTACATGGCGCTATATTCTCAGTAATATCTAAAAACACACAACCGTGATGCCCACATACTTTAGAAAAAGCATCTAACAATACGGGTATTTTAGCACTCACCCCTGCATATATAGACTGATAAGCCCCTACCTCGTAAATCTTTGGCGGACTCAACACCACAATTTTTGGCAATTCACGGTGCAGATAGTGTTTTTTTATTTCGATAATTAGCGTGTCGAGTGCGTTTGCAATATCAGCAACCGACAATGCAAATCGGCGCTTTAAATCGTTCGTACCTAGTTGAATAATAAGCGTATCAACATGATAGGCTCGTAGGTAAGGTTCTAAATATTTCACACCTAATTTATCACCACTAAACGGGGGCTCATTGGTCAGTGTACGGTTAGGTTGTCCGGCTTCGATAACCTGATACCCCGCCCCTAATTTAATGCCCAGCAAACTTGGCCAGCGCTCATTATCGTTGAAACGCTTGCCATCTACAGGCGAGATCCCATACGTATTTGAGTCACCAAAACAGAGAATATTCATTAGAATGGATTCAGGGTATAACCCTGTTGCTGTAAGAGTGCATGCGCTGTCATGGCTGATAGTGCCATTTGTACACCGGGGATCAGCTGCTCTTGTTTAACTTTCATATGGGTTGCCGACTGGCCGCATACATAGACAACCGTATTATGCGCTAATAATTGTGAAATCAATTGCTGGTTTTTATTGTCGCTATTAAAACGCTGCTTGTAAAAACTGTTCTCGAGTAGATCGACACTTGCCCCGCCATGTACAACTAAAGCCAGTTGAATATTTTCAGGTTTTACACCATGGGCAATATGCATATTAATAAAGCGTGCTAACGAGTTAATACTATTATTTTGCTTACCCTTTTGTGCAGCATCGGCCACATCAAACACGACTTTGAAGGTCGCTTGCTCTGCGATAGGCGCATGATTTGGTACGTCATAATAAAAACCAAAACCTTCAATTGCAGGCTTAGTTTGCTCGGCATGGCTAAACGTGGTTAACAAGGTAAGCGATAAGCCTAATAGCGTTGATTTCATAAAGAATCCTGTTACTTTTTTACTCTAGCCTACCCTGTTTATCTGCGTTTAACTAGCCTCAATATGTTGATGTGCTTTAAAGCTCATGCCTAAATAATTAAAGGTGTTTTTAAACATGTCAATAAACGCATTCGGCGCTTTGGCAGAGCCTGCATTTGATAACAGTGAAAACTGTTTTTCACGCAGTGTTCTCAGTTTTGGTCTGAGTGTTTCGTCATCCATATAATCGGTTATACGGTCTAAAAATGCTTTGAACTGGGGTGTCGTGTTATACCAGTAAACAGGCGATGCAAGTACCCAATGCTCGTACCCTAATAACGCCTCGAACACCGCATAAAAATCATCATTTTTGTACTGCTTGTCATAGCAATATGGCGAGATACTATAATCATCAAGGCAAACCACATCGCCACCATATTGTGTTTTATAATCATTTACTTGCAAACTTGTATTACCTTGTTTTCGGGCACTTGAATAGATAATTACCGTGTTTGTAGTCGGTTTTTGTTGCATTACTGTCACTCCTTTTTTTATGATGGGTGCAGCGTAAAACCTCAAGCTAACTTTAGGTCAATACTTAGGAGTAAAATATGTCAGGGTGTGAGAAAAAACTTGTTGAAGCGAACCTATCCGTTGGCTTTGTAGCAAAACGCAGCGGTGTAAAAGTATCGACTTTGCATTTTTATGAATCAAAAGGACTTATTCGCAGCTGGCGAAATAATGGAAATCAACGCCGCTATAAGCCCGATGTACTGCGCCGAATTGCGGTTATTAAAGCAGCGCAAACCATGGGGATTACTCTTGAAGACATCAAGCAAACATTAAGCACTCTACCTGAACAACGCACGCCAACAAAGCAAGATTGGGCTGCACTTTCTAAAGTCTGGCAAACTCAATTAGATGAAAAAATTCAATACATGCAGCGGTTACGCGAACGCGTTAATGGCTGCATCGGCTGCGGCTGCTTATCAATGGCCAAATGCCCTATCTACAACAAAGATGATTATTTAGGCGAAGAGCACAGCGGTGCCGTGCTGTTAGAAAGAGATTAAAGTTTTTAACGCCAATGGTCTTTCTCTAGGCTGACTATTTAAATTAACTGTAAATAATACAGTGAAAACAGCGCACTACAGTTAACGATGATAGTTAACCACAGTTCGGCGATAAAGCTGCGCTTTTTTGATTTATGCCTGAACCATTGTTGCGCAATTAATGATCCAGGCCAGCCGCCAAACACACCTAAGAGGTGTAATGTGCGTTCAGGTACACGGATCACATCTTCACCATGTTGCACTGCTAATCGTTTATCCCAGCCATACACTAAAAAGCTAATTAAGCTTATACCGCTGTAAATCCCAGCGATAAGGTATGGCATATTTAACAGCCAACAGGCGAGCCATAACAAAGCTAAAAACAACAATGAAAATGTAATTAATGTTTTCTTAATCAATGAACTATCGCCTATACTCAGCTAAACGAACGAAATTTATTAGGCTGTATTATGGCATATATAAAATCATTTTTACTATCACTGTGCTTTTGCTCTTTAACAGCACTTGCAACAGAGCAACCTCTCGATGAAAAACTAAAAGTATTTGAGCCTTACTTAGGCACTTGGCAATCAGACTTCAACGTAACAGCAGGCAAACCAGCAGTACAAGATGTAAGTACGTGGCAACGAGCACTAAACGGCACCGCCATTAAAACACTTCACTCAATTAACGAGGGTGAATACGGTGGCGAATCGATGATTTTCTGGGATAGCAAGAAACAATCGCTGGTTTTTTATTACTTCACCACCGCAGGTTTTTACACGCAAGGTACGATGAATGTTTTGAGCCCGACACAGTTTGTTGCCTACGAGAATGTGACTGGCAATAAAGAGGGAATTACAAAAGTTAAATCAACCAGCGAATTTAAAGATAACCAGTTTGTGGTGTCGACATCGTATCTTAAGAAAGGGCAATGGACTAAACCTGAAACACGCACTTATACCCGTAGTAATAAACAGGTGGTATTTAAGTAACGCGTATTTAAGTATTTAAAAGAAACTAGGGTAAGGCGACTTAGCCTTACCCCGTAAGTCAGTTAGTGTCTAAAATCAGCCATTAATGCAGGGATCCCAGGCAACATTCCTACAAGAGCCATAACCCCCGTTAAAATAATAAACATCACTAATGGAATAATCCAACGACTCATTTGGCTTAATTCAGCGCTTCGTTCTTTACAACCAATTAAACCTAAATTATCGAGCAACATCGTTAATGACCAGCCAAATGCTGGATTAACTAAGGTTGATGAAAACACCACTATGGCTGCTGATTGCGTGGTTTTACCTTCTCGGGTCATTTCCATGCCTGCTTCAAGTAAGGGAATAAATACCCCAACAATCAAGGCTACACACAATACGGGTTGCCAAATAGCTAAATCCATTGGGTAACCCCAAATACTGGCAATAATACAAAATAATGCAGTTAAAACTGCACCCGCTGGAATTGGCCGTTTCGCAATGGCTGCTGGCACAATATAGGTGCCCCATGAGGAGGTAAAGTTTGAACCACCGAGAAGTGAGCCAAACGTTTGACGAATTGACGCACTGAACATTGTGTCGTCAATGTTCATTTGTACTTTTTCAGTACGTTCTGGGTAACTAATTTTTTGGAACACTTGATGGCCTAAAAAGTCGGGAGACCACATCGCCACAGCCAGTACAGCAAATGGCAATACCACCACAAAACTTTCGAGTGTGGGTAGGCCTAACATCCAGCCTGTATTTTCACCCCACCAATACATTGGGTTCATATTCGGCAAGCCCGGCGCTGTTTTAAATTCAAAAGGTGCGCCAAGTGAAAAGGCAAGTAACCCCCCTAATAAACAGCTTAATGGCACAGCAAGCCAACGCTTTTTATAATGCTCAAGTAATGCATAAAGCACAATGGTTGATAAGATCACGATAAATGCGATATGAGTCATATCAATGCCTTCGGCCCACGCAAACAGCTTTTTAACCTGTGAAATAGTGCCAATAAAACCAAGGTAAAGAAGCAAACCACCGCACACACCGCGACTGGTTAACCCAGCGAGTAAACTCCCCCCTTTACTGAGCGCTAATAGCAAGCCAAACGCCCCAATTAGTAAACCAAATGCCATGGGATGACCTCCCGCAGCAACAACAATTGGAATTAAAGGAATAAGTGGTCCATGCGTTCCAGCTAAGTTTGCCGTTGGTAAAAAGAATCCTGAAAACAATAAAATAAAGATGGATACAATTAATAGCTCGTAGCGCACATTTTCTAATATAAAACCTTCGCCAAGACCAAGTGGTGCTGCAAACGTAGCTGCAATGGCTCCTACCATCACTACTTTACCGATTGTACCGGCCATTGCTGGAATTGAATCTTCGAGCTCAAAGCGATAATCCCTAAAAGGTAAGTTAGGACGCCAACGCTTTGGCTGCATAATTTGTAGTTCGTGTTCTAGGTATTCATCGCGACTTGAAAATTCACTGCTGGGTTTATGAAGTGCTTGATAGCTTTTTTGTCCACTAAGCGTCTCTGATTCCTGATCAGCAGGCGTTTTTGACGCTTCATGCTGCCTCATATTCATGACTTCTCCTACTACTTATCTTGAAAAATTGTGTGAGTATTTATTTTGTACTTAGGGTAAAGCAGCAAGACACAAAACACGATTAGGCAAAAGGTAGGGTATGAATTTTGAAAAACACCTTTCAAGCAAAAAGCACAACAGGAAAATAAAATATAAGCAATTGATTTAAAATAAATTAAATTAATATGGGACAGTATTTTTTAATTTTAATACCCAGTAAAAAAGTCAGAATTGAACGCATTAACTATTAGTCTAATAAATTGCCTAAATAGTAAACGCTAAAGTACGGTATAAAAACAAAAGCCGTCAGTTACTCAGTAATCTGACGGCTTGAAGTGTGCGACTCAAACGCTATTTGGTTTTAAGTTTATTAAGCTCATCATCCTGCTGTGCCACGAGCGCATTGAGCGTTTGACTACCGTCGCCGGCTTGAGTCGAGAGCTCGGCTAGTTGCGATGCAGCATCTGAGATTAGGGTTAGATTACGGTTAATCTCCTCGGTTACTGAGCTTTGCTCTTCAGCTGCTGTCGCAATGTGGGTGATCTGTTGCGTAATTTCATCCACTTTAACAACTACTTCATGCAGCGCATCAAATGCAACAGACGTTTCGTCTACCGCAGTTTGAGCACGCACAACCCCTTGCTCAATGACTTTTGACGCATTGCCGACCTCTAGCTGTAAGCTGTCGATTAAACCACTGATATCGTCAGTTGATGCGCGTGTTTTTGATGCAAGTGCACGCACTTCATCCGCAACAACAGCAAAGCCTCGACCTTGCTCACCCGCTCTCGCAGCCTCAATTGCGGCATTGAGCGCTAATAAGTTGGTTTGCTCTGCAATGGTTCTGATCACATCGAGTATTTGTGTAATGTCATTACTTCGCGCAGCCACTTTTTCAACGGCTTGGTTCGCTTGTTTAATCTCACTCGACATCGTTTTAACTTGAGTTACCGCCGACGATAAGCTCGACTCACTGTTTACAACAAGGCTATTAATTTCGTCTGCTTGCAGTGCCGATTGCTCAGAAGCTCGTGCCACTTCAAGGGCTGTCGCACTCATTTCGTTCATGGCTGTAACCACGCTTTCAATCTCTTGGAACTGTGATTGAACATTGTGTTTTGTATCTACCGACACATGCGTCGCTAATTCAGCTTGTTTTTTTGTCTGCGCAGAAACATTTTTCAGTTCACAGATAAGATCTCTTAACTTAGCTAAGAAAGCATTAAACCCTGTTGCCAACGCAATCAACTCTTCATGGGTATCAACATGCAATGTTTGTGTTAAATCGCCCTCTGAACTTGCCAAATTATCAACCCGTTGCTGTATCTGCTGAAGAGGAGCGACGATCGTACGGATCACCAGCAACATGATCACAAAAGCAGCGCCTGCGATAATAATTCCGGTGACTAAAATCAATCCTCCAAGCGTATTAGCATTTTCGCTCATGCTGTCAGCTAATGCTTGCGGCCCTTCAAGAGCAAGTTCAGTCGGCACTTCGATTAATAAATTCCACTGCTTTTTAGCAAGCTTAATGGTGATGGGGTAGTTAACTAAATACTCGTCCTCGACCTTAAAAATTCCGTTTTGTTTTTTTAATCTGTTGTAGTTATCAAGCATATTTTTAGGCACGACTTCTTTAAGTGGTCGGCCTAATTTATCTTTGTAATGACTGCTCCCTACAACCAAATCAAGCGAGCTTAATAAGGTTACGCGCGCTTTTCCGTTATACAGCTCTTTTGACAGTTTTTCTGTCATTGTTTGGAACACGGGTAACGTTAAATCAACCCCTGCAACACCAATGAACTCACTGTTTCTAATAATAGGCACCGTAAGTGAGGTCATCATTTCTGAATAACCTGGCGAAATTTCGTATAGATACGGCTCCATAATGCACGGGACTTTCGTGTCTTTTGCACAAAGGTACCATTCGGCTTCTCGTTGACCGAATTCGCTCAGTTTATCTACATATTTTTCTTCTACGTCTTCAACCACTTGCTGCTCAATAGCACCATCACGATTACGCGTAAAATAAATTTCTAGGGTACCTGCCCCTGCAACTGAATGATCATAACCACTTATAAAATTCGCATCACGGCCATCAAAACCATTGCGTTCGAATTGGGTATAGATAGATGAAAGAAGTGTATTTTTTTCTAATAATGCGCGGTTTAATTCAACCACAGCATCACGCGTAATGGCATTTGCAGCTTGTTCATCACCGAGGATAGCTGCAAATGAATAAGGCACACGGTAAGCTTCATTTATAAAGCCAGCGACTTGTTCGCCATATGCTGCCGCATTGGAAGAAAGTTTATCTTCAACCTCGGCAACAATTAATTTTTCAGACTGCCCAGCAAGTTGCTCATTACTTTGTGAAAGCTGCCACCAGAGCACACTAGAAAGTACTAACACTGTAATAAAAATGCTTCCTACGGTAAGCCATAAAAGCTTTTTTGCTAATGCTAACTGCCGCATTGAATATTCCCGTTTTTATTGTTTATTTGATAATAGTTTAGACTATCTTGCTAAACTAACAGCAACAAACATAAAAAAAAGTATGAGTTTTTACTTTTTATTCAACGACCAGGTCGTAACAGATGCCATTGCTAATAAAGCCACACTCACCCATAAACACGCAACCAGCCCGAACACCTGAAACACCCAACCAGAGAGCACCGTTCCCACTAGTCGTCCTAACGCATTTGCCATGTAATAAAAGCCCACGTCGAGCGACACGCCATCGTTGTCTGCGAAACTAACAATTAAGTAGCTATGCAACGATGAATTGACCGCAAAAATGAAGCCAAAAATCAATAAACCAATCAATAAGCTTAGTTGCATAAACACGTTTAATGTCAGTGCCGTAGCCAACAAACAGGTGAATAGTGTTAATGCCGTTACCCACATTGCAGCTTGGCGTGTTGGCAAAAAACCTACTTTTTTATGGCCTGTGATACGCGGTGCCTGAGTTTGCACTAAACCGTAGCCAATTACCCAACACGCTAAAAAGCCACTCACCCACCAGTGTTGCCAACCAAACTGCGTTGCCAAATACACAGGCAGTGCCACTACAAACCACACATCTCGCGAAGCAAATAAGCACATTCGGGCAAAGCTGAGTAAATTAATTGCCCGCGATTTTGAGAATAAGGTTTTGAATTTTGGCTTATTCTTAGCTTTTCCGATGTCAGCATTAAGCGTAAGCAGGCTTAAAATCCAAACCACTCCCAGCATCACTAACATGGCAAAAATAGCGCCTGTGAAACCAAATAATGTGAGTAACACGCCGCCTAAAAAGAAGCCGAGTCCTTTCAACGCATTTTTAGATCCAGTTAGAATAGCAACCCATTTATACAGGGTTGACTCTCCCTCATGGCCTTTAGGTACCAAATACTTTATCGCACTTTTAGCACTCATTTTATTCAAGTCTTTAGCAATACCACTCAGCGCTTGTGCAGTCATGACAAACCCGACCGTTAACCAGTGACTGGGCGCACACAACATGGCGAGCGCAACAAGTTGCAACAATAACCCCAAATTCATGGTTTTATTGAGCCCCAAACGTGCCCCGAGCCAGCCACCGACTAAGTTGGTAATTACACCAAATACTTCATAAAACAAAAACAGCATGGCAATTGCTAATGCTTCATACCCAAGCTGATGAAAATACAGCACCACCAGCATTCTGAGCGCCCCATCGGTGAGGGTAAACGCCCAGTAGTTACCGGTTATTATTAGGTATTGTTTTAATTCGTTTGGCAAAGCAGCCAATTGTTCACGCATCAAAATACCTTAAGACAATGCCACTTTACGAACCAGCTCAGCAGTGCGATTTGCATAACCCCACTCGTTGTCGTACCAAACGTAAAGCTTTAATTGGGTATCGTTAACAACCATTGTTGAGAGCGCATCGATAATGCCACTGCGAGGATCGGTTTTATAATCAATAGACACTAATGGCTTTTCTTCGTAACCTAAAATGCCTTTTAACTCACCGTCAGCGGCTTCTTTAAACCACGCATTGACTTGTTTTTCAGTCACGCTTTCTTTTAATTCAAACACACAGTCGGTGATTGACGCATTGGTCAGTGGCACTCGCACTGCATGACCATTTAATTTTCCTTTTAATTCAGGGAAAATATGGGTAATAGCGGTAGCGCTGCCTGTTGTGGTGGGGATCAAACTTGTGCCGCAAGAACGCGCACGACGCAAGTCTTTATGAGGCGCATCAATAATGGTTTGTGTGTTGGTTATGTCATGAATGGTGGTCATTGAGCCGTGCTTAATGCCAACCTTTTCCTGTAGTACTTTTACAACAGGCGCTAAACAGTTCGTGGTACACGACGCCGCTGTAACAAGTTGATGCTGTTGTGGATTATAAAGATGATCGTTCACCCCCATCACAATATTTAACACGCCGTCTTCTTTGACCGGCGCAGTGACAACCACTCGCTTTACACCTTGCGCTAAGTATTCATCGAGTAAGGCTTTGGTTTTCATTTTACCGCTGGCTTCAATCACGATATCGCAGTTTGACCAGTCAGTTTCTGCGATGGTTTTGTTGTTAGACACAGCAATTGTATGATGAGCAACACGAATGGTATCGTGCTCCACCGTGGCAGGTGTCTGTAATCGGCCGTGCACCGAATCAAACTCAAATAAATGAGCATGGGTAATTGCATCACCGGCAGGGTCGTTAATTTGAACGCATTCAAGTTCAGGCCAATTCAGTGCTGCTCTAAGTGTTAAGCGTCCCATGCGGCCAAAACCATTAATACCTATTTTAATTGTCATTGTGCTGTCCTCTTTAACAACAGTGCGCTTGACGTTCGGGGCGATTCCCCATCGTTTCAAGTCGGGTTAAGTCAGTGTCGATTAGCTGAAAATTTGAGTCTAACGTCGCTTTTAGAATTTGCTGCGTCCAGTTAGGTAAATCTGAGTTTAGTTGGTAGTAAACCCACTGGCTTTGTTTTCTATCTGATAATAGCCCTGACTTTCGAAGTAGTGCCAAATGGCGAGAGATCTTCGGTTGGCTCAATGCCAAAGCCGCCACTAATTCACACACACACAATTCTTGCTGATGCATGATCAGCAACAACGTTTTTAAGCGTGTTTCATCTGCTAAGCATTTAAAAAAAGCCGTAGGTTCTAAGTTATTCATAGCATCACCTTCGTTAGATAACGCTACTATATATGGAAAAACGAATATAAAAAACTCATATATGAAAAAACATATATTAAAGTTTTATGACACCCCGTGCTGTGTTTGCCACTGTGTTGGTGATACCCCAAACCAGGCCTTAAAACGACGACTAAAAATAGACAATTCTGCATAACCTAACCGCAAGGCTAAATCGGTCATACTTACATTACCGTGTTGAAGTAGTCGAACGGCTTCTGACTTTCTAACATCATCAAGCAGTTGTCGATAAGTCGTTTCATGCATAGTTAAAATACGCTGTAACTTTTTAGGGTGAACACCCATACTTAATGCCGTGTTTTCTTTACTACAGTCCCCTGTTGCCAATAGCATTTTCATGGCGCTTTCAATATGCAGCATTTCATCTGGGAGCTTATTTATACGCTGCATCTCAAGCTGATCTGCAATGAGGGTATCGAGAATGGCATCATTGAGTTTTGGTTTATACGTTAAAAACGCACTCGAAAAATAAATAGCATCAGTATCAGCATTAAATTCAACCTCACAGCCAAGCACCTTGGCAAACAAGGCCGTGTGTTCACTCACTGGCGACTGCCGAAGGCATACTTTATCGGCTCGCCACTTGGGACCCACCAGCTCTTTCATTACTTTATTGACTAAACACACAGCCAGTTGCGCTTTTTGAACAAATTCCTGCTTTTCATCAGACAAACGGACAAATCGTACTTCGCAGCTATTTTGCCCATATAAAGCAAGGTTAAGCACAATGCCCTCTGCATGTAGATAAATATATTTTTGAGCTACGTTTAACGCATCAAGAATCGTTGGCTGGCGCGACATATACGCCCCAATAAGGCCCACGGTGCTCATACTTTGTTGACTCCCTAATTTTAAGCCAAAGCATGGTTCGTCACAGGCTGCTGCAGCGAGTTCTAAAAGCTGTAAATAATGGCTATAAACAACAAAGCTGTCGGGGTCACGTAATTGTGCAGGTAAAATGCCCGCGTGTTCCAATAGCGTATTTGGGTTTACCCCGTAACGCCTGACTAAACCTTCAAAGCCCGCCAAGCTTGATGAGCGTATTAAACTTTCCACAAAAATACCATATGTCCCAAAGAGTCATTTCAGTGTCCTAAAAAGTCAAATTAACTGCAAGTATTTTATTTAAGCTATCAGTTACCTTTGCTATTAGAGCACCGACATGAACATTGCAAAACATCCAGTCATTATCGACGACATTCTGCACACCACACTTGCAAAGCAACGCGCTTTTGCAAAAGCCCAAGGGATAGAAAGCTATGAACAACGTCGTGAGCACTTACTTGCTTTAAAAGCCTTAATTACCAATAACCAAGAACGTATTATTAAGGCTATTAATCTCGACTATGGTAATCGTTCACGCCACGAAACGCTGCTTGCAGAGATCATCAATGCCTGTGCCGATATTAACAGCACACTCAAGCAACTAAAAAAGTGGATGAAAGTACAAAAACGTCATGTAGATCATCGCATGTACTTTGGAGCTAAAAACCGAGTGATACCACAGCCACTAGGGGTGGTTGGGTTGATCATTCCGTGGAACTTCCCAATAAATTTGGCATTTAGTCAGTTGGCAGCTGCCTTTGCCGCGGGTAATAAAGCCATGGTTAAAATGTCAGAGAATTCCCGTCATTTAAGTGCCCTACTCGCTGAGCTTGTTGGTCATTATTTCAAACCCGAAAAATTAGCCTTTTTTTGTGAAACAGGTGAAGTTGGGATTGCCTTCTCAAAGTTGCCATTTGATCACTTAATGTTTACCGGTTCCGGCGAAACGGGTAAAAAAGTAATGGCAGCGGCGGCAAAGAACTTGACCCCAGTTACCTTAGAGTTAGGTGGTAAGTCGCCTGCTGTCATCGCAAAAGATTACCCAATGCAAAAGGCTGTAGAACGAATAATGTATGTTAAACAGCTTAATGCAGGGCAAATTTGCACTAATGTTGATTATGTATTCGTGCATCAATCGCAATGTGAGCACTTTATAGAAACAGCGACCCATTGGGCAAAAAAACACCTACCCGATATTCACAGTGAAGACTACACAGCCATTATTGATGACCGCGCATTTAAGCGTTTAGTTGATTGCGTTGCTGACGCTCAGCAACTCGGTGCCAAAGTAATCACACTGGGTAAACAAGCTGCCGATGCAAAAACACGAAAGTTCCCGCTCACGATCATTATGCATAGTAATGACAATATGCACATTGATACTCGCGAAACTTTCGGCCCTATTTTAATGCTCAAAACTTACCACTCTCCCCAACAGGTGGTTGATTACGTCAGCGAACGAGATAGACCGCTGGCCTTTTACCCGTTTAGCTACGACAAGTCATTAATCAACTACTATATTGATAACATTATGTCTGGTGGTGTTAGCGTCAACGACGCGTTATTTCATGTTGGGCAACATGACTTACCTTTTGGGGGAGTCGGTGCCAGTGGTATGGGGCATTATCATGGCTACGAAGGGTTTTTAACGTTCTCAAAATTACGCCCGGTGTTTTATCAAGCCAGATTTACTAGCATTAAGTTTTTAGCACCTCCGTACGGTAAATTTGCTGACCGGCTATTAGCCTTTTTAACCCGAATAAACTCATAACAATAAACCCCAACAGGTGACAACTATGCAGCAAGATAATTTTGATTTTGACCAAATAGTTATTGGTTCAGGCTTTGGTGGCTCTGTGAGTGCCTTGCGTTTAAGTGAAAAAGGCAATCGGGTTTTAGTACTCGAAAAAGGCCTACGCCGAGATGATAAAGCGTTCCCAAAAACCAATTTAGATATTAAAAACTACATGTGGCAACCCGAAATTGGTTTAAAAGGCTGTATTCAATTTTCGTTTACCAATAAAGTCACCGTGTTACACGGTGTGGGTGTCGGGGGAGGTTCGCAAATTTATGCTAATGTGCATTTAATACCGGATGACGAAGTATTTCAATCTCCCGCATGGACACGTATAAAGCCAGACTGGAAAGAAAGCTTAATGCCCTATTATGGGCTTGCTCAGCGCATGCTTGGCAGTGCCAAAAACACCTACACCAATGTCGCCGATGACACACTCAAACATGTGGCAGAAGAAATGGGCCAAGGCAGCTCATTTAAAACCGTCAATACGGGAGTACTATTTGCCAAGCCCGGTGAAGCATACAATAAAGAAGTACCCGATCCTTACTTTAATGGCGATGGCCCACGTCGTCACACCTGCAACTACTGTGGCAGTTGTATGATTGGCTGTCGTAACAATGCCAAAAATACGCTAATGAAAAACTACCTCTTTTTTGCACAGCGAAACGGGGTTGAAATTAGACCCAGCTCCGAAGTCATTAAAATCACGCCTCTTAATGACGATGGCAGTGCAGGCTATAAAATTAAAATAAAAGATACGAGCCATAAAAACAGCCATATCTACACCCTAAAAACCCGCGGAGTAGTGCTAAGTGCAGGCGTAATGGGCACAGTACCGTTGCTATTGAAAATGCGCGACCAAGATAAAACACTTCCCCATATTTCGCGATGGCTTGGGCAACAAATTCGCACTAACTCAGAAACGCTCACAACCGCAAACAATACAACTAAAAAAGTGGATGACGGCGTTGCAATCAGTTCGTTTATTTCTGTAGATAAAGACACCAATATTGAGATTTGTCGTTTTCGAGAAGGCTCAGATGGTACCTGGCTCTATTTGCCCTACGTACCAATGGTGACAGGCACAGGAGTTAAACGTATTGCAAAATTTTTACTAAACACAGTACGCCATCCAATTAAAACCGCCAAAGTACTCAGACCGAAGGGAAAAGCTCGCAGCTCTATTTTGTTCTTAGTGATGCAAAAATCAGAAGCTTTTATCCACCTTGAGTGGCGTCGAAAATGGTATCGATTATTTAAAAAGGGTATCACCGCAGTACAAAAAGCCGAAGATACCCCACTGACAGTCTCATTTCCAAAAGCAGAAGAAGCCACCAAACGCTATGCGGAGAAACTGGGCGGCGTACCCGGTTCAGCATTAACCGAAGTGTTATTTGGAGCCCCCATGACGGCACATATCATGAGCGGCGTAGCTATGGGTGCCGATGCGCAAACAGGCGTGGTCGACACCTCTGGTGAAGTTTTCGGTTACAAAAACCTACGCGTTATCGACGGTTCAATTATTCCGGGTAACTTAGGTGTTAACCCTTCTTTAACCATTACTGCCCTCTCTGAGTTTGCGATGAGCCAAATACCTGTTTTTGATGAGCAACGCGCAAAAACAATCAAGCCCATTTCGTTTAGCGAACCTTTAGCCGGTCAAACATCATCACTCACAGGCTCTGGTGATTTATTGGCACAAATAAAAAATGTATAAAAAGAACAACACCAAGGACACAAAAATGATAACAAAATTAATAAATCTCAGCCTATTAGCGTGTGTAATGTGTACTCATTACACACAAGCAGAAAGTGACCTAACGAGTAAACCTGCAAGTAAATTCACCGTTCAAAAAAACCAACAGTTGTTACAAACACTCCCTTTTAATGATAAAACTGACTTTGCACTTGCCAGTAAAGGGCTCATTGCTAAACCCCAAAATAAGCACATATTAAATGCAAATGGTGAGGTTATTTGGGACTTCAATCAATTTGATTTTTTAAAAGAACACGACTTTATCCCCTCCATAAACCCAAGCCTTCATCGCCAGGCTTTACTTAATCTAAATTACGGGCTTTTTAAAGTTTCTGAGCATATATATCAAGTAAGAGGCTTTGATTTAGCGAATGTAACTTATGTCAAAGGCGATACCGGATGGATTATATTTGACCCCCTCACCGTTCCTGAAACAGCCAAAGCAGCACACGATTTAATAACAAAGCACCTAGGTGATAGACCCATTAAAGCCATTGTTTACAGCCATGCACATGCCGATCATTTTGGCGGGGTAAAAGGCATTATTAGTCAACAACAAGTCGATAATAACGACGTACAGGTAATTGCCCCCGCGCACTTTATGGAACACGTTGTAAAAGAGTCTGTTTTGGCTGGCAATGCAATGCAGCGTCGCGCTGGGTATCAATATGGAAGTATTATTGGTAAAAATGAACTATCTACAGTTGATAGTGCGCTAGGTAAAGGGATTGCGTTTGGCTATGTTAGCTTAATCGCGCCTACCCGTATTATTGAACAGCCTCAAGAAACCATTGTTGTCGACGGCATTGAAATGGTAATGAAAAACACACCGAACACCGAATCGCCTTCAGAAATGAATACCTGGTTTCCTCAATTTAAAACCTTATGGATGGCCGAAAACACGGTCGCAGGCATGCACAACATCTATACAATACGCGGGGCAGAAACGAGGGATGCATCACAATGGAGCAAAAAAATAAACCAAACTTTACAACAGTTTGGTAAGCAAGCCGACATACTAATTGCTTCACACCATTGGCCTCGATGGGGTAATAAGAATATTGTTCATTACCTTGAAAAACAACGTGATATGTACGGATACATGCATGATCAGGCTCTCAATTTAGCCAATCAAGGGGTTACGATAAACGAAATCCATAACCAATTTACAGTACCGGAAAGTTTATCGAACGAATGGTTTAACCGCGGCTATCATGGCTCTGTTAGCCACAACGTAAGAGGCATTATTAATAAGTATCTTGGCTTTTTTGATATGAACCCTGCCACACTTAATAAACTCAGCCCTGCCGATTCTGCAAAACGATACGTAAAACTCGCAGGCGGTAGCAAGGCAATGCTAAACGAGGCACAAACGGCATTTAATAATGGTGAATATAGATGGGTAGCAGAACTGCTAAATCACTTAGTTTATGCGGAACCTGAGAATCAAGCAGCCATTGCATTACAAGCTGATACATTAGAACAATTAGGCTACCAAGCTGAAAATGCAGGTTGGAGAAATGCATACTTATCTGCAGCTTATGAGCTTAGAAATGGCATGCCAAGCAGTGTAAATAAAACAGAAATTGGGCCAGACATCATCAAAGCAATGAGTACTGAACTCGTCTTTGACTATTTAGGTGTGCGATTAAATGCCGAAAAAGCGGCTCAACATCAGTTTATTATCAATATTCAGCTGCCCGATACCCAAGAACAGTTCGTTATTGAGTTAAACAACGCCCACTTAAACAACTTAGCAAACACACAAAGTGAGCATGCTGATTTAACGCTAACGCTTAATCGTGCAGATTTAGATTTACTTTTAATGAAACAGGTCGACTTTAAGCGCTTACTTGAAAGCAATAAAGCCAGTTTCAAAGGTGATATCCAAAAATTTGCCTTATTGATTAGCTTAATTGACAACTTTGACTATTGGTTTGAAATAGTAAAGCCTTAACGAAGGAGGTGGGCTATTTAAGCCCACCTATCAGCATACTAAATCACTGATAATTCAACAGCAATGTTGCCGCGCGTTGCATTTGAGTAAGGGCACACTTCGTGTGCCTTATTGACTAATGTTTGCGCAGTTTCTTTGTCTAAATCGCCCACTGACACCGCCAATTTAACAGCAATACCAAAACCGCCCTCGATTGGACCAATTGATACTTCAGAGTTGATATGTGTATCACTCGGTAGTTTAACTTTAGCTTGGCCTGCCACTAATTTTAGTGCACCAATAAAGCATGCAGCATAGCCCGCTGCGAATAATTGCTCTGGGTTTGTGCCTTGACCGTCATCACCACCTAACCCTTTAGGTGTTGATAATGCGACATCTAAACGACCGTCATCTGATTTTGCAGTACCTTCACGGCCACCTGTTGCTGTGGCTTTTGCAGTATAGGCAACGCTTTGTAGTTCTTTCATGATTACTCTCCTTTGTGAGTGAATATATTTTGCATGCAAAATATATTAGAACAGCTTTTTGAATATTGCAAATATTTTGTATGCAAATTAAAATACACTCACTGATCTTAAGGAATCCACTATGAAGTACCCGCAATTAAAACTCGATAACCAACTTTGCCATCGCTTATATATGGCATCGAATAGCATTGCTCGCGCGTACCGTGATTCACTCAACCAGTTAAATTTGACCTACCCACAGTACGTCGTGATGATGGCATTATGGGAAAAAGACAAGATCAGCATAGCTGAATTACTCGAAAAAACAGCCATTGATGGCGGTGCTATGACGCAAATTTTAAAAAAGATGAGCGAAAAGTCGTTATTGAGTATTTACCAAGACAGCCAAGATAAACGTAAACGCCTAGTTCAACTCGAAGCCAAGGGTAAGGCCTTACAAGATGACGCTGCCAGTATTCCTGAACAAATTCGTTGTCGCTTTCCTAGCATCAATGAGCAACAGGCTTTGCAACTTATTCAGCTTCTCGATTTGGTAAATAGCGATCTTGATTAACAAAAATTATTTGAAAGTGAATTTCGATTACACCGCTTTTTAATAGATTTAAATGCGTTATAGTGGGTAAAACCCACTAAAACGGACACGATTATGAAAGCATTTGGTTATAGCAAAGCCACCCCAACGCTTGGTGAACATTCCTTACAAGCAATTGAATTACCAGATCCAGTTGCAACGGGCAGCGATATTTTAGTTGCTGTTGAGGCTATTTCAGTCAACCCTGTTGACACTAAAATCCGCGCAAACGTTTCTCCGCAAAGCGGCTATAAAGTCATTGGCTGGGATGCAGTAGGCACAGTAAAAGCCGTTGGTGAAAACGTGTCATTATTTAACGTTGGCGACCGAGTCTATTATGCTGGCGATTTAACTCGCCAAGGCAGTAATGCGCAGTTGCAACTAGTTGACGAACGCATTGTTGGTAAAGCACCCGCAAGCTTAACCAATGCAGAAGCCGCCGCCCTCCCTCTAACCAGTATTACAGCATGGGAATTGTTATTTGACCGTCTGCAAATTACGCAATCAAAAGACAGCAAACCCGCCTCAGTATTGGTAATTGGTGCAGCGGGTGGGGTTGGCTCAATTTTAGTGCAGCTTGCTAAACAGCTAACAAACTTAACAGTTGTTGGCACAGCGGCACGTCAGCAAAGTGTACAATGGCTAACCGACTTAGGCGTAGATTATGTGCTAGATCACAGCCAAGATCTCAATCAACAACGTATTGACGCAGAACTTGATGAATTTGATTATGTAATCAGTTTAACGCATACCGATAAGCACCTTGACAGTATTGTCGAGGTAATTAAACCACAGGGTAAATTAGCACTGATTGATGACCCCGCAAGCTTCGATATTTTAAAGCTTAAGCGCAAAAGTATTTCGCTTCATTGGGAGTTTATGTATACCCGCTCAATGTTTCAAACCGACGATATGATTGCTCAACATCAACTACTAACAACACTTTCAGAGCTTGTTGATAAAGGCATCATTAAAACCACCTTGGGTGAGCATTTAGGAAAAATAAATGTCGAGAACATACTCAAAGCCCATGCTATTTTAGAATCGCATCAAGCACGCGGTAAGTTAGTGCTTGAAGGATTTTAGCGTTACCAGCTTTCGTTAACATAGCCATTAATTAGCGCTAACGAGTTAGCGCTAATTATGTTCTCCTCTTTTTTTATTTTGTCGATATTCATAACGCACTGCCTTAATAAAACCCACCGCATCATAAAAGTGCAGTTTTTAAGACTTGCTTCACTATTTTAGTGCTTAGAGATTGCTACAAATATTTCCACAAAAAATAAGTCACTGATTTTAAATAATTTAAAATAAAAATAAAGAGTGGCACAGTTCTTCCAATAGTGAAAAAGGAACTTGCACCTAAAAGGAGACGAACGTGACTAACTTTTATCACACTCTTTACTTACTTTGGCGTTTAGATATTAGCACATGGCATGTGCATGAACCGGACGATCCACATACCACTGCAGATAAGGAGCGTCGCTATGTTAAATAACGATCCTGAATTTATAGAAGCACTGCAAAAGGTATCTGTTCATCATCTTACAATTACCGAAGCCGCTGAACAGTATGACATTCCCAAAAGAACGCTTTATAACGCTGTAAGGCAACAGCACGCAAAATTAAATAAGCAAAAAGCTTATTTAATTGCGACACAAAAACGGCTTAAACAACACCTTCGTAATGTTGAAATGGAGTTGGCTCGCTTCGTTTAAAAAAAATCTGTATGGTTTAAAAACACGCATTTAACAAATTGGAATGAGTATGCACGCAGTAGAAGTAAACTTTGATGGCTTAGTGGGGCCAACACACAATTACGCGGGATTATCGTATGGCAATGTTGCCTCATTAAGTCATGCCTCATCACATTCAAACCCTAGAGAAGCCGTATTGCAAGGGTTAGAAAAAATGAAGGCAATGCATGAGCTCGGCTTAGAACAAGGTATTTTTGCACCCCATGCTCGTCCTGATATCAACGTATTAAAACGTTTGGGATTTACTGGCAGCGACAGGCAAATTATTGAAAAAGCATTTAAAGCCGATCCCATTTTACTGCGAGCCTGTTACAGTGCGTCTGCTATGTGGACTGCAAACGCAGCAACCGTGTCTCCCTCTGCTGATACGCTTGATGGCAAAGTGCATTTTACAGCTGCAAACTTAAACAACAAATTTCACCGCTCATTAGAACCGACAACGACAACAGCGTTGTTGAAAGCCATGTTTAACAACGACCACTATTTTAGCCATCACTGTCACTTGCCTGACCAAGGTTTTTTCGGTGATGAAGGTGCTGCCAATCATAATCGTTTATGCGATAGCCATGCAGATACAGGGTTAGAGGTATTTGTATTTGGTGCGAGTAGCTTTAATAATGCACTCCCCAAACCAAGTAAATTTCCTGCACGGCAAACACTCGAGGCATCACAGGCTGTTGCTCGTTTGCACCAATTAAAACCCCACAGCCAGCTATTTATTCAACAAAACCCTGTTGTGATTGACCAAGGTGTGTTTCATAACGATGTAATTGCAGTCGCAAATGGCAATGTTTTACTGTGCCATGAGCAAGCTTTTTTAAACCAAGCACATGCCTTAGATGAAATAAAAAAAGCCTATACCGGTGAAAAAACCCTGCATATTATTGAAGTACCGACCCAAAAAGTAAGTATTACCGATGCTGTAAGCAGCTACTTATTTAATAGCCAACTTATTACACTTGCCGATGGCAGCATGCTGTTAGTCGCTCCACAAGAATGCCAACGTAACTTAGCTGTGCATCAATATATTCAAGAATTAATTTTGTCGGATAATCCGATACAACATGTCCGTTTTTTTGATTTACGGCAGAGCATGCAAAATGGCGGAGGCCCTGCGTGCTTACGCTTGCGTGTTGCATTAAACGCCAACGAGCTTAACGCGGTAAACCCTGCCGTGCGCTTTAGTCACGACAAATATGACCAACTAGTCAATTGGGCTAACACACATTATCGCGATTCATTAACGAGCAATGACTTTGCTGATCCTCAGTTTTTAACTGAGAGCTATCAGGCACTTGATGAGCTTACCTCGTTACTTAATTTAGGTTCTGTTTATCCATTTCAACAACAATAACGCCATGAAAATTAAAGCAGTACATTCAATAAAAGGGGTCGCCAGTTCGTTAAATACCCTGCTCATTAATAGTGTAGAAAGTGGTGCATCCATCGGTTTTATTGCACCGTTATCATTACACGCAGCTCATGACTATTGGCAGGGCGTTAATACTGACTTAGCCACGCCATATCGACGCCTTTATTTAGCTATGGAGGATGAGCAAGTGATTGGCTCTGTTCAATTATCTTTGTGTTCAAAAGCAAACGGAATGCACCGAGGTGAAGTAGAAAAACTGATGGTGCACACCGACTATCAAGGCCAAGGCATTGCAAAACAATTAATGAACACCCTAGAAACCGACGCTAACGCAATGGGGATTAGTTTATTAGTACTTGATACCCGTATGGGGGATATCGCATCCACTCTATATCGTAAGCTTAACTACATTGAAGTGGGCTCAATCCCAGGTTTTGCAAAAAGTTCCGCGGGTACGTTTGATGCAACAGTGTATTTCTATAAGCAAATCGGCTCTCGTTGATGGGGCCGAATTCAATCGCTAATGACATAATTTTTCATTGTTATCCTGGGTGAGAATGTTCACTTTTTTTCAATAATAGTAAAAAATACGCACACTATAAGTTTAGCGAAAGCAGAAAAGCCATTATACGTTGTTAAATTAATATACTTTAAATGTAAGATAGCTGCATATTTCATCCTGCTTTTTTGATAAACGCAACGAGTTAATAACAATTCAAGTTCTATTAAGTTTTCGTTACTTATACTTCCTAGCATACACATAACACACTAAAGGAATGAATCATGAACTTTAAGTCAACAATGCTTAGCAGCGCTATCTTACTTGCTCTCGTTGGTTGTGGCTCAGACAACGACAAAAATGACAACATAGCCCAGCCGCAAATTGCTAAATTCACTCTTGGTGTATCTGATGCGCCAGTAACAGGCTTAAAAGCTGTCAATGTCGTATTTGATTCAATCACACTGAGAACGCAAGGCGGTGAAGATATCACTTTTGAAACGCGTGAAGACGATGATGAAACAAAACCTGAAATGGTCAACTTACTTGACTACACAGGCGACGATGTTTTCGCTCTTTTAGAAGATGAAGAAGTGCCTGCAGGCGAGTATCAGTGGATCCGTGCTGATGTTATCAATGGTGATACAAACGACTTAACAATGACATCACATGTTGTGTATGAAGATGACAGCATTGAACCATTAATCGTTAAACGTAAAGGCAACGACGGTGTGGGTGAAATTCAACTTGATGGCTTCACACTTAATCAAGCTGGTAACGAATTTGTTATTGAATTTGACCTTAAAAAATCATTAGTTGACCCGCAAAATAGTTCTGAAATTGTGCTTAAGCCTCGTGGTGTTCGTTTAGAGAACTTGGCTGAATCGCAAGATATTGAAGGCACAGTAAGCGACGTATTAATTGCTAACTGCGAAACCGATAATATTGCTATTGCTGCTGAAGATGGCTCGTTTGGCCACGCTGTTTACCTGTACAGCAGTGACGTAGAAACGCCAATGGACAACTACGAAGTAAATGAGAACGAAACACCGGCTGATGCACCACTCGCAACGGCTAATGTGGTTTTTGATAGTGAAGATAATCAATACGAGTTCGAACTTGCATTCATTCAACCTGGTGATTACCAACTTGCTTACACATGCGCTGCACACATTGATGATGCAGAGGCAGAAGACCAAGCATTTACGCTTCATCAAATTAAACCTGTTACCGTTACATCGGGTGAAGACCTAACAGTGTCATTCACATTACCTGAGTAATAAAGGTTAATACCCCACTTAAAAGCCCGCTTTGCGCGGGCTTTTCTATTCTTTATCATATGAAACAGCCAAAGACTAAACCAGCATAGTCTTTCCCTTGTTGCTGTGCTGGTTTTCTCGTTGTGGCTATTTGAATATGTTAATATTATAAGCCTAACCAAAACAGTCTGGGCTATGTTATGACATCGCGTATTTTAAAATCGATTTTCTATTCCTCTCTTATGTTAGGCTCAGCCCTGTTTCTACAAGGCTGCCAAGACCAACCACAATCCGACCATGTAGCAGTAAGTGGCGGCCTTATTCAAGGACAACAGCAAGGGCGAGTTATTGCCTATAAAGGCATTCCCTATGCAGCGCCCCCTGTGGGAAACTTACGCTGGCGAGCCCCTCAACCGGTTACTAAATGGCAAGGTGTCAAGGTATTGGAAAATTATGCCCCCGATTGCATGCAAAAACCATTTGCTGGCGATGCTGCACCATTAGCAACCACGCCATCAGAAGACTGTTTGTATTTGAATGTGTTTAAACCCGCCAAACACAGTGATAGCCTTTACCCTGTTGTAGTTTGGATCCATGGTGGCGGCTTTGTAAACGGTGGGGCTTCACCAGCAGTATACTCTGGCGAAAGCTTTGCAAAACAAGGTGTTATTTTTGTCAGCTTTAATTATCGTTTAGGTCGATTCGGCTTTTTTGCGCACCCTGCCCTCACACGATTTGAAAATGATGCACTGGGTAACTACGCATTAATGGACCAAATTGCAGCGCTTGAATGGGTGAAAAAAAATATCGCTCAATTTGGTGGCGATGCATCAAAGGTGACATTAATGGGTGAATCTGCAGGTGGTGCATCAGTGCATGCGATGATGCAAACGCCGGCTGCTAATAATTTATTTCAGCAAGCAGTTATTATGTCTGCTGGTGGCCGAGACCTATTTAAACAACGGCCTTTACACAGTAATGACGACACGGTGTTAAGCGCAGAACAAATCGGTGAAAACTTTGCTAAGCAGCATACAATTTTAGGCAGCGATGAAAACGCGCTGGCTGCACTTCGTGAGTTACCTGCCGAAGATATTATCGATGACCTCAACTTAAGCACGCTACACCAACAAAATACCGACGTACCAAACTATGTTGGAGGCCCCATTATTGATGGCACCATTATTAGTGCATCAACCGAAACGCGTTTAAGAAAAGGGACATTTAGCCACATACCAGCCATGGTTGGCACTACAGACAGGGATTTAGGGTTTGCAGGATTTGCTTCAAAAGACGCTTTATTCGACAGCTTTGCTGGGCACAGCACACAAGCAAGAATGACATACGACGCCAATGGCGACACTCCACTGCCCATGCTTAATTATCAGATTGGTCAAGATGCACAAATGCAAGAACCTGCTCGATTTGTTGCTAAACGCATTTCAGATATGGGCAAGCAGGCTTATTTGTACCGCTTTGGCTATGTGGCGCAAACTTTAGATAAACCAGGAGCTGAGCATGCCAGCGAGATTCCGTATTTCTTTAATACGGTGCAAGCAAAATACGGTCATGTTACCACCGAACAAGACAAGCAAGCGGCTAAAATTATGCACCGTTATGTTACTAACTTTATTAAATTAGGCACGCCAAATGGCCCGGGACTCCCGAAGTGGTCTGCGTTTAAACATGATGAGCCATTTTTACTGCAAATGAATAAAACAGGTACCGCAGAGTTTTTACCTGACCCATTACAAGCTCGGTTAAACATCACCGAAGCAAAAGCAGAACAACAATAATCAATAGACGAGGCGCGTAATATAAGCGCCTCGTTAGCTTTTAACCTTGCTGCTGTACGTACTCAAGTGCCGTCATTTTTTTGTAGGTCACATTAGGATGAAACACATGCGTGGGTTCTGGGTCTACCACTTCGATAGGCGTTCCCTGACTTCGTGCAATATTAAGTGCCATTTGCGTAATATTGACACTAAACGAGGTGCCTATAAATACAATTTTATTAGCATCGAGCATACGTTGCTGCGCCTCAGAAATACGATAAAGTTCGGTGTAATACTCATCGAATAACAACACATACGGCTTAAACGATTGATTAACAATAGGACTTTCATTACTAATGTTGAACACCTCAAGTAATGAATGGTGTAAGTTATCTTCGTTTACTTTATCCCATGGAGCGTTGAAGGCCATCACTTCATCACCTTGATTGTGAAAGACCGTCATTTGATCTAAACGACCGTGAATCGCAATGTAATCGGTGTTACCCGCCTTTCCATCAAGGCCATCAATGTTTTGTGTTATAAGGTTTTTATCGCTCAACCAATGATGAACTTCGTTCGGACCATGATGTCGGTACGTTGCAAAGCGATGGTAATACCACGCTAAAAATTCGCGTGGGTTGTTTTGATACATCGCACGTGTTGCCATTTCCATCGGCGTGTAGTTTTTGCTGCCAATGGTCCAAAATCCATCTTCGCCACGAAAAGTTGGGATCCCGCTTGCGGCACTCACCCCTGCGCCTGTGATATAGAGTGTATTCATAATGATAACTGTACCTTGTAGCCAAGCGCATCGGGTGTTACTTGCTGGTTATTGTTCATGCCCCCAATGCGATACAAACTGCCTTGATGTTCTAATAATCCGCGGTGATCCATACTGGCGGTATTTGCCTTTGGCATCGCGTGCCAATCATTGCTGTCGACATCAAAACGCCACACATGATCGCTTGCAGGGGCTGGTTTACCATCGTAACCCATGCCATTGTAATTATAGGGATTCGCTGAACCACCCATCATATATATATCGCCATTAAAGCTGGTTGCTGCCATGCGATAATGTGCCACGCCAGTGGGATGAGGAATCGTTCGCCAATCAATTTTTAAGGGGTTATTAGCATCAATGGTTCCTTTTAGGCACTGTGGAACCGCAGCAAACGAGCGACGTTTATCAGCATTCGCTTTGGTTTCTACGCCATCACAAACCAACATAGTATTGCCGCTAATGGCAGCCGCTTGACCAAACACCGGTTTCCCTAAAAATGGTGAAGCCTGTTGCCATGTATCCGTTTTAATATCGTAAACTTGCACTAAGTTTACGTTACCATCGTTATGCCAACCACTGACTAAATAAATATAACGTTGTTTATATGCCAAAGCGACACTGTCATCTACCGGCACTGGCATGCTGGTAAGTGGGGTGTATGAATTAGTAATCACATCATAACGATACACATCTGGGGTCGATACCTCTTGATGATCATGGCTTACCGTATAGCCACCAAACACATAAGCATGCTCACCAACCCCCACTGCGGTACTGGCTAAACGCCCCACTAAAGGTTGAGTACTCGGTACCTCTTTAGCTGCGTGCCAAGAATCATCACCAACTTTGAGTACCCATACTTTATTGTGAATATCATGATGTGCTTTACCCTTACCTAGTCCCATAAAACTTAAAAAGTAAGCTTGTTCATGAATAACTACTTTAGCAACCGCATTATTGGCTACCGGTTCTGGTAAGGCTGGAATTGTTGCAAGTGCAATAGAAAATAGCAGGCTCATAAGATGAATAAACGACTAAAAACAGACGTTAAGAATACCATTTTATGAGCCCGAGGAAAGGCCTAGTAAGCAATACTAATACGTTGATTTAAATGTGCTGCAGATTGCGCTTCATCAAGCATGGCTTTAGCGTAATCGGTTACTGATATTTTGCTTTCGCCGTTTGAGTCAGTAAAGAAGCTATCGCCTCCTACACGATAAGGGCCCTCTGAATCACCAGGATAAATTACCGCAGCAGGGGATACAAAGGTCCAAGGTGTATCTGCGGTTGATGCTCTAAACACCTCAAGCGCTTCACCTTGTGCACGTGCTTCATCTTTATATTCAGCTGGAAAATCAGGGCTAGAAATCAACGTGACACCCGGTGCAACCTCTAAACTACCGGCGCCCCCTACCCATAAAATACGTATGCCAGTGCCAGCCAATGCACTCAGTAATTGTTGAGCACTGTTAGCCACAATCTCATGATTACCAAGAGCACGACCACCAATAGCCACAATTACTGCATCGCTGCCTGCTGCGGCGTTTGCTATATCGTCTTTTGTTAAATCAAATTCAGTTATCGTGACATTATCTTGGGTTACTTTACCTGCGTCTCTTACTAACACATTAACTTGGTGACCGCGTGTTAATGCTTCTGAAGTAATGTGGCTACCAATCCAACCTGATGCGCCTAATACTGCTAATTTCATGAGGAATACTCCGTTGTTTGTTTCATTAACAGCAGTTTACTTGTTCATCATTTACTGATAAATACACTACATAGATACACATTGTTTCATATTAAGATACCAATGGATAAACTCAATTCAATTACAAGCTTTGTCGAAGTGGCGCGCACAGGGAGTTTTACACAGGCCGCTGAACACTTAGGTTTAAGCCGACTACAAGTATCAAGACATATTCAAGATATTGAAAAGTGGCTTAATTTAAGATTGTTTCATCGAACAACGCGCAAAGTCAGTTTAACTATTCAAGGCGAAGAAGCGCTAAGCTATTGTCAGCAAATATTAAATCAAGTGTCTGACTTACAAAGCCGTGCTCACAGTCATAACAATGAATTAGTCGGTACAATTCGACTCGCATCTCCCATTGGTCTTGGGCAACATAAACTGTTTGATGCCATTGAAGCATTTACCAAGCGCCATCCACAAACTCGGTTTGAGTTATTACTGTCCGATAGTCTATCGCAGCTTGTTGATGACCGCGTAGATATTGCCCTGCGCTATATCCACCAGCCTGATGAAGGGTTAATTGCTCGCAAGCTTATGTATATAGCAACAGCGGTATGTGCATCGAAGGCGTATTTAACACAGCACGATACAATAAGCGACCCCAATGACTTAGCCACACATAATTGCCTTGTCCATAAAAAACACAACGTGTGGCAGTTTCAACGTAACGGTAATACACAAAAGGTCACCGTTAAGGGCAACATAGTCGCCAATGATATGGGCGTATTACTCAAAGCAGCTAAACAAGGAATGGGGATTGCTCACTTACCCTGCGATTTAGCGAATGATCATTTGTTATCCGGTGAACTTATAAAAGTGCTGCCAGAGTATACAACCGTCGGTTCACATATATGGGCAGTGTATTTATCGCGAAATTTTCAACAAAATGTAGTGCGAGCCTTTATCGACTTTTTAGCAGAGCAGTGGCATCACGATATTTTGTAATCTAAATGCGCTGCAGGCACGTACAACTAGCAAAAAGGAGTCGTAATGCAGCACTTAGACCACGAAATATCACGCATCATTGAAATGGCGTGGGAAGACAGAACCCCGTTCGAAGCAATAAAGCAACAATTTGGCTTAAATGAAAAAAGCGTGATCGCTTTAATGCGCCAGCAGCTAACAAACTCAAGCTTTAGACTCTGGCGAAAACGCGCAACAGGCAGGCAAACCAAACATTTAAAACTTCGCCACCCCGATATCTCAAGAGGTTACTGTAAGACCCAATATAAGCACAGGTAAACCTGTAGACATATCGGTTTAGTACAAAGGCGATTCGTTGTTAAAAAACGCCAAACAGACTTAGCTATGTTGCCTCAGTTGTTAGCTGTACATATTTTTCAGCAAGCTCATCGAGTGACTCGCGATGATTTGGATCAGGCTTAATACAATCAATAGGACACACACTAACACAGGTCGGGTTATCATAATGCCCGACACACTCAGTGCATTTATTAGGATCAATTTGATAAATCTTTGCGCCCATGTAAATAGCTTCGTTCGGACATTCTGGATCACACATATCACAGTTAATACATTTGTTATTGATGAGTAATGCCATGACAAACCTTACAGGAAGATAAAGAAGTTACGCTTTTAAAACCTTCACCGAAAATTTCAAAACATAACAAAAATTGCAGCCGCGTAATATAGTTTGCAATGAGCAAACATTCTTTGATCTAGATCAAGCTCTACACCCGCATCACTCTCTAATCATTCAAGATTGAATGATTAACTGTAGTTAGCAACTATCTACTGAGCACAAATTGTGTAAGGAGATTAGTGAGCTGTTTTATAACATTTAGAATTGGTTTATCCCTACCAGCGTTGTTAGCAAAATCCACATAAAAAACAAATTTTTCGCAGAAATGGGGCTATGAGGAAGGGTTCTAAATTGGACTTAACCGAGTAATGTCGGGAGATATAAATTTAGGAGTCCTATATGAATAGCAAAGTTGGTATTTTTTGGTTCGTTGAAAACACATTAGTCTATAAAGCACAAAATGCTATCGACTTAAAGGCAGATCAACTTGGTTTTATCGATAGCCCACTGCAACACCAAGTCGAATGGGAGGAGAATAATATTTACCAATTGTTTGGGTTAACACTATTCAACAGTGACTACTACAACTTTCCCAGAGGCCGAGTTATTTTTAATACAAAGCTCAATACATCGTATGTCTATTTAGACAAAAGCTTGTTTAAAAAGTATATAGTTAAAGAGATAAAAGCTAATTTTTATTTGTTGGATAGAAAGGTCAAATTCTTTACAGATCCTCATTACCATTGCTTTGCTAGCATTTAGTAAAAGTTAAATACTACCTATACCTGAGCGCTGATACACAGTGTATAAGCGCTTAAAATTTACAAAGCTATTTATTTACCTGAAGGTGCGGGGGATTGGCTACGTATAAATGCTGGAATATCAAAAATATCATTTTTAGTAGATACAACACGTTTAGGTGCTTTTTCTGGTTCGGCTTGAGGTGGTGTTTCTTCCCATAAATTAGATTTAATAAGCTTACTTTTTGCACCTGTAGCAATCACTAATATTTCAAAATTATTAGCAAGACTAGTTATTTTGGAAGCACCGCAAATAACCACCGCATTCGGGCTCACTTGTTGGCGTACTGTATCCATAATGGTGTTGTAACTGCCTAATGAAATCTCATCGACACAATTAATTTGTACAATAACACCTGTGCTTGTACTCATATCAACACTACTAACCAGAGGGTTGCTCAGAGCTTGCGTAAGAGCTGTTTGTAAATCGCTTTCATCGGCGCATTTACCTACCCCCAAGACGGCATCGCCTTGTGCATCCATTACTCTTTGAAAGTCGCGAAGATCTACGTTAATTAATCCCTGATAACACAACATATCAATAAGAGACGTAATTAAAGAATGTAAAATTTGATTGCTGTGTTTAAAGGCATCAAATAAGCCTATGTCATTGCCTAGCACTTCAATAAGTTGATCATTTGGCAAAGTAACTACAGCATTAGCATATTGCTTTAATTCATCAAGCCCTTGCTCGGCTACTTTTCGCCTAAAGTCCCCCTCACTGGTAAAGGGTAAAGTGGCAATACAGATTACGGGCTTATTTAGATCTTTGGCTAACTTAGCTATGTATGGGCTTGCGCCTGTACCTGTGCCTCCGCCTAAGCCAGTTGCGCATAAAAGAATATCGCAGCTTTTAATAAGCGTTAATAATTGCTCTTCACTTTCTTGTGCGGCGAGTAGCCCTATTGCTGGGTCTGCACCAGCACCATAGCCGTTTGTAAGCTCTGCACCTATCAACACAAAGTCATCACTTTGAGAGTGTTCTAATACAACCTTATCGGTATTAACGTTATAAAACTTCGTTTGTGGATTTTGAACCTCATTAAAAATGGTATTAACTGTGTTACAGCCACAGCCGCCAATACCAAACACGCCAATAGACAAGCCATCTAACTTTTCAACTAATTCAAACATTGCAGCTCCTTATTTTTTAAAGAGCATAGCAACAAGGTGCGTCAATATTTGACGCACCTAAACTTACTGATTATAAATATTAGCGGCAGCCTTTATTTTTTTAATGACTCTGTTACGAATAACCACAGGCTCGATGACCTCTAACCAATGAGCTAATTTAAACAATTCATCAATTAATTGTTGAGTATCATCTACTTTAAAAGTGAGTAAGGAGGTTTGTGCGTCTAATTGCTGCTTTTCGATTAGCTCTCCAAGCTCTATAAACCCTTGATTAATTGCCGATTGAGTAGGCACTTTGATGACCAAGTTAATTGGCTCTTGGCGTTTACCTTTATTAATTGCCAATCGTAATGAGCTTAACTGCTCAAGATTTGGTTCACGCCGTGTTTTTTGGAGTACCTTAACATTACGAATCCGATATACTGGCATTTGATAGCATTTATCGTGAAGCTCACCCACCATAAACTGCGCCATTAAAATACCATTGTCTTCCTCAAGCCCATAAAAACTGAGTTCAGAAAAGGCCAACCAGTGCGCTTGGTCATATAAAACGCGATAAATCTCAGCACTAGCTGAACGATTATGTTTTATTGCATGCTCGATTTGTTCAACAACCTTGCTGTCAAGATTCACCTCAATCGAGCTATTACTTTTTAGCTTTAACCACTCAGGTTTGATGCCATTTAGTCGCTGTAACGCAATATCAGCTTTAGCATGAATTGCTTGTTTAATATCTACAGGAATATTTTGCGGCAGTAACTGCTCAAGCATTAAGTAATGCTGAGCAAGCTCTGTGCTCATCACTGTCGAATTTCCACGCCATTCCTTACTAATAGACCAACCATAAGGCTTTGTTCGCGTGTCTTTTTCAAGGCCAAAACACCCTTGCTCGTATAGTGATTGTAGGTCTCGCTGGAGCATGCGAGTAGAGAGCTTAATGCCGCTATCAAAAAGCTTATGTTTTAACTGGGTTATAGAGATGGAGCTTGGCTGTGAAGGCAAAAGCTCTAGAATTGTTAAATGGCGTTGTGAGCTCATGGTAAAACACTAATTATGTAATTATATTTCATCATCTTCGGAGTTTTTATAAAAATATCTCAACCTAGTTTTAAAAATATTATTCATTAAATACTAAATCAAAGTGCTCTTCTAATGGTTCAATACGGCTTTCAAACCAACTTAAAAGCTCTTTAATAGCCTGCTGATTTTTAGTAAACAAATCTATGTTGTGGTAGTTCACATTAAATTGCCCATCTTTATAGAATAAGCTTTGCTCTTCATCAAATAATCTATTCGATATACCGTTTTGATTGATTATCCACCCCTCTGGTGGGGTATCATCTTCATTAAGGTCCTCAAGGAAAAACTCGTTTGTTATTGAGCAAAGCATAATGCCAAAAAACACTAAAATTTCGTATGTGCTCAAGCTACAATGAGAAAAAGTTAATGGCTTTAAATTTAAGGTAAATAATAAAGCCTGCCTCATATCATCATATTGCTCTTTCGAAGCAATACTTCCGAAAACAGAAATTTCATCAGTATCAATAACAACTTGGCAAACATCGTCGTCTTCACTTTGGTAGTTTATTTCTAGCGTGTCATCAAATCTAACAATTTCTATTGTATTACTTTCGTATCTAATGGTTTGAATTAATTCATCTACATTATTTTTAATTCCCAACACTCTTAATTCTTTAATACTGTCTGCTAATTGATAATGAAGAACTTCAATAATTTTAAAAAAGTCTTTGGCTAATTTTTTGCTCTTTCTTAATTCGTAAACGTGAGTAATAACGTCACCCTTCAATAAAAAAACTAATTGAAGAAGGTTGTTTTCATCAAAAATTAAAGCTTTATTTTTGTAAGCCTTATATTTATATGGAGTTCCTAAAACATTTTCATCAGGAATAATTCCATTACCGTTTTTATTTAAAAAACTATCATTAACGTGATTGTCTTTATGTCGAATGCTATGCTCTGAGTACTCATCAGAATAGCTATTCCAAGGGATGTTTTGCATCATAAATTCGTATGCTTCAGGGCTATTACCTGGCGCTTGAATTTTAACGTCATGCTTTCTTGCTGATAGCTGCCTTACTAAGCAGCCAGCTTTGAGTTTACTGTTATATGAGCAAATTACTTGTTTAGTCTGTAATGTCTCAAAGTAATCATCTACGACCCTTTCGTATACTTTAATTCGTTGATCTTCTGATTCATCAATTAGTTTCCACCCTTGCTTTGGTTTTAGAACTTTCCCGTTAGAGATAGTAGGGGTAAGGTGTACATTTCCGGTTTGACTGTGCATGAGATCAGGAAACGCATCAATATGTTTGCAAATAAATTTAAGTTCTCTATTTCGTTGTTCTTTACTTGCAAATCTTTGAGCAAATCTATTTCTATTATCGACAACGTGTGAGCCATCTAGGTCATGACTGATTAATTTTTTTACCCCCCATTTAGAGTACTGATACCATAGCTCACCGTCTAACTCAGAAAATACAAAGTTACAATCTGTAGAAAATTTATTTGCTGTTGGGTCTTTCCAATATAAACCACTGCTTGAAAACTCTTGTAATTGGCTAAGATCAAACCACTCTGGCGTGATTTTGTTATCGTAAGCTTGAATTAACGCTACGCAAATTTCATCTATTACCTCAGGGGAAACATCTCTATTTAGTTCATATTCAATATCAAACTGAAGTGAAGGTGATGTTTGCTCACAAATAGAGCCTAACTGAAAGGGGATGATACATTTAAGTAATTTAGAATATATTAACAGTGTCTGTTCTTTTTCATCGAACATGGCATAAGCCGGACTATCGTCGTTATATATTTTTATATCTGTTTGGCCGTGTATTTCCAAAACCTCGGTAGCATCTTCGGATGTGGCGCTGTAATTATTGAACTTAATAAGCTCAAGTAACTGTTCTCTATATTGAGCTGCATTTTCTAATCGTTCATCGCCATCTTTACCTCTGCTCTCAAAATCCGCTAACTGATTATCCATAAAAGCAGCTACAGCTAGTAAATTTTCAGAACGAGAAAACAGCCCCCAAATTTCAACTTCACCATTTTCAAGCTCATCATGGTAATGGCCATCTGCTAAGCAATTCCCTCCCAATCGCTGGCCCCAACGCTCTATTTCTGAAGTTTGGCTTGCAGGTGACCAGAAGTAATCCCCTAGGTCCAAGTCTTTCTTTGCTTCGTTTGTATTTTCTAAAAACACCTTGCGGTCAATATTTCTAAACCAATCTTCAGCAAGATTTAATAAGCCTTTAAAATGGGAGTGTTCAATGGAACGCATGTTTTTAAGTGCTTTTGCATGTAAATCGCCCTTAGTTTTCTTTTTACTAATTTCTACGAGTTCATTGATAAACTTTGTAATTTTATGTAGGTCTTTTTCTAGTTGCTCATTTGGTTTAAAGCGATGGACCTCTTCACCTTTACTCAATAGTGAATTCGCCCAGTCTGGTAAATGATCTTTACTTATTTGGGACTGGATAGCAAAAGAGTCATTTGCTTTTGCATATTTAACTGTTTTAGAAACGATTAAGTCTCGGTAGTCCGCTGGTAGCTTTTTAAACTTAGATGCTGCATAAGCTTCAATTGCTTCTGGGTAAATGTAATTAGGCATGAGTTTATTCCATCCTTGTTAAAATATTTATATTTATAACCTTTCAAAGTAACAGCCAAAAATTATCAGTTATTAACTTAGCCTTTACGCACCAAAAAAGGTATATCGCTTAATAGTGTTTCGAAAATATTCTTGAAAACAAACCAACAAACCAACAAACCAAATCCTACATATCATATTAAAACTCAAAAGATAATTCCCTTTTTAAGTTCTGAGGAAATTCCATTACTATTACATAGTACTCATTTATTTCTTCAATCAAATACCTAAACTCATGCGAGTTTAGAGCAGGCCTTTCTTTCCCACACTTGACCATAAACAAATTGCCGTATAACTCTTCAAACTTCCCTAAAGTGTCTAATGCACTTAACGTAAGAGCGGCTAGATGCACTAAGCCCTAGCTTTAATCAATTCCTGACTTTTTATATTCTTCAACAACTCCGTTTTTAATTCTATTTTTATCAATCAACATAAAACTTAACCTTAAATTTTTACACGTAAAATGACTGTATACTTTTTAACGCTCAAAACGGTAACTCTATACGGTTTTCACTTTTGGGATTAATATCAAAAGGAACAACCCAGAGCTTTAACGTGCCACCTTCATAATTAAAACTGTGCGGGAACGCGCTAGTAAACACTTCCGTTTTTGGGTAAATAAGCACTAGAAAGCCTTTACCCTTTAAGTAAGTATGGCCATAGCCAAGCATCTGGTAAAAGTCAGCTTGAGAGAGACCAAACTTGTCTCTTCGCGCTGAATTTTTCTCGTTTATTACCTTCCATTTAGTATCCAAAACAATGTCACTATCCACTTTACGTGATATGTATAAATCAGGCTTTAGTAAAAAGTAAGGTATACTATCGTAATCAACTAACGATTTAGAGCCAACCTGCGCAGACAACTCGCCAATACCGGTTATATGCTTTTTTAAATACTGAGCAACAAAGCTTTCAAACACTGCTTCCATTGGAAACAACAACGAAAATGCATTACTTTTGCCCTGCAAAGTTAACGGGGAAAACCCATCAATAATTAGCTTTGTCCACGCCAGTGGGGCTTCGTAATACTTCATTCCTCTATCTAGCTTAACGCTGGCAAAGTCATTTTTTACATTATTACTTAGTGGTATGTCTGCAAAAGCAAATAATAACTCTTGCAGTAATTTTTGGTTATTAGCACAGCGGCTATAACCTTTCACCTTCACAAGTGCGGTGTGTATTAATCGATTAACAGGTCTATCTTGTAAATACTCTTCGTACTCAACATAAAACTTATGTTTATTGATAAAGTTATGCTTAACTTGCTTACCTACCAAAAGCTTACCTTTTAAAAAGGCAACGTTACCTTCTTTTAGTACATAGTCACTTTTAAGCCCGCGCTTTATTAAGGTATTTACAGAAGCTAAAAACTGGCTTATAAAAACCTCTAGTAAAGGTATTTTATTTTCAGCTAAATTAGCGTTATTAGTTTGTAAGTGCCTAAACTGCTTGAGTGATTTAAGCATCATTAGTAATGACGCACGCGAGGTGCTTTCATCACTATTTTTAGCTACTTTAGGCAATACCTCTATTTGAGTTCCATCGGGTGTGAAAATCACACCAGCATAGTTTTTAACTTGTAATACTTCACAGTTATCAACTTGCCCCAAGCGCATAAATCGACTTTCTGAGTCATCACATAAACATAACTTTCTTAAATATCTATATGCATTTCCAGAAATAGGTTGTATTTTAGGTGATGCTTGCGCTTTGACACTTATCTCATCATCATTACCTAAATAGCCAAACTCAAAAACTGTAGTTTGCTTTTTAACTTCCGACATTACTGAGCACTCAAAGGTATAACTTCACCTGCATCATCACTAATATTCGCAGGCCTTTTAAGCAATGTATCATCATAAATAGCCTGATAAGCTTTCGGGCTATTCCATACTGAACCTTCAGCGTTAAAATCAGCTAAGGTGTATGTGGTTTTAGTGTCTTCGTAGGTTTCTAAGCCATGATTTTCACCAAAAATATGGTTATATTCTTCGCTTTTAGATTCCACAAAAATATATTGTTTTAATTCACTTTTTTCTTTTCTGTTGTCACCTAAAACTAAGCGAATTTTATTCCAATCTTCAAAAAAGTACTCTTCAAGTAGCGGGATGATTTTATTTTTAAACGTGTTTTTAAGTTCACCAAAGGCTTTTTCTTCAGAACTATCTTCACTATTTAAAGCGTCTAAAACAGGAATTAAAAAAGCATGCCCTAATGTATGCTCTCGATCGTAAAGCACCTCAATACGCTTATTCATTGTTTTAAGTAACTGTTCTAAATTAATCCCCTTAACCACTTTATCTTTGAACAACTCAGGTTGTGGCATCATTTCAACAAAATCAAAACGGCGGCGCAGTGCCGTGTCCATCATGGCTAATGAGCGGTCAGCTGTGTTCATAGTGCCAATGATATAAAGGTTTTCTGGTACTGAAAATTTATCACCAGAGTATGGCAACCTCACTTCAAGGGCTTCATGCTTTCCTGAACGTTTAGATGGTTCGATTAAAGTGATCAACTCACCGAAGATCTTTGAAATATTTCCTCGGTTAATTTCATCAATGATTAAAACGTAGTTATCGGCTTGTTTTACTCTATGTGCAGTTTCTACATTGATACCCTGCTCAAGTAAATATGATAATGTGTTATTTACATTAAACCTGGAAAGTAAACAAAAAGTTGGGATGTGGAAGTTCTTACTATCATTTAAGCTTTTTAAATCAATTGAAAGATCTTTAGCTAACCATTTCACCGGAATTTGGTGGCAAAAATCAGGCCTTGTTGGCACTCCTCTTTCATTAAAAAAGTAATCTCCAGTTATAACACCAATCGCTTCAATTGAAGATTTACTATTTATACAAAGAATTAAATCGCCAACATCAGCTTCTTGAGTAAATGAAGTCAATGAGTTCTGATTGTTAGAACCAAGTCCATTAAAATAATCATTACGTTCCCCCGTACTTAAGTCACCAGTATCACTCCAGCCTATGACTGCGATATCGTTTTCATAACTATAAGTTTTTGCAGGGTTTTTGTTTGTACTTTCTATTGATATTTTCCAAACATTTCCTTTTGGATTAATTAAACTATCGGTGTCTAAATCAACTTGTTTAGTGGCAACATTACATATCTCTTTAAATATGCCGTCTTTTTTATAATAACTTAACTGCTCTTTTTCAGTTTTAGCGCTAAGCCCCTCAACAAACTCTTCATACCCATAGCTTTGGTGAAATGTCACAAAACGAATACGATCATCATCTACCAAAGATTTGTAGAGTTTTGTAATCTCTTCTCTTTGTGTTTTTGCTGTACTCATAGCTGGGTTTCTTTTTAGCGCTTTGTATTTCTCTGGCTCAGCGGCTCTTACTGCGGCTTCAATTGTATGATAAGTTTTACCTGTTCCTGGAGGGCCATATAAAATTTGGTTTAAAGGACATAAAGAATCGTCATACTCACAGCTATCATTAATGAACTGTTGCTCTGTAGTATCTTGCTCTGTGGCTTCCTCATCCCCAGAATAATCTTTAGGGTTTCTTTGGGCCCCATCCATTTCACCATTTAATTGATCCTTTATATTTTCTAAAAATGGCGATAGCTCTTCAATTGAGCTTGGTTCTATAATTTTTCTTTCTTTAAAAAAATGTCTATTAACAGATACTCTTAATGTATCTGCAAAAAAACTTACTGAAATTCGTGGCTTTCCCTTTCCGTTTCTATCTTTTACACCAAACTTAAAGAAACGTTTTTTTTCTTTGGCGTTGTGTGTTGTGTAGCAATCACACTGTGGGAAATACTGACGAATCAAACCATAAACTTCAGTAAACAGTGCTTGCTGATCACTACTTCTAGACTTTAAGAACTCAGAATTAATTTCACTCATATAAGTACTTAAAAACTCTTCAAACTCCATTGTCACTCCTTTAATATTTTTTTGCTACACAATAATGCTAGCTTCAATAACTGTAGCGATGCATCTAATACATCGCTATTTATATGGCTTTGCATTCCGTAAATACATTTAGATTATTAATTATAACGTTTAAATCCTTGCTTAATTTTTTCACCTGTCATGCGCCAGTTGTGGAAGTTGTCACATGGCATATCCTAAGTACTGGCATCAAAACAGGTTGACCGTTTTGATCTTCAATACGCCAAATATTTTTCTCAGAAAACTCAATCTCTGGTAATTTGTAGTCTGTTAATAACTGTTGAAAATGACCTTGTTTGAATAGCCCATCTACCAGCAAAGGCTTGGCACTTTGAGTAGTGATTACATATAGTTCGTTTGGCAGACTTTTACCTTGCTTATGGATAGCAAACAAGGTTTCGGTAAGTACTTGAGGGCTAGCCCCTGTGATGATGAGTAATATGTGTTTCATTCAATTTCCTTTTGATGAAACTGAATAATATCTGAATATTAAATAAAATCAAAAAGTATGAGACTAATGCTATTTTTATGACTTATTGACGATAAATGTTTTGCGAACTTCTCTGAATACCTAAATTTAAAAAAGGAGTAGCACGCTACTCCTTCATTGCCCTCAAGCCACGCCTTACATTATCGTTGGCAATACGCTTTGCATTACCAAAATAGAAAAGTATATTTGCATACAATTCCCTCACTCGTATTATCAGAGTAAACTCAGATCTAGATCAAACTCTACACCCGCATCACTCTCTAATCATTCAAGATTGAATGATTAACTGTAGTCAGGAAATACCAACCTAATTAGACAGTGAGACTAGTAAAGCACTTGAAGGTTAAAAATTAGGTTTTTAAATACACAGAAGTATTAAAAGTAGGCTTTGTAGATGTTTAAGAGAACTAAATACACAAAAGGGAGTTAATAAATTAATTGGGTCTTTTATTAAGCACTCATATCTTGCAAAGTTAGTCTAACTTCAACGTAAATCCTAAAAAGAAGCTACGACCGCTTTTAGTTGTATTATAAGCACGATCATTAGAATCACTATACAGCTCTTGCCTTTCATCCGTCAGATTCAAACCTTCAAATGTGAGCTCAAGTTGATCAGAAAGCTTATACTTCGCCGAAAAGTCAATATAGTTTGTAGCATGATAACCAGACTCATCTTGGTCTGTATTACCAGACTCTACTGAAAGTATGTAGTTGCTCCTATAGGCCGATGAAACTCTCGCTTCCCAATCATCGGATTCATAATAAAAAGTTAGGTTATAACTTTGTTTTGACAAGCCCGCGAATGTTTTGAGCTGGTTCTTACCGGAGCCTTGTACGTTGCGATAAAGGGTTTTTCCATCTGCCCAAGTAAAGTTTGCATTGATACCAAAATTACTAAATGGGGAAGGTAAGAAATCGAAGTCTTTTATTAATGAAACTTCGAAGCCTTTTATGGTGGATGAGTCTGAGTTAACTGGTTTTGAAACCATAAATAAGTCATCAATTGAGTCCCCACTTTGTAATAATGAGGGTGGTAACCCCAATTCACTGTATTTGATCAAATCGACTTGTTCAATGACAAAGTTATTTATGTTTTTATAAAATAATGAAAATGATAAAAGGCCTTGATCATTAAAATACCATTCGTAGGACGAGTCAATATTCACAGACTCGAACGGGCTTAGTTCAGGGTTTCCAATTGAAATATTCCCAATTTCACCTTCCGCTCTCGATGCTTGAGAAACATTCGCAGAATAAGACAAATCAGATAACGAAGGGCGTGTAATATTTTTACTCGTTCCAAATCTCAGCAACATCTCATCTGCAAAGTCCCAAACCACGTTGAAGCTTGGCAGCCATTTTGCGTAACTTCTATCACGTTGAGTTAGATTACCTTTTGAAAGCCCAATAGAGCTTAAATCTGTTTGAAACCAACGCAGGCCTATTTGGTAGTTTATAGGGTAAGTATCAGTGTTATTTTCTGATTTTAATACTGCATAGAAAGCGTTTGTTTTCTCTTCCACATTAAAATTTGTTGAGGGTATAACATACTCAGAACTTAATGAAAGATCGTTTAGGCCATAATAAGATTGAATTTCATCGATATCGGCTTCCACCCATTCCAAATCTGGATGTTGGCTAAACACCTGTGTGTTTTTCGATGACAATAACCCACTCTCACCATGTTCTGCTGATTCAGCAGTCGGATAATAAGAAAATACTCGGTCATGCCCTGAATTTTTTAAAGTACTATGAGTTAAGCCTAATTGCAGCTCTACCTCATGATTTACATCGTAAATAAGCTCTATTTTTGAGTTAAATACATTTGTATCGACATAATTTTCCTGAAAATAGAGATCTTTTACTTTAAATTTTGAAGGATTAGTTGTATCAAAATTAGGTGAGTAACTAGTACCATAAAAAGGATCTTGCCTAAAGTCAGTTATGATATGTAGATCATCCGCAATAATATTAACTTTATTTAATTTAGGCTGTTGATAGTCTGAGTCATTTGCCCCGATAACAAGGTTTAAACTCAAATCATTCTTTACAGTGTAATGTGTATCAATTGAAATTTGCTTGAAAACTGACTCATTAAAATCTTTACGGTTTTCAATTCTCCATGATGCATCTGGATACTCTGCATAAATTACTTCATTTTCAGTATTGTTTTCTTCCCAGATTACATTTGCTACGCGGTTGTTATTTTTAACCGCAAGATGATGTTCATCTAAGTCATTTTTTAGCGAGTTATACAGTAGGTGTATTGCAGTCTCGAATTTACTGTTAGGCTTAAATTGAAATGCAGCTGTAACTCCCAACCTTTTTTGATTGTTATTCCATAAGGAGTATCGATGTCCCCTCGGATACCATAAACCTAATCTATCGAGGTACTCTTGCTGGTGGGCTAGTTTACCAACATACTGTTTATTTTCTTGCCTCCAACGAGTTGTATTTGTTCCATATTCTGTAGCGTTCCTTTCAGAGTATGTCGTTAAAATTAATCCACCCCAGTTATTCCATAAACCAGAATACATCATAGATACTCGGGGATCTGATTGCGGATTATTTGAATTGATACCATGTCGATATGAAAAAATACTAACGGGCTTTTTTAAATCGAAAGGTAAGGGGGTGCTTAACGTTACATTACCGCCTATTCCGCCTTCAAGCATGGAAGCGACGTACGATTTTTGTACATCAACTTGGCTAAACAATTCAGCTGAAAATAAGTTAAAGTCAAATGCCCTAGTACGTGATACAGCTCCTCTAGCATCCATTGGCGATGAGGTCATGCCCAGAGCTTCAATGCCATTGATTGTTACTTTTGTAAAATCAGGTCCAAGTCCTCTTAATGATATTTGCCTTCCTTCTCCTGCCTCCCGCGTGATAGAAACACCTGACACTCGCTGTAAAGAATCAGCCAAGTTTAAATCCGGAAAATCAGCAATATCTTCTGCTAAAATTGAATCCTGAGAGATTAATGCCAGTCGCTTGAGCTCACTCGCCTTTTTTAATGAATCGCGAAATCCCATAACAACGATTTCTTCGGGAATAGGCGAGCTTTGAGAGACGAAAGTGTTTTTTAACACAGGCACGGAAGAAGGTTGTGATTTTTTTTGTTTAGGACAAATTGACAATACCCAACCAGAATTAATTTCACTCGCGCACAGTGGCGTCTCTTTAAGTAATTTAGAAATTAGCTGTCGCGCTGTAAAAGTTCCACTAACTGGGCCTGATTTATAACCTTGAATAAGGTTAGGATCATATAAAATTGTCTGTTCAACAGTTCGAGAAAACAAGTTTACAGCTTCCTCTAAAGACTGCTGTTCAAACCTAACCTGGTATTGACTCAGCTGTGACGCACATGCCCCACTCGACAGCAATAATAATCCCAATACCCAATATTTTATTAGCATAATCTCATGGCGTTAATATGAGGTAGTCATTGTTTTCTGAGATATTTAGTGAGTACATTTGACTCAACATATCTACAACTTGGTCTGTATCATCTAGACGAAAGCGACCTGCTACTTTCTGGTTCATTAGCTGCGTTGTTTTTAGAATTATTTTCTTTTTACTATATCTATTTAAATGCTCAATCAAATATGCCAAGTTTTGATCTGATATTTCAATCCACCCTGAACGCCAATCAACGATGTTTGCTAGATCAACTTTACTTATCTCACTCGTTAATTCAGCTTCAATACGAACCCTCTCACCTGCTTTTACGAGCGTGTGACGACCATTTACTCTGTTCTTCACTTCAACGATGCCTTCGTACACCGTTAATTCAGCAAAAGACGGGTGTGTATCGACATTAAATTGGGTTCCTACAGCTTTTATCTCACCAAAATCAGTCGACACAATAAAGGGCCGGTTTTTATCTTTTGCAACAGAAAAATAGGCTTGCCCGTCTTGGAGTAGAAGCTCTCTAGTTGATGACGAGTACGCAACTTTAATTGCGCCCGATGTTTGCAATTCTAATTGGCTTCCATCTGAAAGTTTATATGTTACAGACTGATTTTTAGCCGTTAATAAATAAGCTTCTGGCGTTTGCTGACTGGGGTAAAAAAATACGGCAAAGCACAATACAATAGCACTACAAAATGAGGCGACTAGCATACCAAATTGATATTTAGGTTTTGCTTTTATTGCCTTCAACTGTTTAAAAGCAATTTCAATATCAGGGTCTTGCCATGTTGCTAACATAGATTCAAAAATCTGCCTATTCTGTGGTGTTAAATCAAGCCACTTCATAAACCGGCGTTTTTGTAAATCATCGAGTTTTCCATCTGCGAGCGTATCAATCCACAATGCGGCTTCTTGGTACACATGCTCATTCATTTTTTGAGTGTCTTTTATTGGCATTTACTTTATCTTTTCATCTAGGTAGCGCTGAATATCGACCATTGCTCTTGATATATGACGTGTCACGGTTTCTGATGAGATATTCAGTTGATTCGCGATAGACTCTCGACTTTCTCCGTGTAACCTTCTTAATTCAAAAACACGCCGGCGCTGCTCTGGCATTCTCTCTAATGCTTGATAAATTAACTCTAGCTTTTGTGTTCTTTGTAAATTTAGCTCTGGATTTGTTTGAGTTGTTGAAAGTTCTTCAATTCCATCATCATTATGTGGTGTTCGTTGAGACAAAAGATTTTTAGCAATGCTGATAGCATAAGCAATAGGATTAGAGATAGGGCTTTTTTTAGCCTGCTCTAGCACACGAACAACTGATTCTTGATAAATATCCGCCGCTTCATCTGAGCATTGTGCTCTTCGAGATAAGTACCTTCGTAATTGACTACTTTCTGAAAGAGACTGCTGCTCACGTGGCTCTTCAACTTCAGGCATTTTGATTACACTTTTGGGATTTGTTTGCGACAATACAACAGCAATATTACAATTGTATTGTCGATTATAGTTCTGCATTTTCATAAGTTACTTTATGTACACAGGGTTGCTATAAAACCATAAGTCATCCCAAGGATTTTCACCTTTTAGATCAACTTCTGGTTCTAATTCGTTGAGAAGATTAGTTCCTCTAACCCTGATATAACCTTTTTTCGTTCCCAAGGGTAAAGTAAAAGACATCACCTGATAATCGCCTTGCTCTTTCCAGTCTTTAGGATAAAAGCGCTTCACTACTTTTGTTGTTGGATTAATGTTTTGCTTAATAAACTTTTTATCCTTTAATACCTCACCATAAATTAGATCTACTCTTGCTACAGAGGGGGAGTCACCATTAAAGTTTTTTTGTTTTGGGGTTTTAAATGCAATGTTTACGACAAGAGGAGCTGAGTTATTATTCGTTAGTGACTCTCCAATTTGTGCCTTTTGTTCACCTTGTGAAACAGAGACAAATAAGCTATCGATGAGATCACCTGTAGTTATAAACACATTTCCTGCTCTAAATGCCTCTAATACGCTAGCGTAATCTTTTTTAGCATACACATATGTTTTCGCATATTCTCCTGGCCAAAAGTCTGTGCGCCCTTCAGTGTAATGTGCATGGCTATCAGAAACAGCTGTGACACTCCATTTGCGCCCCTCACCCAATAAACTATCCCAAACACCCCCTACAATCGCCGACATTTGATCTGTTCCACCATGGGTTGGGTAGCCATAATATTCAGCACGTTCGGCTGTGGGGTCATTTGAACCATCAGGGTTAATACTTGCAGCCTGATGACCTGGAATTGCAGTCATACCAGTAATAACATCCGGTGCAGCATCTTGCCATTGACGCATCTTTTCAGGCGTTACTTTAGTAAACACATTTAGTTTTGGTGCTTGTCGTGAGGGGTGGTTAACTGCCAATATGGGCTTGGGTGACATTGTTTGCATATACTCAAGCGCTTTGAGCATAAACGCTTGCGTACCTCTTAAATACTCATGAGGTGATACTTCTCGACGATTAAATTTACTTTCAATTTCGAAAAGTTGTGCAGCCTCTTTTTCACTCTTTGGAATAATTAAACTGCCATGACGAGCAGATGGCATGTCAAACTCCATACCATAAAACTGTAATACCTGCGGAACAGCCTTTCTTGAATCTAGCAATTCTGGGTAAGCCTGCTCTAAATTCAGTTTACTGTGCCCGGGGCCACCATGGTCTGTCGTCACCATCCAATCTAAACCATGCATTTTCGCCATCGTCGCATTGAGCGCAGTAAAATAATGTGCGTCGCCAAAGAGAATTGGAGTCGGAGGGCTTGTTTCTAAGTTCCACTTTGCACTGTACTTACCGTGGATGTGATGATCACCGGCTAGCCAAGTCCTTTCTCCTTCAGGGATGATAAATTCTTCATTCTGGCTTTGAGGAGAATGAGTTGAACAGCCAGAAATAAAAGTTACAAAAAAAAGCGTATATCGATTAATCATTATAAAAATCTCAGCAAAGCCACAAAACAGGTGTTTTGTGGCTTTTAAATAAAGTTAAAATTCAGCTGTCAAGCCGAGCATATAAGTACGTCCACTTGTCGTCGTGTTATACGCTCTGTCATGTGAGTCGCTATAAAACTCTTCGCGCTCATCAGTTAAATTAATACCTTCAAGGCTTAACTTTACACTGTCTGTTAACTGATAAAATGCTGAAAAATCAATATATGTTGTACTATGGAAGCCACTTTCATCTTGATCACCACTTGATGACGCTCCTGCAATATAAGGACTACGATAAGCAGCTGAAACGCGCGCTCCCCATGAGTCAACTTCGTAATAAAGAGTAAAGTTATAACTATTTTTTGAGAGGCCTGTGAATGGCTTAGTTTGGTTATTACCTTCAACCCCGTAAATGTCACGATACATAGCTTCACCATCGGCATAGGTATAATTTGCGACGATACCCAAGTTGTTAAATGGTGCACTTAAAAAATCAAAGTCTCTAGAGAATGCAATTTCAGCGCCTTTGATTTTTGATGAATCCATATTTTCAGGCCGTTGTAAGTAAAATATACTGTCCATCGACTTATCCGCAGGTAGCAGTTCTGCGGGTAAACCTAAAGATGAATACACAACTTCCGTTGTTGTACTTACAATAAAGTTATCAATGTCTTTGTAGTAAAAAGCAGCTGATGCGTAGCCAACATCTTCGAAGTACCATTCAAACGAGGTATCAAAGCTCACTGACTCGAACGGCTCTAGTTCAGGATTACCCATATTCACGCTAGTAATCGCCTCACCGGAAGTTTGAGACACTGTCGCGTTATAACTTAACGAGCCCAGTGAAGGACGAGTGATGTTCTTACTGGCAGAAAAGCGCCATAAAATATCTTCATCTAGCTCATAAACCATGTTTAAGGTAGGTAATATATCTGAGTAGTTTCGCGTTGACTCAATATCGATACCATTTGAGATACCCGACGCTTTAATTTCTGTATCAAAGTAACGCAGGCCAGCACTAACATGTAAAGGCTTACCTGCTATAGAACTTTCAAATTGATACTCAGCATAAGCAGCCTGGGTTGTTTCACTTACTGGAGATTTGTCATTTTCAGTTAGCATTGAGGCGTCGATTCGATAGTTAGATAAACCATAAAAATCTAGTAATGCACTTAAATCGCCTTGTACCCATTGATGATCAGGATGCTGAGTAAATACGTTTACAAGGTTATCGTCTAAAGTAAGAATACCTGTATTTTGATTCGCAATATTTTGCGCGTTACTTTGCGTAAGTTGGTAGGCACTGTTTTCAAACTTTTTATAATTTAACCCGAACTTCACTGTGCCGGAGTCACCTACTAAATAAGTGAAATCAACTTTAGCTGTATCAAAATCATTTGTTATGTAGTCTTCTTGAAGGTAAATATCTTTTATCTCGAACTGATCACGGCTTGTCGTATTAAAATCCGGCGAGTAGCTAAGGCCATAAAATCTGTCTTGGGTAAAATCAGTAATAATGTCAACTTTACCTTTTGCATGAATATTAGACTTTTGAACTCGTGGTTGATCAAAATCTGAAGAACTCGTTCCAACGAGTGCCATCATGCTTAGGTCATCATTTAAAGACCAATCCAAAGTTAGCGTATATTGATCAAATACAGACTCGTTATATCGTGCTGAATTTTCATTACGCCACGTTGCATCAGCGTAACTCGCATAGATGACTTCCTTTTGCCCATCATTATCAATCCACTCTAAATCTTTAACTGTTTTATTATCTTTTACCGCAGAGTGATGCTCATTTTGCTCGTTTTCTAATTTCGCATGTAATACATCAAGCGTTAAACTTACGTCATCACTTGGCTTAAATTGAAGTGCGGCCGTAACACCTAATCTTTTTTGATTATTGTTCCATAAAGAGTATCTATGACCTCTTGGGAACCAAAGCTCTGTAGAATCCAATTCAGCTTGAAGTTCAGTGTTACTTTCATCTGCCGTTATTTTTCCACCTTCTTTACGCCAACGAGTTGTATTTGTACCGAACTCAGTTGTTGAGCGCTCGCTGTAAGCTACAGAAGCTAATGCACCGAAATTCCCCCAAGTATTAGAAAGCAAGCCTGCAAAACGCGGGTCAGTTTCTTCGCTATTATCGTTATAACCGCCTTTAACTGAAATTGCCCCCTTGGCACCGTCATAATCAAATGGTTTGGCTGAATACAAACCAACAGTTCCGCCGATCCCCCCTTCTTCTTGATCAGCAGAAAATGTTTTATTCACGTCGATACGGTTGAACAGTTCTGCTGCGAATACATTAAAGTCAAAACCACGTGTTCGACTTACTCCGCCTTTAGCATCCATAGGAGATGATGATGTTCCCATTGCCTCCATGCCATTGACTTGTACGCGAGTGAAATCTGGGCCGAGACCACGCAAAGAAATTTGTCTTCCCTCACCGGCTTCACGTGTAATAGTCACACCTGGTACACGTTGCAGCGCATCTGCTAAATTCAAATCTGGAAAATCTGCGATATCCTCAGCCAAAATAGAATCTCGGGCAATCATTGCCTCTCTTTTCATATCTTTTGCTTTGATAAGAGAGCGTCTGAATGAGGAAACTTCAATCACTTCCATATCTTTTATTTGCTCATCAGCTTGTGCAGCTACTTGGGGAGTAATACTTAACGCCGATAAAATAGCGCTTGAGATAATGCTTTTCTTTAATAGAGTGTCCATAAAAATTCCGTGTTACTGGTTAAATAGTTAAATGGCAGAACACTCTTAAAGAGCTTTTTTTTTCAAAAAGCAGACAATTTTTATGATGAAGAATTTATTACAGAGGCTGTTTTCTATGAAGATTACATATAGCGAAAACACATACCCTCCTAAAGTGAGCTTTAAGAAGGCGAACTTACAAAGGGATTAATTAATATTTATTTCTTTTATATCAGTTAGTTGACATTTAAAATAATACTATCACGTAGTATTAATTCCAAAAGGATTATAGTTTCATTGCCAAGGACATAAGAAAGCATATTTATTTTACTCCATTCCAAAATAGAGCTTACAAGAGTAATGTCGAGAGAGATAACTGTGGGCCCCCCTTCATGAACGAGGAAGTTGGTATATTTATAGCTTTAAAGCGCTAATCTACCTATTTTTAAACAACAGCTTCGTTCATGCATATTCAGTGCTTAGCTACTACAGCAGCAGGAGTGAAAATTTATCATTTTCTGGCCTACACAGTTTTTAGGCACATTGGTGCCTAAAGACTGGTTCTAAACTGCCCGACAGCCTCAACAACTTCCTTAGCCCCTTTTTGAATATCATTAATAACAGAGCCTGATTTATTCGATAACTCCAAGGCATCTTTGGCCTCAGCTAAACTCGACTCAATTTCGGTTACAGCATCTTGAGTAAGCGCTTTATTCTCAGACACGACGTTGATTATTTGCTCTGTGGCCAAACTCGTTCTTGATGCCAGTTGCCTAACTTCATCTGCAACAACGGAGAAACCTCGTCCTTGGTCACCCGCCCTCGCGGCTTCTATAGCAGCGTTTAATGCCAGCAAATTAGTTTGATCAGCAATACCTTTAATACTTTCGACTAATTGAGCAATCTTAGACGACTGTACGTCGAGGTTATTAACACTTTCGCTGGCTACTTCGAGTTTCTTTGATAAGTTATTCACTGTAACAATTGTTTGCTTTACGACACCTAACCCTATTTCAGCGTCGGCATCTGTTCGTTTAGAAATGTCATAAGCAATACCAGCCGTTTCAGATATTGCAAATTCTCTTTGCATCTGATCGGTTATTACTGTTGCAAACTTTACGACTTTATAGAGTTCTCCATCATTGTTATGAATTGGATTGTACGAGGCTTCTAACCATACTTCGTTACCGTAACTATCTAATCTTTTAAAACGATCAGAAATAAACCGTCCGTGTTTTAATTCAGACCAAAACTGTTTATAAGCGTTCGATTTAGCTTCTTCAGGGTCGCAAAACATACTGTGGTGTTTACCCAATATTTGGCTTTTGGAGTAACCCATAGAGCTCAGAAAGTTATCATTGGCGTTTAAAATAATACCGTCTAAGCTGAATTCGATAACCGCAGATGAACGACTCAAAGCCGCAAGCATATCTTCTTTTTCTCTTGATTGAGAAATAGTACGCGTGAGCTCTGCCGAGTAAACAGCTAACTCATTATTAATTGGTTGTACAATACTTCTAAGCCATAACTCACGCCCAGACTGCGTTACGAGCTGCAAAGCGCCATGCCAATGGCTCACTTTTTTTATGGCTGAAAGCATTTTTTGTGTGTGAGGTTTTTTGAGCGACTTTTTAACAATCAGGTCATTGAAATTTAAACCAACAATCTCACTTTCTTTGTACTCTATCGCGGTTGCAAATTGTTGATTAACTTCGAGAATACGGCCATCTTTGCTTAGCAAAAAGTACAGCATTTCCTCTTTCAATTCTTGCTTTATATTTTCAAACTCAACTGTTTGCTTTTTTAATTCAGCAATTTCAGACAGCAACTTGCGATTAGTGAACCACATAAACTGGTTTCCTTTAGGTTACATACGCTAAAAGTAGAGCACTCAGAATCAAGTGTCTAGGAAGATTACGTTTTTTGCCAATAACTGTATTTAATAAAGGTAAGGCATGACTACATAAAAGGTCGGGTGAAATGAGGTTATACGTGTAAAACACGACCCCATGTGATTAACACTGTTTCATACATTGAGAGATTAATTAACTTTAACGATTAATAAAAGTGTTATACGAAGAACTGGAGGGTTTTGATCACGACTGATTAAAGTATTTTACTCTTGCTTTTATTTTTACAATAGCGTTTTTACAGTGAGCGCTGCGTTTTAATATCCTCAGATAGGTGCGCTCACGTTAATTTAGCTAATTTTAAACACACACTAAAACACGTTTCGTGCTCGTCGGAGTAAACTTTTATCGCGCCATCATTGGCCTCTGCGAGCGCTTTAACAATGGCTAAACCGAGCCCCACACCATCACTGTGTTTTTGTCTTGATTTATCCGGCCGATAAAAACGGTCGAACAAATACGGTAAATGTTCAGCGGGTATTTTCTCACCGGGATTCACAACCGAAATACACACTGTATCTGCGCTTACTATTTCGCTTTTAACTGAAATTGAAGCCCCTTTTGGGGTATACCGAATAGCGTTAGAGAGTAAGTTTGATAACAGCTGTCTAAAATGTAACTGATCACAGTAAAAACGCAGGTTTTCACCCTCTGTTTTAAAACAAATACCTACTTCTTCCGCCAACGCATCAAAGTAGTCAAATAGCGACGCTATCTCGTCATGACTATGCAAAATTTGTTGTTTTGGCTTTATTAAACCGTTCTGAGTTTTTGCAAGCCACAGCATGTCATTGACCATTTTTGTTAATCTTTCTAACTCTTCAAGATTTGAGAATAACAGTTCTTGATAGTCAACAACCGCTCTTGATTTTGATAAGCCCACCTGCGTTTGGGTAATGATATTTGTTAAGGGGGTTCTTAGCTCATGAGCTATATCGCTGGAAAAGTTAGATAAGCGAATAAACTCACTTTGCAGCCTATCTAACATCACATTAAAAGACTGCACCATGTTTTCAAGCTCAACAGGAACATTATTATGATCTAACCTGACATCCATTTTATTGGTTTGTATATCAAGCATTTTTTGAGTTAACCCACGTAAAGGGTTAAGACCTTGATGTATAGCAATCCATGCGACAAGCAATACTAACACAGCCGAGCCTAACATAATGACCCATAAACTCTGTTTAAACTGGGTTAAAAAGCGCAGATGGAAGCTCATATCAATCGCAACGGCTATTTTATAATGCTGTTTAGATGTCTCTAGCTCACTGACTAATGCACGATACGCCTTACTGCCTGTATGCCATGTAATTATGTTCTCCTTTTTAAACCCTTGAGAAGCTTTCGCGCGCATTGCTAATTCAGTAAAATCATTATGGGAGCTTTGATATACAAGCTCTCCCTCTAACGTATTTACTTGGTAGTACACCCCATGATGCCCAACAACAGCAATCGACAATGCGTTTTCAAGCTGTTTTTGTGATTGAAAAGGCTGCGATAATACAGACTCAACTGATTGCGTAATAACCTGTAACTCACCACTGTCTTGTTGCAAAAAATGATGCTCTATTGAGCTATTTATGAGTGAGGCCACAAAGGTGAAACAGCCAATAATTGTTATTGCTACAAATAACAAAACTCGCATCGTTAATGACAAGGGTCGCGTGCTAACTCGCATTAGGCATTGCCTCTAACTTGTATCCCATCCCTCTTACGGTGTGTATTAGCTTTACTGTAAAATCATCATCCACTTTGCTGCGAAGCCTTCTTATTGCAACATCAATCACGTTGGTATCACTATCAAAATTCATGTCCCACACTTGTGAAGCGATTAATGAACGAGGCAGTACTTCCCCTTCACGGCGCAGTAATAGCTCAAGTAAACTAAACTCTTTATTACTTAAGGTAATGCGTTGGCCTGCACGTTGAACTTTTCTTTTTGGAATATTCATTTCTAGGTCGGCTATTTTTAAGACATCTTCTACTTTTTGTGTGCCGCCTCGCCTAAGTAAAGTGCGCACTCTTGCTAACACTTCAGAAAATGCGAATGGTTTAATTAAATAATCATCAGCCCCTAGTTCAAGCCCTTTAACTCTGTCATCGACACTGTCTCGCGCTGATAAAAAAAGAACAGGGGTCTGTTTTTTAGCTTCGCGAAGTGATTGTAAAATTCGCCACCCAGATACATCAGGTAACATCACATCGAGAATTATTACGTCAAATAATTCTGTCATGGCTAAATGATGACCATCGAGTCCATTTCGCGCTAGTGACACTTGAAAACCGGCTTCAGTTAAACCTTGTTTTAGGTAATTTCCTGTTTTTAATTCGTCTTCAACTATTAGTAAGCGCATTTCAATCCTTCATCAAAATCATAGCCGTTATTATTATGGTGTTTTAATCACAACAGCAACATGACACCAAGATTACAACTTTGTCATGTTCACGTCATGCTGAAGACAGGTCAACTTTCTAAACTTATGGCATGTTTTTCTATTTATTAACAGAGTCAGTAATCGTTTATTACGTCACACTTTGTTGCAATCTGTTTGATTTTTAATAACAAGTAAGAAGGTAATTATGAAATTTTTTAAGTATGCCGCACTCATGTTCGTACTAACAATGCCATTTATGGCATCGGCTCATGTCTCAGTAACACACACTCTGCCACAAGATAAAGCAATGTTAATGAGTAGCCCTGAGCAGCTATCGCTCGCGTTTAGCGGAAAAGTAAGATTAGCAAAAATAGTCGTTCAAGATGCACATAAACAACCTATCGACTTCGATTTTAAGCCTACAGCAGCTCCAAGTAGTGATTTTAGTTGGCCTCTGCCACACTTAAAGCAAGGCAATTACACGGTAAAATGGATCGCACTCGGTGGTGATGGCCATAAAATGACAGGGGAATTCACTTTCATGATCCATGCTACAAAGCATAGTAATAAAACAAAAATGCCAGAAAATGGCCATGGTAATCATAATCACTAGCCTTAGGTCATGACAATGCAATTTAGTGAGTGGTCGCTGCTTTTACTGTTAATGAAACTAGCAAACTATACGGCTATAGCAGCACTTGCAGGTACATTATTGATACGCTTTATTAGCCATTTTCACCTTAATGGAAACCAGCATACTGCGTTTTTATATTTCTTGAAGCACTGGCAAATCAAATGCTTAATGGTTGGTTTAATAGCGGCTATTTTGCAAACACCAATAGAGGCAGGTGCCATTGCCGAATCAGGTTTTATGGGAATGTTAGATCGCCCAATGCTCGAGATTGTTTGGTACTCGGTTATTGGCGAGCAAGCGCGTTTAAGGATTGTTAGTTTCTTAGTCGCACTTATGGTTGCCTCCTTGTGGAATGTGAAGGCAGAAAATAACAACGCAGAAAAATTCAACTTTGCTCTTATGCTAATCATAGCGGCTCTTATTGCGTATAGTTTTTCTATTACTGGTCACAGTGCCAATGAAAATGGCTTAGTAAAAAGTATTTTGACCTTTCATCTTGCGGCTTTAGCCTGTTGGATTGGCGCATTATGGCCATTGCTTAAAAGCTTCACCTTGCTTATCAAAACCGACGTTGAAAAAATAATGCATCACTTTGGACAAATGGCCATCATTATTGTGGTTGTATTGCTTGTGTCTGGCTTGGCGCTTTTACAACAGTATCTGCACTCATTTTCTGCATTATTTACTTCAACTTATGGCCAATTAATTTTACTGAAGTTACTGCTTGTCAGCGCCATGCTTTTGCTTGGCGCATGGCATAAACTATTTTTAGTCCCTAATATTAACCGGCAACGGTATTTTGAAACCTTAAAAGGCTCTATCGCTGTTGAAATGGTCATAGCGCTTTTTGTACTTATCACAACAAGTGTTTTTACCACACTTGTTGGTCCTCCTATTTAACTATGAAGTAGAGAAAAAACGCATGCTAAAAAACACATCACAATTAAAAATGATATCACTGCTACTTTTAGGTGCACTCAGCTCGTTTGCTGTTAACGCACACGGTGATGAAGCTCATCCAAACAAAAGCACCTTATTTGTTGGTATCGACAGTGAACCCGCACACACTGTAACCGCGTTTAAAAAAGCACTAAAACAGGGTGATCAAGTCACAGCTCGTAAACTACTCGCTGACAATGTTATTATTTTTGAAGGAGGCGGTATTGAACGCTCAGCAGATGAATACGCAAATCACCATATGCATGCAGATATGGCATTTTTAAAAGCCGTTGAAAGCACATTATTAGAGCATCAGGTATTCACGCAGGGCGATATAGCTTTCTCAATTGCCAGAAGCTCAACCGAAGGCAGCTACAAAGGGAAAGAAATAAAGAGTATTGGAATGGAAACAATAACACTCAAAAATACCGACAATGGATGGAAAATCACTCATATCCACTGGTCCAATTAAGGAGTACAACATGCGAACAGCTTACCTTGCTTCATTACTACTTTTTATGAGCAATTTGCCAGTGATGGCAACAACTAGTAATCAACCCTTAACCCATAACAGCAATCAACACACACATGATTCAAATAGTGAACTCACTGTGTATAAAAGTAAAAATTGTGGCTGTTGCAAAGAGTGGGTCACACATATGAACAAAAATGGCTTTAACACAACAGCCATTGATGTTGTTGATATGGGCACCATAAAAAATAACTATCAGATAAAACCAAATCAGCGCTCATGCCACACGGCGGTGTCAGCCGATGGCTTTATTTTTGAGGGGCATGTTCCCGCTAAATTTGTTAAGCAATTCTTATCAGAGCAACACCCTGAAGGTACGATAGGCTTAAGTGTTCCTGCCATGCCCGTGGGTACGCCAGGGATGGAAATGGGGAACGTATTCCATAAATACAACATTAATTTACTAACAATAGATTCACCCGCTGTAAGTTATCAATATATTGAACAATATGCCGAGCAATTTTAATGAATTAGGCATACGCTATAACTAGGTGATTACAAAAATAGTACCTCACTTCATCATTTTTACGACACTGTAAAAATTAATGAAAATAAAGCCCAAAAGCAACCATCTCACTAAGCTAAGGGCTTTAAGCAAAAAGGAACACCGCATGAGTAAAGCCCAAACAGAGCAGCAGCTAATCATTGAGGGCGCAGGCTGCGCCAGTTGCGTAGGGAAAATTGAAGCAGCACTGCAAAACACACCTGGCGTGAACAGCGCAGAGATGAATTTTGCAGACCGAACCGTACTCGTCAGTGGGACAGCCAATTCCCAAGACCTAGTTAAAGCCATTGAATCTGCTGGATACAATGCCAAACCGTTCAATGACAGTTCGCACACAGACTCCCTTGATGAAAAAGAAGCAGCCGATTGGGCATATTATAAAAAGCTGATGCGCGACACCATTATCGCACTCTCACTGGGTGTGCCTCTTATGATCTATGGTATCGCTATTGGCGAGATGACCGTAGCAACCAATACTGAGCGGCTCGCGTGGTTAATTGTTGGTCTTTTAACGCTTGCGGTTATGTTTTTCTCTGGTAAACATTTTTATATTGGCGCATGGAAAAGCTTTAAAAATCATTCTGCCAATATGGATACCCTCATTGCACTGGGCACCGGTACAGCATGGGTCTACTCAATGCTGGTTGTCTTTATTCCCGATGCTATTCCGCTAATGGCAAGGCATGTATATTTTGAAGCCACCGCCATGATTATTGGCTTAATCAATCTTGGTTTAGCGTTAGAGCTAAAAGCACGAGGAAAAACCTCAGAAGCAATCAAACGCTTAATCGGCTTACAGGCCAAAACCGCCACTGTTGTTAGGGATAACAAAGACGTTCAAATAAATATCGACCAAGTGTTGCTCAATGACATTATCAAAGTCAGACCGGGTGAGAAAATCCCCGTTGATGGTGAAGTAATCGAAGGCCACACCAGCATTGATGAATCAATGCTAACAGGCGAACCCATGCCTGTTGAAAAATCAGAAAAAGACGACGTCACCGCGGGTACGCTCAATAAATCTGGCATGATCCTATTTAAAGCAACACGGGTAGGAAAAGACACCGCGCTTGCACAAATTATTGCGATGGTAAAACGTGCCCAAAACTCAAAACCCCCAATAGGGCGACTAGCCGATGTTATATCTGCGTATTTTGTGCCGGTTGTCATGATTATATCTATCGTCAGTGCACTAGCATGGTTAAACTTTGGCCCTGAGCCCACTCTTGCCTTTGCAATTGTGTCTGCGACAACGGTGCTTATCATCGCGTGTCCGTGTGCGTTAGGACTTGCTACGCCAATGTCGGTTATGGTTGGTGTGGGCAAAGCAGCTGAGGCCGGTGTTCTTATTCGAAATGGTGAAGCACTGCAAACAGCTTCCAAAATTACAGCCATGATTTTAGATAAAACGGGCACCATTACCGAAGGCTCCCCCAAAGTCACTGACGTTATTTTAGCAAATGAGAGTGATGAAAAAACCATATTACAGCTAGCAGCCAGTTTAGAAAGTGGCTCAGAGCACCCTCTTGCGCAAGCAATTGTCGACAGTGCCATGGAGCAAGAAATCGAGCTGCTGAAAATAGACGCCTTTAACGCAATTACTGGCTATGGTGTCGAAGCCACGTCTAATGGTAAGTCGCTGCTATTTGGCAATAGTAAATTAATGAAAATGAAAGAAATTGAACTCTCTGACTTCACAACGAAAGCACAGGCCTTAGCGAAAGAAGCAAAAACGCCAATGTATTTTGCTGTAGATGGGCAGCTAGCCGCAATTATCGCGGTAGCGGACCCGATGAAGTCTGATTCACTTTCTGCAATCAAGCGTCTTCAAGCCAATGGTATCCGCGTTATTATGCTTACTGGTGATAATAAAGAAACCGCCTCGGCGATAGCAAAAAAAGCACAAATTACTGAATTCTTTGCTGACGTTCTACCTGAAGACAAAGCCAATAAAGTGCGCGAACTCCAACAACAAGGCGAAATTGTCGGTATGACAGGCGATGGGATCAATGATGCCCCCGCACTTGCCCTCGCCGATGTTGGTTTTGCGATTGGAACAGGCACTGATGTTGCCATTGAAAGTGCCGACATCACACTCATGCGAGGCTCTCTTCATGGCTTAGCTGATGCCATTGCAGTGAGCAAAGCCACGTTACGCAATATAAAGCAAAACCTATTTGGTGCATTTATCTATAACGTGGCAGGTATTCCAGTGGCGGCAGGTATTCTGTATCCATTTTTTGGTCTACTGCTGAGCCCTGTTATCGCGGGTGCTGCGATGGCTTTTTCTTCGCTTACCGTGGTGACGAATGCAAACAGGCTTCGTTTATTTAAAGCACAAGATCACTAAGGAGCCACATTATGATGATTATTAACTTTATAGGTCTTTCACTCATCGCGCTGATCATTTGGTGGTTTTGGCTTTATAAACCAAACAACGTTGTTGCAACTAGTACCGACGTACTCATTGAGGTAAAAGAAGGGGTTTATTCGCCTGCTTCTCTACAAGTTACAGCTAACCACGCAATAACCTTATCTTTTTTGCGAAAAGATCCGTCACCTTGCTCCGAAACACTGCTCATTCCCTCCTTAGATATAAGTGAGCAACTGACCCTAAACAAAGTGACAAAAATACACCTGCAAAATATCCCACCGGGAGAACATGTTTTTCACTGCCAAATGCAAATGTACAAAGGTGTTATCACTGCAGTCGGATGAGATTGTGAAGTGAAAATAAAACAGCTTGGAGAGATTATTATGAGTGATTTAGAACATAGAGTCGGCGTAAAAGAAGCAAACTTAGTCGTTCGCAATCTGCGGCTGTGTAAAGTGACAGATGAAAATTGTGATGCACTCATTGAAGAGATTGATAGGCTCTTTGGCATCGATGAAGTGAGCTACAATATTCGTGAAAACGTAATACACTTGGCCTATGACGCAACCCACCTAAACTTAGAAGGGATCGAAACCGTTATTCGCAAACGCGGTGCCGATCTTCACAATGACTGGTGGACACACACCAAAGAAAGTTACTACAAAAAAGTTACTACCAATTTGTCGATCAAAATATAAAAGATAACGTCACTCACAAACCCTGGAGTTGCCATGCAACCCCACCAAATAGGCACAATAAACATAAAGAGTAAGGTTTCCCCATGACAGGAAACCTGTGAGTACTTTACATGTTGTTAAATGAGTAACCGTTACTAATTAAGTAAGCCTTAATCTGGTCTGTCAAATTCGAAAACGGGGTTTAATACCATTCTGCTTAATTAAGTGGTCTATTTTGAGGCAATAAAATCTCGTTGATAACAATGTAACACCAACAAATACCTTGAAAAACTACAAAAGCGAATGAGCAAAGCCAAAGCACTGTCAGCGCTTGCACATAAGCTTGGTCGGTGTGCTTATTATATGCTTAAGAAAGAGACGGTATTCAATGATGCAAAATTCTTAAAGAGTTAGTCACAGTACTGAGTGAGCTGAACATCTAACTGGATGTAAGGCAGAGCCTCAATCAATTGGGTGAGTTAATAACCAACAAGGTTTAACCTGATTATATGCCTACAGACCTAAGCCACTTGCCTTGATTAGACGCTCAGTACGCGTGGGTTAATACAATAAACAAAGTCGCTTACACCTGACTTGAGCCTTAAACTAACTAGATCACAATGATGAAACCAGCCGTCTTGAATAGTGCCATAATTAGGCTAACCGATGAATGTCTAGTGCCCCAGCACCCCCAAAAGGATATGAGAAAAACCTGGTTGCGATGAGATCGCAATAAGAGAGCCTCTATATGTATTTGCCGTAAGCTACTTGCTTAACAGCCACAGCGACAGACGAAGTAAACGAATTTGTTTATTGATTTAGAATTGACCGTCACTTTATAAAAACGGTCAAAAAGAACACTAATGCCTATTGACAGAGTTAAGGCTCATATGTGTTAGCTTTTACATACGCTATAGTCAAAATCTTCGGGTACTTCATGCGGCATTAGATCAACTTGAAAGTAACCCCAAATAGAAAATAATATTAAGAAGGTTGGTATTAATAGATAAAATACCGATGTTAAATTACCTTTCCAGCCTCTGAGAATTTTCGTGGGCTTGTACACTTTCATTCCCTTGGGAGGAAACTGTTTATGGATAATGCCTTTATAGCCAATTGGAACAGTAACAACACCAATTATGAAAGCACAGAAGAGAGGTATACCTACAAATAACGAATACCAAATAACTGAAATTCCAGAGTAACCGAACGGTGTATGACAATGAACAGTACCGACATACCAATTAAGAAAAGGTAGATACCACTTTTCATTAATTATTAGGCATAGCACACCGATCAAAAGAAATAATAATATCCTTTTATATTTTTCCGGTTTTGAGAACTCTTCCGCGTATTCGATAACTCTCTCCTTGAGTAAAAGCTAACGCCCTAATAATGGGCAAAAAATTGTTGGCTAAAATGTTAGGAACGAAAACAGCAAACTGTTTTTTGTTCTTATTAATTAGCTTATTATGTACCGAATACACACTTCATTTGGACGGAATCTAAAACAACGCCATTTTGAGTAGTAAATTTGCTAACACCATATTCTTTAAAACCGTTGCGCAAATAGAAGTTAACCGCATTTAGAGAGGCATCTAGTTTTAAATACTGTATGCCTGCTTCTTTTGCTTTGCTAATTAAGAGCTCAAGCATTTCTTGCCCGATACCTTTGCCCGCATAATTAGGCAAAACAAATATAGAAATTAACATGAACCTTTCAGTGTTTAGTTCAGCAAAAGCAGCAACTTTTCCATTACTGATTTTTACAAATTGATCATTACCTTTATTCGCGCTTTCGACAAAACGTTCAGCCCAAGGTTTACCAACCCAGTCTAAAATTTTTGATTTTTCGTAATTTCTAATACAAAGTGCTTTGGCGGATTCCCTGAATACGAAATCCATTTCTTCGTAATCTGATTTCTCTGCTTTTCGAATCATTCACCTAACTTCTCTTAAGGTACCAACGCCATTGTTAACTGGCAAAATTAAGTTAGCTATAATGTGAAGCGAAGCCGAACCGAGCCAACTGTTAAGAATCCGACTTCAAGGTCTTGTTAGCTTGAAAGTGTATGATCTGAGTTCTAACTCCTGCATATTCATATGCAGCAGCTGCTTTCTTTACTAACCCTTCATCACGGCACAAGAGTAAGTGACAAAACGAAGCAATTCCTGCATGTGTCATATCACTAGAAGAACGAACAAACCCTCTTGTATTCTTCATATCAGTATCTCGGTAATAGCCTAAAAAATTTAACTGATGATAAAGCCCATTAACTTTTTCAGATAAAGTTTTTACTCTATCAGAATTAGCCTCAAAAGGCTGACACTTCACACCAAAGAAGACATCTATGTCTATGTCTAATTCTACATTTGGGATTGAGCCCTGAACTGCCTTAAATATTTTTTGGACAACCTGTGGTGGATTGATGTTTTTTAATACCTTAGCGCCCAAACCTGTTGCATTCTCAAATACTTTAACAGGTGATTGCTCAAGTGTATCCATTTTTTCACTGATGTATTGATGTTGTGCCGCTAACATTTGAGTTAGAGAATTAATAGCCTTTTTCATTTCATCGGTAAAACATTCATTGGAATCCAGTTCTTCTAATGCATCATTCATTATTTTCTTTAGCTCGGCATCTCCCTTCGAGAAAATCTCTGCGTAAGTTTCATCACGCCTTCCACCATAGAATTTTTCTAGCATTGAGCTTAATCCGTAACCATATTCAGGCATTGGATCGTCATTTTCAAGAAACCAATTCCAAACGAAAAAAACGTCAGTATCATGAATCTGAGCCTTTCCAGTAGGTAAATTATTTTCGTAAATAGGCTCGATGTACTTTGCCCCTAAATCTTTGAGAATTGATAAAAATTCATTTTCTGATCCTACTGACCTCTTTATCTCTTTCAGGCTTTCCTTAGAGTAAATCGGAGTTATTTGGTTTTTATCAAGTAGCCCTCTAATATCAAAAGAATCACCTTTACGAATTGAATCCAATATATTGTGATCTAGATATCCTAATATTTCTTCAGTCATAATTTCCTACGGTGAACGATAAACAAAGTGAAAGCTAACGAACCATATTAAGCAGGTTAACTAATTGATTTTAAGCAGCTACCTAGCTGCTAACTCGTTCGGTCTACTTTAGTCGTTGTTACATCTAACTTAAATACGCCAATTAACCGCAAGATACCTGCCTTACAATGCTGACAAGGCCAATGCGGTATCAGTATCACGTTTCCTGCCACTTTTTGGCTTGTTTATTATCTATGCATGAAGTGAAAACAAGGCAAAAAAACATCATTTTCAATAAAAATATTGAAATGTATTGCTCCCCACCTCTCCACTGTATACCTGAAAGTAGCCCCGTTACACTTATCTAAATTAAGGTCATGTTTATTGATAGATGAATTACACAGCAAGTTATCAGAGTGGCTCATTTATATTGCACGCTAATGGCTTTCAGCTATTCAAAATCATGATTGGACTTCACATCTAACAATTCGCCAGTCTTAGCTATCTTAAAGAAGATATTTTTCTCATTTTGGTTATTTTCTGCTTTGACAACATAATAGCCCTCTTCAACATGGACTATTGAGAGCTTATCGTTTGCTACCTCTTTCCATGAAGCATCGAGTTTACCAACTTCAAACCCATAATCCTTAAAAGTCATTTTCTTGATTGACTTGGCAGCAATATTCATTGCTTTTTGGTCATTAATAAGGTCATGGCCACTGTGCGCCAACGCACCAACACTCAATAATGCAATGCAGATTAACGCTGTTGTAATTAATCGATTCATTACTTTTCTCTCCTGGTTCTTACTTTTACCATGTGTTTAATTATGCCGTTTATTTTTTTAAGCCAATCACTTCATATTCACCCTTAACAAGGAGCTGTACGGCAATTGGGCTATCTGTTTTATTTTTCCAGTACCAACCGTGTGAACCGGCAAAGGGAGCTGTGAAGCTTCCTTTCATTTCATTACTGGTGGCAATCGTATAGCTTTCAAAATACCCCGTTGTGTCACCTTCTGGTTCACCATGCAAATCGAAATACAATGACTCACCCTCTGTTAACCATTCATAGGTCATTTTGGCATGTTGGGGCATTGCAAACTTATATTCAACTCCTCTACCTGCAGGAACGATTACTTCAATGATCTGAAATTCATCGCTGCCTTTATTCTCTGTCGGTGATTGATTAGGTTGTGCGTCTGTCTCTGCAGCTATCGCAATGCTGGTTAGGCCAAGCTTATGGCCAAGACCCGTTGGGTCAATGTTATATTCGGCCGGAAGAATTAAAGTCACCAGAGCAATGGCCGCAACAACCGTTGACGATACGCTCGCTATAATTAAGGTCTTTAAACTCACTGTGTGTTGCATACTCATCTCTTATTTATGTGTTAACTAACGAAATAACCCGTTAATTGAAAACCAACTAACATCACACCAGCACTCATGAGTGCTGTATTTGTTAAGGTCGAAAAACGTTGGAATGATGGAAAATGTCGCCAAGCATTTATGGCAATTAAAATAAAGATAAGCGCTGTAAATTGCCCCAATTCAACACCAATATTAAACGCAATTAAGTTAACTAATAAACCATCCTCTGGTAATTGAAACTCTTGTAACTTCGTCGCTAAACCAAAACCATGAAACAAGCCAAAAATCAGCACCGCTGCTTTTGTATTGGGTTGCCAGTTAAAGCAGCGTTTAAACCCACCTAGGTTATCAAACCCTTTGTAAATAACAGAAAAACCGATAATCGCATCAATTAAGTAAGCATTAACGTTAATATCACCCAGTACACCGAGCAAAAGCGTAGTACTGTGACCAAGAGTGAACATCGTCACATAGAGCAACACATCTTTGCTGCGATATAAAAAGAAAATCACACCGACTAAAAATAATAAATGGTCATAGCCTGTGATCATATGTTTTGCACCAATATACAAAAAAGGGACAAATTGTATTCCCTGATTTTGCTCTAAAAATGCACGGGTGTTGTCATCTACACCATGTGCCAACACATCAATACTGACGAGCCCAAGCACCGCAATCAAAAAGAGTAAGCTCATTTTTAATAGCTTATTTTGCATTCCAACTTCCTGTACATCTAATTCTTTCAAGTAATACGCCTTTCAATTTTTATCACATGCTATAAAACGCAGATAAACCTGCTTGGCCAACTAAACTGTTAACTATACTTAAGTGGTTTAACATTAATTGCAACGTTTGATTTACGTTTTCTCCTTTATAACGTTATCTTCATCATTTGCAGTAATGACTGTTAATTCAACCGACTTAGAAATAATTTCCTTCATCAAACAAAAGTTCAGCACTCCTTAATCGTGCAAAAAAAAAGCCGCTTTCGATGGTTCTTTTTCGCAAAGCCTGCTATTTTTTAATCAGTTAGTATCTAAAAAATATACATCACCACATTTACTGCGAGGAGTGCTCAAAATGTGTGCACGGATTTCACTTATATCTACAACTATTTCAATCGCTTTAGCCTGCTCTTTGCCGTTAGCTTTTTCTGCAAAAGCCGAACAAAAACCTAACAATGCCAAGGTCTACCCATTAAAAGAAGCGTTCTTCGGTGAGCAACATGTCCATACAGGTGTGTCGATGGATGCGTTTATTGCGGGTAATAGACTAACGCCTGATGATGCCTATCGCTTTGCTAAAGGCGAAGAAATGATGGTGAATGGCAGTCTCCACAAAATAAAACGACCACTTGATTTTGTTGCTGTTACAGATCACTCAGAGTTTATGGGAGAAGCCTTTAGCCTAATGAATGAAGGGGCACCTGGTTACGACCACGAAATAGCCGTTGCTTTTCGTGAAGCTCCAGATTTAGAAACGGCATTAAAACTTTATAATAAGTACGTATTAGCCCCATTAGCAGGCGGTGGAGAACCTCACCCTGCATTTTTTCAAGGCCAAGAAGCCATTAAATCTACATGGCAAAAAAATATAGAAGCCACTGAAAAGCATTATCAACCAGGTAAATTCACCACTATACATGCCTACGAGTGGACATCTGCTCCTGGGGGGGCAAACCAACATCGCAATGTTTTCTTTAGAGATAACAATGTCCCTGATATGCCTTTTTCATCAAACGAAGGGGCCGATCCTGAGCAATTATGGGCATGGATGCAAACACAACGCGACAGTGGCAAAAAAGTGTTCGCAATACCACATAACTCAAATGAATCGAAAGGCTTATTATTTGCTGAAGCAAGTCTTTCAGGCGTACCCGTAAACAAAGAATATGCTGAAAAACGAGCCAGTATGGAGCCACTCATTGAAATGATGCAAGTTAAGGGTAATTCAGAAGTTATACCCAACTTTTGGCCCAATGACGAATTTGCAGACTTTGAAAATGCAGTGTCAATTCAAAAGTTTAATGGTCGTGCGTTCATAAAAGAAAACTATGTGCGTTATGGACTAGGACGCGGCATTAAATATCATGCAGAGCTTGGAGTTAACCCTTTTAAATATGGGTTTGTTGGCGGAACAGACAGCCATAATGGCACACCAAGTAACGTTGAAGAAGACAATTACGCTGTCGGTAGTCACGGCTATGCCGACCAAACAGCCGATGTACGTTCTAAGGCAATGCTTGAAGGCGAAATGCTGATTGCAGACTCCAGTCCTGGCGCGTTGACTGCTGTATGGGCTAATTCAAATACGCGCAGTGCGATTTGGGATTCAATGCAAGCGAAAGAAACCTTTGCCACCAGCGGCCCACGTATGAAAGTCCGTTTTTTTGCAGGCCAAGGGTTCAATAAAAGTTACAAAAATTACACCGACCTTGTAAAAGATGGTTATGAAAAGGGCGTGCCGATGGGCGGCGACTACAAAGGTAAAAAAGCCCCTGAGTTTTTAGTATGGGCAATCAAAGATCCTATTGGCCCAAACTTAGATCGTATCCAAATTATTAAAGGGTGGTACGAAAACGGTGAAATGAAAGACCACGTTTATGACGTTGTAGCCTCGGGAGATCGCCTAAAAGCAGATGGAAGTGTTACCCCTATTGATGCCCCTATAAATCTTAAAACGGGTGAATTCAATCAAGTAAAAGGGGCTGTTGAACTTATGTCAGTATGGACAGACCCTGACTGGGACCCAAATCAAGAAGCATTTTATTATGTGCGTGTTTTGCAACTGCCAACAGCACGTTGGACGTTATATGACGAAATAAATGCCGGTGTTAAATACCCTGATGATGTAAAACGTCAAATTGTAGAACGCGCATGGGCCTCACCTATTTGGTACGAAGTAGAGTAAGTATAATTAATGATTAAACGTATTTTAAAAGAGCCTATTACTCATTTTCTGGTATTAGGCTCACTCTTATTTGCAGCATGGAATTACCTTGCACCTTCGCAAGAATCAGAAAACAATGAGTATGTAATAGTGGTCGATCAAGCTAAGTTTGATCACCTAAAAACCCTTTGGAAAGCGCAGTGGAAACATGAACCTTCGAATGAGGATATTGCTGCCATTCTTGAGCGACATATTCGCAAAGAGGTATTTTACCGTGAAGCGTTAACCATGGGTCTTGATCAAAGTGATGAAATAATTCGTACGCGACTTGCACAGAAAATGGAAGCAGTTGCCAGCGATCTCAGCAATTTAATGCAGCTCCCTTCTGAGCAACAGCTTAAAGAGTTTCATCAAGCTCGCCCAGAACTGTTTACCATTGCGCAATCATTCGCGTTTGAGCAAGTTATATTAACGCCACAAGAGGCTCAAGAGCCAAAACTGAGTGAAATTCGCGCCCAACTAATAGCAAATCCAAATACACTAAACAGTTTTGAGAATCGCCGTTCAGTGCCTAACAACTGGCCTCTCATGCCTGAAAACACCCTCAAGAATGCATTTGGAGGCACCTTTGTTGAGCAACTCGCTAAGCAGCCAACAGAGCAATGGGTTGGGCCCATTGAGTCTGGTTTTGGTTTGCACCTCGTTAAAATTGCCAATAATACCCCCGAACATTTAGCTCCTTTCAGTGATATTAAAGACTATGTTTTAGAGCAGTATAAATACTATGCAGTCATCGACTCACAGCAAAAAATGTTCGAAACGTTGCTTAAAAAGTATCGCGTTCGATTGGAAGCTGACACCATTCCGACGGAAATAGAGCAAGAGTTTGCCGCATTATGAGAATGAAAGTATTTTGTTTTGCCTTGCTATTAATATGGGGAAGTTCAGGGTTTGCACATGAAATTCGCCCCGCGTATTTACAAATTAATCAAGTGACTGAACACGAGTATAATTTACTTTGGAAAGTACCCACTAACAATAACTTAGTGCAGAATATACGCCCTGTTTTCGAGCCTCAGTTTTCACTTTCTCCATTACCGAATCACATGGTAATAAATGGATTTGTATTGTTTCAATATCGGTTAAATGCCGATACAGAACTTGCAGGAACAACACTGACAATTGAAAACCTAAACCGCACCACTATCGATACTTTAATCAACATAAAATTGTTGAACGGGAGTCAATATAGTTTATTAATGAAGCCGAATGAAAATACGCTTTCGATTCCAAGCGAAGGCAGTATTTGGCAAATCATCACCTCTTATACAAAACTCGGAATTGAGCATATTTTAGAGGGCTGGGATCACCTGGCATTTGTTGCAGCATTGATGCTAATTGTTAGAGGCTGGATCACGTTATTTAAAACAATCACCGCGTTTACATTAGCACATTCAATCACGCTCGGGTTAGCAACATTTGGTTATGTATCACTGCCACCTCCTCCCGTTGAGGCACTCATCGCATTGAGTATTTTACTGATTGCAGCTGAATCAATACGTATTAGACACAATCAACACAGCCTAACAACAAAATGGCCTTGGTTAGTCGCATTTATATTTGGTTTATTGCATGGCTTTGGTTTTGCGGGAGCACTAAAAGACATTGGCTTACCACAAGTCGATGTGCCTGCAGCTCTCTTGTTTTTTAACTTAGGGGTTGAGCTTGGCCAATTGTTTTTCATTACCGCTATTTTAGGCACCGTTGCCATTACTAAGCACCTTATTAAAGTGCCAAAACCCGCGGCTACGTTTGCGGCATACGGTATTGGTAGCCTTGCCTGTTTTTGGCTTATTGAGCGCATTGAAGGTATGTTTTTTTAATCGTGTTTAACGTAAGGCATGTTATTTGCCACTCTCTCAGCGAGAATAAATAAAATGCCTTACGTGCACTCATCAATCATTATTCACGGTGGTTAAAACTTTGTGGCTTACCTAATAGATAACCTTGGAAAAACTGACACCCTAAACGTTTTAAGTATTGAAATTGCTCTTCTGATTCAACCCCCTCGGCTATCACATTTTTTCCTAAGCTTGTCGCTAAGGTGAGAATCGCTTTCACAACCGACTCGTCTTCGGAGCTAATCAGCATTTTATCGATGAATGACTTATCGATTTTTAACGTATCAATCGGAAACCGCGTTAAGTAGCTAAGCGAAGAATAACCGGTTCCAAAATCATCTAAAGAGAGGTTGATACCCAAGTTTTTTAGATCCTTCATTCGCTTTATGAGCATCTCGGTGCCCATTAAAATAACCCCTTCGGTTAACTCTAGTTTTAACCGTGAAGGTTGTATTGAAAATCGATTAATTGTCTCAAGCACTTGCGGAACAAAGTTAGGGTCTTGAAATTGCAGCGCGCTGACGTTAACAGCCACACTTAAATTAGGGTTTGAATACGCATCATTTTTGCTCATTTCTTCACACACTTGCTCAAGAACCCACTGCCCTATTTGATTAATTTGTTTTGTTTCTTCTGCTATAGGTATAAAAACATCTGGTGAAACGCTCCCTAATTTAGGGCTATCCCATCGCAGTAATGCCTCATAACCAATGAGTTCTTTGCTGGTGTTATGAATAGGTTGATACACAACGTTTAACTCTTTTTTGGCAATGGCATTGATCAACCCTTGGTTTATTTCATTTCGCTCTAAAATAGATGCTTGTAATTTCGGGTCATAAAAACTAATCATATTTCGCCCTCGCTCCTTAGAGTGATACATCGCAATATCAGCCTGCTTCAGTGCCTCTGACAATTCAAAGTCGCATGCATTAATGATTGTGAGGCCAATGCTAGGTGTTGTATGAACTTCATACCCATCAAGGTAAAAAACACGCGAAATCGTTTCACGTATGTTTTGCGCAAAGCTATCCACAGAATGAAAGTCACCATCTTTTATGCACGTAGGATCATCCAGTAAAATAACGAATTCATCGCCCCCTAATCTGGCAATTAAATTAGGCGATAAAACAATACTTTCTAAACGGCGCGAGACTTCTTTTAACAGTAAGTCACCAATACTGTGCCCTAAAGTGTCATTGATCATTTTAAAGTTATCTAAATCAATCAGCAGTAAGGCGTAACTGTGGCCTTGGGTATGATGCTTTGATTTAGCCAATGACTTTGCTTTGTCGATAAGATGACGTCGGTTAGGTAAATTAGTTAACTCGTCATACATTGCTAAGCGATGAACATTTTGCTCAGCAAGTTTACGATCGGTAATATCAGCTCTAATAGCAATGTACTTATACGGCTTGTTATTTTCATCAATAAAAGGAACGACGGTTGAGTTAACCCAATATAAGCTGCCATCTTTGGCACGGTTACAGACTTCTCCTGACCACACTTGACCACTGCGAATTGTTTGCCACATAGTTTTAAAAAAGCGCGGGGGATGCGTTCCAGAATTGACTAACGCATGGGTTTTTCCGATAAGCTCTGCAGCAGAAAATTGCGATATGTTGCAAAACTTTTCATTCACACTCGTGATTACTCCCTTGCTATTGGTGGTCGCGACAATCGCATGCTGATCAAGGGCCTTTTTTAGTTCTGCTCGACTTCTATTGAGCTCTTCATTTTCTTTTTCGGCGAGCTTCATTTCGGTCATGTTTTCAATCAAACATAACAGGCTAATTACTTTTTCTGACTTATCATTTTCTGGGATCACATTAACATCAAGAAACAACGTTTCCTCATCGAGCCCTTTGAGGTTTATCGAAAACTTAACTTGTTCTCCCTTTAATGCCGTCCTTAAAAAAGGCAATACTTTATCGATAACATCGGGAGGGAAAACATCATGAATATACTTACCCTGAGTCGGTGTACGTAAATAAAAGTAGGTTTTTAGCGCATTCTGATTGTAATAACTCAACTTAAAATCAGCGCTTAATCTGAGCACACCTATGTTCATATTATCTAAGATTGTTTTCAGCTCATTTTTCTTTTTAGATGCATACAGCTCAGCCTTGTTCACCATTGAATAAGGATATAAAACCCCCTCAATAAATACGCTTTTATAGATAAATAACGCACCACATAACTTTACCAAATGCGCAATGACAAGGTAGGTATCAGACAGGGTTTGATACTGGGTAACCAACAATGAAAACAACGCCATACAAACTGATGATAATGCAAAATGAAGGTACCTTTTTTCACCATCTACGTTATGTTTCTTGTAAAACAAATAAGCCACGACGACATAACCAATTAATAGAACATTTTCTAAGGTTATTTTCACAATGGACACGCCTTCGCCATAAATAAAGAGAGACGGTAGGTTATAAGCAAACAAGGTGCCGAACGCGATTAAAATAACTGAAACAATTAACCCACAGCTTAGCCATACCATTTTCCTGCCATGAAAAGTCAGTGAGGCCGCAATGGCTGCAAACGTCAGTAATTCAAACATTCGCGCAGCTAAAGAAAAGAAAATCGACTTTTGACTTGAGCTGGGTGTAATAAACGCTGGCATACCAGCAAACGAAATCGCGTTCATGTAGTCCATCATTAGGACAATACTAAATCCGAATATGATGATATTCGTTTGTTCTGCGTAGCGGCCGTCAAGGCGCTGAAATTCAAGCAGTACCAGGCCTTGTTGATCAAATGCAACTCTCTAACAAATTCACTTAACTTACTGATATTTAGGCAGACCAAGGGTGTTGATCTTATTTAGCGCCTTCACTTTGATCATCGCTTCAACCAGTTGGCGATTGTAATCACGCGCATTTAGCTTAGC